>Ga0255397_1001_pt1 | contig 15103 bp, 17 predicted proteins | sample ANMaggSeSYBR01C6_FD_182116 | JGI IMG/M metagenome (GOLD analysis project Ga0255397, IMG submission 182116) | Sediment cell enrichment communities from methane seep in Santa Monica Basin, California, United Staets - ANME aggregate JGI... | ecosystem: Environmental > Aquatic > Marine > Cold seeps >...
GTAGGCTTCTACTCGATTTTGGCTATTAACCGTAATCAAATTAACTTCGTTTACAACTACAAAAGTATTCATTTCTTCCAAATCGTTGATAGTTCCGTTGTGATCAAAAACCAGCAAATTTTCAGGAAATTCGGCGCTTTCAACTTCCAAGATATCAGGAGTTGGTATTACATATGGTTCTTCTTTGTTAATTTCCCACATACCCCCTTCCGCGGTAATTACAAGGTCATCAGGGTAAATTTGAGAAAATTCGGTTAATAAGTTATTCATACCGTCTCTGATTTTGGGTATGGTGGGTACTGCAAATCTGACAGTAGCTATGATCGAAGCAAATAAAGCCAAAGTCAAAAAGTACTTTAGTGAGAAATCTCTTCTAATAGTTAATATGTCTTTGTAATAATCCACATCAAACAAACTTCTTTTGTACACGTACCAGAATGCTTTTAGTTTTTTCATAAGTAAAGTTTAGCATATATAAAAGTTACCTAAAAAGGCCATTTGACAAAGGTATGTTATATTGATTAGTATCTATATGATGATCGAAGAAAACAGCTGCATAACTTTATTTAAATCTTTAGGAGTTCCCACCAGAATGGAGATATATAAGTATTTGCAAGGCCACAAGGAAGCTACAGTAGGGGAGATAGTAGAAAAGATTGATTTGACTCAGCCAACCATTTCTTATCATCTTGGGGAAATGAAAGATGAGAAAATACTAAAAAGTCGAAAAGAAGGAAAAGAGGTTTATTACAGCATAAATACTATCTGTCCGTACAGCGACGGTGAAGAATGCGTTTTCAAAAATATTAGTTTCGGTGAAGTTCTCCATGTTAAGAATTAAAAATTTAGAAGTTTCCACCAAAGACAATACAGATGCCAAAAAGATTATTAAGGGAGTTGATTTAGAGCTTGAAAAAGGCAAAATCCATGTTCTGATGGGCCCTAACGGTTCTGGAAAAAGTACCTTGGCCAACGCTTTGATGGGCCACCCCGGGTTTTCTGTAGATAAGGGTGATGTTTTGTTTGAGGAGGAATCCCTTTTAGACTTAGAACCCCATGAGCGCGCTAAAAAAGGTACTTTTCTTTCTTTTCAGTATCCTGTTGAGATTCCTGGCGTAAGCATCTCTAGCTACCTTCGCATGATTTATAACAAGAAATCGGGTGAGAATCTGTCCCCAGCCAAGTTTAGAGCCTTAGTAAAGGAGAAAATGGCACTCTTGGACATGGACGAGTCTATTTTAGATAGATATTTAAACGATGGTTTTTCCGGCGGTGAGAAAAAGAGAATGGAGATACTGCAGATGTTGGTTTTAGAGCCAAAATTAGCCATTTTAGACGAAACAGATAGCGGTTTGGACATTGACGCTATAAAAGTGGTTTCCTCTGCGATTAACAAGATTTACGGCAGTTCAGACATGACGATATTACTTATTACCCACTACACCAGAATTTTAAGATATATTAAGCCTGACAAGGTTTTTGTGATGCAGGATGGGAAAATCACCCGCTCTGGTGGTAGGGAACTTGCCCACAAATTAGAAGAAAGTGGATATGCACATGGGAAAAGTCACTAAAAAAGACCCTTTTAAAAAAGACCCTTTAGGAGCAGATACCAACCATTACAATTATAAGGCTAAATATGGGTTTTCAGCCCCGGAAAAGCATGTTTTTAAGGCCCAGAAAGGGTTAAATGAGGACGTGGTGAGGCAAATTTCTGAAATAAAGGATGAGCCTGAATGGATGCTTGAATTTAGATTAAAAGCTCTTGAGATTTATAATCGAAAACCTCTTCCTACTTGGGGCGGTGATCTTTCTCAAATCAACTTTGACGACATTTATTATTATGTAAAGCCTATTGATAAAGCAGAAAGAAGCTGGGACGATGTTCCGGAAGAAATGAAAGACACATTTGAGAGATTAGGTGTTCCTCGGGCAGAAAGAGAGTTTCTGGCTGGTGTTAAAGCACAATATGATAGTGAGGTAATTTATGATTCGCTCAGAAAAGAGTTGTCTGAAGAAGGCATTATTTTTATGAGCACCGATGACGCTTTGAAAGCCCATCCAGAATATTTTAAAGAGTATTTCGGTAAGATTATTCCCCCAAACGACAACAAATTCGCTGCTTTGAACAGTGCCGTGTGGAGCGGTGGTAGTTTTGTTTATATTCCTGAGGGCGCCAAAGTAAGAAGGCCCTTGCAGGCATATTTTCGAATAAATGCGTAGAAAATGGGTCAGTTTGAGAGAACCTTAATTATTGCCGAAAAAGGGAGTTATGCACATTATGTAGAAGGGTGTACAGCCCCTGTGTACTATGCTGATGCTCTCCACTCCGCGGTTGTTGAAGTTATTGTAAAACCTGAAGCCAGATTTAGATATACCACCATTCAAAATTGGTCAGGAGATGTGTATAACCTGGTAACAAAGCGCGCTAGAGTAGAAGAAAACGCGGTTATGGAGTGGGTTGACGGTAATTTAGGGTCTAAATTAACCATGAAATACCCCGCTTGCTTTTTAGTAGGAGAAGGAGCTCACGGAGAAGTACTTTCTATTGCTTATGCTAACCAAAAACAGCACCAAGATGCAGGCGCGAAAATGGTTCATATCGCTTCAAACACCAGTTCTATCATAGTTTCAAAATCGATAAGTTTAAACGGGGGCAGATCAAGTTATAGGGGATTGGTTTCTGTATCTTCTCGGGCTAAGAATGTAAAAAGTAGAGTTGAGTGCGATGCCTTAATACTAGACGAAAGGTCGGCTTCGGATACATTTCCTGTCATGGATATTAATGAGAGTTCTGCCAACATTGAGCACGAAGCTACTGTAAGTAAAATTGGTGAGGAAAAGTTGTTTTATCTGATGAGCCGGGGGTTAACTGAGGCTGAGGCCATGGGTTTGATGGTGTCGGGATTTATTGAGCCAATAGTTAAAGAATTGCCTTTAGAATACGCCGTTGAGCTAAATAGGCTGATTGAGTTGGAGATGGAAGGAAGTGTGGGGTAATGAGAACTGAGTATATAAAAGTTGGTGTGGGGAAGGTTGGTTCGAATACAGTTGTGCATGTGGAGCAAGACACTCAGTTTGTGCTTGATTTGGGGGACCAGGACTGTTCTTTTTCTGTTATTTTCCAAAAATCTGGAGTTAAAGCGGAGATAATAGGGGTTTATAACCTTTCAGGTGGGCAAAAGATAAAGTTGGAGACGTTTGCCGTGCATAAAGTTCCCCATACCCAATGTTTTACTTATATTAAAGGGGTTTTGATGGATAATTCGGAGTCAGATTATAAAGGCAAAATAATCATTGAGAAAAATGCCCAACAAACAAATTCTTTCTTGGAAGATAATGTTGTAGTGATAGGGCAAAACACCAGAAATATCTCCCAACCCATTTTAGAAATAGACGCTGATGATGTAAAAGCCTCCCACAGCGCCACCACAGGCAGAATAAATCCTGATGAGATTTTTTATTTAGAATCCAGAGGTTTATCTGAGGAAGAATCCCAAAACCTTATTGTAGAAGGGTTTTTTGCCAGTTTACTTGGTAGAATCGAAGATGAGAGAATAAGGGATAAAGTTAAAGAAAAGCTAAATGTTTAATCCAAAAGAAATAAAAAAGGACTTCCCCATACTTGCTAGGAAGATAAATGGTAAGGATTTGGTTTATTTGGATAATGCGGCTACTTCGCAAAAGCCTTTGCAGGTCATAAACGCAATTTCTGATTATTACAAGAACCACAACTCAAATGTGCACCGGGGTATTCACACTTTAAGTGAAGAAGCCTCCGACCTTTATGAAAAGACTAGAAAGAATGTGTCAGAATTTGTGGGAGCTGTTCGTCCAAAAGAGCTTGTTTTTACTTCAGGTGCAACACAATCCTTGAATGCGATTGCATTTGGTTGGGGTCTTAAAAATCTTAACAAAGATGACGTAATTTTGGTAAGTGACGTTGAACACCACAGCAATTTAGTGCCTTGGCAGGTAGTGGCTGAGAGAACTGGGGCAAAATTGGAACTGTTTTCTCTGCTTGACCTAGAGAAAGGTGTCCAAACCTCGTCACTAGAGGAAAAGATAAGCAGTAGGGTAAGGATAGTGTCCGTACCTCACTCTAGCAATGTGACTGGGGCCATAATACCCATTAGGGAGATTGTGAGAGAAGCTAAGAAAGTGGGAGCCTTGGTATGTGTGGATGGAGCTCAAGCAGCTCCGCATCTAAAAATTGATGTAAAAAGTTTAGGATGCGATTTTTATGTATTTTCGGCACATAAAATGTTGGGCCCAACTGGAGTAGGCGCTTTGTGGGCAAAAAAGGAGATTTTGGAGGAAATGGATCCTACCGTGTTTGGTGGAGGGATGATAAAAGAAGTATTCGAAGAAAAGTCAACTTGGGCAGACGTACCAGAGAAATTTGAAGCAGGAACACCGAATATTGCCGGCGTGGTAGGTTTTTCTGCTGCCATCGATTACCTGAATGAAATTGGTATGGATGAAATTAGAAAACATGAGGTTGATTGCAACGCTTATGCTATTAAAAAGCTTCAAAGTATAGAAAACCTTGAAATAATTGGATCTTTAGAGCCTGAGGAGAGAACCGGATTAGTCTCATTTGTGATAAAAGGAATTCATGCCCACGATGTTGCAGCTGTACTAAATACAGAGGGTGTAGCTGTGAGATCAGGTCATCATTGTGCTATGCCTCTACACGCAAAACTAGATATTCCTGCCTCAACTCGAGCCAGTTACTATATTTACAACACCAGAGAAGACATAGATAAGTTAGTTGCGGGTGTTTCAAAAAGCATTGAGATTTTAAAGTAATTAAACTATGAGCAATATTTATCGAGAACAATTAATGGAGCACTATAAGAACCCTAGAAATAGGGGGAGGATAAACGACGCCCAGGTTGAAGTGACAGAAAACAACCCTTTGTGTGGAGATGTAATTTCCATGCAGTTAAAAGTTGAGGATGGTGTGATAGAAAACGTGGTTTTTGATGGAAGTGCTTGCGCTGTAACTATTGCCGCTTCCTCCATTTTGACAGATGCGTTGAAAGGAAAATCGTTAAGAGAAGCCAAAAAAATGACCAAGGAAGAATTATTGGAGTTATTGGGGGTGGAATTAACTACTAGCAGAATAAAATGTGCATCTTTACCTTTGGAAGCGTTACAAACTTTGATAAGAAATTATGAATCAGGAAAATAATAAGGGAAATAGCAAAGCTAAAATTACCAGAGATATGAATTTGGCCGATGTACTTTTTAAATGGCCTCAGGTCGCTCAAGTTCTTATGGATTATGGTTTACATTGTGTTGGGTGCGGAGCAGCTGGATTTGATACTATAGAGGTAGGAGCTAAGATACACAATCTTAGCGAGGAAGAAATCGAACAAATGGTAACAGATGTAAACCAAATTATTAATTTAAAGGATTAATCATGCAATATCAAATAACCTCTGATAATATAGAAATCTCGGATAGTATGAAAGTTTTAGCTGAGGAGAAGTTTAACAAGATTGAGGAACGTTTGACCGAAAAAGAGAAAGAAGAAGCATTAGTCAGGATGGTGCTTAATAAAGGTGCTGCGGAGGATGAGTTTAAGGTTAAAATTGAGCTTTCTTACGGTGGGAAAAAATACTTTGCAACAGAGCGTGATTATCTGATAGAATCAGCAATAATAAAAGCAGTCGGTGAGGTTGAAAGAATGCGCAAGAAGGATGACATTTCTCACATTGATGATTGGAAGAAACAGCGTGAGATTAAGAGGGAATCTGTTGGGGAGGTTGAGGAAATTGAGGTTGGGGGTGATGGTGGGGGTGAATAGCTCAGTTGGTAGAGCAGTCGTCTTATACACGACCGGTCCCTGGTTCGAGTCCAGGTTCACCCACCAGATCACTTAGCGAAGAATGAGCTTAGTGAGCTGGGGTGCTCAATGAGAAATTAGTGAACTTATTCCGAATTAGTTCTCTTGAGGACAACAGGAGCGTAAGCGACGGATAGCCACCAATATTACAATTAAAAAAACGACCCTGTTAGGGTCGTTTTCCATTTCGTAGACTAAGTATTAAATATTAGAGAATGCCTAGTTCAGTTTTTTCGTCTTCAGCTTCTCTTTCAATGTATTGCAAATATCTTTCGGTTGTGGAGACTCTAATGTGCCCAGCTATTTTTGAAACATGTAGTAAGTTTGTTCCACTAGCTAAGTGATGAGCCACAAAAGTGTGTCTTAAATCGTTGACTTTGGCATTTTCCACGCCGGCGGAATCGTAATATCTTTTTATAGTAGATCTAATATTTCTAACCAGCATAGGTTTTCCAGTTTTTGTGATGAATACATGTTCAGAACCTACAACTTCAGGTTTTGCATCTTCAATGTATGTTTTCAAAGCACTTACTACAGCGCTATTTAAAGGTATATTTCTGGCTGGTCTATTATTTCTGGTAGGTATAGCTAGATTTCCTGGAGTAGACTCTAAATCAGTATCTTCCATTTTCATACCCGCTAACTCTGAGATAGTAACACCAGTTTGTAGCAAAGTTTCGATTATGGCGTAAGTTCTAGGATCGCCTCTAGCCGAATCCCTTAGAGCTCTATATTCTAGTTTAGATAGAATTCTAGGAGCTTTAATGACCACTTTAGGGTGTTTAAGCATATCAGCTACGTTGTCTTCAATATGTTTGTCTTCCAATAGATATCTGAAGAAAGTTTTTGTGGAGTTAGTTTTTCTAGACACTGACTTAGGTGTGTATTCCTCTTTTGTCAATTTTTCCATAAAACCTTCAAGGTGTGTAAGTTCAATTTCGTGAACTTTTTCAAGACCTTGTTTTTCCAAATATTCAATTAGTTGCTCAATATCTTTTCCGTAGGCAATCAAGGTAGATTCTGATCTTCCAAGACCACCTAAATAATCTACAAAGTTTTTATGAGCTATTTTTAGTTCAATCATATATGTTTTTTCTTGGGCAATGTAGGCAAAAATCAATAAGGTCTATAGTTAAACCTATAGGCTAGTGTAACATTAAGGTTGCTCAATGTCAACTAATTTAATACAATCTTAAGTATGGCTGTTCCTGCTCATACCAAGTATATATTTATTTCTATATTGTTTATCTTAGCATCGATTAATTTTACTAAGACAGCCTTAGAAATATTAGAGAATAGTAAGAGATTAGATAACTTAAGTCAAGAGGTAGATGAGATGAAGGGGGAAAAGCAGGAATATCAAAATAGGGTTGCTTACAAGAAAACTGACGAATACGTAGAGGAAAAAGCGCGGAATGATTTAAACTTGATTAAGCCTGGAGAAAAAGTATATGTCATACCGCAAGGATTAAGGAGTGTTGACCTAGAATCAAAAGTATTAGGTCAAAGAACTGTGGTTTTCGATGAGGCAAGTAACGTGACTAAGTGGATTTCATTGTTTGTTAGGTAACATGGGGTTTTGACACGTTAGTGTTTCTCTGTTAAATTACACCTTGATAGGACACGCATTATCTTGGTAAGGCGTACCATCTTATTTATCTTTGGCGCGGGGTGGAGGAATAGTACCTCGTCAGGCTCATAATCTGAAGGTCTCGGTGCAAATCCGGGCCCCGCAACCAAAACTTTAGTATTTCTACGATATTTCCACGCACTATTTTTCCATTATATTTAACGTGTTATTCTTGATATAATCACTACCGCAAGTAATGCGTGCCGTTGGTTCACCTCACTATGTTCGGTGATCATCGGCTCTCCGTTGCACTTCGCGCCGATGTTTCGTCTCGCTACGTTCGACGAGCATCGTCACTTCGCGCCGTTGGTTCACCTCACTATGTTCGGTGATCATCGTCACTTCGCGCCGATGTAGCTCAGGCGGTTAGAGCGGACGTTTCATAAGCGTCAGGTCGACGGTTCGAGTCCGTCCATCGGCACCAAATGACTTAACAAGTGAAACGAGTTTAGTGCAGTAATAAATTTGATAGGTATTGTATAATTCGATAACTTATGAAGACGAAGCCCAAACAAAAGGACAACAAAAAAGCAAAGCCAAAAGCAAAGCCAAAAGTGGGGTTAAAAATGGCGCCCAAGAAGATGCCCATGCCCCCAAAGAGTATTTTTGGAAACATATTTTTTTATCTATTTGTATTTATTGGTTTTTCCATGTTAGTGGGAGCCTTTTCAGAATATGACGGCGGTTTAGAAGAAAAACCAATCAGCGAAACCATCCAGTTAATTAGCGACGATGAGGTTCAAGACATTGTAATATCCGGTGACGATATTGAAGTGCTACTCAAAGATGGCTCAAAATTTACAAGTAAAAAGGAATCGGGTATTAGTTTTGAAGAAATTCTTACTAACAACGATTTAACAAGTGAGAAAGTAGCTGGAGAACTTAAAGTCGAACACAGAACTGCCTTAATAGATATTCTGGGACCTATTTTATCTTTTGGGATTCCTATACTTATACTATTATTCATATTCAAACAAATGAAAGGTGCTAGTGGGGATATCATGTCTTTTGGGAAATCACGAGCCAGGTTGTTTAACAAAAAAGAAGGAAAGAAAATGACTTTTGACGATGTAGCTGGCGTTAAGGAAGCTAAAAAGGAAATGTTGGAAATTGTAGACTTTTTGAAGCACCCTCAAAAATACAGGAAACTAGGAGCCAGAATTCCTAAGGGCGTTTTACTCATTGGTCCTGCTGGAGTCGGAAAAACTTTATTGGCAAAAGCTATAGCTGGAGAAGCCAATGTGCCTTTTTTCAGTGTAGCGGGAAGCGAGTTTATGGAGATGTTGGTTGGTGTAGGTTCTGCAAGAGCCCGGGATTTGTTTGCTACAGCCAGGGCTAATCAACCAAGTTTGATTTTTATCGATGAAATTGACGCTATTGGCAGACAAAGGGGCATGGGTATAGGGGGAGGTCATGATGAAAGAGAGCAAACTTTAAACCAGATACTTATTGAGATGGATGGATTCGATCCAAGAGCAAACGTAATTGTTTTGGCCGCTACAAATAGACCGGACATGTTGGATCCCGCACTTATAAGAGCGGGTAGGTTTGATCGAACCATACAGATCCCCTTACCAGATTTACACGAAAGAGAAGCCATTATGAAAATTCACATGAGGGGAAAACCATTTGAAGACAATGTGAGCGTAGAAAGAATCGCAAAAAAAACAGTGGGATTTTCTGGAGCAGACATTGAAAACATGTTAAACGAATCTGCCATACTTGCCGCCAGGGGAAATAAAGAAAAAATCACCAATGATGATTTGGAAGAGGCAGCTTTGAAAGTAACCATGGGAAGTGAGAGAAAAACTTTACAAACTGAACAAGAGAGAGAAATGACAGCCTATCATGAAGGGGGGCACGCCTTGGTGGCCTCGTTTTTACCGGACATGGATCCGGTTAGCAGGGTTTCAATTGTGGCCAGAGGTGCTTCTTTGGGGCACACCAGCATAGAGCCTCCAAGAGACAGATACAATGAAACCAGCACTAGATTGTTATCGATAATCGCTACTATGTTAGGTGGGAGGGCTACTGAAGATTTAGTTTTTAATGAGTTAACTATTGGTGCGGCAGATGACATTGAGAAAGCTACAAGATTGGCAAGGAGCATGGTTATGCAGTACGGCATGAGTCAATTGGGGCCAATTTCTTATAACGGTAAAAGCGATAATTTTATGTTGGCTAGAGAGTTTGGTTATCATTCGCCCCAGTATAGTGAGGAGATGGCTGCTAAGATAGACAACGAGGTTGAGAAGATAGTCGATTCTTGTTACGAGAAAGCAAAAAATATTATTAAAGAAAATAGGAAAGTATTAGACGTAATCGCAAAAGCGTTGTTGGAAAAAGAAACTTTGTACGAGGAAGAATTCGAGAATCTTATAAAATCCTAAAGTATAATTAAAGAGTATGAAGAAATTACTTTTAATAGATACCTTCAATTTTTTACATAGGGCGTACCACGCTTTGCCTAAAACTTTAACGGATAAGGACGGTGAGCCTACCAACGCTGTTTATGGTGTGACCAGTATGCTAATAAGTACTTTCAACCAGATAGAACCGGATTATGTATTGATTGCTAACGATGACATTGAGCCTACTTTTAGGGTTGAGGAGTTTACGGCATATAAAGCACACAGAAAACCTATGGAGGATGATTTATCTTCGCAAATACCTAAAGTTTATGAAATTATCGATGCTTTTGGGGTAGCCAGAGTTAGTTTGCCAGGTTACGAAGCTGACGATGTAATAGGTACTATGGTGGAAAAATATAAAGGGGAGGATTTAGAAATTGTGATTGTTTCCAATGATAGAGATTTATGGCAGTTGGTTGGGGACAATGTGGTTGTGATGAATCCAAAAGCTAGAGGTGAGATTGAGTGGGTTGGCGAGAAAGAAGTTATAGCTAGGTTTGGTTTTGGTCCAGATAAAATCATTGAATATAAAGCTTTGAAAGGGGACGCCAGTGATAACATTCCTGGTGTTTATGGTGTGGGAGATAAAACAGCAACTAGGTTGATTTTGGACTTTGGTGGCGTGGAGGAAATTTATAAAAACATTGATAAGGTAGAGCCAGAATCTTTGAGAAAGAAGTTAGAGGAAAATTATGAGGTAGCTTTGATGAGTAAAAAGTTGGCTACCATTATTACAGACGCACCGATGGAGTTAGATTTAAACGACTGCAAATACTTAACATATAATTTGGTGAATGTTAAAGAGGTTTTGGAGAGATACAATTTCAGGTCTTTGATTAAAAGGTTGGGTTTTGAGGTTGAGGGTGGGGGTAAGAGTAAGAAGACGGAAGTGCCTGAGAATCAAATGAGTTTGTTGTAGCTTTTTTGGGGGTATAATTTTTAATAATGACAAAGAAAGCAAGTTTAACGAAGAGTGAAAAAGATTTGAGAAAGAGAGCTAAAAAAGTAGCCAAATTCTTTAAACAAGAACACCCAGACCCTAAAACAGAATTAATTCATAAAAACGAAACTGAATTAGCAGTGGCGGTGATGTTATCGGCGCAAACAACTGATAAAAAGGTAAATGAGGTTACTAGGGAGCTTTTTAAGAAATATAAAACTTGGAACGATTACGCAGGCGCCGATTTAGAAGAGTTGCGGGGTTTAATAAGGCAAGTAAATTTCCACAAAGGAAAAGCTGAAAGAATTATTAAAGCGGGTAAACTAATTTCAGAAGAATTTAAAAACCAGCTTCCAAAAGACATAAAAAATCTTATTAAAATTCCAGGAGTAGCTAGAAAAAGCGCAAATGTAATTCAGCAGGAACTTTGGGATATTTCGGAAGGAATTGTGGTGGACACTCATGTAACAAGAGTAAGTAATAGGTTGGGATTTACCACAAACAAGAACGCAGTGAAAATCGAAAAAGATTTAATGGAAGTGTTCCCAAAAGATACGTGGAGGAATATTTCAGGAGCTTTTGTTATGCATGGGAGATACGTTTGCAAAGCCAGAAAACCTGAGTGTGCTGATTGTGTTTTGAAGGAAGTCTGCCCGTCTGCTTTTGACTTTTAATCTTCTTCTGGCAATAGGGATTCTAAGTCTTTAGGAAGTTTTCCCACCATAATACTTGCTCTAATAGGATTACCTTTGTTTCTGTAAGTCCACAAACCGTATTTTCTCAGCTCTAACCTAAATTCAAAATACTCTGTCGGTTGCAAAACCACGTCTTTATCTAGAGCTTCATACTTATCCATAATTTGTGTTATCGTAATTTCAGCTTTAGAATTATTTGTAAACCTAACTAATTGACCGGCCGTGGCGCTTGTATTTCTGGGTTTGAAATTATCATCCACAAATTCAATTTCTTTAATACCAAATCTTTGGTCAACCACGTTATAAATATCTGCAAACCTTTGCTGAGTTTCTGTTTTTTCTTTTATTTCCTTGCTCTCTTTTATCTGTGCCACGTCAACATTTTTGCTTACTAGTTCTTCTTCAATTTGTGTTTTTAAATCATAGGGATTCTTTGCAACTACTTGCTTACCATTTAGAAAAAAGGTTGGAGTTGAATTTACACCGAGACTTTCTCCATAACTAATATCTTTTTGAATCTGTGTAGCAATGCCAGAATCATTAAAATCCGTTCTGAACTGCTTTAAGTCCATGTCAAGAATATCTGCGTATCTAACAAAGTCCCCTTCCTGCATTTTGTTTGGGTTCTGAAACAAAATATCAGTAAATTCCCAAAATTTACCTTGATTTCCCGCTGCTTGGGTTGCACGTGCTGCGGATTCAGCGCCCATATGTACTTCAAGAGGGAAGTGCCTAATAGCCCAAGTTATGTGCTCGGGGTAGGTTTCTCTCAGCTCTTTCATGGTGTCGTGGAAACTTTTACAAGCAGGATTCTCAAAATCAGTAAATTCGACAATAATGAGTTTTGCGTAGTCAGGCCCAACGTAGTTTGTATATTGGGCGATTAACTCATCTTGGTTTGTTTCGATTAAAGTTGGCGTTGTTGGGGGTCTAATCTGTGAGGTGATTATAATTACAACAAAAATGACAACAACGGAAAGTCCAATAAGTAGCACGGGCATGTTCCTTTTGAATAATTCTTTTAGAGAAGTTGTCACCTTGAAGTCATTTTAGCATATTGGATTTTTGGGATTCCTAATTACAGCGTCACAGTTTTGAAACAATTTCCTCGATTTCCTCTTTTGTGCGAAGCCCGTGAACAGCCCCAATTTTCCTGATTACATAAGAAGAATTTACAGCGCCCCATTGTAACGCCTCCTTCATGTTTTTTTTATGGAAGAGGGCTGCTATAAAACTAGCTGCAAAAGAGTCACCAGCACCTGTTTTATCCATGATTGGGTCCTCTACGTTGTAAGAAGGTATTTTAATAAACTCCTTACCATCATGGGCCGACGCACCGTCTCCTGCCTCAGTAATGACAGTTAACTTGGGACCAAGCTCCTGAAGTTTTTTATGCATATTTTCAAGGTCGCCATCTCCTACAAAACTGGTAGCTTCATCTTTATTTAAAAATAATACATGACTAACCTCCAACACATTCTTTAGCGATTCTAAACCTGCTTTCATGTGAAAAGTACCAGGATTAAAAGCTACCCCAATTTGAGGATTTTTTTTAAGATACCCAACCAACTCAGTCTGAAAAGATTCAAAACCCGGGTTTACTGAGGTGTAATAAATCCATCTGGGTTCCGGCCAATCTCTCATTTGGTATGGTCTTATTTCATGGTGTGAAAATATGGTTCTTTCACCTCTGTAAACTATGACGGGATTAACACCAGTTTGTGAGTTTTCATTCCTGTGAACATAATCTGTAATAACGCCCGCCTCGCCCAACTCCTTAATGATTTTTTCAGCTTCTTCATCGTCACCTGTTTCTGCATAGATGGCCGATTTTAAACCAAGTTTAGTGGTTCCCATGGAAACGTTAACCGCATTACCCGCAATATTACTCATCTCACTTTTTACAGGTATTTTACTTCCATGATAAAAACAAATTTTTGGGTGTTTAGGGTCCTTGTCTTCAGTAACTTCAGCATCTTCAATTTTCATATACAAATCAATGCAGACGTCTCCAATTGTGAGTAGATCTATAGAGTTTTGTCGAGGACTATTTTTTTGCACGAGCAGATAGTATTAAACTTTTTACTGTTTTGACAATGTTGGCACTATTTAATTTATATTTGGCTAAGAGTTTGTTGTAATCTCCCGATTCTGTAAAAACATCTTTAATTCCCATTCTTAGCATTCGAGTGGGGTATTTTTCAGCTAGTAATTCTGCTACAGCGCTTCCCAAACCTCCAATTACTTGATGTTCTTCCACCGTAATTACCTTGCCTGTTTTTATGGCTGATTTTACGATAGTTTCTTCGTCTAGAGGTTTGATGGTGTGGCAATTAATTACTTCCACATCAATTCTATATTTTAATTCTAATTCTCGTGCTGCTTTGAGAACTTCATAAACAACGGGGCCATGAGCAATTAAAGTAGCGTCCTCACCTTTTTTAAGAATCTGAGCCCTCCCAACCGCAAAAGATGTCTTTGCGGTTGTGAAAATAGGGGAGTCGTTTCTTGTTAATCGAATATAAACTGGCCCCTTAATCTTAGCTGCCTCCTCCACAGCTTTTTTAGCTTGGTTGTAATCAGCTGGAGCTAAAATAGTGATATTGGGTAGTACCCTGGTTAGTGCGATGTCCTCTAAAGCTTGATGCGTGACACCTAAATCATCAGCCGATAAACCAGCGTGAGTACCTACAATTTTCACATTAGTATTCGAATAGCAAACAGAAACTCTTATCTGCTCCCAATTTCTCCCAGGAGAAAAAACAGCAAAAGAAGTGATAAAGGGTATTTTGCCATTCATGGCTAAGCCTGCTCCCACACCCGCCATGTTTTGTTCGGCCACCCCAACCTGCACAAATCTTTTTGGAAAAGCTTTAGCAAACTTATGAACCCTGGTGGATTCCATAAGGTCTGCTGTTAATGCAACCACGTTTTTGTTTTCTTTACCTAACGCAAGTAAAGCATCGCCAAAACCATCTCTTGTGGAGGCAGTTTTAATGTTTGCATTAAAGATATTTTTACTTAAGTTCAAACTTTTATTTAGCATTACTCACATTCTTCAACTTGTTTTAATCTCTCAAATTCAATTTTCATACCCGTCATGTTAATAGCCACCAAATCTACGGCTACATTCTTATTTAAAATTACCTCACAAGTTTCTCCCGGTTCAATTTCTCTCACAGACACCAAAAGAGTGTTGTTATTTCTATCTTCATAAAGTTTTCTAATCTTTATTTTGTTGCCTTCCATTTCCTCTGTAGAACTAGAAACCCCAAGTAAGATCTCTTTATTGAAATCAATATCTTCCCTGACAATTAAATATCCTGATTCATCTACGTAGTTTAAAAACTCAGCCAGTTCTTCTTCGCTTGTAATAATCCGCCTTTGTTTTTCTAGTTCTTTATCTGTGTAGGCAACTGCAGGAAACCCATTTAACCTTCTAACTTCAGGAGCCCTATCAAGGTTGAATATTTCATTATCGCTAAGAAATACAAAATAAATAACTATGGCTAAACCCACTAGTATGAAAAGTGGGATTAAATTTATTTTCTTTTTATCCATTACTGATTTTTC
>Ga0255397_1002_pt1 | contig 14965 bp, 10 predicted proteins | sample ANMaggSeSYBR01C6_FD_182116 | JGI IMG/M metagenome (GOLD analysis project Ga0255397, IMG submission 182116) | Sediment cell enrichment communities from methane seep in Santa Monica Basin, California, United Staets - ANME aggregate JGI... | ecosystem: Environmental > Aquatic > Marine > Cold seeps >...
TGATCCAATTTCAGTTGAAGATCCTGGTGTAACACACAGAAGTGATACAGTTTTTACTTTTGAATTTGCCATTGAACCTGTAAGTGCTACTGTTGAAACAGTAACTGTTCAGACTAAAACATCATCACTTGCAGATTATGTGGATTTACCAGGCCCATTTGAAGCTGTAGATAATATTGAAATCGTCGGTACTGATTATAATGTAGGCGACACACTTTTTGTTAATGTTATCGGAACTGTTGGTAGCAAAACTGCCTCTACAGAATCTGAATTGATAATTGGACCTGTACCCGTAGAAAATGCAGAGGCATTTAAACTTGATAATGAACCAGGTAAAGCCTGGGATTTTATCGATGTAGAATATGTTGATGCTGGATTAGCCGGTGAGAGTGCAGATATTGAATTTACAGGTTCTTATAATGATTCAACAGGTTTGATAGTTGGATTTGTATCAAATCAAAATGCTGAGTTTGTTATGGGTACTTCTGCTGATTATGACGCTGCTGATATCCTTACAATTACAAACGAAGATATGTATAGCAATGCGGTAACAATGAATGATAATGTTACCGGCGGTGAAGTATATTTCTTCAGAACTAAAAGAGGTACCGAAGATTATTCTTATGGTATCATGAAAATAATGGCAGTTGATAAACCTCAAGGTGTCTTAGAAGATTCTGTCATAGAATTTGAGTATAAATATTAATACTTAAATATTTGAAAATTAAAAAGAGGCTCTTTATGAATATTGAGCCTCTTTTTTCGTTTTTGATAAATACTTTGAATAATATTTATTAAATAACAATGGTATAGAAGAATAAAAATGTTGACAATTGAAAATCAGGATTTTTATTCCATGCTATAATAATTTTTCGTTCTTTCTTTTTTATTATTACAAATAATTCAATAAAATTTGTGCAATTTTTTCAGCACATCTGAAAGGGTTGATTGCGTCGAAATAATTTTAATATTATTTGTTACGTTTTTAAGTATAAATAGCAATCTTGTTTTCGTTTAAAAAATAGTTACCGACAATAAAGTATGTACATTAAAAGCGTATACACGGTCATTATTTCTTTCCTCTTCTTTTTAGCCGGATGGCCAATCCATATTGTTGGGCAAACAAATGAAGAACATCAGAATGTCTCTGATATTTTAGAGAAAACCCATCTTGCTTATGGCCCTAATGAAATGCTTGAAAATGGAAGGATTTATACGCCACTTCACCCAAGGGCAAAAGGTAACCCATATTTTCTGGAAACAAGTTGGATGCCAGGAAAGCTGATTGTCAAAGGTGATATATTTAGTGAATTAAAAATCAAATATAATGTCGCTCTTGAACAACTTATTTTTAAAAAAGAAATAGAAAATCAGGAAAGCCATATTCCTATTATTCTCAATAATAACTTCATTGATTCCTTTGATATAGAAAGCCACCATTTTATTAACCTGAATACAATGCCCTTTCATGATAAACTTAGCGGTTTTGCTGAATTGATATATCAGGCTCAACTAATTTTTTTGGTCAAGTACAACAAGGAGTTTTTAAATCGATATTCACAATCAAATCCATACGGTGCTTATTCAAAATTGTCTTCAGTATATTATATTTACGAAAATGAAAAACTAACACGTTTGGGCACGAAAAGGTCATTTCTGAAATACTTTGAACCAATAAGAAAAGAGATAAAGAAATTTTTAAGAAAAAATAATATCCGGTTTAAGAAAGCAAGCAATACTCAATTGAAGGAATTAATTAGGTACTGTGATGAGAAATCACATGATTAACAGAATTAGGGATTTTTATGTATTTGGCCTATGCATGCTGCTGTATACAACAGTACTGGGGCAACGGGAGGAAATTGTTATCAGCAAGTCATTTGACCAATTAAACTGGACAGAGTTTGTAACCAAGGTTCAGAATACCTTTCCTGTTCATTTTTATTACAATCCTGACAGTATACCGGATTTTGAGGTAAACATCAAATCGGATGGGTTATCACTCAAGAAGGTTCTAAACGATAATCTTTCACCTTTGAGTCTGTTTTTTACGTTTGACAAGTCAGGCAATATTTTTATTTCACGATCATTTATTAATACTTCATTTCCCTCCAACTTATTCCTGGCAACCTCAACATCCATTACTCCTAAAATTGATTCACTGTTATCAAAGCCAGATAAGGAGCCGGAATTTCTGAAAACAAAAAAGGAATATGTAGCTAAAAAAGTTGTTATTGGAACAAAAAAAGAAGGACTAAAGATTACTCATGCCACCATATCGGGATATGTAAACAACGCTGAAGATGGAACTCCCATAATTAATGGTAATTTATATATCGAAGAACTTCAGAGTGGAACAACAACAGATGAAACGGGTTATTATAGCATCAAACTTAAAAAAGGAACATATGTTTTAATCGTTAGTAGTATTGAAAGCCAGGAGGTTAAGTGCAGACTGGAATTGCGATCTAGTGGAAGCCTGAATATTGACCTCGATCCACAATTATTCCTTCTTGATGAATTTGTAGTAAGTTCAGATCAACATCATAATGTAAGGGGTTCACAAATGGGGTTTGAGAAGTTAACAACCAAAACGATTAAAGAAATACCGGTTGTACTGGGCGAGAAAGATATTATTAAAGTAGCTCTTTTACTTCCAGGTGTTCAAACTGTTGGTGAAGGATCCACCGGGTTTAATGTTCGCGGAAGCCCTGCTGACCAAAACCTTTTTTATATCAACACTGTACCTGTTTACAATTCGTCTCATTTGTTCGGTTTTTTCTCCGCATTTAATTCAGATGCAGTAAGTGACTTTAGTTTGCTAAAAAGTAATATTCCAGCCAGGTATGGAGGTCGTTTAGCTTCCATCTTCGATATTTCAGCCAAACAAGGAAATATGCAGCATTTTTCCGCCCAGGGAGGCATTAGTCCCATAACTGCCCGATTGGTGGTTGAAGGTCCAATTGTGAAAGAAAAAAGCAGTTATATGGTAGGGTTGCGATCAACCTATTCTGATTGGGTACTAAAAATGGTTAAAGACCCGGATATTAAAAATAGTAGTGCTTATTTTGGCGATGCTATTGCGAATTTTACAATTAAACCAAATCCGAAAAATGAAATTCGGATATTTACTTATTATAGTTACGACGATGCAAACATTGCTGGTTTAACGCAAGATATATATCAAAATGTAGGAGGATCGATTGGCTGGCAGCACTTATTTAAAAACAAGCATTCATTTTCTCTTAATTTAGTTTCCGGAAATTATGCCTTCGAAGACAAAAATATGGAGTATGAGCAGTTTGCCTATAAACAATCATTTTCATTGAACCATACTGAGTTAAAAGCAAGCGTTAATCTACAACCGAATGATAATCATAATTTCACAGTAGGTTTGAATTCAACTTTATATAATTTAGACAAAGGCGATTTCCTTCCATTAAATGAAAGTTCTTCCATCAATCCCCGACAATTTGAACCCGAAAAAGGTCTTGAAAATGGGGTTTTTATCAGTGATCAATGGGATTTGTCACCATCCTGGCAAATAAGTGGTGGACTTCGTTTTAATATATACTCATACCTGGGTCCAAAAGCAGTGTACACTTATGGTGAGGGAGAGCCGAAATCAATCGAAAACATAATAGATACACTTTATTATCAGAATAATGATGTGATAAAAACATATAATGGATTAGACTACCGTTTTGCTGCCAGATACACCATTAATGACAAAGTATCATTAAAAGGAAGCTATAACAGGCTGCACCAGTATATTTTTATGCTGACGAATACCATTGCTATTTCACCAACTGATGAATGGAAGCTATGCGATTATAACATTGAACCGATGATTGGTGACCAATTTTCCCTGGGGGTTTATTCTAACATCTTATCCGAAATTTTGGAGCTTTCAGTCGAAGGATATTATAAAAATGTACAGAATCTGGTGGAATACAAGGATGGTGCTGAGATGGTGGCCAATGAAATTCCTGAAATTGATGTTATCCAGGGCAATCTGAAAGCATATGGAATAGAATTCATGGTGAAAAAGCCTCTGGGTAGATTGACGGGTTGGATAAATTATACTTATTCCAGGTCTTCAGTATTAGTAAATAATGTGATTACCGGAGAGAACAATAATTTCGGACAATCATATCCTGCAAATTATGATAAACCACATGCCCTGAATCTGGTGGCTAACTATTGGTTAACTAAACGGATAAGTATTTCTGGAAACATTGTTTATTCTACAGGCAGGCCCATTACTTATCCTAGTGCAATCTATTATCAGAACGGTATGAAACTGATCAATTATTCGTTAAGAAATGAATACCGCTTACCCGACTATTTCAGAATTGATCTGTCGGTTAATATTGAAGGAAATCTAAAAGCGAAAAAATTTGCACATGGCTCATGGAACGTTTCGGTTTATAACCTTTTAGGCAGGAAAAATGCGTATTCAGTTTATTTTAAATCAGAGGATGGTCATATTAGGGGATATAAGTTGTCAATTTTTGGAAGCCCCATATTCTCTATAACATATAATTTTAGATTAGGAAATTATGATAATTAAGCCTATACATATAATCCTAATTGTATTTATGTTCGCATTTATAGCATGTGTGGATGATTATTGGCCTAAGCTTGATAAATATGAGGATTTACTGGTAATAGATGGAATGATATCCAACAATCCGGGGCCTTATATTGTTAAGTTGAGTATTTCATCTAAAGTGGATAACCCCAAGAATATTCCGCTTACTGGTGCTACTGTTATTATTGGTGATCAGGAAGGAAATAATGAAATGCTTTCCGAAACTGAGGATGGAACTTATTTAACCTCTCCTTCAGGAATTCTTGGTATTGTTGGCAGGAAATATCGGATAGAAATTACAACTTTGGGAAATAAAAAGTATTTATCTCCTTTTGTGGAAATGAAAAATCCTGTTGGGTTGGATTCGGTGTATGCATTAACAGAATACAAGCAAAGCGATGAGCATATTCACGATCTGGCTGGATACCAGTTTTACCTGGATACAAAACCTTCTGAAGCAAATAAGAATTATTTTTTGTGGGATCTAATTGCGACATATCAATATATGGCCGATTTTAAGGTTCGTTATGTTTTCAACGGGGCCCTTGCCACTTTTCCAAAACCTGATTCATTACAAACCTGTTGGAAAACATACAAAGTACAGGAAATTTTTACATCGGAGACCGGCGAATTGGAAAACCCTGTCATCAAGAAGTTTCCACTTTGCTTTATAAGTACAGAAACACGTGAATTATCTATTCGGTACAGCTTATTGGTAAAGCAATATACCCTTAGTATATCGGATTTTCAATTCTGGAATAGCGTGAGAAAACAAAATGATGATCAGGGAGGTTTATATACAAATCAACCATACCAGATCAGGGGGAATGTTAGCAATCAAGATAATCCCAATGAACCTGTCCTGGGGAATTTTACTGTAGCAAGTGTCACTGAAAAAAGAATCTTTGTAGACAGGCCATGGTTGCTGCCTATGTATTATCCTGTTTGTGAAATAACTGAAGTAGATATTGAAAATTTTGCAACAATATATTTATCTCCACCGCAATCATGGCCCGTTTATGCTACTATAACTTTGGGTGGTACACCGGCATTGCCGAACCAGGAGTGCATGGATTGTAGAAAAAATGGTGGAACTATTGAAAAACCTGAATTCTGGACAGATTATTAAATGAAGCTTAAAAAGATACATATTAATACATCACATATAATAGGTAAAGTTTTTACCTCAAAAATCCGGTATGGTATTTTTTATTCCATGAACCTGGTATTCATAATTCTGGTAATCGTATTTTTTACCACTTGTGAAGAACGTTACTGGCCCGAATTAGATGGGAAATACCAAGACTTATTAGTGATTGAAGGTATGATCACCAATAATCCCGGTCCATATATCCTGCAACTCTCAAAATCGACCTCTGTTGATGATCCTGAATACAGCTCTTTTACGGATTGTGAAGCGGTTATCAGTGATGACCAGGGGAATTCCGAATTGCTTTCAGAAGTTGAGCCGGGAAACTATTATACAGCAATTGATGGTATTCAGGGTGTTGTGGGAAGAAAATACAAAATAACCATTCAATCACCTGAGGGAAAAACATATGAATCGGACTTTGAAGAATTATTAGAGCCCATTGAAATTGATACTGTTTTTGTTGAATTGGAATATCATGACAATGAAAATTTTCCTTTTGATATTCCGGGCTATCAGTTTTTATTAAATACCAAAATGGCCAACGATGATGTAAGTTATTTTTTATGGAGGCTGGAGCAAACCTATGAATACAATGCTGACTACCTGATCTTTTTTATGTATAACGGGAGTTTGCACATCTTTTCCGATCCCGATTTGTACAACACTTGCTGGATAACCAATTCAGTAAATCAAATATTTACGGGATCATCCTTTGGCCTTTCTGAGCCTGTATTAGCAAATTTTACACTGCATTATATATCATTTGATACACGGGAAATGTCAGTTCGATATAGTTTACTGGTTGAACAATTTACAATTACCGAAAAGGCCCAGGACTATTGGGAAAAAGTAAATGATCAAAATACTTCAGGGGGCGAATTGTATTCAAGGATGCCTTTCCAGGTAAGAGGCAATTTAAGTAATATAAATGATCCAAATGAGCCTGTGCTTGGTTATTTTCATGCAGCAGGTGTTGATACTAAACGGATTTACCTAAACCGTCCTACTTATCCGGTCGAGATGTTTTATCCGGTTTGTGAATTGAATTGGGCCGATTATGAGGAATATGGCTGGATGTTCGTGAGTAATGATCCGAGAGATTGGCCCCGCTATGTTACAATGAACTCGGGTGGTCAAAGGGCAGTACCCACACCTGTGTGTGTTGACTGCAGAGAGAGTGGAGGTACAATTGAAAAACCTGATTTTTGGATAGATTAAACGGATGAAGAGGATAATAAATATAACGTTGGTTTTTGCAGGTATTTATATACTTAACCTGATGTGTAATCCTTTGCTATCCCAAAATAGCCAAGGATTTCAGGCAAGTGATTTTATGGGTGAACCTCTTGAAAAAGTAAAGCTTTACACTGATCGTGACATTTATATTGCTGGAGAAACTATCTGGTTTAGTGCTTTTTCTGGCATCATTAATGAATCTGCACCCAGCCCAATCAGTCAAATTATTTACATCGAAATTTATAATGCTGGAAATAAAGTCTTTGTACGTGAAAAATTCAAACTTAATAACGGGCAAGCATCCGGCCATTTGGTAATCCCTGATGAAACACCCACAGGCTATTATTTTATTAGAGCCTATACAATGTACTTGCGAAATTTCCCACCAGAAAATTATTTTATTTCTGGCATAACGATTATAAACCCAGAAATACCTCAATCGGGTGGCAATGTTACTGACGAAATTAAAATGGTACCTGAAGGTGGAAATTTAATCAATGGTATACAATCAAAGTTGGCACTAAAAATACCTTATAAAATAGTACACCAAACAAGTGCTGCATTCCTTGTAAATACTAAAGGTGAGCAATCGGATGAAATTAATATTTATCCCAATGGATTGTGTATGATTGATTTAATTCCCAATGATTCTGCCAGATGCTATTTGAAGTTAGTATTTCATAATGGGGACTCACTGCATGCTTTTTTACCTGGACCTCAAAAAGCCGGTTTCTTGATGCAAACAAAAATAGAGGGCAATGAACTACATGCAAAAACTTTCCGGAAGGAATCTAATCCAACTAGTTCTTCCAATTTTATTTTGAAAGTTCTTTCAGATTCTTACCAGCAAAAATATAAAGCTGAAATTATTATGAAGGATCATATTAGCGAAACAGTGATCCCATTATCGAAACTCCCGCATGGGTTAAGTTATGTGGTAGCGACTGATAAAAATGATAGCATCTTGAGTTTCAATCCTATTTATCTTGAAAGTGAAATTTCAGACAACATTCAGATTGTGTTACAAAAAAATTCATTTGAAACCCGTGAAAAGGTTGAGCTGGACATCCAACTCCCTCCGTCACAGACTAATGATTTTAAACTGATGACGGTTTCTGTTGTAAAAAAAGGAACGGCTATCATTATGGACGATTTATTACCAGAAATAGTTAGTAAAAATCCTTGTCTACTGGAATCTTATTTTGAAAAAAACGCTGGAAGATCACCTGATTTGATAAAGCAAATCAATATCTCTATGATGTTGTTTTCAGCGAATGCCCTGAACTCATTTCTAGCATCTGCTGCTCAACCAAAATCCCGGATATATTTTCCCGAAATCAGGGATGTTTCAATAAGTGGGTTTTTATTAGAAAAAAAAACAAGGAAACCAATGAAAGATGTTCAGATGTTTGCATCTATTCTATTCGAAGATTTCCAGTTGCACACCACAAAAACTATGGAAGATGGGAGTTTCGTGTTTTCACTAAATCATCTTACCGGAAAACGAAACCTGTATTTGTTTCCTGATATTCGTGATGGAGGTGAACATGAGTTATTCATTAATAGTGATTTTTCTACAAAATTCAGAAACTTGTATGACTGTGATCCGGTAATTGATTCCAACTATTTACAATTTCTTGAAGAACTCTATATCAATCAACAGATTGCGGTTAATTTTCCCCGGAAATCAGTTGATCAACAAAAGATACAAAAACTATCGCCATGGTTTGGGGTCGAAATGCTCACAATTAACCTGGCAGATTATATCGATCTTACTTCATTCCGTGAAGTAATAAACGAAATAGTTCCCTCTGTAAGACTTAAAGAAAATAATGATCAATACCGCTTCACTGTTTTTGATAATAATTCTCAAATAGCATATGAAAATCCATTGGTCTTGCTGGATCATATTCCAGTAACAAATATCAATGAGCTTATCAAAATCCATCCTACATTAATAGAAAAAATTGAAGTAATGAGTCAACCCTACATACTTGGAAATTATACTATCTGGGGGCTTATTTTAATTACTACAAAAACCGATGATTTTGCAAGGATTAAGCTTCCTGAAGAGAGTGCATTTATTAATTACCAAATGCAAAAAAATACATCTTCATTTGTTCCTTTAGATTTTACAGAAGAGGACATTGCAAAAAGCTCAAATCCCTTTTTTAATACTGTTCTTTACTGGGGTTCTTTTTACAAGAATGATATCCCTGGTAAACAAATCTCTTTTTATACATCTGATCATATTGCAGATTATGATGTAATTATCAGAGGGATTAATGGTAATGGCCGTTTATATAAAGGCTCTGCAGCTTTTTCTGTGACAGCAAAATAATATTGAATTTCAAATGAATCCATTATATGCATTTTGTGGCTATTAGGTTTTTACTAATTGAATTAACCGATAACTGATTTCAGTCAACCGCTAACTGATTAAGTCTTGGTTTTTAGATTTAAAAGATGTAAATTGCAGCCTCAATAAAATGGATCGTATTTATTTGAATTAAATACGTATGTTTGTAATACTATTAGTGTTTTGTAGGAGCGATTCAATCAATTAATAATATTTGTTCATTAAAAAATTTGTTATGAAAAGATGTTTACTTTTTATTTTAGCATTAAGCTTTGGTGTATTTACATATGCACAACAAAGGGCAGTGGTTTCTAAAGTCAATAGAAATGTAAAATTTAAAAAAGCCGAGCCAATCAAGGATGTTGGAAACTCACAATCTACCTATAGTCCAGGTACTAAAAGTGTTAGCCTGCTAACGGATGAGGATATAGGTGGAACCTGGTATGATTTGCAAACCAATGCTGCTTCACAAAACAGGATTTATTTATTCGATGATGGTTTTATTGGAGCAACCTGGACCATGGGACTTGATGCCCCGGGCTTTGCTGACAGAGGAACTGGATATAACTTCTTTGATGGAGATAACTGGGGACCTGAACCTGGCGAACGGATTGAGGATGAAAAATGTGGCTGGCCATCATATACAAAATGGGGAGAAAACGGAGAAATTATTGCAAACCATACTTATTTTGATGGAATATGGGTTGGTAACAGGCCGGAAAAAGGAACAGGTGAGTGGAATGTGAATATTCTTGGAGGCCCCTCTGGAGCAGTTGATCTGACATGGCCAAGAGTTATTACAACAGGACTCTCAAATAACATTGTTCATGTAATTTCCTGTACTTGGGTAACTATCCCTGCATTAGGTCAGGAAAATGCGCTTTTATATTCACGTTCTCAAGATGGTGGTAACACCTGGGACATTGAAAATTATGATTTTGAAGAGTTAGGCCCTGATTATTATGAAAATGTTGGAGGTGATATATATGAATTTGCAGAACCTTTTGATACTGATGAAGTGGCTTTCCTCGTTGGTGGAAGCTGGACAGATCTGGTATTGATGAGATCTGAGGATAATGGAAGCACATGGACCAAAACTGTGATTTGGGAATGCCCATTTCCTCTTGTGGGAGGGACCAATCCGCAAATAACCGATGCTTTTTATGGCCCTGATGGTGCTCACCATCTGGCATATGATCAGAATGGAAAAATACATGTTGTTTTTGGGATTAACCGTGCTGTTTGTGATGGTTCCTGGCCCGGATCATGGTTTCCTGGAGTAGGTGGTATTGGATATTGGAATGAGGACAGGCCTACGTTTTCTGCTGACACAAATGCATTAAGTCCTTATGGTGATATCGGTTCGGAACTTGTTGAAGATTATAGTCTCATAGGCTGGACCCAGGACTTGAATGGAAATGATACCATTGATGTTGAGGATGCTTCAGAGCTAGCAGCATATTATCTTGGATTTTCCAGTATGCCACAAATTGTAATTGATGAAACAAACCATATGTTTGTAGTTTACTCTTCAATTACCGAATCATATACCGGTGGTCTTGCAAATCAAACATACCGTCATTTGTGGTGTAGGACTTCTCCTAATGGTGAATGGTGGAGTGATTTTACAGATTTAAACTCCGACCTGGCTTATGTGTATGATGAGTGTGTATTTCCATCTGTGGCAGCTAATTCCGATGAAAATATTTATTTTACTTATCAGGCTGATGGAGAGCCTGGACTGCATGTGAGAGGAGATGAGGACCCTCCAGGTGATAACTATACAAGGGTTATGTCTGTAGCCTGGGCTGATATTATAAGCGGCGTAAAGGAAAATGAAACTTTGATCAAAAATGATAATGTTTCTCAGAATTATCCCAATCCTTTTAATGGTAAGTCTAAAGTTTATGTTATGCTTGAAGAAGCTGCAACACTTAACTTGGAAGTTCATAATATCATGGGACAACTCATATATTCAACTCCTGAAAACAAATACAATAGTGGTAAAGTTGAGTTTACCATTGATGGTAGTCAATTGGAACCAGGAATTTATTTCTATAGCATTGTTTCTGGTACATCATCTGTAACTAAAAAGATGATCATCGAATAGATATCCATTAAGTTTATTTTTGAAGAGGCTGGTTTTTCATAATCAGCCTTTTTTTTAACTTATTTTTTTATCTTTGGCTACACCATGAAGGCTTTGGTGGTTCATTTTAAAAAGTAAGCTTTAAATTAAAAACGGAGGACATATGATTCAAACAATTAAAATAGGGACCTTAAGATGGCATCATATTATTAATCCCTCCGATGAAAACCTGAAGTATTTATTGGATAATTTCCATTTCCACCTTTTAGATATCGAGGACTGCAAGCAAGCCTTTAATCAACGACCTAAAGTTGATATTTACGATGATTATTACTTCATGATTTTACATTTCCCATATTTTGATAAGCATAACAAATTATTAAGAACACGTGAAATTAAAATATTTTGGGGCGAAGATTATATTATCACTATTGGAAAGGCACACCGGATAATTGCTGAAATGTTTGCTGAGGGTAAAGAGCAGGAAACCAGGGGAGAGGAATTCGAAGTTGGAACAAGCGATGCCTTATTATATACCATTCTTGAAAAATTGATGAAAGCAACACAGCAGATCATTAAAAAAATTGGTGATGATGTTGATTCAATAAACCAGGCTTTGTTTGATATCAAAGCTGAACAAACCATTGAGCGGATATCAATTATCAGAAGAAATATTATTTTATTAAATACCATGTTTAAACCACAACTACCTTTATTTGCCCGTTTTGAGTCGGGCCAGATAAAAGGTTTTGCCAACAATATGGAGGATTATTGGAGTAATATTCTTGACTATTATAAACAAATGTGGGACATGACCGAGGATTATGCTGAATTGATTGAAGGCCTATCACATACATTTGACTCTTTACAGGCCAATCGTACAAATGAAATCATTAAAATACTTACACTTATCTCTTCTGTATTACTTCCGTTAACTTTTTTAGCAGGATTATATGGGATGAATGTTAATCTTCCATTTCAAAATGATCCCAGATCATTTTGGGTTGTTATCATTGCCATGGTTCTGATTGTTATTTCGATGTATTTATTATTTAAGCGAAAACGGTGGATGTAAAATTTAAAATCACTTTCCTTATACTTTCCTTTTATGTTTGACAGTTAAATTATCATTATTGTTATATCTTTGCTTGAAATAAATAAATTAAATCTGATGAAATAGCCATGAGAAATATGTTTCACGATAACCTGAATGATTATTTTATGGCATATTCCATCTAACCGAATTAGTAAAAATCAAAAGACAACCAGATGAAAAAATTATTCATCCTATTATTCTGCTTTATTGCAATGAATGCCTTTGCACAAGTTGTAAATGAAAAAGCGAAAAAACTATTTACATTTGGTTTTGATGTATATGCAGATCTCTGGCAGGATATCCCCTCTACCATAGAACCCAAGACTATTAATGCCGGGGTTAATGTTTTTGGAACCTATAATTTTATATTTGGAGAAAGCAATTTCAGTTTCTCTCCTGGTATAGGGTTGGGGATTCATAATTTGTATAGCTCTTCTTTTTTGTATTCGAATAATAACTCTTCATATTTTGTTCCTATAAATGATACCATGCCAAATCTAAACGAAAAAAAATCAAAACTTGTTATGCCATACCTGGATATACCATTGGAAATCAGGTTTAAAACCAAGAGTGAATTCAGGATTGCCGTTGGTTTTAAATTTGGTTTTCTACTAAGAGCTTATACTAAATATAAAGGAGATGATTACCTTGCTGGGTTAAATAATCAAACAATTTATAAAAAGAAAATGATCCAGCATCTTGAAAAAAACAGGTATGGATTTATTGGACGTATTGGTTATAAATGGCTGAATATTTATGGATATTACCAATTGTCAACTTTGTTTGTAAAAGACGAAGGCCCTGAGATGTATCCCATATCAGTTGGGATAACAATTATTCCGTTTTAAGTTTTTAAGTGAATTTTTGATCCTTCTATTTTCTCAGTTCTCTTTAGGATATACATTGTATGACGCTGCTGTTATTTTATAAGCGTATTGAACCCGCAATCCCTGGTATTAAGAATTTCTTATGTTGTGCCATGTTTGAATTGGAAAAAATGAATATTCTCCAAAGGGCATTCAAAAATTCTTCAATATTTTAAATCGAGAAAATTAGTATCATAACGAGCAAACCACAGAAAAATCCACTATAAATTTGAGATTGATTATGGGCTTTAAGTTTCAATCGGGCATACCCGGTTAATCCGGAAAGAAAAATAGATAAAATAATCAAAACCATGATGTCAGCATTCATACGCATGGATAGTCCAACCAGGGCTCCTGTCATTCCTCCAACTCCTATCATATGAATACTGATTTTTGTAAAAAAATTAATCAGTAAGGTTATTAAAAGCAATATTGTTGATCCAATAAGGAAATAAATAAACAAGCTCAATACTTCAATATCTTTAAGCATATGATAAGCTATAAAGAATAATATGATAGTTATAATCAGAGGAAAAATACGCTCTTCCCTTGTTTCCATTTGAATACTTTTAATCATTCCCCTTTTTTTCATCATAAATATAAATAATAGGGGAAAAATACTTGTTGTAATAAAAATTATTGTAAACACCATAAATTTTGCATTCAGGGGAATCTGGAAAGCATTGAAGTTGTTGTAATAAAATAAAACTAATATAGCATAAGAAGGGAAAAATAAAGGGAATAAAATTACAGAGATTATTTTTGCGACTTTATCTTCCATCCAGGGGCATATTATAATTCCTTTCTGAGCCTGGCAACCGGGATATTCAATTGTTCGCGGTATTTTGCAACGGTACGACGAGCTATGTTGTATCCTTTTTCTTTAAGGATTATAGTTAATTGCTCATCTGTAAGTGGCTTGGTTTTATTTTCGACATCTATACAATCAGAAAGTATTTTTTTGATTTCACGGGTAGAAACTTCTTCACCACTATCAGTTTGCATTGATTCAGAGAAAAAGCTTTTTAACAGAAATGTTCCAAAAGGAGTTTGAACATATTTACTATTGGCCACCCTTGAAATGGTAGAAATATCGAGGTTTACAATTTCAGCGATATCTTTTAATATCATTGGTCTGAGGCTGGTTTCATCACCAGTCAGGAAATATTCACGCTGATAATTCATAATGGCGTGCATGGTAATCTGAAGGGTATTTTGTCTTTGTCTGATGGCATCGATAAACCATTTTGCTGAATCTATCTTTTGTTTTACAAATGTTATTGCATCTCTATGCTTCGATTTATTTTTAGTGTTTGCATAAGTTTCAAGCATATCAACATATGTACGGCTTAATCTTAATTCAGGTGTGTTTTTTGAGTTTAATTGTAATTCAAGAGTACCACTATTATTATAGATGAAAAAAGGGAAATTCCCTTTATCTCCGATATAACATTTCAGGATTTATTGTTTAGTCAGTTAGGATTAAGATATCTTGATGAAACACAATTCGAAATAGCCTCTTATATAATTGGGAACCTGGACGAATCAGGGTATTTGAACAGAGAGATTTCA
>Ga0255397_1003_pt1 | contig 14528 bp, 17 predicted proteins | sample ANMaggSeSYBR01C6_FD_182116 | JGI IMG/M metagenome (GOLD analysis project Ga0255397, IMG submission 182116) | Sediment cell enrichment communities from methane seep in Santa Monica Basin, California, United Staets - ANME aggregate JGI... | ecosystem: Environmental > Aquatic > Marine > Cold seeps >...
TAGTCTGTTAAAATTAAAGCTACCTTATGCTAATTGATTCTCACTGCCACATTCCTCATAAAAAGTACCATAAAAGTGTAGAAGAAATCGTGGAGGAGGCTAAGCAAGCCGGTGTGGGAAAGATTATTAGCATAGGAGCTTCCATTCAAGATAGCAAGGACGTTCTTGAGACCGCAAAACTGTTTGAAAATGTTTTTGCTACGGTGGGAGTTTACCCCCATGAAGATTTAGAAAAAAGTGTAGGGGAAATTGGAGGGGAGTTAGAAGAACTATTGGAAAAAGACCAAAAATCCAGCAAGAAGAAAATTGTGGGTATTGGAGAATGCGGTATAGACATTCCTAATGGAGAAGTCAGCTATAAAACCAGAGAACTTGACGCCCAAAAGGAACTTTTTAAACTTCAAATTGGTTTAGCCATCCAACACGATTTACCACTAATAATTCACAATAGAAATGGTGACCAAGAAGTACTAAAAATTTTGGAGCTTTACAAAAACACCAATCTAAAAGGAGTAGTGCACTGTTTTGTGTCTAATTGGGAATTCGCCCAAAAATTACTAGATTTAAACTTTCACATATCATTTACAGCCATAATTACATATCCGTCTGCGGGGCCAGCCTTAATCGAAACTGTAAAAAAAATCCCCCAAGACAAGATACTAATTGAAACAGACGCGCCTTATTTAGCACCACAAGAACATAGAGGCCAAATAAACTACCCAAAATATGTTAAAATAACAGCCGCGAAAGTCGCCCAGATAAGAAATGCTTCCTTGGAAGATATAGAGAGATTTACTTATCAAAATACCTGCCGATTATTTAATATATGAGTTCAATAACATTAGAAAAACATGATAAATTAGTGCAAAGGCTTGGTGAGATTTTTCCTGGTATTTTAACTTGGGCTGTAATTTTAAGCCCAGTGTGGTTAGGCATACTTAATCCCCGAGCCATGGTTTATTTTCTAACTTTTATTACACTTTACTGGTCGTATATGGCTATTACTAATACTTTAGGTTTGTTTGTTGGCTACCCAAGATACAAAAAAGAAATGGCAGAGGATTGGTTGGAAAAGTGCAACCAACTTGATTTTTTAAATCTCCCAGAGCCCGAAACCTTACCACCCTCAAAAAATGATCTAAAACACTTCATTTTGATTCCCTGTGTCAATGAGCCCCACATAGTTATAAAAGAGTCCTTCGATTCACTTTTAAACCAAACTTATTCTACAAAATCAATGACCTTGGTTTATACCATAGAAGAAAAATACGCTAAAGAGACAAAAAAGAAGATAAAAGACATTGTTTTGCCGTACCAAGATAAATTTGATCAAATTATGATTTTTGTGCATCCGGCTGGTATTCCAGAAGAAGCCAAAGGTGTGGGTGGGGCAAATAGAACTTGGGGCGCCAGCAGGGCGGTCCAGTTTTTAATCGATAATGGTAAGAGCCCAAGAGATTACATTTTTTCTTCTTTTGATGCCGACCACATTCCAGATAAACAGTATATGGCAAGATTATCCCACTTATACTTGACCATAGATGGGAGAGATAATCACTTTTATTCCACAGCCATGCATTTATTTAATAACAACCACTGGAGAGTACCATCCATGGCTAGAATCGAGGCTAATTTTGTTACTTTAGGAACTTTATCTAGTAGAAGTGTGCCTTGGGGGCTAAGTTCGTTAACCGTAGAAACCTTTGCTGCCTACTCCTGTTCCCTCCAAACCTTAATAGACTGCGATTATTGGGACGTGCAAATTGGGGTAGATGACACTATGTTTTTCTGGCGTGCCTTTCATGCTAGGAACGGCGATTTCAAATTAGCCCAGCACTACATTCCTTATTCAGCCGATGCTGTAGAGGGAAACAATTACTGGCACGCTCATAGAAGTTTATACAAACAATTAGTGAGGTGGGGGTGGGGAGCTTTAGATGTACCACTTTCTTTCAAAGTCTTTGTGAAAAACAATAAGATACCTGCTTCTAAGAAAATAATGTGGGTTTACCACCACGTAAAAGCAAGAGTTATTATGACTAACATGGTGTTTTTACTAACTTTCGGGTTTGCTATTTTGACTTTAGTGAATCCAGCTGTAAAACAAAGCAGTTTTGCTTACAGCCTTCCAGATGCCATGAGTTGGGTGCTTACTTTCACCATGATCTTTTTGATACCGCCAACCTATTATCGAGCCAAAGTAACGCCCCCCATGCCAGAAGAGTGGTCTGTTTTCAAAAAAATCCTCATGAATTTAGAAGGCATAGCCGTAATTATTAATTTACTTACATTCTCATTCTTCCCATTTTTGGACGCCCAAACAAGAATGATGCTTGGAAAAAGAATGAAGGATTTGTATCACACTCCTAAAGTTCGTTAATATACCTATATATGAACGAAACTCTAAAGATTTTTACTAATAAAATTGTTTACGGCAAATTGTTTGTGAAGTTAAAAACAACCATTGAGGGTTTGAAAAAAAGATTTTCCGATAAGATTGTTAGCATTGCAATTACCAACGCTATTTTAATTGCCTTTCAAATTATTTATTTGAGGTTGCGCTTTTCATATATAAATTCTCAAGTTCCTTTTTGGTACACAAAGATGTGGGGTGATTATCAACTAGCTGATAAAGTTTGGCTGAATTTATTCCCAATTGTGTCTTTGGGTATTTTACTTATAGGGTTGGCTTTCACCATCCCCATAAAGAGATACTTTATTAGGTATGGGTTGACGTTGATCGGTACTGTTACTATTAGCGCCAACTTTTTGCTAACCGCTTCACTGGTAAGAATTGTTTTTAAGGCTTCCGCGCCTTTTGAGCCCCTTGTAAACCCGCTTTATCTAGACTTGATTGTTCCAGCCATAATGTCATTTATTTTGGTGCAATTCATCTTGCCCAGATTTATTAGTTATGCCAAAGATAAAGACGTTGTTACAAGCCCAACCATTCATAGCCATCCCGGCATGCTCTTGTCCGAGCCTTCGGCTAGGGGAGGCGGTTTTGTTTACGGCATAGCTTTTTTAGTTTTGTCCGCCATTTTTGTGGGTTTTCCTGTTGGCTTGATTCCCTTCTATGTGGCGCTCTTCCTGATTTCTGTTCTGGGTTTTGTTGACGATTACCAAAACACGCACCCAGAAACTAAATTAAGATTATTGGAAAATCCCTATGTGAGGTTAGGCCTATTGCTACTGATAGTTTCTATGGTTTCAGCTTTGGGCACAAAAATATTCTCGGTGTCCAACCCTTTTGGGGGAATTTTGCTTTTTAATTCTCAGATAGTTTCTATTATTATCACGACCATCTGGATTACCTGGTTTTTAAATGTTTTATCTTGGTCCAACGGAATTGATGGTCAGTACGCAGGGATAGTGGGAGTTGCCAGTGTGCTAATTATTTTATTGGCTTTAAGGTTTGATCCTTTGGGAATTGAGGATAAAAGAGTAGCTATCATGGGTGCGATTTCAGCAGGACTTTGTTTGGGATTTATAAGATTTACATGGCACCCCTCTAAGATTTTGTGGGGTTTTGGGGCTATGTCAGCCGGTTTGGTGTTGGCATTTTTATCGATACTAAGTAGCAGCAAGATTTTAACCTCCGTTATAATTATCCTGATTCCGTTTTTGGACGCATTTGTAACAGTCTTGAGACGATTGTTACAAGGTAAAAGCCCCTTAAAGGGCGATAGGGGCCATTTACACCATATTTTGTTAGATAGGGGTTGGAACGTGAGGAAAATAGCCGTGTTTTACTGGATAACTACCGCGTTTTTTGGAGGTTTAGGCTATTTAACAGCAGAGAAGTTGACGTTACAAATGGGGCTTACTTTAGTGGGCGTGGTGGCTTTTGTGCTTGTGGTGTTGAATTTAAGGTTCAAAAAAGAGATAATAGCGCCAGATAACCCCTTGCCTGAAAATCCCCTGCTTGAAAATCCTCTGCCTAAAAATTAAAGTTAATATTTTTTTAATATTGCACGTGTAGATATAACTATCGTAGTAGTATGAGGGTATTGTTTGTAGACAATGATGCTCAATCTGCCGTTGATATGTGCAGCGAACTCAACAAGCACTATCTATTAGATACGGCCCACAACGGCGAAGAGGGCACTTACCTTTCCCAAGTTAATGATTATGCGGCTATTGTCATAGAATCTGATTTATCCGACATGGAAAATACAAAGTTGTGTAAGATGGCTAGAGAAGAAGATGAGGAGATTCCTATTGTGGTTTTGTTGGATGAAGATAATTTAGAGTGTAAGTTAGATTCTTTGGATTGCGGGGCGGACGTGGTTTTGACTAAACCCATTAGTTCTGATGAACTCACTGCTTATTTAAGAAATTTAATTAAAAAGGCTAACGGTTCTAATGGGAGTAGCGCTGTGTTGGAGATTGGGGATTTGAGATTGGACTTGGTTAGTAAAGAGGTTTTTCGAGGAGAGGTGGGAATTGTGTTGACCAGAAAAGAATATGAGTTGTTGGAATGTTTAATGTTGAATAAAGGTAGGGTTGTTTCTAAGGAAAGATTATTGGAGCAAGCCTGGGAACACGGATTTGAAACTTTTTCGAATACTTTGGAGGTTCACATCAAAAGTTTAAGGGATAAGGTGGATAGGCCTTTTGAAAAGAAGTTGATTAAGACTGTTTATGGGTTTGGTTATAAATTGAGTGTGTAGAAATGTGTTGTCCCAAGCTTGGAGTTTTTAGTTTCCTCGCTTGGGACGTTTTGTTACGGTTTTTTTATTCTTGCTGTGGGGGCTCAAACACTGCAATGGATGGCGAAAACAAAGCATAGGCGTCTAAACCCTTTGTTGTAACAATGTTTTTTATGGGGGATAACTTAATCCTTACTACAAAATAACGATTGTCGAAAACCAACTCAACACCTTCTGCTATCTGCCACGATTTATCAGGTTTGAAATCGGTTGCAGCTTTATGAAGTTGAATGCTTTCATCGAATAGCCATATATCAAAACATTCATACTCTTCTCCGATGTTTTTTGCCACTATAATTCCAGCAAACCACTCTCCTCGTACGCTCATAAGGTTCTCCTCTATTAATTTTAACTCGGACCACTCGTAAATTTCAGAAGTAATGCTGTCTGAAAATCTTCGTTTGGGGATTCACTTATGCAATCCGCCCCTAAATTTATTATATAACCACCACAAGCACGCCCCCGATAGTTAACTTGAAGAAGAAGGCCGTCGCAGTTAAAGAAATCTCCTGCTTTTACCTCTCTTTCTAAAGCAACCAAGACTGCCCTACCCCTTCTTTCATTTTCACGTAGATCCATATATTGCAGTATGGCAACATCAGCATAGAGCTTATCGATAACTGTCATTTTTCTCTCCCTTTTCATTTAGATTATATTAACGCGTATTATAGCATTATTTTAAAAAAGCGTTTTTAAAAGACTGTTTATGGGTTTGGGTATAAGTTGACTAATTAAAAAAGATGTCCCAAGGTTGGCGTTGATAGCTGCCACGCTTGGGACAAAATTTATTTTTATACTAAAACTGCCTCTGGTAATTCAGGACTACATTTAGCTGGTAATTTAGAAATACGTTTAGCTTTGGCCTTACCACCAAACGAAGCATAACAGAAGTAGATCTTGCCCTGAAACTCAAAATACATGCCCACACGAAATCCCCCGTTGATTTTGACTGAGTGTTCTTCCTTATTACCGTTTCCATCTATTAAGGTTAAAAAAATCCCCTCGTTACGGTTTTTACTATCTGCCCTCATGAAACACCCTCCTTTATACAAGAATACCGTTTATTATTATGGGCATTATAGCATTTGCTACCAAATTAATACCAGATTATACTTAACCCAATGATAGGAACACTTTATCAAATAACTAGAACGGCTAGACCTAGACAATGGCTAAAAAACCTTAGTCTTTTTGCGGCGCCTTTATTTGCGGGTGTATTATTTAAACCAGAGATACTTTTTGTTGCCATACAAGCTTTCTTAGCCTTCTGTGCTATTTCTTCAGCCGCTTATTTTATAAACGACATCGTAGACGCGCCTAAAGATAAGCTCCACCCAATCAAGAAAAATCGACCCATTGCTTCAGGAAAATTATCTGAGAAAACAGCTTGGTTCATTGCTTTCGCTCTAATTTTTGGCTCAATAACGTTTTCAATCTACTCAATAGGCACTTTTTACGCTTTTGCCTTGATTTCCTACATCTTAATCCAGTTTGTCTACACACTTTACATAAAAAACATCATAATCTTGGATTCTTTAACCATAGCTACACTTTTTGTTATTCGAGTATTTGCCGGCGGTTTTGCCACAGAAACCTCAGTTTCTTCCTGGATGACATTAGCAGTAATTGGGCTTTCTTTACTTTTGGCTTTTGGTAAAAGACGTTCTGAAAAAACTTTAGTGGCCAAATATATAGGAAAAGAAACTGGGGAAACCAGAGCAACCCTAAAACATTACCCAGATAATTTGCTAGACAGCATGATTTCCATGTCGGCTACATATTCGATTATTACATATTCATTATTTGTGTTTTATATTTCACCAGAAACTTTTTCTAGGACTTTGATGCCGTTTTTACCTTCGATAGTAAGAAGTCCAAAATGGATGATGCTTACAATTCCCCTTGTGATTTATAGTGTGGGTAGGTATCTCTATGTTATTTATGAAAAGCATGAAGGCGAATCTCCAGCAAGGGTACTTCTTTCAGATTATCCGCTGTTGGCGTCAGTAGTTTTGTGGGCCGCGTTTATTGTTGGGGTTTTATATTTAATGCCTTTATTTTTTGTTTAATTTGAAGGACTTACAGATATTCTTTCCACAAGCGTTGTTAAAAAGTAATAGGGTTCTGGGACATTTTCAATAGGACAAAGGAACATAATTTTTTTTCCCGTTTTCATAACAAACGTAATGTTGTGAGCTCCACCGCCTCCAACTGATGCAGGATTTCCTACTTTCTTTTTATACTCAACAGCACCGTTGGCGTATTCAAAGGGGTTGAAGAACATAAAAAAACTTTCAACCTCGTCAAATAATACTTCCACACGCTTGTTTAAAGGTTTTCTAACAAAAACTATACCGTTGTTATTTATGGTAAGACGTTTGGGATAAAGAACCTTCTCAGTACTTAGATCAAGAATCCCCGGTTTAAGGGTCCCATTTAGTATATTTGCATATTCTTGTTTTACTGTTTCGCTGAGGTCAGTTTCTGAAAGAATGGGTAGTTCCATACGTTCAGATAGGTCTTTTTTAAATATCTCAACCTTCTCTTTTGTTAAACGAAAGGGGTGGGTTGGTATAGAGGTTCCGTCTTTATAAAATAGTATAAGTGATATTACGGATGATTCCATTGAATAGGTTACATATGCAATGTGCATAAGATTGTTTAGAGAGTAGGACAGTTTTTTTCCATATTTCTCAAGTAAAGCACCTCTAAAACCTAATAATGTAAGCTCATCGCCAACTATTTGAATCTTTCTTTTTTTATGTTCTAGTATGTAGTCTGATTGATTATCCATAAGCTATATTATTAGTTGCTAATTTCAACAACATTTAGTACATCTCCTGTTTCACTCTCAGGATACATTTCCCTCATGACTTTTGTCTCATCCTCTTTTATGTAGTTAAGTTCTTCTATGGTTCTTACATCTTGTTCAGATAAAACGTCAGTTCCAGAACCAGACTTACCCAATCGCACTAGAGAAAAAGAACTAATAGGTAAAGCAATAATCGCCCACAAAAGTCCCAACATCATAGCATTTACAATAACTTTTCCTACTTTATCAATTTTTTTATGATTCATTTTCAATTTCCTCTTTATAACCCTCGTCAATTTCGTCCAATTCATTTTCTATATCTAGTATAAGCAATAAGGTGGCAATTGCGCAAAAGGAACCCGAAACTATGGTAACCCAGCTATAAATAACGCCAAAAATCCCTAAAATTACTGCCACGATTGTTATCAAGTACAGATAAACTAGCCAGATCACACCTTGTGAATAAAGCTCAAACGAATTTTGAATTAAAGTAGTCATTTTGTGATGAAAAAGTTTTGTAGTTAGTTTTGGGCTAATGTGGGTGTCGTGAAAATATAAAGCCTTGGCCAAGATATAAATAAGACCTAAGCCTAGAATTACCACCATGGCCAGTGTAGAATACGAATTCACTTTAACGTAGTTGTTGGGATCGTGAAAAATGAAGCCCTTTGCGGAAAAGGTAAATTTAGCTCCAATGAAGTAACTTACTAAAATCACAGAAGCCAACCTTGTGCATAATAAAAGTATGGCAGGTACGATCGCTTGGTCTATTAGCCTGATTAAAGTTCTTGATATCATAGGCAGGTATAATAATAATATCATGAACAACAAAGTTAAAGTTATATTGGACAAAATTATTTTGTGGCTTTTTTTGAGTTTGGGATTCTTCACACCCATTATTTTCACAAGTAGCACAGCAGAATTTTATGAATTCCCAAAAATGTTTTTTGTTTACTTTGTTGGGAGTACTTTGTTGGCAGTTTTTTTGACTTCTCGAATTTTGTTCGGCGGTAAAAAGTTAATGCTACCTGATTGGCGGGTTTTAGGGTTTCTTGGTTTGATATTTTTGTCGACTATTTTTTCTAGTCATTTTTACACTTCTATCTGGGGTTATTATTCAAGATTTAATGGTGGGCTAGTGTCCTATTTGGTATTTTTTGGAATTTATTTTGTGGGAATTAATTTTTTGGACCAAGGTAAAAAGAAAAAAGTTATTAACGCAGTTTGTTTGAGTCTATTTCCCATTTCCCTTTACGGTATTTTCCAGATTTCTGAGTATGATAGGATTTTTTCTACGTTAGGTCAGCCAAACTGGTTGGCTTCATATATCGTTTTTGTGCTACCTGTCGTTGTTGGCCTGGCTGTAAGGGAAAAAGAGGATTTGAAGAGGTACTTTTGGATGGCTACAGCGGGTTTTGCGCTTGTGAATCTGTGGTTTGCAAGTTCTTTGTCTGGGGTGCTGGGTTTGGTGGCTAGCTTTTTGTATTTGGCTGTAGTTTTTAGGAAAAAAGTTTTTAATAAGTGGACTTTGGTTGGGTTATTGGTGTTTTTACTTTTCGGCGCTATGAACCTTTCTTTTTTCAAGGATCGAATGTCAGACGCTCTTGTTTTTAGCACCGATCCCGAAAGTTACAAAGTGTCTGATCCCGGTTTGATTAGGGCGGGTCTTTGGGAGGGGAGTTTAAATATGTCCGTAGCAAATCCAAAGAATTTGTTGTTAGGCGTTGGCCCAGAAACCTTTCCTTACGAGTTCCCATTTTTTAGAGAGGGTTTTTTAAATTATTCTAGTGAATGGAATTTTATTTTAAATAAACCGCACAATTATTACCTAGAAATTTTAGTTGAGACAGGTGCTTTGGCTCTGATTTTTTACTTTTTGATAATGTTTAAGACTTTCAAGCACAAAAACAAATTTATGGTGGCAGGTTTAGTGGGATTTTACGCCACAAACTTCTTTGGTTGGCCCACGGTTTACACCAGCTTACTTTTCTGGCTTTGGCTTTCTTTTATGAGAATCAATTCTACTGAAAATACTTCTCCATAAGATATAATTTAGATAATGAAAAAGGCGTTATTGCTATTTTTAACTTTAGGAATTTACCTCTATTTAATGGGTAGATTTTTCAATACATATATTGCGGATATATATTTTGCTAGTTCTAAAAATTTACTAAGCGAAGGCCAAATTAAAAAATCAGCCGACCACATTATAAAAGCCGTAAGATTTAACAAAAACGAGCCTGCTTACAGACGACAAAAAGCCAAAGTTTTGTTAGCGACTTTAGTCTGGCAAGACGAAGAAGAAATCAAAGACAAAGTGCTCAAAGAATTAAAGGTAGCACAAGAACTCAACCCAAAGAATTTAGCCACACTAAGAAACGTGATTCCTCTTTACTATCTATTATCGATAAAAGATGTGAAAAAACCAAACGGTACAGAAAACATCGATTCAGAATATATTTCAGAAACAAGAAATTATTTTACTATGTTAAAAAACGCTTATCCAAACGATTTGGGCGTATTTGCGGACATCGCGGAGTATGAAAAAAAGTTGGGGTTAATTAATGACTATAATTACACATACGAGCAAGCTATGGAAATGAGACCGGATATAGTTGATTGGTATGGGGCGTTTAAGTAGATAGATTAAGCAGTTCCGTCAGTATCTACAGTTCCGTCAGTGTCTATTGTTCCATCAGTTTCAATTGGTTCTTCTACCACTGTTTCTTCGGATAAAACCTCTTCCACCACTACATTTTCTGTATAGGTTTTGGAAACCCAACCCTCGACTGTGTCAGAGACTTTAATTCTGACCCACTCCACGCCATCTTCTAATAAAACATATTCAGTACCCACATCAACTTTGGCAATTTCAGCAGCGCTTGTACTAGGTTCGGCCCTGACTCTTAACCAACCAAGTCCTGTGGGAAGAATCTTTACTTTTGCCTCAGAATCATCGATTTGTGGCACAGCTTTCACATTTTTCAAAGCTTCTTTAGCCATTTCGGTTAAACCAGTACCGTCTGAAATTCGTCCCAAAAAAGCACCCTTCTCAACATTCTCAAAACCATCAAAATTTACAGGATCTACAACCAAATCACCGTGCGCATCAAAAATGTTCCCTTTGTAATCCACGTAATAATCAAAAATCAATTCTTTGTTCATACCAACGCCCTCAATATTAATCCCTCTAGTTTGATTCCAATAAATTAGCGCTTTTACCCAAGTTCCTGTGTCTGAAACTACCTCATTATTATCTGAGGAAACATCAAATAAACCGTCAGAACCTTCAAACTGGCTGACTCTTGAGGGCACAGGCATGGGGAATAATTTTACAGAAATATTAGATGTGTAGCCCTTTTGAATTCTAACCCTATCTTTTTGAGGTTCGTAGCCCACACTTTCTACTTTGATGTCATAATCACCTTCGGTTAGTTTACTAGAGGTATAAGGGGTTTTGCCGATTTCAGTATTATCTATGTAAACGGAAGCTCCGGGTGGATCAGAAATTATTCTAAGTACAACTTCTGAGGTGCTTTCGTCAAACCACAAATCTCGTCCTGCGGAAAATAGATCAGAAACTCCTAGGTCCCTGAAAATTCCTACTTTATGAATGTATTTGTCTGTGTTCGATAAAAATTTTATAGTGGTTTCATAAAGTCTGTCAGAAGATTTTAAAGTGACTTTGTTGGTGCCAGGTTTTATTTCATCGGATTCTACAGGAGTTACACCCAAATTCTCATTATCGACAAAAACATCTGCTCGACCATAAGCTACATCTACCGCAATGGCAGATTTACCGCCCATATTTTTTAAAGCTGTATAAATAACTTTTCCAAAGAAAATAAGTAGGAATACAACTAGGATTGCGGTAAGAAATATTAGTATATTCGAATATTTAGGCCTTCTTGACCGTCTTTCAACGGCCTGTAATGTTGAAATTGACATATAATTTATGTTGGACAGGAATGTACATAGGTAAATTATCATGTAAATGATAAAATATCAATTGCGTTTTTGTTATTATGATAGGGTAGGAAGCCAAATTCATGTGGCGCAGTGGCGAAGTGGAAACGCTGGGGTCTGCAAAACCTCGATGCGCGGGTTCGATTCCCGCCTGCGCCTCCATAAAGATGATGGAGATAAGGTTTTTATATGATGAAATCAAGTGAAATCTTGGACAAATATTTAAAGTTTTTTGAGGAAAAAGGGCATAAACAAATCCCAAATGTATCTTTAGTGCCTGAGAATGACCCTACTTTATTGTATGTTAATTCCGGCATGTTCCCTTTGGTACCTTATTTATCAGGAGCAGAACACCCCCAAGGTAAGAGAATTATGAATGTGCAAAGATGTTTGAGATTCTTTGAGGATTTAGAAAATGTGGGAGAGACAAATAGGCATACAACGGCTTTTCACATGTTGGGAAATTGGAGTTTAGGCGATTATTTTAAGAAGGAACAGTTGGAGTGGTTTTACGAATTTTTGGTGGATGAGTTGGGTTTGGATATAAATAGAATCTACGCTTCTGTATTTGCGGGGGATAAAGACGCGCCAAAAGATGAGGTTTCTGTAGAGGTTATTAAAGAGATTTTTGGAAAATATGGGGTTGAGGCAGTTGAGGAGAAAAGAATTTTTGCTTATGGAAAAGAAGACAACTGGTGGCAACGAGGAAACGCGGTAGGTGAGTTGGGTGGCCCTGATAGTGAGGTTTTTTATTATATTGGAGATGATGGAGATGGTTTAGGTAAGAATCCGGCTGAGTTCCAAGACGAGTTTTTAGAGATTGGAAATTCTGTTTTCATGCAGTATATAAAAAGTGAGAGTGGTTGGGATGAGTTACCCCAGAAAAATGTAGATTTTGGGGGCGGTTTGGAAAGAATGGCTATGGTGGTTCAAGGAAAGAAAGATATTTATTTAACTGACAATTTTTATCCTATTATCGAAAAGCTAGTTGAGTTGAGTGGTAAAGAGTATGTTAGTGCTGGTACTGAGGTGCAAAAATCTATGAGAGTTGTTGCCGATCATATGAGAGCAGCTACATTTTTGGCCATGGATGGGGTAGTGCCCAGTAATAAGGACCAAGGTTATATTTTGCGAAGACTGTTGAGATTGGTGGTTAGGGCTGGAAGAGGTTTAGGTCTGGAAAAAGATATTTCTGTAAGTTTAGTTCCCGTGGTGGCAAGTGCATTTTTATGGATTTACCCAGATTTGGAAAAGATGAAGGGGGAAATACAAGAAACATTTAAAGAAGAAGAGGAGAAGTTTAGAGAAACAATTAAACGCGCAATTCCGGTTAGAGAAAAGGAAATTTTAAAAGGTGTGGATTTTGCAAGCGACAATGCCACTAACATTACGACATCGCTATCTAGCTGTGCAACCGTAAGTTGTTTAAGTCACGGTTACCCAATTGAGATGGCTTTGGAAGATGACAAGGAGAGGTACAAAGATTTGAATGAAGATTTATATCTAAAACTGCACGAGAAAAAGTTGAGAGAACACCAAGAACTTTCCAGAGCAGGAGCGGAAGATAAATTTAAAGGCGGTTTGGCTGATCATTCGGATGAAGTCTTGAGATATCACACCGCTACACATCTTTTACACCACGCATTAAGGCAGGTTTTGGGAGAACAAATTCGGCAACACGGCAGTAACATTACTGGAGAAAGACTAAGATTTGATTTTAATCACGCAGAAAAACTTACAGATGACCAAACAAAAGAAATCGAAAAAATAATTAATGAAAACATTAAAAAGGCACTTCCTGTTAAATTTGAAATAATGCCTAAAGAAAAAGCTTTGGAAACCGGAGCACTCCACGCTTTTAATGAAAAATATGGAGATAGTGTAAAAGTTTATTATATTGGCGAAGATTTGGATTCAGCAATTAGTAAAGAATTTTGTGGTGGTCCTCATGTAGAGAATACTTCTAAGATTAGTCCCGTTGAGATTTTTAAACAAAAAAATATTGGAAAAGGAATGTTAAGAGTATATTTAAGAAGTGTATGAGTGAAGTTGCAGATTTTTAATTAATTACTTTACTTACTAAATTCAGAAGTTATCTCACCTGTACAAATATCAATCTTGTACCAGTTATAGGTGGCGTAGTGGTCTGAGTGGACCTCAGTTACTTGCATTATATGATTTTTATCATTTATCGAATCATATTTAACAATAGTTTCTTGATCTAAGTCCTCCATTTTAATTAACCATTCTTTTACCTCTGGATAGTTTGTAGTTAGTTCAATAGCCTCTTGTTTTGTTATGTTTTTACATGTTTTTTTATTTAAAACAGGTTTTAGATAAGAAATTAAAGCAAACAGTATTATTAGAAAAAGAAAGAAAAGAACTAGTTTTATATACCAATGTTTCACGTTTAAATAGTAGCATAGGTGCTAAGTTAAGAAATATTGGTTATTTAGTATTGAGAGCCCACCTAAGGTTTGAATAGGTTTGGTTTACTCCAACGATATTATTTGAAGTCCGTGTTTTTGAACTTCTTCTTTAGGCCAAAAAAGATTATCAAGTTTGAATTTAGCTACGTAAGTAACTTTTTTTGAAATTTCTCTTCCCGTATAACTTTTTAATTTAGGATTCCATTCTCTTAATAGTACTGTATCTCCTTCATTACACTCCCAATCAGATAGTCTTAGCTCAAAGTTTTTTTGCCATCAATTACTACTTGAAAATATTCAGGCCAAGTTTTCTTTTCGATAACCATGAATATATTTTAGCCTAAGGAGATTGTTAATAAAAGTAAAAGACACCCGCCCTTTTTTGAGAAGGTGTCTTCATTTCTTTTTCTCACATTTTCTTACAGTCTCGATCCTTTTTTCGAAGAAGTTTAATTTTGTCGGCGTCAACTAGTGTCAGTACGATTACTGTAAGTATTGTAAGCAACAGACCTGTAAAAAAGTATATTGCTAAGACTGTAAGTGCTATTCTCCACGCTAAGGACTGTTCTGTAGAAGTAAGGACAGTTACAACAGATTGACTCATTGTGA
>Ga0255397_1004_pt1 | contig 13994 bp, 11 predicted proteins | sample ANMaggSeSYBR01C6_FD_182116 | JGI IMG/M metagenome (GOLD analysis project Ga0255397, IMG submission 182116) | Sediment cell enrichment communities from methane seep in Santa Monica Basin, California, United Staets - ANME aggregate JGI... | ecosystem: Environmental > Aquatic > Marine > Cold seeps >...
AAAGCCAACGAAAACAAATCGAAGGGCAAATCGGACGAATCATCAACTTTAAAAAAAACAGGCAGATCTTTCCATATAAAGCATTCCGGTTGAGGCTCATTTATTCCACTCTGATTGAGCAAACCATAAGGCTGAAGCCAGATTTCACCTCCTAATCTCTTTTCTGAATAATTAAATTTTGTACCGGGGTAGGTCAAAAATTCATCCACATCAGTTGTCAATTGCCATTTCAAGCCCATAACATTGTTCAACACTTGATCAAAAATATAATCAAGACGAGAAGTATGGTATGTAGAATAAATTAGAAGCACCTATTTAATTTCGTTCCAAGTTATAGCAAAGATAAGGGAAATTACAAATCAAATTAATTCACAATTTGTCAATAAAAAAAGGATTTAAAATGACACTTTAAAATACGCCTCCCTCAAAATTTTGTTATTTTTGAAGAAATAAAACATCAGACAGACAGCATGGAAAATTTTGTGGTTTCAGCAAGGAAATACCGTCCCATAACTTTTGATACAGTAGTTGGACAAAAGTCGATCACTTCTACTTTAAAAAATGCCATTAAAAATAATCATCTGGCACAAGCCTTTTTATTTTGCGGCCCACGGGGAGTTGGGAAAACTACCTGCGCTCGTATCCTTTCAAAAACCATTAATTGCCAGAACATTAAAGATAATATGGAGGCTTGCGACGAATGTGAATCGTGTACCTCTTTCAATAATTCAGCTTCTTTTAACATCCACGAACTGGATGCAGCTTCTAACAATTCAGTAGATGATATTCGAAATTTGGTGGAACAGGTACGTATTCCTCCTCAGGTCGGGAAATACAAAATATATATTATTGATGAGGTTCATATGTTGTCGTTAGCAGCATTCAATGCCTTTTTAAAAACCCTAGAAGAACCCCCGGCTTATGCTAAATTTATTTTGGCTACTACTGAAAAACACAAAATCATCCCCACCATTTTATCACGTTGTCAGATTTTCGATTTCAAACGAATTAGCATTGACGATATTGCCAAACATTTACAATTTATCGCCCAGAGCGAAAATGTGAAAGCCGAACAAGATGCCTTACATATTATCGCCCAAAAGGCGGATGGTGCCTTGCGTGATGCCCTTTCGATGTTCGATCAAATTGTAAGTTTTTCGGGTGGCGATGTCAACTATAAAAACGTCATCGAGAATTTAAATGTGCTTGATTACGATTATTATTTCCGAATTATTGATGCCATCCTGGCAAAAGACATCACCCAATGCCTGCTCATCATTAACGACATTATTGATAATGGTTTCGATGGACAACACTTTATTATTGGCATGGGCGAACACCTTCGCAACCTTTTGGTTTGTAAAAATGAAGCAAGCTTGAAATTGCTGGAAGTGGGCGAAAATATTCGCGAAAAATACACACAACAGTCGCAAAATTGCGATACTAAATTTTTATTGGAAACCTTGGAGATTAACAATCGATGCGATGTAAACTATAAAAACAGCAATAATAAAAGGCTTCACTTGGAGCTAAGTTTAATGCAGATGTGTTCGATTGACGGAACCCAAAAAAAAAAGGATGGAAGTAAACCCATCCAAATAAAAGCGATACCCAAACCTGAAGCCCGGAAAGAAACGTCACCGGCTCCAAAGCCGGAAGAAAAAAAAGAAGTGAGTTCAACACCTACGCATGAGGCAAAACACGAGATTGCTGCAAGCCCAATTCAACCAACTGCAACTTCTGAACCTAAGCCCCCATCTTACGAAAAAAAAGTTGAGGAAGGAAAATCTCCGATCGTTGAAGAACCAAAACCCGAAACAACTTCAGCCCCTAAAACAAAGATTCCAAGTTCATTCTCAATCAAAGATTTTAACAAAAAAAAGGAAGAAGACAATAATACGCAAGTGAGTCAAGAAGATTTGTCTAATTTGCCCGAAGACGATTTTAAACAGGAGAAATTGGATGAGGTTTGGACTTCGTATTTACACTCCCTAAAATCTTCGCTACCCGGGTTTAGTTCTGCACTGCTGAAATACAAACCTGTTCTAAAAGAGGATTTCGTTATTGAGTTTAATATCGACAATAAGATCATCGCTAACGATCATATTAATATTGCCGATATGCAGGGACATTTGAAAGAGCAATTAAACAACTTTAAAATTTCTTTAAAGCCCGTGGTTGTTGATAAAAAGGAACAGCAAACGGCCTATACCGATAAAGAGAAATTTGAGCAAATGGCCGAGAAAAATCCTGAAATTTTAAATCTCAAAAACAAACTCGATCTTGAAATTGACTTTTAGACCTCCTCTTAATTTATACTTCAGTATACGCTAATTTGTGTAATTTTGCAGCCTATTACAAAATGCATCATGAAATTATTCGCAACTTTTTTACTTTGGATTTCAGGCTGGAAAATCAAAGGCAATGTGCCTTCTGACTTAAAGAAGTGTGTGATTATGGTTGCCCCCCACACCAGTAATTTTGATTTTTTTATCGGGCGAATAGCCTATTATTCTTCGGGATTAAAAATAAAATTCCTTATCAAGCAAGAAGCTTTTATTTTTCCATTCCAAACTTTATTAAGATCGTTTGGTGGCATCCCCGTCAATCGGAGTAAAAAATCAAATTTGGTGCAGCGCATTGTCCACATGTTTGAAAATAACGATCGCTTTCTTATTGCCGTTACCCCCGAAGGAACCCGCAAGTTAAGCACGGAGTGGAAAAAAGGATTCTATTTTATAGCACAGCAAGCCAAGGTGCCTATCGCCCTTGGTTATATTGATTATAAAAAGAAAGAAGGTGGCTATGGTCCCATTATTACCCCCAGTGGTGATTATGAAAAGGATTTAAAATTTATTGAAGATTTTTACCGGAATATCACCCCGAAACATCCTGAAAAATTCAATCTGTCGCCTCAAAAAGGAACTTCCTCAAAGCGTGAAAAAACCGTTGACGAATTAAAAAATCAATACTGTTGCCGGAAGTAGTTTATCAAATTTTACTATACACCATTTTGATGGAATAATCGTACCATCCGGGTTTTTCCAAACTTTTAGGCCAGTACTGCTCCAGTGCATTCACTTCAGTCAAAACCTCTTCAATAGCGGCATCACAGGCTTTTAATTCTTTCAGTTTAGCTACCAAATTTTCAAAAAACCCACGAGTTTTAGAAATATAGGTTTTATCTGTAACAGGACCATGACCTGCACAAACATAATCAATCTCCATTTTTTCCCAAGCTCTAAGAACATCCATCCAGTCAATTAAACTACCAGTTTGATCTCCGAAATAGGGATAATAGCCCACCTGAACATCATCGCCAACCAATATCACTTTTTCTTTTTCAAAATAAGCATAAATGGAACCTTCGGTATGCCCGCCGGCATCGCGGAGAATAAGCTTGCTATCGCCCGAACCCAATTCATATTCCTTCTCAAACCACAGGCTTGGCAATCGCAATTTTGCCGTTTCAATGGCTTTGTCAAATAGCGGAAAAACATTCATATAGCCTTCCTTATACTTTTCAAAATCGATGGCGAGTTGGGCTTCAAACATTCGCTTTGATTTAGCCGAAGCAATATAGGGCACATCATTAAAGGCATCCATGCCGAAGAAATGATCGGAATGGGCATGACTTTGTACCAGCGCTAAAGTTTTACGATCATATTTTTTTTCCATAACTCGCCGGAATTCCAGCCCGATATCGGTAAACAAACTACAATCAAAAAATACGAGGCCATCGTCCAAAGCCACGCAGATGATGTTAGAACCTTGTAATTTATCGTTATGAACCATGACCACCGATTCGGATACCTGCACATAATTTAAAGCGGAGATGCCTGTTTTTTCCAGTAGGAAATTATCAGCTATTTTTTCATTTTGGGCTAAAGCAATCCTATTGCAGAAACTAAAAAAAAGCGCAATAAGCAAAACAGAGGTGATATATTTAATTATTTTTTTCATGACGTAATTTATTGGTTTGAAGCTAATGTATGAAAACTATTTCGGTCTGATTACGTTTTCTCAATGAAAAACTACCTGTCTGTGATTTTTATAGATGTTTCAGGAATATTTTCGAACATTCACCCCCTATTATTAAATATTTTATATATTTTGTTGCATATATACAATATTTTATTATATATTTGCAGTATGGAAAATCGAAAAATCTATAACAGAATAGGAGCACTTCGAAAAGAACGATCAATGACACGGGTGGAATTAGCAGAAAAAATCGGGGTTAATTTTCAAACCATCGGCTATTTAGAGCGTGAAGAATACAACCCAAGTTTGGATCTGGCCTTTCGAATTTCTGATGTATTTGAATTATCAGTCGACACCGTATTCTCGACAAAGCCCCTAAAATCTTTAAGCCAATTATTAAACAAAAAATCATAAACAACTGAAATCATGGAAGCACAAAAATCGATCACCAGCCGACGCATTGGAGTCATCCTGACTTTTGCAAGTTTAGCCGCCCTAGTAATACTATTTGAATATTGCAAAAGCACCCAATGGACGCCCCTCTTTATTGCTCTCGGCATTCTGAGCCTGATAGTATTGGGGATAAGTTTTGCTTTAACCTTTGTTAAAAGCGGGCTATGGGGATTCACTCACAAAGCCCTCAAAAAATTAGACGAACGGGAAATTGCGTTAACGAGTAAAAATTTACGTTATGCCTATGCCATTTTTAGCATCTTCGTTTTACTGCTTTTGTTCATATTTGCCTTAACAGAAACGCCCATCGACATGCTTATGGTTGCCGCATTGCTACTCTTTGCCCATTTATTACCGGCAGCTATTTTGGCCTGGACCGAAAAAGGAATGTAAAGGTGGCATAAGTTAAAAAGATTCTATTCTTAAAACTAACTTATCCGATTAGTGTTTTAAAATAAAAATGAGTTGCAAAAGCATTTTCTCCTACGCAAAATCTATTTAAAAATAGTATCTTCGGCGCGTTCAGATGTGCCTCCTTATGCGGGGCATCTTTATAAATAAATACAAATCTTACAAATCGGGCATGCTAAAAACTGCATTTTTCTATATCACATTCTGGACGATCCTGCTATTGAGCATCGTCTTTTTCATACCCTATCACCTTCTACGGCTTGTAGCAAGCAAAAGGGTAGTCAAACGATTTGTTTACATCATGAGTAGTGCTTGGGCCCGCTCAATTTTATTTGTAAATGGGGTGAGTTATACCGCTTATAATAAAGAAAACATCCCCGAAATCCGCTCTGATCTGGTGGTGGTTTCAAATCATCAGGGAAGTTTCGACATTCCGATTTATATGGCTTGCCTGCCCTTTTCGGTTGGCTTTATTGCCAAGTACGAATTGAAGAAATTTCCGATCATTAACGACTGGATGATTGCGCTCGATTGCATTTTTATTAAGCGGAAAAGATTGAGAGAATCGTCAAAAAAGATAAACGAGCGGATTCACCAAAAAGACAAAAACCCCATTTTTATATTTCCCGAAGGCACCCGCAGCAAGGGACCAAAAATGGGTGCATTTAAACCCGGAAGTTTGAAACTCTTATTTCAGGCAGGAGCCGACGTATTGCCTGTAAGCATTAGTGGCAGTTATAAATGCATGGAGTTGCATCAGAATGTAAAAAGCGGTCATGTTGAACTCTTTTACCACCCTGTTTTACACAGTTCCGATTATGATACCGACGATTTTGACACTTTTAATAAAGACTTGCAGCGAATAATTGCAAAGCCCTTACCAACAAATAGTTAGGAATAAAAAGCCTGATATTTTTATTTCCTGAATATTATGCGGATATTTGAGAATAGTATCGGCATCAATTCTTTTGCCCACTAATTGTACTCCCCAAACTAATGGAATATAATTCCAAACGATACTAAATTGAAAATAAGAAAAGACCATCAGATGTCTTTGAATTATAAAAACATAAAACTGCAACGATACATACTTATATGGGGGTATATATGGAACGAAGTAGCACATATAAACTAGTTAGGCTACATTAAAAAAACAAAAAGACTCAAATGGACAATTATCTTAATCAAAGTATTGAAATTCTACTTATTCCAGAATAGAAGTAATAAGCAGAATTATAAGTGCGCTATATTTAAAAAAATAAATAGAATTGAGTATATTTAGCCATACGTTATGGGCAAGTTTAATAAACATTGAATATGGTCAAAAAAGCCATAAAAGAGTCATTTTAACAATTTATGTCAAAGCTATATGAACGAAAAAAATATTCATTCACAATTTAAATAACTGTAAAAATGAAAACTAAGTCAATCAAAATTTTTCGTTGGGTATTACGGGTGCTAAGTGGTGTCATCATTTTATTTTCCCTAATTTGGTTTATTGGCTCACTAGGTAACTATTCTGATGATCTTATGAGTACCAATGCTATTTTACAATTATCAATAACGGGAATAGGTCTGATAGGGCTTGGGCTTGCATGGAAATGGGAATTAACTGGGGGTATTATCTCTTTGGTTGCTTATCTTGTATTAACTATAATCAATCCTAGAGTTCTGGATTTCTCCTTGGTTTATTATTGGCCAGCTATTGCCATATTGTTTATTGTACTTTGGGCAATTAGCAGAAATACAACTGTTAAGAGTGAACAGGTTCAATAAGGCGAGTATAAGTATAAAAACAAATTGAAAGGAATCGACTTCCATAATATTTGAAGTAGAGCAGAGCGATGAAAACAAGGATGTTTGTTGTTGGGGAATGACAAAAAACCAGCCCATAACAGCAAGTCATATCACATAGCCGCGTAGCAGTTATCAAGGCAAAGAATAGTAAATTTGAAAGAAGTACAAATCAATATAAATCAGAGTAAAAAACAGCTACGTTCCATACTTGCAACACGTTGTGCCGCATACTAAAAAAAAATTGTGCATCTAAAATGGATTCATTATCTTTGTCTCACTTTAAAAACAAATTAGACATATCAAACTCCAATTCCTTGGAGAAAAGAGAGTAGACATGAAAACGTTTATTGTTTTTATGAATTCTATAGTGCTCTTAAAATTCACAACATTTTTTAAATGACTATATCATGATTATATCACATGATTAGCATGAATAATTTTAAATAGACATAAAATGAAAATAATAGATATTATATCAAAATCAATCAAGCCAGAATTATATGAAAAAGGCACATCTTTCATGTGGACAGATGAACATATTTCAAAACAATTATTAAATATTCATTTGAATCCTGATATTGACCTTGGAAGCAGAAAGAAGTCAACCATTGAAAAAACCGCAAATTGGATTTTAGATACACAAAAAGAAAAAGGAAAACTTAACATTCTTGACTTAGGTTGTGGTCCAGGACTATATACCGAAATATTTGCTAAAGCTGGTCATAGTGTAACAGGAATAGATATATCAAAAAACTCTATTGAGTATGCTAATAAGTCTGCCAAAGACAAAAAGCTGGATATAACCTACTTAAATACAAGTTATTTAGAAGTAGACTTAGAATCTGACAATTATGATTTAGTTGTGTTGATATTTACTGACTTGGGTGTATTAACACCGACCGAAAGAAAAAGCCTTTTGGAGATGATTTTCCATGTATTAAAAAGAGGTGGGACATTCATCTTTGATGTTCTTAAAGACCGAGAAATTGAAAAGAAAACATCTCCGAAGACTTGGGAATTAAGCAACAACGGTTTTTGGAAAGAATCTCCATATTTAGCACTTTCAGAATCGTTTTTATACCCAGAAGAAAAAATCATTCTATTCCAACATAATATTGTAGGCACCGAAGAAAATATTGAAACCTACCGATTTTGGACACATTTCTTTTCTCATAACGATGTAAATAAAATGTTAGATGCTTATAACTTTATTGACATAAACTTCAAAGAAGATATTTTGCCCGAAGGAGATATGTGGAATGGAGATAATGTAATATTTTGTAAAACGATAAAGGAATAACACACCATATTGACTGGCAATTGTTTTGCATAAAATGATTGCCAGTTTTTCTAAAATGAGTATATTGAGATTCCGGTAATAAAGCACGACGGCACAACAATGCATCATAAAACATTAAGAAAAATTATAAATAGGATATACAATTATGAAAACAAAAATTTTAATTACATCACTGATAGTTTTATTATTATTGTCAGTGTATTATAATTTAAAACCTGATGATACTTGGTTTATAAGTTTTTCGAATGCAAATACCAGACCTACTTACGATACTTTCCATCACATAAAAGAAGCTCAACAACTAGCTACAGGCAAAGATATAAAAGTCGGTATTATTGGGAAATATTTTGGCTATGCAGATAATAAAGCTATATACGCAGGGGGGAAGGATTTTACTGGTAATAAAGAATCTCTTGAAAATATTGCAGAACATGGATTATGGATGGCAACAAACCTGAAAGAGATCGCTCCGAATGCAGAAATATATGCTCTTTGTGCAAGAGAGAATGATCGAGCAAAAGAAACTAAGAATATATCTGAAGCTATTGATTGGGCGATTGAAAACGACATCGATATCCTGACTTATTCAGCCAAAGCCTTTCGTGTTGAGGATAGGGAGTTAATCGATAAAGCTGTTCTCAAAGCAATTGACCATAACATTGTAACTACCTTTATTCACTATGATTTAGATGATAACATTTTACCTTGTGGACTATTCCCAAGCTGTACAGATCCCTACTCCAGAGAAAATGATGTAAATATTTTTCATTTAGACTATAATTTATTAATGCTTTTTTCATATGAAAATTACCTTAAATCCGGTAGAAATGTTGGAAACAATATCGGCGCCCACCCCTATTTTTCCAATTCATCTATGTCTCCTGTATTAGCTGGGATTGTTGCCATGATGAAAGAAATTGATAATGATTTAACCCCAGCGGAATACAAAAAGATTTTGGTAGAAACAAGTAAGGAAACAGAATACAATGGTTATAAAGTCGGGCATGTTGTTGATGCAGTGGAGGCAATCAATTATTTATTAAAAAACAAGACAGCAGCTAACGACGATTCATAAAACAGGACCGTTCACGCTCGGTAGAAACATTGGCTTTTTGCCCTTCCCTTTCATCATATTATTTTATATTTACCTCTAAATTTTTTAGCCTATGGATTGGGTACTTATTGTCATTATCGCTATCATTTTTGTTTCAGCTTTTGTTCGCTCGGCTTTTGGCTTTGGAGATGCTTTAATCGCGATGCCCTTGCTGGCACTATTTATCGGCTTAAGTATTGCCACTCCTTTGGTTGGTCTTTGTGCCGTCACTTATTCAATACTCATCCTCTATAAAGAATGGCGTCGTGTAAAATTCAAGGATGTTTTAGCCCTGATCATTACTGCTTTTATCGGCATCCCCGTTGGGATTTATTTGCTGAAAGAAAATTATGAAACCCTGATGAAATTAATTTTGGGCGGCATTATAGTATTATTTTCATTATTCAATATTTTCAAACCCAAACTTTTTCATTTAAAAAATAACAAACTGGCCTTTTTGTTTGGCTTTATTTCGGGTGTACTTGGGGGAGCATACAACACCAATGGCCCCCCTGTGGTTATTTATAGTGCCTTACGAAAATGGGAACCCCAAACATTTCGAGCAAGCATGCAGGGCTATTTTTTACCCACCGGATTTGCCATAGCCATCAGCCATGCTATTGGGGGCTTATGGACAAAACCCGTTTTGCTGAATTATTTGTATGTTTTGCCCGCCATACTTATTGCCGTTTATTTAGGAGCGCTGGTGAATAAACGGATAAAAAAAGAAAAATTTACTATTTACATATTCTCCATTTTGCTGGTGATCGGAATATTACTGATTGCTAAAAATAGTTAAACCGTAAACAGAATATGTTTAATCGGAATTTATTCTTCAAAATATTGGATAAACATATCAGAAACCAATAATCATAGCTTATTTTCAAATTTCAAACACATCACATCGCAGCCTTTCCATTCAGCCGTTTTAACACTATCGTACTCAAATTCCATTTCAACCTCAAAAGTCACAGGAGTAAATATACATTTTTTAATTTTTTGAAATTCGAGCCTAAGTTAATTTAGATTCGCTAAATTAAGGTAAAAATAGTCCTTAGGGTAAGTAAAGGTGTCTTTATATAGAGAAACATCAAGTGTATATATATTAATGTTATTGGAGATTACACCTCTTTAATTTTATATATACATTTAACAAAAATAATTACGTTAAGTATGTAACGATGTCAATACATAATCGTCTAATAACTGTAAATTTTGAGGATTATTCTTTTTACATTTGTTATTTAACCTTATAATTAAAAAACTGACGATTCTTAATAAGCATCTTGAATGAAAATAAATATTGAAAATTTAAGTCAGGTTTATAAAAATGGAAAGAAAGCTCTTTCGGATGTAAATCTGGAGATCGGAAATGGAGTATTTGGTCTGCTAGGACCCAATGGCGCGGGGAAATCAAGTTTGATGAGGATATTGGTGACGATGCTAAAACCAAGTACTGGTTACGTAAAAATTAACGATTACGACTTGATCAAGAATCGGAAAGAAATTAGAAAAATGCTCGGATACTTACCTCAGGATTTTCGATTTTTCAGCAATTTAAAAACCTGGGAATTTTTAGATTATGCAGCCGGATTATCCGGCTTAAACAACAAAAAAGAGCGATCGGCAAAAGTTGACGAATGGCTCGATCGAGTTGGCTTGTTTGATTTTAGAGAGCGTGATGCGAACAAACTTTCGGGGGGTATGAAAAGACGCCTCGGTATTGCTCAGGCTTTAATTGGTGAACCCCAAATTATTGTGGTTGATGAACCGACTACCGGTCTCGATCCGGAAGAAAGAATACGCTTTCGGAATATCCTTTCGGAGCTCAGTCAAAAAGACGTGATTATTATTTTGTCCACCCATATTGTGGGCGATATATCGAGTGTGTGTAACAATCTTGCTTTATTAAATAATGGATTTGTTGAATTCACGGGATCTCCCGAAGAACTTGTTAATAAAGCCAAAGGACATGTGTGGCAAGTTACAAGCTCGGGTTACGAATACGACATACTAAAGGAAAAACATGCGGTAATCTCTACCATTCCAACGGAAGATGGCTGGGAAGTTCAATTAGTGGGCGACCATATCGAGGCTAAAAATGCCATCGAAATTGAACCCAATCTGGAGCATGCCTATGTTTATTTTATGGAACATTTGACAAATCATCATTAAAACAATTTTCATCTTTAATTTTAGGCTTTTAATAAAACAAAACTGATAAATGCTCTCAACAAAAAAAATAAGAACAATTGCTCACTTTGAAATGAAAATCCTTTTCAGATCTTGGTTTTTCAGGATTTTCGCAGGTCTTGCCATTGTATGTTTGGGCATTTTTAATATTGCAATTTTTAATGAATCGAGTGAAGCCCCATGGCTATATCGTGCGCTCCCGGGAAATATCCCCTACGTAAATCTTTTAATTCTTAATCTTGGTCAAGCCATAGTAGCCATATTTCTGGCCTCTGAATTTTTAAAACAAGACAGCAAAAACGACACCATCGAAGTGATTTACGCCAGATCGATGACCAATGCTGAATACATTGTTGGAAAATCGCTTGGGATTTTATATGTATTTTTTATTCTAAACCTGATTATCCTTTTAATGGGTATTGGCTTTTCATTTATGGCCAGCGACTCATCAAAAGGGATTGGCGAATATTTTCTGTATCCATTGCTAATCAGTTTACCTACTTTGGTTTTTATTTTGGGTCTATCGTTTAGCATGATGGTTTTATTTAAGAACCAAGCCATCACATTTATTGTTTTGCTGGGTTATATTGCATTGACCATCTTTTATCTAAATAATAAGCTTTATCACCTCTTCGATTATATTGCTTACAAAGTACCCATGATGCATTCGGGAATCACCGGATTTGGAAATTTCCAGGAGATTCTCATTCACCGAAGTATTTATTTTTGTTTGGGACTGGGATTGATATTTATGACCATTTTTAAATTGAATCGTTTGCCTCAATCCAAAAAATTAACATCCCTCCCACTATTCATCGGAATTATCTTTATTGTAGCCGGAGGATTTTTAATCGATAAATATATAGCCTTAAAAAGAGGAAATGTTGATTTAAAAAATCAAATGATTTCACTGAACAATAAATATGCTTTTTCGGCCAAAGTTGAAGTCAAAGAAAACACTATTACATTTGATCATCAAGGAGAAAAAATCCATGCATTATCCGAACTAAGTATTCAAAATAATTCAGGAAATGCGATTGATACACTCATTTTCAATCTTAATCCATCCCTCAAAATTACTAACGCAAAACTTAATAACAAACCCATTGAACTTAAAAGAGAACTGCAAATCATCAGCCTCATTCCTACTTTCTCGATTACGAATCTATCCTCACACAAACTGAGCATTGAATATGAAGGGCACATTGATGAGTGTACTCATTTTCTGGATTTTGATCCTGAAGATTTTGAAAACGATTTCAATTTAGAAATCTTTAGGGTGCGAAAACGTTTTGCATTCGTAGAAGAAGACTATGTATGTTTAACCAGAGAATCGCTTTGGTATCCTTCATCGGGTGTTTCTTATGCCGCTAATCGTCCTGCCTATTTTTCGCCGGATTTTACAAAATTTAAATTAAACGTAAAAACCAAAGAAGAGCTAACAGCCGTTTCGCAAGGAGCGCAAATATCTGACAATGCGGGCAAATTTGTTTTTACACCAGAGTTTCCGCTAACACAAATCAGTTTGTTAATTGGTGATTATAAAAAATACAGCACAACAGTCGATTCTGTTGAATATGGGATTTTTACAATTAGGGGGAATGAATTTTTTGAACAGCATTTTACGGATATTTCAGATAGTTTACCCACACTTATCCGCGATCTTAAAAACGAATACGAAACAGCCATCGGTCTCGAATATCCATTCAAACGATTTTATTTGGCCGAAGTACCGGTTCATTTTGCATTGGATAAACATATTTATTCGATCAGTAGCGATGCCGTTCAACCGGAGATTATGTTTTATCCTGAAAAGGGAGTGACTTTGGAAAATACAGATTTTAAAAAACGTAAAACCCGATTTGAAAGAGGAATGGGAAGGAATAATGAGGAAGTCACACCCCAAGATCTTCAAACCAGGATATTTAAAGGTTTCATCCGAGCTAATTATATGGCCAATCAAATGGAGCGGTACGATTATAGTGAAATCATAGACCGGAATACATTTACCCTCTTCCCCAATTATTACAATTTTGTAACGCAACTTAAAAGTGAAGATTGGCCTATGCTGGATCTCTCTTTGGGTATTTATTTAAAAGAAAGGAATGCAAGTGCTGTGCAAAGTTATCGCTGGTTTTTCGAAGATATAAGTAAAAACGAGCGTATCAATCTGGAATTGAAAGAGGCATCGCTTAAAGAATTAATGGAAAAAGGCTTAGAAGTAAAAGATGAAAATTTGGATCAGGATGAACAAATCAGTCTGAATGATATTATTCAAACAAAAGGAAATTATCTTTTCAGCCTTTTTAGAGCCAGATATGGAGAAAAAAAGTTCAATACTACCTTGGATCAATTCATTAAGGGCCATACTCACCAAAGCTTTTTATTTAAAGATTTTAATCAAGTTTTTATTGATAAATTTAATAACGACATACAAGCTGAAATTACTGAATGGTACGAAGCCAAACTTCTCCCCGGTTTTTTGGTAAAAGATGTGGAATCCTATAAGGTAATGGACGGTGATTTTACAAAATATCAGCTTAAATTTAAAATAGCTAACCCCGAACCCGTAAATGGACTAATTACTGTGATCGTTGCTATGAGAGCTCAACGAATGGGAAGATGGAGAAATAGTTATAACCAAGCACCCGATTTTTCAAAGAAAATCTACATCCCGGCAATGCAAGCTTTAGAAATTGGCTTGGTACTTAATGACGAACCTGCCCGTATCAATTTTTTCACCCACATTGCTAAAAACCTACC
>Ga0255397_1005_pt1 | contig 13535 bp, 15 predicted proteins | sample ANMaggSeSYBR01C6_FD_182116 | JGI IMG/M metagenome (GOLD analysis project Ga0255397, IMG submission 182116) | Sediment cell enrichment communities from methane seep in Santa Monica Basin, California, United Staets - ANME aggregate JGI... | ecosystem: Environmental > Aquatic > Marine > Cold seeps >...
AGTACTCCCTGTTTGTTTTTCATAACCTTAATGTTTTTATCTTTGTATTTAAACTATCGAAGAAACACTATTATCATCAACTTTGGCAGGTGGTAAAGTGGTAGGGTCTGAACCAATGTCCTTATGATACTTCTTATGTGCTTCCTTCAACTGTCTATTTGTGACATGTGTATATATTTGTGTGGTTGACACATTAGCATGACCTAGCAGTTCCTGAACGCTTCTGATATCAGCGCCTTCTTTGAGCAGACCAGTAGCAAAGGAGTGACGAAGTGTATGTGGGGTAGCATCCACAGAGATACCCGCGCGGGTAATATACTTTTTAACAAGTCGTTGAACACTTCTTACAGATAATCTTAAGGATTCACCCTCAAAATCTTGCTCTTCCATTTTTTTCCCAGAGTAGCGGATAAATAGAGGCTGAAAATTATCGTTTCGGGTGGCTAAGTAACGCTTGAGCCAAGTTCTAGCACCGTCGCTTAGATAAACAGTACGTAGCTTCCTACCTTTCCCCATAACTGTAAATTCGGTAGACGCAGGATCAATCTCATCAACATTTAACGACACTAGCTCTGACACTCGAAGACCGGTACTAAACAGTATTTCCAAGATTGTCCTATCTCTAACACCTGACCTCTTATTTAAATTCTGAACCTCAAAGAGCCTTTCCAGTTGTTCTTCATTTAAAACTTTAGGTAAGGTATCTTCCGTTTTACCCAAAATAATTTTTTCAGGGGCTAATACGTCAATTTCTTCTTCCACAACTAGGTATTTCAAAAAAGACCTCAATGCTACTAAGAAAGTGTTTTGCGTGGACCTTTTAAAAGCTTGATTAGACTTTGAGCTTATTCTCCTATTTAGATTGACTCGATACTTTTTGACCAACTCAATACTCAAATCTTTAACTTTTACATTATCAGCCTTTAGGTAATTTCTTGACAAAGTTGCAAAATCATGTAAATAAAAGGCTTACAGTCTAATCGTATTTTGCGAAAGCTTTTTGTCAACCTCGCAATACTCCAAATATCTAATCATAACTTCGTTTAAACTGGTGTTCATCGAAACTTTACTGATAGTGCTGGTCATTTTTAAATAATAAATTCGTTAGAATCAATCCTGGAGAGCCACAAGCACTTTATATCCACCTAATAACAAATAACGCTAGTTGCCTTCCCAGGTCAAGTTTATTATACATACTTTTTTGTTTTGTTTCGATTAATGATCGTAATATAGACAACACCCGTGGGGTAGAGATGTCATGTTAGGAAACTACACATCAAGGTGAGCCTAGGGGATTGTGAGGGAAATGTCATAGAACCAAAAGTGGAAATTGCGACGAAAATAGGTTACTAAGTTTAGTAATAAAAACTAAATAGGTAATTAATGTGAAATAAAGTTAGTTTACCCAGACCAATTAGTTAGCAATTATTTCTCATTATATTTTGGGGGTGGGGGTGTTTTGTTCAGATATGTGCAACGTCGTATAATGTATATTTAACGACGTACAACATGTGGTTTGTTTTGTCATCCACTTTCTAGGTGTATTACCTCTGAAAAGGGGGTGGTTTTTGGTAGGGGTTGTTACTCACCAATTTATGGTGTATTTATTCTCTATTTAAATACTAATTATATTTAATTCTGTGTTATTAATGTCTATTAGGTGTAATTGTTTTCGAATTTCCAAAGGCCCAGCCTAAGAACCCGGTATCCCTACTCCACCAAACATATGACATATATACGGAAGGCTTTATCTACAATCATCAATACGTATTATACAAATATACGTTGTATGATGTCTTAAATATTTATGACAATGTAACCTTTATTACATGGCAATCTCCATTGTAATATCTACCAACGCACCCATTGTATGACAAATTGACCTATAGGTTATCCACAGACAACCAACTTTTAGCACACTACACTATAGGTTGCTTAGTTTCGGGTTTTTTTCACTGCCCTCTCCCCTTCTATATGCCCTATCTAAAACAAATCTGGGGTCTAGGGATTAAAAATAAAAAGTAAAATTAAAAATAATAAAGTAATTGAAATATGTTCACGAATTAATCTTTTATTAATTGTATTTTTCAAATGAGCCTCAATGAAACTCACTCCAAAAATCAAAACCGATGAAACATATAAAGCTCTTAAAAATGTTTCGGTTGGAAAAAATGAGACAGAAATATTAGCAGCAAATACAAAAAATGCGCCCAAAGCAAAAACAGCCACCAACTCCCCTTTTTTATATTTTTTAACCTCGTGGTTGTACTTTAATGACCACAGTAAATAACTGTAAAATAATACAGCCGTCAAACTTGCCAAGGTCGTTTCGAACAAAGAATTTATATCAATCTTAAAAATACCAGCTAACAAGGGTATAGCCACAACCACTATCAAAATCTTACTCCAGGTAGAAGCCACTCTGTATAACGGAATGGTTTCCTTTCTTGTTTCAACAACTAGAAATACGTTATTAACCAACGAAACAATGTAAAAGATAAAAGTGTAAATCCCTAAAGAAAGTAGTTTGAATATTTTACTTAAGTTTGGAAAATAAATGTATGAGAGTATAAAACCCAATGTTAAAAAAACAGGTAAAATTCCGGTAACCAGGGTGTTTAAAACAGTAGAATTTGGTCTGTGTGTAACATACGAACCAACTAAAACTACAACTAAAACAAATGAAACGTAGATCAAGTCAAATCTAGTGGTTGCCCCAGAAAAATAATACAAAAGACCCAGCAGTACTAGAGAATGGGCTAAATACTTTTGTCTTTTGTTGAGTTTGATTTTCATTACTTTAAAAAGTTAAGTTTGTAATAGCAAAGAGCCATGGCCACTCCATCATTAGCATCATCTGGTTTAATAATCTGACTAATCCCAAGCGTCTTCCTCACAGCTTCCTGCAACTCAGCCTTATCAGCTCTTCCATATCCTGCTATGTACTTTTTGGCCTGCAAAGCTGTGTATTCGAACACATCTGCCCCGCTGTGAGCAGCCACCAACATTGAAATCCCTCTAGCTTGCCCTACACTTATGGCCGTTTTGGCATTTGTATTGAAAAATAATCTCTCAATAACTACCATCTCTGGTTTATACTGCGCAGCCACATCGTTTAAATTTGAATATAAAACATCCAACCTTTTATGCATCTCTTGATCGGGGTGGGTTTTAATTACACCGTGCCCTTTCAAAATTGGCCTTTCTTCTGTCATTTTTATAATACCGTAACCCATGCTAGCTGTGCCTGGATCTATTCCTAAAACAATCATACAAAATTACCCTTAACTAAACTTATATCTTTAACTAAATATACGGTTCTAACCAAATTCATAATTATGAAAAATGTCCTGAATGTCATCGTGATCTTCAAGTTCTTCTATCAGTTGATCAATGGTACCTGCTTTTGATTCTACTGTAATATTTATAATAAAAGTGGGCTCTTTAGTTTTTGAATCGAATATATAAGCGGTGCTTCCTTTTTCTCCTAAACTACCTCCAAACCTACCAAAAATATTTCTAATTTCTGAAACTGTTCTGTTGCCGTTATCTGTAAGGCAGTGCAGTAAAAAAGCTCCTCCTTCGGGACCGTAACCTTCGTAAATTACTTCCTGGTAACTGCTACCTCCCAACTCACCTGTCCCCTTTTTTATAGCTCTCTCAATATTCTCTTTAGGCATACTAGCGTCTTTTGCTTTTTGTATAGCCAATCTTAAAGCTGGATTTGCACTTGGGTCTCCTCCACCTTGTCTGGATGCAACTGTTATTAATCGGCTCATTTTGGAAAATATTTTACCTCTTTTTGCGTCTTCCACACCTTTTTTTCTTTTGATATTATGCCATTTAGAGTGTCCGCTCATATTTGATATATTACCACATTGACAAATACCAATTTTTTGGTAATTTCATACGTATGCAGGTCAACGTTCAAATGCTTGAAAAGAAATCGATAGAGTCTGCCCTCAAAAAAGATTGGGAGGAAGCCATTGAATTAAACCAACAAATACTAGAAAAAGACGGCAGTAACAAAAACGCTAAAATCAGATTAGGTAGAGCCTACATTAAAGTTAAAAAATTCTCAGAAGCCAAAAAAATCTTTAAAGAAGTACTGGAAATAGATCCCATAAACTCTATCGCCTTGAAAAATTATAAATTGGCTTCAGAAGAAAACCCAGACAATAAAACCGACACGATTGCAAAAGACACTACAGCAGTTTTAATCAAAGAACCAGGTACAACAAAACAAATTGACTTAGAAGCCTCCCAAAACCTATTATCTAAACTAGAACCTGGGCAAAAGTTAATTATTAAATCTTTCAAGACCAAGCTTTCATTCTTTTTGGGCAACAAAGAGGTTGGATCTATCAAAAACGATGCGACTCATGCAGTTTACAAGGCCAAAAAAGCTGGTTTAGATGTAACTGCCAATGTTATAAAACCAAACGACAGTCACTTCACAATATTGTTAAGGTGTAAAAAACCAATTTTTAGATCTGAAAAGCAAAGGGAAAGACCCTACTTGGGAAATTCCTTAATTAGCGAGGAGAAAATAAAAATCCCAGAGCTTGAAGTGAGCGAAGAATAATCCCTGATAACCCACTAATCCGCAACTTACACTAAATCATCTTGTTCTACTTGCTCTGTTACTTTTTCCTTAGAAACTGGTCTTGATGTTTTTACTGCTGGCTTTGGTTTAAACTTAGGAGGTATCTTTTTTACAGGTGCTCTATTAGCTGGAGCTCTTTTTACTTTTACAGGGGGCTTTTTGATGGGAGATTTTCTTTCTTTTTTCTCTTCGACTTTTTTCTCTTTTTTTAAATCAATTTCTTTGCTTTCTTTACTTTTAATCTCTTTCAGGTTTGTTTCTTTTCCTACGATTACTTTTTTCTCACCAGCAGGTTTTTTACCTATTACACTTGCTCCTTCAACATTATCTAAAGTAGCGAAAGGTGCTCCCAAATTATCTGCAGGTAAAAATGCTGAAGCTTGGCTATTTAATTCTGCCTTTTGATATTCTGCAGCCGCGTCCGATACCCTGTATGAACCCCTATCTGTTAGTAAATACCACTCCCCTTCTTTTTTAGTTAATATTCCTTCTACACGTTCTCTATTTACCCGTTCTATCTGCTTAAATAGCTTTTTTCCATCTTCTTCGATTAATTTTAATACGTCCCCGTATACAAGTTTTGACTTGGCAGCATAATTTGCGGAAATCTCATACTCCTTACCATCCTCCCCTAACATCTTGATTCCATCATATTTGCCCACAATACCATCAATTTGAGTATAATCTACCTTCAAATAATCATCGTTTAATCTATTTAAAATTCTTTTTGCAGCATTAAGAGATGATTCAGCATCATCAATCCTTTTTGCTAAATCTTCAATTTGTTTTTTTGCGTTATCGTCCATTAGTACTCCTTTTTATTTAAATAATTATTCTTTTGAAGCTCTCTTTTCTTTTCTAATGCAATTGCCATGCCTTTGTCAAATCTGGTGTCCATAAACTTGGCAATCTTTTCCTCTACATACTTTTTATCAGTCCCATACTTCTGTCTGCTAAGCTCCAATGCTCTTTCCCTATTACCAGTCTTTGGGGCGATCATCTCATCTTGTAACCAGGGTAATAATATCTTTCCGGAAAAAGGAACTGAAGTCATGCCGTCAATCATCAACTTGATATAAATCTCAAATCTTCCTAACGATATTATGTCCTCATCTGTAAAATATGGAGCAAACTCATTTGCCAAAGCCTTTGCATCTGGTGCACCTAAAGAAAAGGCTGCAATCGTACCAACATTTCCATAAACACCTTTTAGCATTTCTTCTGAAAGCTGAGCCGTAAATTGATGAGTTAGATATAACCCTAATTTATATTTTCTTGATTCAGACAAAATCTCTTCAAAACTACCGGTGGCAAAGTTTTGAAATTCGTCCACGTATAAGTAAAATGGCCTTCTATCTTCATAAGGTATGTTAGCCCTTTGCAAAGCGTAAAACTGTATTCTTGATATTAGCAAAGCGCCTAATAAATTGGCGTTATCGGCACCAATCTTACCTTTCGATAAGTTTATCAATAATATTTTACCGTTATTCATGGCGTCATATAAATCAATGGTTGACTTCTTCTGCCCTAAAATATTTCTCATGGTACTGGAAGCTAAAAATCTATTTACTTTATTCTGGATAGGCGCTATGGCCTCGGTTACTAGCCTCTGATTGCCTTTCATCTCTTTATACTCTTGTTCCCAGAACTTTCTAACTACTGGATCTTTTACAAAGTGTAAGATGAAATTTTGGTAGTTCTTATCTTCTAAAAGCCTGGTAATACCTAACATGGTGGTTCCTGGGACATCTAATAGAGTTAATACCGAATAGTTTAGTAGGTACTCTAATCTAGGCCCCCAAGAAAAGTCAAAATGTTGTTTAATGGCTGAAACCAACCCAGACGCCAATAAATTCTTTTGGCTAGGATCCTCTATCTGCATCAAATTTAAACCTACCGGGTGCTCTGTATCAGAGGGATCAACATAAATGACATCGTCAACTCTATGATCTGGAATCCTATCTAAAACCCTGTCGATTGTTTCTCCATGAGGATCTAACATACCCACACCATGGCCTTTTATAATATCCTGCGTAATCATGGTTTCAAACAAGGTAGATTTACCAGTACCCGACTTACCTATTACATACATATGCCTTAACCTATCATCACCTTCAGGCAGCCCAAAACGGGTTCTCTGACTCCTAAACACTGTTTCTCCTATGAAATTACAGTTATCTGTTGGTAAATTTGATGGGGGCTCAGTTTTCCTCGAATAAACCCATGAGATATTTGGTGTGACCGTATTCCCTGAGGGAAAATGAAAAATTGTGGCCATTTCTTCTACATTTAAAATGAACGAATTTTCTTGTTCGAACAATCTTTGCTTGTACTTATTTAAATAAGAAGTTTTATTAACTTTGATGTCTGACACAAAACTATTTAAGTTAACTGAGGAAAGTTGTTGAAATGAGGCTAATACTAACCTTAGTTTATTCTCTGCCCTCTCTATACTATCCGCAGCTGACACTATTCTAATCTCAACCTCATACCCCATTCTCCCTAACTTGTTCTCTATAGCCTGAACTTGAAGCTCCTGAGTTGAGGTCAATCTAACTCTGTCTTCTTTCCCACCAAACTTTCCTTCCTCACTCCCTTCCTGATACTTTAGCCAGCCAGTAGCTACCCCACCCGCAATCCCTACCAATTCTTTTCCTGCACTTTTTAGAGCCGCCCCAAAAAAGGAAGGTCCTTTAGATACATCAGTACCCTCTCTAACTGCATTGGTATACACGTATCCTTCCTCCTGCCATACATCCGCAATAGGCCTTACCAAGTACTGCAACATGACAGTCTCGTCATTTTCTATCCCAGAAAGAACTGACGTAATTGAGGTTAAAGGATCAATTTCTAAATCTTTATATGATTTTATTGGAAAATAGTCTTCTTCTTTTAAACTAAGGGTGGCTACTTCATAAGATGATTCTTCGAGGTTTAAATTTTGTGCGTAATCATCAACCACTTTTATTTGGGCCTCTGGGTACTGAGCGTATATTTGCCCTTCCACAAATTTCACTATGCTGTTTGGAACAACAACATAAAATCTTAACCCTCCTGCTTTATCAGAAATAACTTCAAATGAAAAATGTTCTTGTAGGTGGGCCTCATCCCTCAACAAGCCGTGTAAAGATGCGAAAAGGTTTTCTGCGCCTAAGGCTGAAATCTGCTGATCGTCTGATTCCTCCGTAGATTTTAGTATTTTTACTTCTAAAACTTCTAGATTTCCCTCTAAAACTGCCCCATCGTGAGTGGTTGTGGCCACCCGTTTAAAAATTACAAACAAAACAACTATCACAGCAAGTACGCTCGCTATTATTAAAAGTGTATTCATTATATATCCCCTATAGGTCCTTTCATATGTGCTCGACTCTATTCAACACAACACCCGCCCAAATTCGGAGCGGGTGTCGGAAAGGAGAGAGACATGTGTATGCATTATCTTATAACGACCCTGCAAAGTCAAGACCAAGTATGATTGTTATATCAGACCGGCTTACCTCACTTTCCGAAAATCCTTTAATATCCGAGTACAAAATTATGTTTTTTACACCAAATATTTCAGAAATAATTCTCGTACTCTCGGACGTTGCGTCATCGACTATTAAAATGCTGTTTTCGTAGTTTTCTTTTGTGTTTCCAGTAGCTACTACCCTACCCCCAAAATTCCTAATTACCCTAGTACCAAAACTTGCCACGCCAGGCTGATCAGTTCCATTTAAAACAGCTATGCTTTTCTTTTCTTTGGATAAAACTAGGTCAAAGGTTAAATCCATAAGTTCCTCATCTAATAAACTTGGGTTATTTAGATATGTCTCCCCTATCTGAGTACTAAAAATTCTGTCTTGGGGTAAAGAGCTTGTAAATTTGTAAATATCGAAAAGCTCTCTTAGTGAATGGTCTGTTGAAATCATTTCCTTTAGTAACAAAAAGTCCGTATTGCTAGAGAAACTCAATCTTCCGTTATATAACGATTTAACAGCATTTTCAGCTTCACTTTCCACCAAAATGTATCTGTCTACGGGAAATGCAAAGAGTTTAAATATTGATTGAGCCATAATTTGACCGCCCTCAACCACATCCCCATTATCCAAAGTTCCCAAAGCCAAAATATTACACAACGGCTCTTCTGAAAATCTCCCGGGCGCATCAATTACAGTATCCACGGGTATTTCATAAATTATTGTTTTTAGGGTACTTTTATCGAACACGTACAAAGACAGCTCTTTCACTAACAAAGGTTCTGCATCAAAATTATCCACCACTACAAAAGCTGAGGTAAATAAATCTTTTGATAATAAGTCTCGACTGGAAGTAGAAAAAGCAGAAGCAAACTCTTGAGTAATTTTTTTATAAAAAAGGTATCCCGACAAAGAAGCACTTGATACTACAAACAAAGACATAATTAACAAAAACTTCTTGATTTTTGCTTGTCGTATCTTTTTCTTTTTAGAAACACTTTTACTGGAATTTTTCAAATTCCTTTTTTTCCGGGCAGGCTTCTTAGGCATCTATTATGATTGTACCAATTATTAATGGGGTTTTGAACAAATTTCTGTAAACATTTTGGGAAGGGGTGCTTCAAAAAATAGTTCTTTTTGGTTTTTTGGATGATTAAAGCGTAGTTTCCACGCATGTAGCATTAATCGATCAGAAAAACTCTCAAACTTTTCAAATTGTTTTCTTGTCATGTAAATTGGATCTGAAATAATTGGGTGCTTCATGGCTGACAAATGCACCCTGATTTGATGCGTTCTACCTGTTTTTGGGCAACACTTTACTAACGACAGTTTTTCATCTTCATATTCAGTCACGCAATCTAGCTCAAATCTAGTTTCAGCCTTTCTACCGCCATCAACCACAGCCATTCTTGTTCTTCTTTCGGGATTTCTACCAATTGGTGCATTTACTTCTATAACAGGATCTGACAGTTCGCCCAAAACTAAAGCCAGATATTCCTTTTGAACCTCTCTGTTTTTAAATTGATTTTTTAAGTTATGAAAAGCCTCTTCATCTTTCGCAATTAATAAAACGCCTGACGTGTCCTTATCTAACCTATGTACAATACCTGTCCTCTTGGCAAATTCTGATGCGGTACTATTGTCGTCACCACCATCGCCATCACTCTGCCCCACCCAACTATTTTCTTCAAACATTTTCTGTAACTCGTTTTGAATGGTACCACTAGGAGAAGTTTTAGATACGTTTACTACCACTCCAGAAGGTTTATTTAAAATAATTAGGGATTCGTCCTCAAAAATAATATCGAGACTTACCTTTTTAGGACTTATCAATGAAGACATATTTTTTCACCGCTAAAACAACCTCATTTGGGGTCACGTTAGCTTTTACCAAGAACTCGTTAACGCCAAGATTTAAACACGTATCCCTAACCCTATTATCGTCCAGGTTGGTTAAAACCAATATAGGTTTTTCTTTTATTCGTGTATCTTGCTTCATTCTCTTTAAAAGCTCTATACCATCAAGTCTTGGCAACATGATATCTAAAAGCAATAAATCCCAAGTGTCATTCATGACAGCATCTAACCCTTCCTTGCCTTCAGCCTCTTCTAAAACATCGTAACCCGACTCTTTCAAAATATCAGAGTACATAGCCCTAATATTTGTCTCATCTTCAATTATTAAAATTCTTTTGCTCATATATAAACACTCTCCATAAAACTAATACTAAACCTATTGTAATACATAGGTCGGCTAAATTAAACATGAACAGGTTAAAAAAGTTAATGTTGTCCATAACACACAAGTTGCTCACTCTCATATATAGGTTGTGAAGACCGCCAGCCAGTATAAACACTAGCCCTACTCTAGGCACCAACTCCTTATAAGACTTCAAAACAAACACAGCTAACATGGTCATCGATAGCACACTTATTATATGGTGGGCATTGAGACTAATATAGTTTTGTAGAAAGTATGAACAGTTAAGATTTTGCACTTTGTAGCTTAGAACATTTCAAACATTTGGTTGCTTCTGGATAGGCCCCTAGTCTTGCTTTGTCTATTTCCTGACCACAAACTTCGCAGAGCCCATACTCACCTTTTTCGATTTTGCCTAACGCCCTTCTTACCTGTTTTTGCATAAAACCAATGCTTTTCTTTTTGATTTCAATTTCTGTTTTTGCCCTGTCTTCTAATATAGCCTCGTCAATTATTTCCGCATTACCAACATCTCTTCCCTCTTGTAGGTATGGGTCTTGTTCGATTAACTTTTTCTGCTCATCTTTAAGTCTTTTATCTTTTGATAGCAATAACCCCTTGATTTTTGCCATAAGTTCAAATTTAAGTTTATTGTTTGCCATTTTCTGTTTGCTCCTTATAAATAGATTGACACTACTGATTGTAATCAATGCCGTATAAAATATCAAACACGTTTTTGACATGAAAAAATACTGCCCAATAGCCACAGCAAATAGTAAAAATGCTGAAAATGTGGCGCCTGAGGACATTTTATTTCTACTGTAAAAGGTTACTAAGTAAGCGGCGGCGTATATCGATAAATATATGTACGAAACTGTTTCTTTAGCTAGATAAACTTGGCTGAAGAAAAGTACTATGGAAAGCGAAAAGTACAAAAAAGAAAAAATATCTAAAAATCTGTATATGGACCATTTCCACTTTTTTGTAAGAAGCTTGTAGGCTAAGAGGGTACCGGTCATAAAAGATGAGGCTACTATGATTCCCCTATTTTGTCCTATGTGATAGTTGTAAAAAGAAAGATATTTAATAAGAAAGTGTAGTCCAAAAAGGTAGGCGATAGTCAAAAAGTAAACATCAAACACTTTTTCTTTGTCAAAACCATCTTTTACGGACTCGAGCCAAATTACAAAAAGAGTTATGAGGCCTAAAATTAATACCGCAATATAATATGTGGGGAAAGCAACGATTTTTAAGTTTATGGTTTCTGGTATTGTCATGGTTACTTATTTATTTATTTACTTATTTATCTACCTACGTCTTAGGCCTTAGAAACGTATTCGCCTGATGATGTGTTAATTTTAATCTTGTCTCCATTTTTTGCAAACGATGGAACCTTTACTACGGTACCGTTTGTGAGCGTGGCATCTTTGTAAACATTTGAAACTGTGTTTCCTTTGAAACCAGGTGGTGTTTGTGCTATTTCAAAAATCATTGTTTTAGGAAGGTCTAATGATACCGGCGTTCCTTCAAAGTAAAGTAATTGCACTAATTCCGCTTCTTGAAGAAATTTTGTTTTTTCTCCTATGACTTCCTTTTGAAGCCCAAATTGCTCAAAAGAATCTGGATCCATGAAATAATAAAGATTGTCCTTATATAAATATTGTGCGTTTTTTCTTATAACATCCGCGTCTTCTACTTTTGAGGTAGATTTGTATCTTTTTTCTAAAACCTGATTAGTGATGAGATTTCTAGCAATAACTTTTACAGTTGCCCCTCCTCTACCCGTTTTAGTATGTTCATATTTATCGACCGACCAAGGCTGATTGTCTTCTTTAAATATGGTTCCTGTCTTTAGACTAGTTGCTAGCACTGTGGTATTATACCAAACGACTTTCAAATATTGGCAAATAAGCAATTATTAACAAAAAGGAGAGGTTGTTATGATATCGAAAGAGGCAAAAAAGTCGATTTTTACAGCGCTTGTTTGTGCCGTAACTATACCGATCAGTTTTTTAATTGCGGATCACCTTTTTGGGGTTGGACCTGGAGTTCTAAACATCGGCTATATTATAGCCGGGTTTTTTGGAATTGGCGGTCCGATTTTAATACTAATCGGGGACAAAAGACCGAAAGTGGAAAGGATATCAACACCATGCCTTGAGGTTGAAACAACGGTGTTGGGGGTTAATAAAGAGATAGATCGGGTTTTTGTAAAAAATCCACTTCTAACTCACCCTGAAGATAATGAATGGGCTATACTGGAACTCCCAACTCAACTTTTTCACGAGGATGACCAAGGTGGCATTGAACCAGGAGATCGTGTTCAAGTTAAGTTTGAGGTTGGAAAAATCACCAAAAAGAAACCTATCAATACGTAGGTAACAAGGAGGGTATTTACATGGGGCATGCTGAGGAAGATAGCAAGGACAAAGATTCTACAAAATTTTATAGAATTGCAGTCATCACTTATGTAACAAAAGGGGTTGTTTACACCACAAATCCTTTTAGCTCTAATAAAAAGAGTAGACTAAGGCACGATCCTAAAAAATTAGAAGTGAGAGGTTATATACCTTCAAAAGGTGTAAAAATCTGTGTCACACAAGATTAAAATGAGAAGATGTTAAAAACCTTAATTCCGCAAAAAGCGGCTGTTTATAAAAATAGCCGCTTTCTTTTTTTGTTCTCTGAGTAATTTGGTGACAGTCCGTCGCTAACGCTCCTGTTGCACCCCAACTGACTAAGTTCGAGTACTCACTAAGTCATTTGGTGCCGTGGGTGGGAGTCGAACCCACACGGGCTTTAAGGCCCAGCGGTTTTTGAGACCACCGCGTATACCATTCCGCCACCACGGCTTATTTACACTATGGATTTTATCATAAATGGGGATGAGCTATTGTCCTACTCCGCTCCTTGCGCTTCCGCTTCCATACGCTCTTCTCTGGACACCTCAAAAAACTTAGTTCTATCAGGTCTAAAGTACAAGTCAATCTCACCTGTAGGGCCATTTCTGTGCTTGGCAATTACTAATTTGGCGTTTTCCCTGTCTTCTTCATCAGGTCTATATAAAAACAAAACTACGTCAGCATCTTGCTCAATAGACCCAGAATCTCTTAAATCAGACAGCTGAGGTCTTTTCTCACCGCCACGCTGCTCAACAGCTCTAGACAACTGAGAAACAGCTATTACTGGTACCCTCAATTCTCTAGCTAAGTTCTTTAAAGACTGGGAAATGTCAGAAACCTCCTGAACTCTACTCTCCTGCCTTCGACCC
>Ga0255397_1006_pt1 | contig 13199 bp, 8 predicted proteins | sample ANMaggSeSYBR01C6_FD_182116 | JGI IMG/M metagenome (GOLD analysis project Ga0255397, IMG submission 182116) | Sediment cell enrichment communities from methane seep in Santa Monica Basin, California, United Staets - ANME aggregate JGI... | ecosystem: Environmental > Aquatic > Marine > Cold seeps >...
GATAGATTTACCTGTTATCTCCGACGATTACCAGGCCATCAGTCTTCTTACCTGGCCGGACAACATTCAGCCGTCTTCTGTAAAAATACACGATAATGTATTGCATCATGTTAATGCCGATTGTTTACAGGCAAGAAATATTAAGCCAACCGGAGGAGAAGATTCTTTCGAGATTTATAATAATATCGGTTATTACGTCGGAGAAAATATATTTGATTTTAAAAGTTGTTCTTATATTGACCTGCATCATAATACCATGTATTTAGATTCCCCTGTTAGTCTCGGGGGAAGCGGCGGTGGTGGCGGCGGACAGAGCGCCATGGTATTTCATACAGCAAGCCCGGAAGGTGAATGGCCATGTGAATATGTTAAGATCAGGGAAAATTATATTTATGATTGGCCTGGAGTAGGGTTGGGTTTGACCGGAACAGGAACAAGAAGCGCTCATTTTTATGTTTATCGAAATTATGTCAAAGATGTGCGACAGCCGGTAGTTGTCGGAACAATGGAAGATGTTCATATATTCGATAATATTATTGAAAGCACTTCGAATACACCGTTGGGATATGATGGATATGATAGATATGGTATTTATCTTAGTGCTAATTATGACGATGTATTTATTTATAACAATCTGATTTATAGCGATGCCGGCCATGATTATGGAATTTATGTCAGAACCGTAGAAACCATGCCGGATACGTCCACCACTATTAAAAATAATATTTTTTATACGACATCCGGAAATAGTAACGATTACCCGTTTTTTTGGGGTGGTCTTGATGGCGCTGACGAAGCCCCTGCGGTTAGTTATAATCTTTATTATAATCCTAACAATACAAACAGGATAAAATGGTTTAGATGGCCTGACACAATAACCTATGACAGTACGGAACAAACAACATGGCGTGATGCAGGTCATCCGGGAGCATTGTTTGCCGACCCTCTTTTTGTTCACCAAGCCACAGGCAACTTTGCCCTCCAGCCCACCTCCCCAGCCATGGACTCAGGAATAAACCTCGGCAGCCCGTATAATCTTGGCCTTAACCCAAACTCAACCTGGCCGAACAATGTTTCCACTCTTGACCAAAACAGCTACGGCTTTGGCTGGGAGATAGGGGCTTATGTATTTAAGGGAATAGCGTGTTTGCCGATAGACCAGACCGGCTGGGAACTTTTGTATGTTGACAGCGAGGAGACGTCGCCCGGGGCTGGTGAGAACGGGGCGGCGGTGAATTCGTTCGACGGTGATCCCGATACTATCTGGCATACCGAATGGTTCTTAACCGATCCTGACCCTGCTCATCCGCATGAGATACAGATTGATCTGGGTGGATTCTATGATATTTGCGGATTCGGACAACTGCCTCGGCAGGGTGAGTACCCAAACGGCATGATAAAGGACTATGAATTTTATGTCAGCGGCGATGCTGTTACCTGGGGCCCCGCCGTCGCGAGTGGAACCTTCGCCTCCGACAAGACGGAGAAACAGGTTACGTTTGATCGCGTACTCGGCCAATATGTTCGCCTAATCGCGCTGTCGGAGGTTAATGACGGGGCGTGGACGAGCATGGCGGAACTGAACGTTTTGGCTGTTCAGCCGGATACGGACATAAATGACGATGGTAAGGTCAATATTGAGGATTTTGCCACCATGGCGGTCTGGTGGGATGATGAAAACGCTTGTTCACCGCCGGATTGGTGCGAAGGTGCCGATTTTGATATGAGCGGAACGGTTAATATGTTTGACCTTACCTATTTCGCCCGGAACTGGTTGCGGCAGGTGGATTGATTGAAATTTTGCAACCGTTCACGGATTCTTAAGTAGGGTGGGGTCTTACCCCACGTGTTTTGTTATGCTTAGCCCCACGTTTTACGTGGGGTTTTAATGGCCCTTGATGTGAAGCTTGTCCTCGCGGAGGCGGCTGGGTGGCACCTTTCTGTATTTCAGAGAGGTGTTCCTGTACAATCCTCGACGGTTGGGTGGCAGTCACCGAGTCTTCGAGGTGGATGGCCTGTAAAAAGTGTGAGCAGTTACGAAAGGACAAAGAAAATGAAAAAGACATTGGTTTTTGTAATTGTGGTGGGTGTGATCTGGATAAGTTCGGCTGAGGTTAGCGCAATCAATTATTACGTTGATGCGACCGGTGGCAACGACAATTTAGACGGCAGAAGCGAAGCTAATGCGTGGGCAACAATCGCCAAGGTGAACGATTATGCGGGGAATCCCGGATTCTCTGACGGAGATGTCATTTGTTTTAGAAGAGGCGATACCTGGAGCAATGATGAGACGCTCGGCTATGCGGAAACTTATGTGAACTGGGGAGGAATTGACGGCCTGACTATTCAGGATTATGGAACCGGAGCCAAGCCGAGATTTGATGGAAATACACAACGACCTGTTTTTATTGTTGATTCACAGCTTGATAATCTGACAATCAAAAATATAGATGTCAGCGGGTCTGACACTTCTCTTGAAAGGGTGCAAATCCAGAATGTAAATGGCGTGGTTGTTGACGGCATTGATTACAATGGGCATACCGGCTCATCTTATTATGCCAGAAGCAATTGTGTGAATATTATCAATTGCACAGGAACAATAGAGGTAAAGAACTGCCATATCCAGAATTTAGTAAGAGATACCTGGGAGAATACTGTTTCAGGATGGGGTGCCGCGGACACGGTTGGGGTACACATTCGATACAGGATAGACGATCAACCTCTTACATCCGGCTCTGTATCAATTCATGATAATATCATTCACGACGTTTATGCCGATTGCATTCAACTTGGAGGCATTCAAACCGCGAATTCGATTTACAACAACACATTGTATAATTTTGGAGAGGGAGGACTTGATCTGAAGTCCACAAGTTATAGTGATGTGCATCATAACGAAGTGTACCGTGGCACTTATGGCCTTGGCGGTTCTGGCGGAGGAAACTCAAATATTAGTATGCATGCTTCTGCCAGCGGTTATTGGCCTGGTTATTATTGTGAAGATAATACAATCAGGGATAATTATATCCACACCTCTGCACATATTGGAGTCAGGCTTTTAAGCGGCTCGCCCCGATGCAAAGTTTGTCGCAATACATTTAAATCAATCAGAACATCCATCACTATGTATTCATGCCCTGATAGTGAAATATATTCTAATATATTTATATGCAATACCGCCTATGCCGGTTCCGGAGTAGATCAATCGGCAATAAGATTTTGTGCGACATCCACTAATAACGTAAAAGTATGCAATAATTCTTTTTACTTATCATCGAATAGCCATTTTTATGGAATTGCGTATGAAGGATTGGCAGGCCATGGAAATGGTAATGAAATCAAGAACAACCTCATACAAATGACCAGAAATTCATCTACTGTATTTCCTTTTTACTACGACGGCGAGGGGGAAGCTCCTGTTGTTAATCATAACATTTTCTATAATTCAAACCACTCAAACCGCGTAAATTGGGGAGGAACTATTTATGACGGTTCTGAACAAACTGATTGGAGAAATGCTGGACATACAGGAGGAATATTCACTAATCCTCAATTAGTTAATCCATCCATAGACGATTTTCATCTTCAATCCACCTCTCCAGCCATAGACGCTGGTATTGATGTTGGACTAACCAGTGATTTTGAGGGTAATGTTGTGCCCTATGGTTCTGATCCGGATATCGGCGCGTTTGAATTTATAGGCATATCGTGTTTGCCGATAGACCAAAGCGGCTGGAGCGTTGTGTTTGTTGACAGCGAGGATACCGAAGGTGAAGACGGGCGAGCGATAAATTCGTTCGACGGCGATCCGGATACCTTCTGGCATACCGAGTGGCCGGAAAACCCGCCCCATCCGCATGAGATTCATATTGACCTTGGTGGTTTCTATGATATTTGCGGATTCAGGCAACTGCCTCGGCAGGGTGAGTACCCAAACGGCATGATAAAGGATTATGAATTTTATGTCAGCGGCGACGGTGTTACCTGGGGTCCCGCCATCGCGAGTGGAACCTTCGCCTCCGACAAGACAAAGAAACAGGTTACGTTTGATCACGTACTCAGCCGATATGTCCGTCTTGTTGCGCTGTCGGAGGTTAATGACGGACCGTGGACGAGCATAGCGGAGCTTAATGTTCTGGCTGTTCAGCCTGACACGGACATAAATAACGATGGGACGGTTAACATCGAGGATTTCGCCGATCTAACGGTATGGTGGGATTATAACAATAACTGTGTAGAGCCGGATTGGTGCGGCGGCAGTGATTTTGATATGAGCGGGACGGTTGATTTTACCGATCTCGCGTACTTTATTGAAAATTGGCTGCGGCAGACGCCGGTGAACATGCCGCAGGCGACTGTGGACTGGTATGAAGATTTTGAGGGAGAAACTCTGGTGGTGGATGAGCAGTGGCCTGATTGCGGTTGCTATAATCAGGATGAAACCTGGTATCACGGCCTTTTTTGGCCGACTGATTATTGTTATGATTATATCGAGGACGATTACAATGATCGCGGTTCCCCTGATTCCGGTGGTAAATACTGGTCACACTATTGCGATTGGATAGAAGAAGCAACCAAAGCCGAGTCGCAACGATCTTCTTATATCCTCGCGAATGATACAGAGTGGGATGGCTGTAATGAGATGAAGGTCAATGACGATACTGAATACTGGATTGGTTGGTCATACTATATTCCTGCTGATTATTATGAAGAATATTACGGTCATGCGGTTGGACAATCTACTCAACATATTACTAATGCGATTGCGTGGTCTGTTTATTATGGAGGAAGGGAATATGGGCATAATTTGCTTCACATTAAAAAGCAATATATGAAAGGTAGAATCTACCATGATGGTGTTGTATCACATCCTGAATTTACTTCGTTGGGGCCGTGGAGTGATTTTAAGGGAACCTGGGTTGATTTTGTTTTACATTTTGTATGGCATGACACAGATGACGCGGATGCCATTACCGAGCTTTATATTAATGGTGCTCAGATGTGGTCATACAGTGGTGTTGACAATCTCAGGGAAGTGGCAACCGAAGGAAACCCTGGCTTAAATGTGCCGTTACTGTATAATACTGTTTCGCTCAGTGATCCCACCAGTACATGGTGTAGATGGTTTGATGAAAATGGCGATGTTGAATTTACAGGATGGAGACATATTCATATAGATGAATTCCGGTTGACTGAAGGTGCTAAAGGTATAAAAAATTATTGTCATGTTGCCCCTCCTGTCTGGTCGGCTGCCCCAACCATAACATTTCCTGAAAATGGCGCAACAGGACTTAGTACCACATTCACTGCTCAATTTGACGGATATTCAGACCACAGAACAGATGAGCAGGATTGCTTTGCTGCCTATCGAATGAATGTGCAGGTGGATGATAATGGTGGAGACTGGACTTCTCTGGTATATGATTCCGGTGAAGTATCTACAGCGACTTCTCACATAATCAGCGGGCTGGCCGTTGGCACAGGTTATCAAATGCGGGTCCGGCACTCGTCATATTGTAGCGCAAGGTCAACCGAACATTGGGGAGTGTGGTCTGATACGGTAATTTTCACTACATCTGACTAATTTTGTAGCCCGGGCCGTGCCCGCCACATTTACTGAGCGGCGATGGTATTAATTACGTAGGATGGGCTTCAGCCTATGCTGTTTGACCAACACGAAAGGACAGAAAGATGAAAAAGGTATTAGTTTTAGCAATCGTAGTGAGTGTGATGTGGATAAGTTCGGCCGAGGTTGGCGCAGTCGATTATTATGTCTCTCCGTCTGGTTCAGATTCAGACCCTGGAACTTCTGAACAGCCTTTCGAAACAATTCAAAAAGCGGCTGATGTTGTTGTTGCAGGAGATACAGTGATAGTTAAGGATGGGGTTTATACGGATACGGATCAGGACGGTCATGTGGTAGAATTAAGAGCAGATGGAAATGCGGCAAATTGGATTACTTTTAAAGCAGAACATCATGGAGGGGCGATTATAGATGGACTTGAGAATGGTACACATCATAATGTTGTAGGATGGTTTTTATATTATGCTTCGTATATCAAATTAGAAAATTTTGATGTTACTAATTGTCGTACAGGGATATATTTTCGCAGTTCACACGACATTGATGTTTATAGATGTATAATGCATGATATAGGCAGGGAGCGAATCTGGCCTACATGTCCTGTCGATAGCGATGGCCCGTATGCCGGAACTACTGGCACAGGGGACTCTTACAATATAATGCAGGATAGTTGTCTCTTGTATAATATCGGCAGAGGGCATAGGACGGATTGTTGTATTCCTGATTACAAATATGACCATGGAATTTATATAGTTGGTACGAATTACACCGTTAAAAACTGTATAATCTATAATATGTATAGCGGACAAGCTGTAAAGGTTGCGCCGGCAGTGTATGGCGGTGAAGGGTTTAATACAATTGTTACAAACTGTGTATTTGCACATGATGCAAACGATGGATTTGAAAGAGGTTGTTATGATTGGGGTGTTGGTCATATATGGATGATTAATAGTAATGAAGATGTTCTTGTGCAAAATAATGTTTTTTATAATCCTCCTGGTAATTATTCAATGAAATCGGCTTCATGGGCAAATTTAAGCAAGGTGATTTACAGAAATAATGTGGGATCCGGTGAGTTATGTAAAATTGCTCCTAAATCTTACGGTGAAATTATTGCATCAAACAATATAGTAAGCCTTCCTCTCGACGCCTTCGGCATGACCGACCCGGAGAATAATGATTTCACTCTCACTTCTTCAGCAACTTACCTAATTGACGAAGGCATAGCCGAAGACGTTCCTGATTATGATTATGCGGGAACGCCAAGGCCCTACGGCAACGGATATGACATCGGGGCGTATGAATTTGAGGGCGTAGCACCATCACTAATTGACCAGACCGGCTGGAGCCTTTTGTATGTTGACAGCGAGGAAACGTCGCATGGGGCCGGTGAGAGCGGGGCAGCGGTGAATTCGTTCGACGGTGATCCCGATACTATCTGGCATACCGAGTGGTACTTATCCGACCCACCCCATCCGCATGAGATACAGATCGACCTGGGCGGCTTCTATGACATCTGCGGATTCAGGCAACTGCCTCGGCAGGGTGAGTACCCAAACGGCATGATAAAAGATTATGAATTTTATGTCAGCAACAACACCGACGATTGGGGTACTGCCGTCGCGAGCGGAACCTTCGTCGGCGATCAGACGGAGAAAACAGTTTCATTCGATTGCAAATTAGGAAGGTGTGTTCGTCTGATTGCGCTGTCGGAGGTGAACGATGGGCCGTGGACAAGCATGGCGGAACTTAATGTTTTGGTCGTTCAGCCTGATACGGACATAAATAACGACGGAAAGGTCAACATCGAAGACTTTGCCGTCATGGCAACTTGGTGGAATGATGACGGTGGCTGTGTGGAGCCGGATTGGTGTGGCGGTGCCGATTTCGACATGAGTGGGACTGTTGATATGTTGGACTTTACATACTTCGCCGAGAACTGGCTGCGGCAGGTGGATTGATTGAAATTTTAACCCCCCGATTTTACATCGGGAGCTGGTTGTTATGAAAGACGACGGGTGGCAGCGTCTGATGTACGTCATCAGGCGATGGTATTAGTTAAGTAGGGTGCGATGTATCGCACCATTTTATTAGTCCCGTAGGGACGTTTGACAATAGCCCAGCGATTTATCGCTGGGAAACCTGTTCTTACATTATTTTAGTCCCATAGGGACGACTGAAAATAGATTTGCGTGAACACTTAATTTTTTAACAGGAGATTTATAATGGATAATGGTTTATCGAGAAGAACATTTTTAGGGGTTTTGGGTACCACTGGGTTCGGAGCCGGCCTTGGTTCGTCCGCGTTCGGTGCGGACAAGGGCGCGCATCTGCCGGGCAAGGCCGGAAAAGCTGCGATGACCTCTCGCGGTAGCGGCAGAAGCCCCGTCCGGTTAGCTGGCGGCAAGGTTATTCAGCCCCAGCGTGAGTTGCCCGTATTCCGTGAAACCGATGTTCTTGTCGTCGGAGGCGGTCCGTCAGGTGTTGCCGCCGCTGTCGCCGCCAGAAGGACAGGCGCAAAGGTAACATTGGTCGAGCGATATGGTTGCTTCGGCGGACTATGGACCGGCGGCCTCGTACTCAAATTGCCCGGTGTCTGCTACGGTAAAAAGCAGGTAACAATGGGCCTTTGTGAGGAAATCCTGCAAAAACTTGATAAAATGGACAATGCTGTCATCGAACGCAATCCGGGTGAGCAACCTACCACAGACGCCGAGGCGACCAAGTATGTCCTCTCCGAGATGATCCGTGAAGCCGGCGTCGATGTATATCTTCACAGTTGGGGCGTCGATGCCATTATGGACGGCAATGTCGTTAAGGGAGCCGTGTTTGAGAGCAAAACCGGCCGATTCGCCGTCTTAGCCAAAATGGTTATCGATGCCAGCGGCGACGGTGATATTTTTTCTATTGCCGGAGCGCCTTACGAACACCGAAAACACGGGGTTGGATTGGTCTGTCGAATAGGCAATATGGATAAGATAGATCAGACAAAGGCGAAGCAGGCCAAAAAACCGCCGCGTGGCATCGGTTTGCCCACGCCGATACCGGACATAAACTGGGTCAATATGGGAGGTCCCGAATCCGATTGCGTCGATATTAACGATTTGACAAGGCTGGAGATGGACCATCGCCGACAGATATGGCGACAAATGGACAAACTTCGCAAAACACCCGGTTACGAAAAGGTTTATCTCGTGGAGGTTGCCTCTCAATTGGGCGTTCGTATCTCGCGGGTACTTACCGGAATGAAACAGGTTACTTTTAAGGGAGCAAAGGCCGGTCAAAAGTTTTCCGATGTGATTGGTGTGGGCGGCGAGTTGAATCCGGGCGATCCGTTCTTTGAAATACCTTTTGGCGCATTGGTGCCGCGAAAAGTCGAGAACATTTTGGCGGTCGGCAGATGCGCCTCGGCCGGTCCGGTTATTATGGAACCGATGAGATGTATTCCATGTTCGCTTGTTACCGGCCACGCCGCCGGCGTCGCCTCTGCCCTGGCTGTTCAGAACGGCTGCCTGTGCCGCGACGTTGAGATACCCAAACTGCAAAAACATCTCAGGGAACAAGGCGCATACCTCGGATAATGGCTGATTTAGCAAAAAAACAGAATCGACGAGTTCTCACATTTGTCGTACGATGCTTCGTACTGATTATGGCGATAACGCTGGCCCTGCAAATTTTGCCGTGGAAGCGTCTTGCTGTAATTCTGCCGTCGCTGAGTCCATTTGTCGCGATTTGTTCGGCATTGGCCGTCCGTACCTTGAGCGTAATAACCATGTTGGCTCTGCCGCTGCTGATAATGGCTTTATGGCGGGGCCGGTGGTTTTGTCGAAATTTATGCCCGGTTGGTTTCCTTTCGGAAAATATCCGTCGTTTGCGCCGGCCGGCCAACCCCAATTTTACAAAACTACCTCTTATCGGCCAATGGGTGGTTCTTCTGACGCTTGGCGGAGCGATTTTAGGGTATCCCCTGTTTTTATTGCTCGACCCACTGGGAATATTCAATAGTTTTTTCCAGGCCCTGCGCGGACCGTTCTCGGCGGCTTCGCTCATCTATTGCCTGCCTCTGCTGATTGTCCTGATGATCAATTTTGTCTTGGCCGGACTCTGGTGTTCGCATTTGTGCCCGTTGGGTGCGATACAGGTTATGCTTTTCCGGCTGAGGGGCGTGTTTTGGCATAAAATATTATATTGGCGGGAACTGTCAGATAGTAACAAAGTATTAACCGCACGGCGGGATATTTTAGCTTTGGGAACAGGTGTTCTGACAGCGGTAGCGACGCGGAAACTGTTTCGCCCCAGAGCGTCGAAACCAATCCGTCCGCCCGGTGCTATTGATGAGAGTAATTTTACTGCGGTATGTATTCGTTGTGGTAATTGTACGCGGGTATGTCCGGTCGGTATCATTGAGCCTGATCCGGGCAGACATGGCGTTGCGTCTTTTATGACGCCGACACTGCGGTTCGAGAACAATTACTGTCAGGAGGATTGCAATAGCTGCAATGAGGTATGTCCCAGCGGTGCCATCGCCGGATTGTCTTTGGCACAGAAAAGAAAAACTACGGTCGGTTTGGCGAAGGTGGATATGTCGATTTGCCTGCTCAGTGAAGAGCGGGAGTGTACGGTATGCGTCAGGATTTGTCCTTATGACGCTGTTAAACTGGTTTTTTCGAAAGAGGAGTATATATCGATTCCGGTGATTGACCCGGAAAAATGCACCGGCTGTGGCGCCTGCGAGTGGGTCTGTCCGGTATCTCCGAAAAAAGCCATAACAATTGAGGCGGTTAAGTAGGGTGCGATGTATCGCACCATTTAATCCGGCCACTGGAAACATGATAAATTCTGCTGTTAAAAAATGGTTTGCCGTTGCGTTTCTGACGATGCTGGCAATAGTTGCGGTTTTCGCGGCGAATATTCGAACCAGGCTTTTCGATATAGACAGCGGCCGGTTCATGGTTATGGGCACATTTGCGAGAATTCGGCTGGTCTGTAAAAGTGAACAGCATGGACAGGAAGCCCTGATCGCCGCCAGACAGACGATTGACCGTGTAGATAAACTGATGAGCACTTATCGGGGCGATTCTGAACTTTCGGAAGTGAATCGCGAGGCGGGGAAAAAACCGGTTCGGGTCTCACTCGAAACATACGACCTTTTGGAAACTGCTCTAAAATACAGCCGAAAGACCGATGGCGCTTTTGATATTACGCTAACGCCGCTGCTTAAAGTATGGCAGGAGGCGGAAAAGCAAAATCGACTGCCCACAGCGAATGAACTAACAAAGGCTGAAGAACTAATGGGTTTCGAGAAATTGCGACTTTCGGCTCCGAAAGAACGGACAGTATCTTTTGCCAAAAAAGGAATGGAGTTGAACGTCAACGCCATTGCCAAGGGATACGCAGTCGATCAGGTACTGGCGACACTGCGTCGGCCGGGTGTAGTGGCGGCGATGGTGGACATAGGAGGAGAGATCGCATGTTTTGGACAGCGTATATCGGGCGAAGATTGGCTGATAGGCATACAGGACCCGTTTGCCAAATCGAACGACAATCCTTTTATTGTGAAGCCGCGTTGGAAGATACGTTTGCGAAATTGCGCTGTCGCGACCAGCGGCGACTACCGCCAATATGCGACTATTAAGGGGAAAAGATACAGTCATATTATCGACCCGCGGACAGGCAAGCCGATTCGGAAACTGCCCAGCGTAACCATTATTGCCGAGCGAAGCGTAGATGCCGACGCTTTGGCCACAGCCGTTTCGGTGCTGGGGCCGGAAGAGGGGATGAAATTGATCGAGTCAATACCCGATACAGAAGCCCTGCTGATCGGAGGAACCGGGGAAAAACCACAAATCTATCGCAGTACCGGATTCAGCAAATATGAAGTCAGTAATTGAACGTCGAATATTCACTAATCGTGGTGTTTTGAATGGTTGACTTTTTCGTAAAGTTATTGTACAATTTGTACGATAGGTAATATTCGTACAATAGTATATATTTTGGAGATTTGATTATGCAAGCCATTCCGATCAGTGAGGCTCGCGAGCACTTGGCCGATATAGCCAACCGCATTGCCCTTCGTGGCGAAAGAGTGCTTATCGAGCGGCGGGGGAAAAATCTTTTTGCCCTGGTGCCGGTAGAGGACCTGGAACTTCTGGAACATTTGGAAGACAAAATGGACCTGGATGTGGTTCGAGAAAGGCTCGATGAACCGGGTGAGTCTTGGGTAAAAGTAAAAAAGACATTAGGTTTGTAGGGCAGCATGGCTTATCGGATTGAAATCAAACGCTCAGCGCGAAAGGAAATGCAAACTCTGCCTCGTCGCGATCAGCATCGGATCGCCGCCACAATCGAAGCTCTCGCAGAAGAACCGCGTCCGGCCGGAGTTCGCAAGATAATCGGTGCCGACGATTTATACCGCTTGCGGATTGGTGACTACCGTGTCGTTTATCAGGTTTGTGATTGTAAGTTAATTGTGTTGATTGTTCGGATTGCCCACCGCAAGGACGTATATCGGGGTTTGTAGTTAGCTGTCATTCATAAATTTTTGCCGTTCGTTTGGCCATTTGTCCGACTTTTTTGCGGAGTTCTTTCGGCTCGAGCACTTCCACATTGTCGGCATAGCCAATAATCCACCAGCTTATCTCACTTAGTCCATCCACATCCGCCTCGAAGGTAATTGAGCCGTCTTTATGTTTGGTCAGTTTTTGTGTACGATGCCAGAGTACTTCAGCGACGTTCCCCGCCACCTTCGGCAGAAAACGTAGTTTTACATGATATATTTTCCCTTCCGGTATCAGGCCCCATGCGTTACCGAGATATTTTTCTATATTGAATGGTCTTTCCAGCACAAACCGGCTCAGCATCATCCTGGCGTCCTTGATCCGTGCCAGCTTAAACGTCCGCACCTCGTCGTGCAGCGACGAATGGCCCATTACGTACCACGCCCGCCGGTCAAAATGCAGATGATAAGGACTTAGTTCGATTTCGAGTTGCTTCTTTTCGTAGAAGGATTTATATGTCATCTTTACTTTATGCCGCTGCCGTATGGCCTTCTGCAGAATGGCAAAGCTGTGATCCTGTCCCATATTTTGCACATGGGCCGCGCATCGCATCGAAGTATTTTTTAGTACTGCGTCACAATGGTGTTGGATATGCCCCGGTATCACCCCGGTAATCTTGGCCCCGGCCTGCTGGGTCGGTTGTCGTAGCGGTACCTTACACGCCCCGCCGCTATGCTGCGTAGTCAAAAGCAGCGACAATGCTTCCATCATATTCAGATTCAAAGGCGGCAGAAGATAATGGGAGTTAATATGGTACCCGTTTTTTTTGTCATCGTAATAATAGGGAATCCCCACTTTGCGAAGCAGATCAAGATCGCGAAATATCGTCCGCCGGCTCACCTCTAGTTTCTCTACCAGGTCCTCCGGACGACAATGGTTACTCGATTGCAGCAGCGCAATCAGACGCAACACCCGCTGCAGACGCGACAGCTTCATAAATAACTCCCAACCCCATCTGATTTAGCCCCTGATATAAAATCAGGGGATGAAACCGCGATAAAGCACAACTGCCCTCTATTTCCTTCTACCTTTCTCACCACTCACAACTCATTCTATCT
>Ga0255397_1007_pt1 | contig 12927 bp, 7 predicted proteins | sample ANMaggSeSYBR01C6_FD_182116 | JGI IMG/M metagenome (GOLD analysis project Ga0255397, IMG submission 182116) | Sediment cell enrichment communities from methane seep in Santa Monica Basin, California, United Staets - ANME aggregate JGI... | ecosystem: Environmental > Aquatic > Marine > Cold seeps >...
CATCCTGATGAAGTAGGTCATGAACATCAATGGGGCTCACCACAATATATCAAAGCATTGGAAGATGTAGATAAAACATTGGGCGAATTTTTTACTGCCCTGAAAAATGCAGATATGTTTGAGGGTACTCATTTTATTGTTGTTACTGATCATGGTGGTGTGAAACATGGTCATGGTGGATTATCAATGGCAGAAATTGAAATCCCATGGATCATTGCCGGTCCTGGAATAATTCAAGATAAAATGATCATTCAGCCAAATGATTTTTATAATACGGCCTCCACCATTGCTTACTTGTTAAATATAGAGCAACCTTATGACTGGATCAGTCGACCTGTTTTAGGTGCTTTTGAAAGTGAAGAAAAATATGCTGAATTAAATTTGAATGCTTATGTTCCACAACCTGTTAGTAATGTTGGAAATGGATTGTATTTTGAATCAGCACTGGCAAGATTTGATGTGAGTGATCCTGAATGTGTTATTCGATTTACTACAAATGGTACCGATCCAAATCCCAGTTCAAGGGTCTTTTCAAAACCAATTGGCCTGATTGAATCGAAAGTATTGAAAGCTGCAGCTTTTAAAAATGAAAGCAGATCAAGAATAACAACAATTGATTATCGTAAAATTATTGAGGTCAATAATATAGAACTAAAATATCTGCCGGATCCTAAATATAGTGGCAATGGGTCGCTGGCATTGATTGACAGGCAAATTGGTTCCAATGATTTTTCTGATGGAAAATGGATAGGTTTTCATGGTATGGATGTGGAAGCAATTTTAAGCTTTCACAAGTACACAGATATTAAATCTGTTTCAATAGGATTCCTGAATAAAAGAGGTTCATGGATATTTCTGCCTGATGAAATAACCGTTCTTGCTTCAGTTGATGGTAACAGGTATTCAGAAATAGGGAAGGTGACACCTGAAAATATACAAGCGTATTTGAATAAAGGCAGGGCTGAAATTAAGGTTGGAATTAACCCTGCTAAAACTAAATTTATAAAAGTGATTGCGAAAAATATAGGTACTTGCCCTCCTGGACATTCAGGCGAAGGAGAACCAGCCTGGTTGTTTGTGGATGAGATTATTGTTGAATGAAATTTGACGAATTACAGATTATAATTTCAATCACCATCAAGGTACCTGACTTACTTTCCCCTCATTTGGCTGCCAGTGATCATTTTTATCTTTATTGTCAACCGTACAATCCATATTAAAGTCTCCAAACAGATAACCACCCAAACCGGCCTCAATCAGCCAGCAATTTGTTTTATCCAGTGTATTGATATCATCATCAACAAAACCATTCCCACTAATAGCTCCCCAGATACCTGTACCAATTTCCTTGTGTGCATTTATTCCCCCATAAACTGTTGAAACATCAGTGGTAAAATCGTAATTGTATGTTCCTCCTGAAACTATCAGTGGATCTGCTGACAAAATATCTAAATGATTCCGGTGGTATATTACCACAAACAATTGTTCTGTTACTGAACTGTTAAATTGGAGGTAAGAAACACCATCCAAACCAACAACTGACCCATCATTTAAAAGAAAAGCAGCCTGCTGTGAAATCATTGTTTCACCTGACGCTAATGAGGCAACTGTTGTGTCGCGCAGCTCAATCAGGACCCAATCAACAATATTTGTGTTTGGAATTGAGGCAACGCTCTCGGTTCCTGAATAATTCCAGGGTTCAACATTATAAGGTTGTTCGAGGGGCAGTAAATCCGAATTATTCAGATCAGTGTTCATTTCTGTATCATTAAACGGTCCTTCAAGATAAACCTTTATTCCAAGCCGAATTATTTCAGTATGTACGGCTAATGCTTTTATGCAGAAATTTCCTGTATTTTGAAAACCTGACGGATCAAGGTAATCATAAAAATCTGTCCAGCCTTTTCCTTCATTGTAATAACTTTCACCGGGGTTAGCTGTCGAAGGAACTATGGCACGTGTACTGGCACCTAACAACACCGGTACATCTGAAGTTCGGTCATAAGGAATACCTCCTTCGGATAAATAAAGGTAAAGGTAAAAATCTTCGCCATTCGGAATATTTACAGCATTATCAAGTTCAATTGTATGTAAGCCACAATACTGTATATTTCCTGATTTTGAAGCAAGTTCATTCGATATATCCGTACCATTAAAATCATCATAGATTTTTATGGTATAATCAATATTATGACCGGCAGTGAAGAAGTTAACTGCCAATATAGATTCATCTCCTGTAGCTGTGAAAGCGTTAAATGCTTCAGAAGCTGAAGTCAGGGTGTCGCGCCATCCGTGGTAATCGTGATAATAGGCTGTGTCGTATTGCAGAGGTTCCACATTTTTAAAAGTAACGGCTCCCATCTCTGGATTTTGACAGGCATGTTTGTCATAAAAGGAAATCCAGAAATAACCGCTCAGTCCCCATCCTGAACCCCAGCTATTTTTGCAAAGCCAGGCTCCGTTATCAGGAGGTAAAGTATTAAATTTGCTTTTATCAAAATTATCATCCCAGCCAACAATAGAAATTGAATGATTAGGATCAGTGGTGTTTGATTCGGGTTGATAATGAGCATAATAACTATAATTAAAAAATGAACTACTCCAGCACATACATATAGCCATCACACCTTCTGTCATTACCTGGGATTTGATAAGGTCAATATTTTCCAGGCTTGAACCGGCTGTGTACCATTCCACATCACTGGGATAATAGTAATGATAGCTGGTATCGCTTCGATACGGGGCAGTGTTGTATGATTGCCCGTCAATATCCCTGACAGCTCCATCGAGACGTGATAAATATGCTGTTACCACACGGTAATCACCGCCGTAATGAACATCAAGCCCCTGCCCATTATTGAATGGAGGATCAAGATCCTGGTTGTAATAACTATTATAACCGTTCCACCAGTCAAGGTGATATTCGGCCAGGTTAGGTTCCCCTGTCTCTCCTGCAGCAGCCCATACACCTGTCATCAATAAGTTGCCTTCGATGGCTGCCATTGTGCCGTGTGTCCAGCAGGTTCCTCCCGACTGGCTTTTAACAGATGTAACATAATTTTCTCCATTTACATCACGTAAATCATAAGTAGACGGAATGGTTTGACTTATTGAAGGTATAGTTAGCCATATTGTCAGGATTAATAAAGTAGATGTTCTATTCATAAAAGGTGTTTTATAGAATTTAGACAAACCAATTTTTTAGCCGATAAATATAGTATTAATAATGCAATAATAATAGTCCGGTAATTTTTTTTACACCTATACGGGCAGGCGGTGGCACATAGATCGCAACCTCTTTGTTATTTTTTTGTCAGTCCGGTATCTGACTTTCTTTCCCAAAATTCGGCAACCAGTAATCATTCTTATCCTTATTTTCAACGTTGCAATCCAGATTAAAGTCGCCAGTCAGATAGCCACCCAATCCGGCCTGGATCAACCATGAATTATTTTTATCGCCATCATTTACAATGTTGTTTGTTTCACCGTCCCCGGCAGCCATTCCCCAGATTCCCAGAGCTATTTCTTTATACCCTGATGAACCTCCGTAAACTTGTGTTCCTACGGTTGTATAATCATAAGAATAGGTTCCGCCGGATAAAATCAATGGATTGGCTGATAGTATATCCAAATGATTCCGGTGGCAAATTACCACAAATAGTTGCTCTGTTATTGAACCGTTTAGTTGAAGAAAGGAAACCCCATCCAATCCAACCACAAATCCATTGTTCAGAAGAAACGCAGCCTGTCGGTCTATTGTGGTTGATGCATTTGCTGACGCTGCATCTGTTGCATCCCTGAAATCAACTAATATCCAATCGACGATATTATTAGGCAGAGTGCCTACAGATTCTGTTCCGGGATAATTCCAGGGTGAAGTAGAATAAGGTTGTAATAACGGGAAATTTGATAAACTGCTCAAATCTGTATTCATGGAAGCGCCGTTAAACGGTCCTTCAAGAAAAACTTTGAGTTCAACTTCGGGAGCATCTGATAAAATCATAGTAACAGTCAACACAGAGTTATTCCCGGCATTATGCTTAATCATAATATCAGCACTCTTTGAGGGGACGGTAAGCATTCCTGCATCTAATTCCAGTGTAACATTCAGCGAACCTTTGCCGGAAGCATTAACGGTTCCGAAACGATTGCCTGTAATCTGCAACCAGGACTCCACTTCAAGTGCAAAAAAACGATTAGTGGGATTGGCTTGTGTTATTCCGCAAATAGTTAAAGTGTTATCAATAAAGTCATTAGTGAAACAGATCCCATTAGCCGATTGGTATATTGCACCTTCCAGGTCGGGCAATAGCCAAGATAATCCTGTTAATGATTGGGTTTCCAGTTCGTATTTGTAAATTGTATAGTTAGGTGACCCGGCAAGCCATAAACAGTTATTCGCACTATCATAGGTCATATCACTATAGGCGTTGCTTTCTGTATTGGCAAGGCGGGTGATTAGTGTGCCGGTTTCATCATAAACATAAAAATCTACATTACCATCGCCTGAAACAAAACCAAGGCCGGATACCCATGCAAGGCCGTCAGGTTCATATATTTCTTCGGGAAAGTCGGTAAACAGTGTAGTAACGGAGCCATTGCCAGGATCAATCCTGTAAAATCCGTTATTGTCATAGCTGTATAGATAGGTGCCATCGAAGGTCATTTTGCGCATCCCAAAGATAGATGTCGTTCCCTGTGAAAATTGATCAACAAGGTTTCCATCACTGTCAAATTTATATAACTGGTGATCGCCGCCATATGAAACCGGGCCTGTCGCCCAAATATATGTTCCATCAAATTCACAGCCGTATAGATTTATTCCATCACCTGATGCTGCTTCAAGATCATAATCAGCCAGGATATCACCCATAGATGGTTCTACATTACAAGAATATACAAGATCGCCAGGTCCATTATTTGTTATGGCGAAGGTTTCGGTTTTAATTTCAAAAGTATCGATATAAACCTCCAGTGATGCCGGGTTCAATTCAATTTCCGCCCATTTCAATCCAAAGTCCAGTTGAGTGGTTTCACCACAAGTAATTATCGCCGTAAGGGTATCGTTAAAATAAGGATTCCCGTTGGTGTTAGCATATCCATTAGCATCAACAATAACTTCATAAGTTCCAATCGGAATATTTCCAATTAAATAATGCCCATTTGAATCTGTTGTATCTGTGAAATGACTGATTGTAATTAAAACATCTTCAATGGGTGTTGACGATCCGTCTTCTGTAACATAACCTTCAATGTTTCCAAAAAGCGCATAATAAATATTCAAATAAGGGGGATTAGCTTCGTTCCACCCCTCAAATCTGATGTATCGGGTATAACTCAAATATTCATTTGCAATTCCAACAGAAAACTTATCAGATGATAAAGATGATTGCAAATCAGCACAAACATCCCCTCCCAGAATATAGGTCCTCCAGTCGACCGGGTAATTAATTATGCTTTCATCATGTTGAAAATAATAACCTGAAGATTGTTCTGCAACAATGTCGGCGTGTAATACCCCTGCAACTGTTGTAACCGGATCGCTTGTTACAGGTGTTATCGACCAGTTGGGTTTGTACCTTTCATAAACATAAGCGTTAAAACTCACCGCATAAATTGTCGAACCGTCAGGAATTGTGGAAACATCAAACGACATCCAGCCATCTTCAGGGTCAGTACCAAATACCAGGCTGGTTTCTGTTTTGGAGGTTGGATTGGATGTTCCTGTCCAGTAATTTGTATTTTGAGGATAACATGAAATTAAATTAGCGGCATAAGGGTATAAATTAAAAATAGCTTCCTGCCCTGATGTGTAGTTACTACTTCCAGGTGAAAGGTCGTCTAAGTAATAATATCCATTGTAAGAGCCGCTCCAGCCCCAGTTCATATGGTAGTGGTATAGCTCGCCGACTGCTTCATATCCGTCTAAGTTCCAGTCGTGGCCCGAAAAATCATCCCATCCGCCATAAATTATCGGACGCCCATTCCCCAGCTCGTCTAAAATCATGTTTCGCCAGGTGGAATCTTCGTACTGATATTTTTCGGCATAATATGCACTCGTATCGTATTTGAAATAGTTTTTAAAAGCATTACATGCCCCATCATATCCATCGAGATTGGCACCGGAACCTGAAGCCCCGTAATTCACCTCAACAGCAACCCCACAGTGATACATCAGGGTGGCAATGGGAATATTACTTGAAGATATGGAATTGGGCATGTTTGTCCAGTCATAAGTGGTAGCTCCGAAGTCAGCAAAAAGATATCCATAATTATAATGTGTATAATCATTTGATCCGGTTCCCTGTACCGGATGGCTCCAGTATTTCATAACCTGTGCCATGCATGTCGCAACACAGCCCGCATAAGCATGACCACCAGGCCCGCCACCGTCAGCAGGGCATAATTCATTGTATGGCCAGTTTTGGTTCCAGGTGGTTGCCAATAACGGACTAACATTACCATTGGCTTTACTACCCTTAAAATTATTTGGATTAACCGATAATCTTTCCCACTCAGCCGTTATTTCTGCTACAGGTTGAATTTTATTTTCAATGGCAGAAAGAACCTGCTTTCTGTAACTTGAAAGCATATCGTCAAATTGCAACGGATGACCATTGGGATCATAAATATGGCCAAGACTGTAGCCAAGAACAGGAATAGTAGCATCATCAGCTGATACAATTATAAACCCCTTTTCCGGGTGAGTGAAATTGAAAATATAAAATATGTTTACTGAATTATCTTTTTCAGTAAAGGTTTTGATAATCTTGCTATCCGAAATATTTTTATCAAAACGTTCTTTAATAATATTTTTGGCTACCTGTTTAGCAGTTTCAGGAGAAACAGTTTCAGCAAAAATTGATAAAGTGCAAAAGAATAAAAATGACAGGATAAGTGAACAAAGTCCGGTGGTCTTCATGATGCCTCTTGTTAATAATGATGCAAATTAAAATTTTGATTAAACCTTTGTAAGCGAAAAGGGAGGTAAATGTATGAACTTTACATATGTTATCAAAATGTTATGATCAAATTTTCACTTAATTTATAATTTTCTAAATCTTTCTAAATGAAAAGTTAATAACTCTTAAGCTTTGAGAAAAAACTTTTGACAGGTATAAATCACATTGTTCTATATTTGCGCAATCCATAGGAATTTAATATTGTTTTTATGAATAATCGTAGAAAAGATTACCTGATCCCTATCACCATTATTGGTGTCCTGTTTTTTATTTTCGGATTTGTTACCTGGCTTAATGCAACCTTAATTCCTTATTTGCGAATTGCCTGTGAATTAAGTGCTTTTGAGTCATTCTGGGTGACCTTTGCTTTTTATATTTCCTATTTTGTAATGGCCTTGCCATCTTCTTATGTTTTAGAGAAAACCGGATTCAAAAACGGGATGTCAATCGGATTGATAACCATGTCATTAGGTGCCTTGGTTTTTATTCCCGCAGCATTGACCAGAACATATGGGTTGTTTTTAACCGGACTGTTTATTCAGGGTACTGGTCTGGCCATTTTGCAAACAGCATCCAATCCTTATGTTACCATTTTAGGGCCAATAGAAAGTGCAGCCAAAAGGATTAGTATAATGGGAGTTGCTAATAAATTTGCTGGTATACTAAGTCCAATAATTTTAGGCGCAGTTGTACTTCAAGGAGTTGATGATCTTGTTATCAGGCTTGAAAGTATGGATGCAATAACAAAAGCAGCTGAACTGGATATACTGGCTCATAAAGTTATCATGCCTTATGTGGTTATGGCGATCCTACTATTTGTGCTGGCTGCTTTGGTTAGGTATTCCGCTTTACCGGAAGTGGACTCAGATGAAGATGAATCATCAGAAGAAACAAGCAGGACAAGTATTACACAATTCCCTTACTTATGGCTGGGTGCACTGGCTATTTTTGTTTATGTGGGTGTTGAAGTAATAGCTGTTGATACACTGATCAGTTATGGTAATTTCCTGGGATTTGAATTTACTGAAGCAAAGTTTTTTGCTTCCTTTACCCTTGGTGCAATGATCGTTGGTTATTTTGTTGGGATAATTGCTATTCCCAAATATATCTCGCAAGCTAAAGCATTAATGCTATTTTCAATACTGGGAGTGATTTTTACAATTATAGCTACCCTAACCACCGGATATACTTCCATACTAATGATAGCTGCCCTGGGATTTGCCAATTCCATTATGTGGCCTGCCATATGGCCTTTAGCTATTGATGGATTAGGTAAGTTCATAAAAATAGGATCGGCCATGCTGATCATGGGAATAGCAGGTGGTGCTTTATTGCCATTGGTTTATGGAGCCTTGTCAGATGTTGATTCGATACAAGCTAATCAAGCATACTGGATTATGGTACCATGTTACATGTACATCATGTATTTTGCTGTATCAGGAAATAAAATTGGAAAGAAAATTACTTCAAGCGTGGACGCTTGAAGCAGAGAGGAATTAAAGGAAACTGGACTACAGGCTCCACGCTCTATGCTTCATGCACCACACCCAGTTCCCTTTACAAGTAAAAATATTAAATCAAAAATTATCAATTAGAAATGAAACCTACATTATTAATATTAGCAGCAGGAATGGGAAGCCGGTACGGTGGTTTAAAACAGGTTGATCCGGTTGGACCCAATGGGGAAGCCATCATCGACTATTCAATATATGATGCCATACGGGCAGGATATGGAAAAGTTGTTTTTGTTATCAGGGATAGTTTTGCCAATGCTTTTAAAGAAAGTTTTGAAAGTAAACTAAAAGGCAAAATTGAAACAGAATATGTTTTTCAGGAAATGAATAGTTTTATTCCTGAATCAATCTCTATTGCTTCAGATCGCAAAAAGCCATGGGGAACCGGACATGCTGTTTTGGTGGCGAAAGATATCATTAATGAACCCTTTGTGGTGATCAATGCAGATGATTATTATGGCCCCAATGCCTATCAAATGATCCCTGACTATCTGTCTTCAGTACCTGATACATCAAAGCCTTATTACTGTATGGTTGGATACGGGTTAAAAAATACGTTATCCGAACATGGTTTTGTGTCGAGAGGTGTGTGTGAAACTGATGGTGACGGATTTCTTGAAACTGTTGTTGAAAGGACACACATCGAAAAAATGGAAAATAAAATCATTTCCCGGATTGATGAAAATACCACAATGGAGCTAAGTGGCAATGAAGTTGTATCGATGAATGTCTGGGGCTTTACTCCATCCTTTTTTGAATATCTTGAAAACTACTTTTACTGGTTTATACAAACAAATGCGGATAATCCCAAAGGTGAGTTTTATATCCCTTATGTTGTAAATGATTTGATTGAAAAACAAAAGATCAGGTTAAAGGTGCTCGAATCAAAAGATGGCTGGTTTGGGGTTACTTACAAAGAGGATAAAGAGCTGGCAGTTCAGAATATTGCAGATTTAATTGAGAAGGGTGTTTATCCTGAGAAATTGTGGTAATGCACAAGAACAAGGGAAACTATGGGCATAATTGAATTAAAAACAATGGGGTTGTGGATATACAGTAGTTGCCAGTAATTTGGAAAAAGAACATATGATTACATTGAGAGCATTATCAAAGACTGACATTTTTCCATTCTATAATTGGATTAATGATAATGAAGTGATTAAATATTCTTTATCACTATTTAGAAAAATTAATACCAAAAAAGAAATTGAAAACTGGTTCTCAGAATTAATTATAAATGAAAAGGATATTACACTGGGAATTATTTTAGAATCAACAAATGAATTAATTGGTTATGTTGGAATATGCGACATTTCTGACACAAATAAATCTGGTGAATATTATATTTTCATTGGTGAAAAAAAATTATGGGGAAAAGGAATAGGAACTGAGGTCACTGAACAAATTCTGAGAATAGGATTTATTGACTATAAATTAAATCGAATAATGCTAACAGTATCAGAACCTAATCTTGGTGGACTGAAAGCATATGAGAAGTCTGGATTCAAAATTGAAGGACGTTTAAGAGAAGCCTCTTTTCGAGACAATGAATTCCACGACAAATTAACAATGTCTATTTTGAAATCAGAATGGAAAGAAAGAAAAACTACTGGCAACAATGTATATAAAAAATAAGCGAGATAGGTGTAGCATCAAGGTTTGTAGCCCGTTTGAACTTTCTTGTAGGTTGAAAGTTTTGTGCTTTGGAATCGCTTACTTACATATACTTACCGCCGCCGTCAGCCGAAAAAAACCGCTAGCACCAACATTTTGTCGGGGCTTTGACAAGTAAGAAGGAATGGAATTATACAAAGCAAAAAGATAAAAAATCATTAAACCTGATAACTTATCTTGCTAAACATTATATTTGAAATCAAAATATCAGTTAATAATGCGAATCAAGAGTTGAAAAAATAACATGCTGGAAATTAACCACTAAGACACTTCCAAGGGAATGCCTTTGGCAGAAGGCACAAAAGTATCACGAAGATCGATTATTGTTTACATTTTTAACTTTTTGGAACTTAGAGTCTTAGTCCCGTATGTACGGGATTGTGGCAATTAAACTTTCAACCCTTGATTCGAGTTAATAATAAATACCTTTATTCCATATGCAAAAATCAAGTTTTTTTTTAGTTCTTTTATTTATTATAGCTTTATGTTCTTGTCAAAATAATGCTGATCAAAATGAATTAGTTGTGATTGCCGGTACGGGCAATTCCGGTTTTAAAGATGGTGTTAATTCAGAATTGTTTAAACCCATAAGGCTTAGTAAATACAAAGATAATAGTGTTCTGTTTGCTGATATCTTCAACCATGCAATTAGAATTGTTAACGAAGATGGAGAAGTAACAACAATTGCTGGCGACCCCGATAAAAAAGGTTTTGCTAATGGTAATGCGGATACTGCCAGATTCAATAGTCCACACGGTGTAGCTTATTATGAAAAAACGAATAAGATTTATGTAGCCAGTGCCAAAAATCACGTGATCAGGGAAATTTCTGAAACAAACAATGGTGAGTTTATGGTAAAAACGATTGCCGGAATTCCTGAAAAAAAAGGTTACAAAGATGGTTCAATTGATTCAGCATTGTTTAGCTCACCCCATGGCGTTTTGGTTAGGGATGACGGTGCATTAGTTGTTATTGATATTGGAAATGCTAAACTACGGCTAATAAAAGATGGCCTAGTTTCAACATTGGCCGGAAAATCAGATGATGATCCGGTAAAGGTTGATTTTTTCTATCCAATTGATATTACATTTGATGGGAATGATATTTTGGTGGCTGATGCTGGAAATCATAAATTGTTTAGGGTTAATCCGGGTATTTCTGTTGAAACAATTCTTTTAATGGATACCTTAAGTACACCCCATGGGATAACAGTTGATAATGAAAGCAATATTTATATTGCTGATATGGGTACAAATCGCATTCTGAAAATAGATAAAGGAGGATTCTTCACTACACTGGTAGATTCAACAATGGATACAACTCAAGTTTCATCTTTGAATAAACCTGCTGCTGTATTGTATGATAAGGGCTATTTGTGGATTGCTGATTTGGATAATCATCAATTAAAACGATTAAAACTTTGAAATACATGGGGACTGAACTGTACCAAATATGTGATCAATTTTTGCCCGGAATAAAGGTGCAGAATATTATTCCTTATGGTTCAGGGCATATCAATGATACTTTTAAAGTAGAGACTGAAAATAAAAATTATCTCCTGCAACGTGTTAATCATTCCATATTTAAAAATGTTGAAGGCCTGACTGGCAATATTATTAAGGTTACACAACATCTGAAGAATAAATTATACCGAAGGTATCCCTACAGGAAAAGTCATAAGTTAAAAGTGGAAGTGTTAACTGCTGTTGAAACGAATAATGGAGATTTTATCATTAAAGACTTTGCAGGTAATTATTGGCGAATGTTCCATTTTATTGAAAACAGCAAAAGCTATGATCGTGTCGAAAGAGCTGAACTGGTATTTGAAGGTGGTAAAGCATACGGCCTGTTTATGTTGATGTTGGTTGATTTTCCTGCTGAAGAGCTTGTTGAAACGATTCCTCAATTTCATGATATTCAATTTCGCCTGAATAATTTTTATAAGTCTTTCAAAAAAGATCATGCTGGTAGGGTAGGAGGTGCAAAAAAGGAAATTGATTTTGTGAATCAGCGTGCAGATGAAATGAAAATGATTCATCAGTTAGGGATTGAGAATCGCATTCCATTACGTGTAACCCATAATGATACAAAAATCAACAATGTATTGTTTAATGCTCAGGATGAAGGAATATGTGTTATTGATCTGGATACCGTAATGCCTGGATATGTTCATTTTGATTTTGGGGATGCTATCCGGACTTTTACCAACACTGCCGATGAAGATGAAAAAGACCTTTCAAAAGTATCAATGAATATCGAATACTATAAAGCATTTTCAACTGGTTTCCTATCTGAGATGAAAGATGTGTTGAATGAAACTGAAAAAGAAACCCTGGCATTTTCTGCTAAATTAATGACTTTTATTATTGGGCTACGGTTTCTGACTGATTATCTGGATGGGGATATTTATTATAAAACCAAATATCCTGATCATAATTTAATTCGAGCAAGGTCTCAGTTTAAATTATTGGAAAGCATGGAAGATCAGTTTGAGGATATGGTAAAGGTTATAAGGAATTTGACCTAACCTAAAAACATGACCTAACAGGTCTTTTCTGTCCTGTTAGGTCAAATAACTTTAAAAGCTTTGCAACCTAACAGGACAGAAAAGACCTGTTAGGTTTTGTTCAGGGCAACCTGTTAGTTGTAAACGCAATAGGTTTGAAGTCTTATATTTATTTTTTCAGGCAGAAGATATTTTAATTATATTTGCTTTTAATTATGTTTTTGAACTGATGAAAACAATATCAATAGAAATAGACGATAAAGTTTATAAA
>Ga0255397_1009_pt1 | contig 12069 bp, 13 predicted proteins | sample ANMaggSeSYBR01C6_FD_182116 | JGI IMG/M metagenome (GOLD analysis project Ga0255397, IMG submission 182116) | Sediment cell enrichment communities from methane seep in Santa Monica Basin, California, United Staets - ANME aggregate JGI... | ecosystem: Environmental > Aquatic > Marine > Cold seeps >...
CGTGTTATTCTTGATGAAGCAGATGAAATGCTTTCGATGGGATTCAAGGAAGACTTGAATGAAATTTTAGCAGAGACTCCTAAGGAAAAACAAACCTTATTGTTTTCTGCAACGATGGCGAAAGAAGTCTTGAATATTACCAAAAAGTTTATGACGGATGCTGTTCAAATTTCTGTTGCTCGTCAAAATGCAGCAGCCGAAAATGTGAAGCATGTATCTTATATGGTTCAGGCTAAAGATAGATATGAAGTGCTTAAGCGTTTAGCAGATATTAATCCTAAAATTTATGGTATTGTTTTTTGTCGTACACGTCGAGAAACTAAAGAAATTGCTAATAAATTCATGAGCGATGGTTACAATGCTGATGCATTGCATGGCGATCTTTCGCAAGCACAAAGAGATGAAGTAATGGGCCGTTTCAGATCGGGAAAGCTACAGCTCTTAATCGCTACAGATGTTGCCGCTAGAGGGTTGGATGTTACAGACTTGACACATATCATTAATTTCAACCTGCCAGATGATCCTGAGGTTTATATTCACCGAAGTGGTAGAACGGGTAGAGCCGGTAAAAGTGGCATATCCATTTTAATTACCCACACTCGTGAGAATCGTAGAATTCAAGAAATTGAAAAGAAATTTGGCATTAAGTTTACAAAAGAACCTGTTCCAAGTGGAAAAGATATTTGTACAAAACAACTCTATTCTTTGATTGATAAAATTGAAAAAGTTGATGTTAATGAAAGTCAAATTGAACCTTTCCTTCCGGAAATTTATAAAAAGTTGGAATGGTTAAGCCGTGAAGAGTTAATTAAACATTTTGTTTCGGCTGAGTTTAACCGCTTTTTGGCTTATTATAAAAATGCCCGTGATATCAACGTTTCCAGTAGTCCACGTGATAGAAATGAACTCAGAGATAAAAGGGGTAAAAGAGATGGCGACGATAGAAGAGGTAGGGATAGAGACAGAGGTAGCAGGGATGATAAAAGAGATGAAAATTTTTCACGCTTATACATCAGTGCTGGTAGCCGGGATGATTTAACTCCTGCACGTTTAATGGGCATGATAAATGAAGGTTTGGATTCTAGCGATGCTGAAGTTGGGAAAATTGATATTATGCGTAATTTTTCATTTTTTGAGATTGACAAAAAGAAGGAATCTGAAATAATTAAAGTCTTAAATGGTCAGGATTTTGATGGCACCCCATTATTAGTTGAGGTATCACAGGCAAAACCTGAAAGAGATTCATCTTCTCGCGACAAGTTTTCTAAAAAAAGAAGCTTTAGTGGAAGTAGAGATAGTAGAGATGGAAGCCGGGCCAGGCGAAGTAGCGGTGGAGATCGCCGAAGTGGCGGAAGTGACCGACGTAGTGGAGGTAAAAGCCGACGATCTGGTGGAGGAAATAGTAGTGGTGGATTTAAAAAGCGTAGATGAATTACTTGAGTAAAACCTTAATTTTAAATAAATGGTCTCTACCTCAGAAATGAGATGGAGACCATTCTTTTTTTAATTTGTTTTTTTTGGAAATCGTTTGGCTTCTTTTAATGCTTTGCTGATAATCCATTCAATCTGTCCATTGGAGGAGCGGAATTCATCCGTAGCCCATTTTTCAACAGCTTTCAATAGTTCCGGATCTATTCGCAATGCAAATGCTTTTTTTGCCATGATTATTGATGTAGGGTTCCTGTGTTAATAACGGGTGCAGCATCTTTATCAGAACAAAGCACCACCATCAAATTACTAACCATCGTGGCTCTTTTTTCTTCATCAAATTCAATAATATCTTTTTGCGATAATTGCTCCAATGCCATTTCAACCATACTTACGGCGCCTTCCACAATTTTATAACGTGCCGCAACGATGGCTGTTGCTTGTTGACGGCGAAGCATTGCTCCAGCTATTTCTGATGCATAGGCTAAATAGGCAATTCTTGATTCAATAACATTAATCCCTGCAATGGCCAAACGCTCTCTAAGTTCTTCTTCTAATTTATGATTTACTTCTTCACCTCCCGAACGTAATGTAATTTCAGCTTGTGCATCATCAAAATTATCGTAGGGATAATGACCTGCTAGTTTACGGATGGCTGCTTCGCTTTGGATATTGACGAAATGAGTGTAGTCATCCACTTCGAATGCTGCTTTGTAAGTGTTTTCAACTTTCCAAACCAATACAATGCCTATCATAATTGGATTTCCAATTTTGTCGTTTACTTTAATGGGGTCACTATCGAGATTTAAAGCGCGCAACGAAATCTTTTTTCTGGAAAAAAATGGATTGACCCAAAAAAAGCCATTTTTCTTAATAGTTCCTTTGTAAGCCCCAAATAAAACCAATACCCTTGATTCGTTGGGATTAACAATTACAAAACCGCCTATGCAAAAGAGTCCAAAAACAGTTATGATTACGAGCCAAATCATTTTGGTAGCTGCAATTCCTAATACAGGTAGGATAATCATTAAAATAATTAAAAATATTGCCAAATAACCTGAGATTGGTAAATATGTTTTTTCTTCTTTCATGATATATAAATTTTAAATGTGATATTAAAATGATATCACAATGATACGTCATATTTGTTCACTTGTCAAGTTTTTTTCAAATTATTTATGTTTCTTGTTTGCAATGAATGCTTAAATTTGCCGCCATATGAATTCAGAAAAGAAATACAAACATATATTTATCGATTTAGATCGAACATTGTGGGATTTTGAAAAGAGCGCAACTCAAACTTTTGAGGAAATTTTCGAGAAATATGAATTGCAAAAATTTGGAGTATCATCGGTTGAGTTATTTACGGCTACCTATAAAAAGCACAACGATATTTTATGGGCTATGTATCGCGATGGAGAAATCATTAAAGAAGTTTTAAGCGTGAAACGGTGGTTTTTAACCATGCAGGAGTTTGGAATTGTGGATGGAGAATTGGCTGCATTGATTGCCGAAGATTATATCACTTTGAGTCCTTTGAAAGTAAATTTATTTCCTTATACCCATGAGATTTTGTCTTACCTAAAGCAAAAATACACCTTGCATTTAATCACCAATGGTTTTGAGGAAGTTCAACAAGTGAAGATTGATGCTTCGGATTTACGAAAATATTTTACGGAGATCATTACATCAGAAATGGCGGGTTGCAAAAAGCCTGATTCTCGAATCTTTGAGTTTGCTATGGATAAAGCAGGAGTTGTAGCTGAAGAAAGTATGATGATAGGGGACGATTTGAGGGTGGATATTTTGGGTGCTAAAGGTGTAGACATAGATCAGATTTTTGTGAATTATGATTCTGAACCACATTCCGAAGAAATTACTTTTGAAGTAAATAATTTGAAAAAGATCGAAGAAATTTTATAAAAATGCTATTCGAAGTAAGCAATCACATCTAGCTTTGCTTTAACTTTTTGCTGTAATTTAACATTAATCTTTGCTGAAAGAGGAAGGAGTAAATCTACCCTTGAGCCAAATTTTATGATGCCGATTTGCTCTCCCTGAATTACCTTCTGCTTTGCTTTTGAATAGAACACAATTCTACGCGCCATCATTCCAGCTATTTGTCGAACTAAAACCTTTTGTTTGTTTTTATGCTCAATGACAATGCTGCTTTGTTCGTTTTCCATGGAGGATTTTGGCATATAGGCTGGCATATGTTTACCCGGTTTATGTATGGCTTTTTTAATGATTCCACTGAAAGGATAAAAATTCACATGCACATTTAAAGGTGACATAAAAACAGAAACCTGTATTCTTTTTTCTTTGAAATATTCTTTATCAAAAATTTCTTCAATGGCCACAACTGTTCCATCTGCAGCGGAAATAATAGCATTTTCGTCCAATTCTACTCGTCTGTTAGGAACTCTAAAAAAGCGAACAATGAGTAAGAAAAGAACAGATATTATGGATGCTGTGATACAATGCAATATTGATTGTTCAGGAAAAAAGTAATAGGTTGCAAAAACAGCAAGAATTACAAAAAGGCCGGCAATGATAATACTTAGATAACCTTCTTTATGAATTTTCATTTTTTTACAATACAATTGATAAATAAATATAGACTATCGGAGCAGCTAAGATCATTCCGTCAAAACGGTCTAAAACGCCCCCGTGCCCGGGCATTAACTTTCCGCTGTCTTTTACACCGGCTTGACGTTTAAACCACGATTCCAATAAATCGCCAAGTGTGGCAAATATACTTATTAATAATCCAAGTACCAACCAGTTTTCAAGATCAAGACTGAAAAAATAGTTGGATATTAAATAGGCAGCTAACATTGAGAGAATAATGCCTCCAATGGTTCCTTCCCATGTTTTTTTAGGTGAAATCCGTTCAGCTAGTTTTGTCTTACCAATGGTTGATCCAACGAGGTAAGCAAACACATCATTACTCCAAAGAATGATAAAAAAGCCCAGTAGAAGCTCATGGTCTTCAATTTTTAAATCGTTTAAAAAATGAAAAGTTGCTAGCAATGCAAATGGAATCGAAACATAGATATAAGCAAAAGAAAAATTTAGGAGGAAATTAATCGGCTTTTTGGGTTTATTAATCAACGCTAAAATTAAGCAAGCTAGTATTAATGCCGTCCCCCAAATTGAAATATTTGTCGGAAGTATGCCAAGTACTGGAAGTGTTATCATATAAAAAACGATGATTCCAGATAAATAAAACAAGAATCTTGTATTTTTTTTAAGAAAAAAATCGGGTTTTAATTTTGTGAATTCATTGAGCCCAATAATCATAAAAACGAAACTCAATAAGGTAAATAGATAGGGTCCGGAAAAAATTGATCCGATGACGATGATTAAAAATATAGCACCTGTTAATGTTCGGGTAATTAAGGTTTTCAAATCAAATATTTATGAGTTAAGTTGATCGTCAATAAGAAAAACATATACATCTTTTGGCCCATGGGCACCCATTATCAATGTTTTTTCGATATCGGCTGTGCGGCTAGGTCCCGTGATAAAAGTCATCATCGAAGGATATTCTTCACCATATTTTTCCTGCAATCCCACAATAGCATCTTTAATATCAGGTACTAATTGAGAAGTATAAGCTAGCACAATGTGAATTTCTGGGAAAAAATGCAATCGACGACCGCTTTCATTTTTTGAGCTAACGACAATACTTCCTAAACGTGCAATAAGATATTCGCACGTAGTAATTCCTACTTTCAAGTCTTTAAAATCTTTCTCCTCAATCTGAAAAGGAATTTCAGCCTTTGAAAGCATAGCTTGAATTTTTTGGTTTTTGCAAAAAACGGTTCCCCAAAATTTTTCATTCATTAACATTTTTAGTTGTTGAAGGAAATCTTTTCGATTTTCGCAATACAAAAATTTACCGGCGACTTTAGTGAATTCTGTTGCAAAAGTAATATCCAGAGCTTCCTCCATTTTTGTATAAACCGACGATTCAAATTCAATGTCTTGAAACGGGTTCTCCTGCTTGCTAATTAAAGCATTTCGGATGTTTTTAAGAACTTTCTCTCTCGATGTACTTTCTTCCATGAATAAAGGTTTTAAGCTTTATCTTCTGTTGATTTTGGCTTCTTTTTAGCATCTGCTTTGGGCAGTGCTTTTTTCGAAGTAGGTTTTTTCTTGGGTTCAGTATAAATAATTTCTTCTTCCTCTTTGTTCTTATCTGCAAATGGTTGTTTTCCAAATACTTTTTCTAAATCTTCACTAAAAATTACTTCGCGATCTAACAAAATGGAAGCTAGTTGTTCAAGCTTTTCTTTGTTTTTTGTGAGTAGGCTTTTTGCTCGATCATAAGCAGATTCTACCAATTTGCTTATTTCTTTGTCGATGGTTTCGGCTGTTTTTTCACTAAAAGGTTTATGAAATGAATATTCTGATTGTCCACTCGAATCGTAATAGCTAATGTTTCCGATTTCTTTATTTAGTCCGAAATAAGAAACCATAGCAAAGGCTTGTTTGGTTACTTTTTCTAAATCGTTCAATGCTCCGGTTGAAACTCTTCCAAAGATAATTTCTTCGGCAGCACGGCCTCCTAATGCAGAACACATCTCATCAAACATTTGATCGAAAGTAGTGATTTGTCGTTCTTCGGGAAGATACCATGCGGCACCTAAGGCTTTTCCGCGAGGAACAATGGTAACCTTTACCAATGGATGGGCATGTTCCAATAACCAACTAACAGATGCATGACCTGATTCATGAAAAGCTATTACTTTCTTCTCGTGTTTCGAGATGATTTTATTTCGTTTTTCGAGTCCGCCAATGATACGATCTATGGCATCCATGAAATCTTGTTTGTCAATAATTTTTTTGTTTTTGCGAGCACAAATTAAGGCTGATTCATTACAAACATTAGCGATATCTGCACCTGAAAAACCAGGTGTTTGCTTAGCCAGAAAATCAACTTTGGCTGTTGTATTAACTTTCAGAGGTTTCATGTGAACCTTGAAAATCGCTTTACGTTCTTCCAGATCTGGAAGCTCAACATGTATCTGGCGATCAAAACGTCCGGCTCGCATTAAAGCACGGTCCAAAATATCAGCACGGTTAGTAGCCGCTAAAATGATTACTCCTGTATTGGTTGCAAATCCATCCATTTCGGTAAGGAGTTGATTCAGCGTGTTTTCTCTTTCATCGTTAGCTCCGGTCATCGCATTTTTTCCACGTGCACGTCCAATAGCATCAATCTCGTCAATGAAAACAATACAGGGTGCTTTTTCTTTGGCTTGTTTGAATAAATCACGAACACGTGATGCGCCAACACCCACAAACATTTCCACGAAATCAGAACCCGAGATCGAGAAAAATGGGACTTTTGCTTCGCCTGCAACAGCTTTTGCCAGTAAGGTTTTTCCGGTACCGGGAGGGCCAACCAATAATGCTCCTTTTGGAATTTTGCCTCCAAGTGCAGTGTATTTGGTAGGCATTTTAAGGAAATCAACAATTTCCATGACTTCGATTTTAGCTTCTTCAAGCCCTGCTACATCATTGAAATTGATAGAAACGCTAGCTCCTTTATCAAACAATTGTGCCTTTGATTTTCCAATGTTAAATATTTGACCACCGGCACCTCCTGAGTTTTTACTCATCATGCGCATGATAAAAAACCATGCTGCAACCAATATTAAAATGGGGAATATCCATCCAAGAATATCTCCGCCCCAATTCTTACGAGTTTCATTTATATGAGTAATTCTTTCTGATAAAGGAAAATCTTTTTGTGCTAGTTTGATATCTTCTTTAAAGCTGTCGGGTGATGTAATATAATAAATATAATTAGGATTTGCTGTGCCAAAATTACTGCCTTTTGCTTCATCGTATTTAGCTTGTGATAGACGATCTTTTTTGATAAATATTTCTGCAAACTCTTTATTAACTAAAATAATTTTTTCAATATCACGATCCTGCAACATTGTTCTTAAGTCTCCCCAATTGGTTTCTTTTGCACCACCACCAAAATTAATAAATTGGATGCCTATAAATATTACGGCCAGTATTCCGTAAATCCAGTAAAAATTAAATTTTGGTTTTTTAGGTAGTGGCGTTTTGCCTTTGCCAGCTTTGTTTTCTGCCATTATGTCTTGGTCTAAATTATCGTCAATACTAATTAATTTCTAGTCGTTGCTTTCAATGTGTTGTATTACAGCATCTGCCCATAATTCCTCTAATTTATAAAATCTTCGGGTAACTTCCTGAAAAATATGAATCACAACGTCAAAGTAGTCAATCAAAATCCATTCCGCATTTGCATATCCTTCTTTATGCATTGGTTTTTCGTCGGTATTTGTTTTAACAAATTCTTCAACAGATTTTGCAATGGATTCCATGTGAGGTTTTGAAGTAGCATGGCAAACCACAAAATGATTAGCAACCGAATTTTGAATGTTACGTAGATCGAGTTTTACGATTTGTTTTCCTTTCTTCTCCAAAATTCCTTGAATAGCAAAATCAACGGTTGAAAGAATTTCTTTTTTTTTAGCCATGTATCAAGCATTTACCTCTTTACAAAAATAAGTATTTTTAAACATCTTTTGATTCATTTTATAGGCTTTAGAGGGATTGATTTTTATTTCTTCAAATTGCGTTGTAAATTTACCTCTTACTAACTCAACTTAGATGATTTACAAAAACGTACTCGGGAAGCAAATCATTCATTTCGATACACTCGAATCGACCAATGCAACTGCTATTGAAATGCAAAATCTAGAGAAAATTGAAGAAGGTTTCGCCATTGTGAGTAGTTTTCAACAAGCAGGAAAAGGCATGGAGGATAACCAATGGGAAAGTGAATTTGGGAAAAACCTTCTCCTTAGTTTTTGTGTGTGTCCTGATTTTATAAAACCCGAAGAACAGTTTTTATTGAATAAAGTAGTATCATTAGCCGTCGCTGATTTGGTGAAGGAAAAGTTGCCTCGGATGGAAGTAAAAGTTAAATGGCCCAATGATATTTATGTAAGTAATAAAAAAATTGCCGGCATTTTGATTAACAATTCCATTGTTGGTAATAAAATGAGTTCATCGGTTATTGGGATTGGACTGAATGTAAATCAAAGCATTTTTGAAAGCGATGCCCCCAATCCGGTTTCTTTAAAAATACTCTCTAAAAAAGATTACGACCTGGATTTATTATTATATCGACTTTGTGATTTTATTAATCTGCGGTTTCGTGGGTTGATGAGGGATAGAAATAAAATTGATAGAGCATATTTAAAAAAACTATACCGATTTGACATTTTTGAAAACTATATAATTGGAGCTAAAACTGTTGAAGCAAAAATTACTGGATTAGATAAATATGGGAAACTTTGCCTCGAAGCGAAAGGCAATAAAAAGTATTGTTGCGATTTAAAAGAAGTGCAGTTTGTAATTTGAGCTTAATTAGCTTGCTCAATATATTCTTTCAATTTGTCATTCATAATGTTTACCAAATTTTCGAGTGGACGTTTTACCATCATACTCATCACGGGGTTCACATCAGCATCAATTTTAAAAAAACTTTCGGTCAGGATGTCGGATTTTTTTTTCAAACGGGTAATCAATGAAAATGGAAATGGGCTTTTTCCTTCGGCTTCGATTTTTAAAAATTCGGGTGCTTTTTTCTCTACCATGCGAAGTTGAATGCTTGCCATACCCTTGATTTCAAAAGAGCAGGTATTAGCATTTGCTTGCCAATTAACGATTTGTTCGGGCATCAGCTTTTCAAAATTTCTAAAATCAGTTAGGAATTCAAAAATGATTTCGGCTGATTTATGTAGTTCTTGAGGGTTGCTTTTTATGTTCACAATTTAAATTTTTATTTGCCCCATTCTTGAGGATTCTCACGCCATTTAACTAATTTGTGAATGTCCGAATCGGAGATGTAATTACTTTCAACTGCTTTTCGAACAAGGTTGTCGTAGTTTGCAAGGGTTAATAATTGGCAATTTTCTTTTTCGAAATTTTTCTTAGCTATTGGAAGATCGTAGGTGAAAATTGCAGCCATTCCTTTCACATTACAGCCCACTTCTTTTAATGCCTGAACTGCCAAAAGACTGCTTTTTCCTGTCGAAACTAAATCTTCGATCACAACAACATTTTGCCCCGATTCAATTTTTCCTTCAATTTGATTGGTTAAACCATGCGCTTTTTGAGATGAACGGATATACACAAAAGGTAATCCAAGCTCTTGAGCAACAAGGGCTCCAATTGCGATGGCTCCTGTAGCTACACCAGCAATAACGTCAACCGAACTATACTCTTCTGCAATAAGTTCAACAAACTGCTGACGGATATATGTCCTTATTGGTGGGTAAGATAAAATTAAACGGTTGTCGCAGTAAATTGGGGACTTAATTCCAGAAGCCCATGTAAATGGGTTGTTAACATCCAATTTAATTGCTTTAATTTGTAAAAGATATTCTGATACACTTTTTGCTATTTCTACATTAATTTTCATCATGCAAATGTATAAAGTTTTTAATCAGCAGCGAACAATAATATTTACAGAAAATTTAACATTCATTAAACTTTCGCACAATGACTCCTTGATTGAATTAGAAAAAATTGATGATGTGATTCCTGTTTATCAAGAATATATAAGTAAAAAAGTGAGTGGTGACTTGATCTTTTTGATTAAAAAAGAACTGCGTTCATTCGTTGATAAGTTTTCCTCTAAGTTTAATTTTATTGAAGCTGCAGGAGGGCTGATAGTGAACCCGAAGGGTGAGTTATTAATGATTTTTCGGTTTGGAAAATGGGATCTTCCAAAGGGGAAGATCGAAAAAGGAGAGCCAATAGAATCAGCAGCTATTCGCGAATGTGTTGAAGAAACTGCTTTGCAAACAATGTCGATTGAAAAAGAAATTGAGAGTACTTTTCATATTTATGAAGTTAATCAAATACCAATGTTGAAACGAACCTATTGGTTTGCGATGCATTCTGATTCAGAAAATGAATTAATTCCTCAAACAGAAGAAGGAATTGAAATGGCCAAATGGATGAATAGGGAAGAAGTTGTTGAGGCTGTAAAGAATACTTATGAATCATTGAAGGGTTTGATCGAAAATAATTATCTAAAAAAATAAGCGTTTAGTTTTAGTATATTTGTCTTAATAAAGGTTTTTTAACCATTTAAATTTGAGTCATGAGTAAAGTAGCTGTTTTTCCGGGTTCTTTTGATCCGATCACCAAAGGTCACGAAAATGTAATAAAGCGAGCCATTCCTTTATTCGATAAAATCATTGTTGCGATTGGCGAAAATGCCGATAAAAAAACCTATTTTTCTATACAGGATCGGGTGAAATGGTTAGAAAAGGTTTTTGCCAATGATGAAAGCGTAATTATTGAAAAATATAGTGGATTAACTGTAGAATTTTGCCAACAAAAAAATGCAGCTTATCTCTTGCGTGGATTAAGAACTTCAGCCGATTTTGAATTTGAAAGAAGTATCGGGCAAATCAATAAAAAACTCTATCCTGAAATTGAAACAGTATTTATGCTTGCTATGCCTGAGTACACATCGGTAACATCAATGGAGTTTTGCTTTTCATCGATCACAAAAAATAGTTCATCATCAACCAAATGCATATTCTTGGCTTGATCCTGCAAATAAAAACTTTCTGTTTTTTGCAATAAAGCACGCATCCCCGGCTCACTCAAGAACTTGATCAAAGCCGTGTTTTTAGGCAAACCTCTAAAGGCCCTAAATAAAAGTTCGGCACCTTTTTTCTCATTCTCAGAACTCGGTTCTCCTGCCAACAATTTTTTTGACTCCGCAAAAATCTTTGTAACAAAGTTACGCTGAGCAGCATATAAACTCTGAACAGGTGGTTTGAGTTCATTAAACTCTTGTTTATCGCCTTGAGGCGTTGGTCCGGAAATAATCAAAGGCGTACGAGCATCATCAACCAAAACCGAGTCAACCTCATCCACGATAGAAAAATTATGTGGACGTTGAACCAATTCATCTGGATTACTGGTCATATTATCCCTCAAATAATCAAAGCCAAATTCATTATTTGTTCCAAAGGTGATATCACTTAAATAAGCCTTTCTTCGAGCTTCCGAATTGGGTTGGTGTTTGTCAATACAATCCACCGTAATTCCATGAAACTCATACAAAATCCCCATCCATTCGGAGTCACGTTTTGCAAGATAATCGTTTACTGTAACCAAATGAACACCTTTACCAGGAAGGGCATTTAAAAATACAGGAAGGGTAGCAACTAATGTTTTTCCTTCACCTGTACCCATCTCGGCAATTTTCCCCTGGTGAAGAATTACGCCACCAATTAGCTGAACATCGTAATGAACCATATCCCATGTAATCATGGAACCACCGGCCATCCATTGATTATCGTAATATGCTTTATCGCCAACAACGTTAATATTATTTCGAGTGGCTGCAAGGTCGCGATCCATTTGAGTCGCTGTAACCTCTACTTTTTCATTCTCCTTAAATCGCTTGGCTGTTTCTTTCATGACCGAAAAAACTTCGGGCAAAATTTCATCTAGAATTTCCTGGCTCTTGTCATAGCTTCTTTTTACTAGATGATCAATAGTTTCGTATAATTTTTCCTTTTCATGAATATCCATTTCAGGCTCATTCTCAATCTGAGCTTT
>Ga0255397_1010_pt1 | contig 12006 bp, 6 predicted proteins | sample ANMaggSeSYBR01C6_FD_182116 | JGI IMG/M metagenome (GOLD analysis project Ga0255397, IMG submission 182116) | Sediment cell enrichment communities from methane seep in Santa Monica Basin, California, United Staets - ANME aggregate JGI... | ecosystem: Environmental > Aquatic > Marine > Cold seeps >...
TTACTTTTATTTGCGAAATAATTCATTTATGAACTTGAATTTGGCTTGAACAGAATAATACTTAAATTTGAAAGCCAATATTTAAAATATGACATATTCGTACTTGATATGTATGATTCAATTTTTAGTATTAACACTTTAGTGCTTCAGAGTTAATGATCAATCAAACCCCCGAACAAATAGCAAGAGACAAGATCGATCAGATGCTGGTGGAAGCTGGCTGGGTTGTTCAGTCAAAAAACGAAGTGAACCTGACTGCCAACAAAGGGATCGCAGTTCGTGAATACCAGACTGATGTTGGCCCTGCAGATTATGTGCTATTCGTGGATAGAAAACCAGTAGGGATCATTGAAGCCAAACGTGAAGATGAAGGCCACCGACTAACCGCTGTCGAAGATCAATCCAAAGGATATGCTGTTTCAAAATTGAAGTACCTCGATAACGATCCTTTGCCATTTGTTTATGAAAGCACAGGTACCATCACCAGGTTCACTGATTACAGAGATCCAAAACCAAGAGGTCGGAATGTATTCAGTTTCCACAAGCCTGAAACCATTGCCGGATGGTTAAAAAAGGAAAAAAGCTTAAGAGATCGACTTTTAGACATTCCTGGTCTTGATCCTATTGGATTACGCCCAGCACAAATAGTAGCCATCGAAAACCTTGAACACTCTTTCAAAAAGAACAGACCCAAAGCCCTAATTCAAATGGCTACTGGATCAGGTAAAACATTTGCTGCTGCAACCTTTGTGTATCGATTGCTAAAACACGCAGATGCAAAACGTATTCTTTTTTTGGTGGATACCCGGAACCTTGGCGAGCAGGCTGAACAGGAATTTATGACCTATCAACCTACGGACGATAACCGTAAATTTACTGAGTTATACAATGTACAGCGATTATCTTCCAGTTATATCGCTTCGGATAGTCAGGTTTGCATTTCTACTATTCAGCGTTTGTATTCCATATTAAAAGGTGAAGAATTAGATGATAGTGCTGAACTTGACAATCCAAATGAAAATACCTGGATGCAGCAACAGGTAAATAAAAAACAAAACATTCCTGTTGAATACACTGCCAAAGTTCCTATTGAGCAGTTTGACTTTATTGTTATTGATGAATGCCATCGCTCTATTTACAACTTATGGAAACAGGTCCTGGATTATTTTGATGCCTTCCTCATTGGTTTAACAGCCACACCTGACAAACGCACTTTTGGTTTCTTCAACGAAAACGTGGTTAGCCAGTATACATATGAAGAATCAGTTACTGATGGAGTAAATGTCCCATATGATGTGTATACTATAGAAACAGAAATTTCCGAAAAAGGAGATACAGTAAAGTCGGGATGGTATGTTGATAGAAGAGATAAGCTCACTCGTAAGAAGCGCTGGCAACAGGAAGACGAGGATACGAAATATGAGAAAAATGATTTGGATAAAAAGGTGGTGAATCCAAGTCAGATTCGGAATATAATTCGGGAATACAAGCATGCTCTAAAGCACGAAATATTCCCAAACCGATTGGATGAAAACGGAGAATACGAAGTTCCAAAAACCCTGGTGTTTGCCAAAACGGACAGCCATGCTGATGATATAATAAAAATCATTCGTGAAGAATTTGATGAAGGCAACGATTTTTGTAAAAAAGTAACCTACAAAGCAGATGAAGATCCCAAATCTGTCCTGAACCGTTTTCGAAATTCATACTACCCGCGTATTGCAGTAACGGTTGACATGATTGCCACAGGGACCGACGTCAAACCTTTAGAGGTATTGCTATTTATGCGGGATGTAAAGAGCATCAATTACTTCGAGCAAATGAAAGGCCGGGGAACCCGAACAATTGATAAAGATAAATTGCTGCAGGTTACCCGTACAGCCAACAGTAAAACACATTTTGTAATTGTAGATGCTGTAGGTGCTACCAAGAGTAAAAAAACTGATAGCAGGCCCCTGGAGCGGAAGCCAACTGTACCTTTAAAAGATTTATTGGGTGCAGTTACTATGGGTGTGGAAGATGAAGATTTGTTTTTATCACTTGCCAACCGACTCATCCGGTTGGAAAAACAAATTACCGATAAAGAGAAAGATAAATTACTGGAATACTCTGGCAGTAAAAACCTAAAACAAATTACCAAAGAATTGCTCACAGCCTTCGATTTGGATGAAATAGAAAACAAGGCCACCAGCTTATTGAGCGGAATCAATAAAAGTGATCTCACACCAGCACAACTTGCAGATGCCAAGAAGCAAGCCCAGCAGGAGCTCATTACACAGGCAGCCACTACCTTTAATGGCGAACTGAATAACTACCTGGATAATGTGCGTAAACAGCATGAACAAATCATCGACAGCATTAATATCGATACCGTTACCAAATCAGAATGGGATACCACTTCTGTGGATAAAGCCAGAGAGATTGTAAAAGACTTTTCTGAATACCTGGAACAACATAAAGATGAAATTAAAGCATTGAGCATTTTTTATAACCAGCCATATAATCGGCAAAACATTACTTTTAGTATGATAAAAGAGGTAATGGAAAAGTTAAAGCTGGAGAAACCCTTACTGGCCCCTGATTATGTTTGGAACGCTTATGATGCCATAGAAGAGGTGAAAAGCAAACAGCCCATTGATGAGCTAACTGCTTTGGTTTCATTAATTCGCAGGGCATGCGGTATTGACAAAGAGCTAATGGCTTTTGATAAAACCATTGATAAGAATTTTAAAACCTGGATTTTTAAACAAAACGCCGGGCAGCATAATCGTTTTACCCCTGAACAAATGGAATGGCTAAGAATGATTAAAGATCATGTGGTGGGCAGTTATCATATTGAAGTGGATGATTTGGACTATACACCCTTTGATGCAAAAGGTGGTAAGGGGAAAATGTGGCAATTGTTTGGAGAAGAAATGAATAATGTTATAAATGAATTAAATGAAGTATTTGCAGCATAAAAAATTGAGTAATGAACATTAAAGAACTTAAATCAGCCTTGAGCGAAGCAAAAACACCAACATGGTTTGAAAACATTTCATTAAACTTAAATTTTCCTTCAATTGGAATAACTCCAAAATTAGAAGGTTTCACAAGTATGTATTTATATATACAATCACAAGAAGAAGGATGGAAAACCTTGATGGATAAAATTCCTAAAGTCTTGCAAAGTTCATCTACTTTTTTCACTACAACCATTAATCACTTTAACAATATTATTTTGTATGTTCCGAATTATGATGAAAATCAATTGAATAGTGCATGGAATGGTGTAACAAGAGCAGTAAATTCACACGACTCTACTCAGATTTTTACTTACGATTCTGCTGAAACTGAGTTTATAATTAATATTCACTCAGAACATCCTGAATTCGTAAATGATGTATTTCACTATCTAACTGCCCAAAACCGAAATATTGACCCGAACAGTAGGTTAAGGTTTACTGCATATATGTTGGCATACGAGTTTCAACAGAAAGACTTTACAAAAATTACCAAGAGAAGGCAGACGGAAAAAGCCTCTATTACAAGACTAAAAAATGATTTTAACAAATATTTAAGTAAGTCTGAAAAACAATTAAACGATTTTCTAAATGACTCTAAAAATAGAAATGAAGCGTTTGCTTCTGATATTGATGCTTTAAGAATAAACAAAGCGGAAACCTTTGATAAATGGTACAATGAGTCTCATGAAAAACATCATGATTTTGTTGCTGAAACAACAAACCATCGTCAAGAATTGGAAAATACCTACCGTGATTTGCTCAGACTTAAAGAGCCTGCTGAGTATTGGAAGACACGTGCTGTAGAATTAAAAAAACAAGGTTGGAAATCGTTATATTGGCTGATTGCATTGGTTATAATTGGTGCAGGATTACTTTTTTCCTTATTACTCTTAATCCCTGGTGATACGTTAGCCGATATTTTCAAATCAACTGGTTCAGCAATTAAATGGTCGGTTATCTTTATAACATTTATCTCATTTATGGCTTACGGAATTGGTTTACTTTCCAAGGTATCATTCAGTGCTTTTCATTTAGCGAGAGATGCAGAAGAAAGGGAGCAACTAACATATCTATATTTGTCATTGAAACAAGATGGAAATGTTGAAGAAAGTGACAGACAACTTATATTGCAATCCTTATTTAGCAGAGCTGACACAGGCCTCTTAAAGGATGATGCTTCTCCAACCATGCCAGGCGCAAGTGGATTTTTAAATAAATTTATGTCGCATTGATGAACCACATATATTATTATAATCTATAGCTAATAGTTGGAATATGCCAAGAGTATATATAGATAATAACCTTGTAATTAGTTATGAGTATGATACCTTAAGGGATAAGTATTGGACAGTACTTTCGAAGTATATAATTCAAAAATATGGTAAGGGTGAATACAGAGAGCATAACATTGTAGAATCAATTCTTTTGGACTGTTTTCAATTTCTTGTCGACGAATTTAGAAACATAATTATCAAGGAAAGCTCATTTACCTTTTTCTTATATGTCTATTTTTTACATGAAGAATCGATTAAATTATACCAAAAAACTTTAAATGGCCTTAAATTAGAGCAAATAACCGAGTCAGAATTTTCAAGCTATAGAAGGATACTAAAGATGATTATTGAACAGGGATGCGATGTTGAACTGAAGTGGGGAGAATTACCTGACGCTAAAAAGATGAAAACGTTAGATGCCAAAGTTCAGGAATTAAATTATTTAGGAACTTGGATATATGGATTTGCTGATTTTATTGCGTATCATAAAATGATAGTAGATTGTCATTTTATAAGTTTCGACAAGGAAGATTTACTTGTTATTGATTGGCAACATCATTATGGAATTGTGTATGATAAATTAATGACAAATCTATATAACGATTACGAAAATATTGTAATTGATCAAAATTCGGTACAAGAACTTGCAGATGCAATTAATAATTGCTTTAATATTGAGTATGACTTTGCAGTTTCTCAAATATTTGAAATTAAAAAACACTTTAGCCCAAATGGATCAAATTTACAAACGATTTCTCCGGAAGCTCTCCCTCAAAATTTAATGGCAAATTATGGGATTAGCAAAGATATCGCAGAATCTTTTTATGATGGATTAACTTTATCTAAGAGAAATAAATTATCTATAGAAAACTTAGTATATAAGCCATATTCCATGAATCGATATATGTTTAGGCCAATACTTATATACAATATTGGAGGTGAAAATCGTGCTCTAATTGGTGAAGAAAAATTTGCAGAAAGTATTATGGTTCTCTCAACAAATGCAATACACTGGAATGCTTCACCTGAAGAATGGTCCAAAATTAAATGTTTTAGAAAATTTATTGATCTTAAAGGAAAGGAACATGATAAAATATTAGAAGATGAAATTGAAAAAATTATTAAAGAAAAGAATCTTTTGTATGTAAGGAATATAAAGTCTTTTAAGCAAGTTGATAAAAATAATATACGAATTGATAATCCATATTGTGGCGAAATTGACTTTATAATTGTGGATCAATTAGATGAGGTAATACATGTATCAGAGGTAAAATATAACCGGGCCAGGTATGAAGGAGTTGGATTTCGCAATGATTACTCAAATTTCATGAGGGATTATGAGTCAAAACTTAAGAAAAAAGTTGATTGGATAAGAGATAATTTAAGCATTTTGCAAGAACATATAAAAATTATATACGGACTTGAAGAACTTGATATATCTAAATTCGATATAAAGGGTGTTTTCTTTATTAATACACCGACCTTTTACATGTTTAATGGTAATTTTAAAGCAATTACATTAAATCAATTACCAGAAATGCTTGATGGAAAATATAAATTTCCTGAAATAATTTTTAATAAAGGTAAAATCGATGAATATATAATTCGTCATCCATACTTTAGAAAGCCGGTTAACAATGGGGGGAAGTAAAAAATGAAGATTATATGAGAGACGATTGGGTTGATGTTTCATTAGTAAATGACTTGAACTATGTCAAGACAGGGGTAGCTGAATATTATGAGCCAAAAGAGTATTATTCAACTGGCAGCATAAAGGGAGATTCAATCGCATCTGAGGGTGCTTACTCTTATTCAGATAGACCTTCAAGAGCAAATCGTTTAGGTTATCTCGGTGATGTTCTTCAAGCAAGAATGAAGGATACTGATAAAGCCATACTAATTAATAATAAATTAGACCAACAATTGTTCTCTACTGGGTTTATACAAATTAGACCCAATCCTAAGATTCTTTATTCAAAATATATTTTTCACTACTTGAAATCAATCATATTTCTTAATGAAAAAGATAAGAATTGTTCTGGTTCAACCCAGTCTGCATTAAATGATAAGTCTGCTCAAAATTTATCAGTTCCATTAGCGCCAATTCCTATCCAACGCGCCATCATCTCCAAAATAGAAACCCTCTTTTCTGATTTAGACAATGGTATAAGTGACCTTAAAAAAGCATTACAACAGTTAAAAATATATCAACAGGCAGTGCTTAAAAAAGCGTTTGAGGGAGCGTTTACAAAAGGATTGAACCGAGAAATAGCAATAGCTGAATATAAAGGTTCAGATAGTTTGCCAATAGGATGGAGATGGGTAAAATTGGGAGAGACAGCAGAAATGTGCTTAGGTAAAATGCTTGACAAAGCTAAGAATAAAGGAGAATTAAAACCGTATTTAGGAAATATCAATGTTAGGTGGGGCAGTTTTGATTTGATTAATTTAAAACAAATGAGGTTCGAAGAAAACGAAGAAAAGAGATATCGAATTGATAAAAATGATCTAATTATTTGTGAAGGAGGTGAACCAGGTAGATGTGCAGTTTGGGTATCAGATAAACAAATGTATATCCAAAAGGCTTTACATCGTGTAAGATTTCATAGAAATAACAAACCCTTTTATTTCTATTACTATTTTGTTTACTTAGCACTAACCGGTGGATTAACACGATATTTTACGGGTACAACAATAAAGCATCTTACTGGAAGAAGACTAAAAGAAGTACTGATTCCATTACCTACATCTTTCCCAGAACAACAAGAAATCGTTCATGAAATCGAATCCCGCCTATCCGTTTGCGATAAGGTAGAACAAAGTATAACAGAAGGATTGGAAAAAGCAGAAGCCCTGCGCCAGAGCATCCTTAAAAAAGCCTTTGAGGGTAAATTATTAAGCCTGGCAGAAATAGAACAATGTAAACAGGAGAAGGATTATGAACCGGCTTCTGTTTTATTAGAAAAAATTAAAACGGAGAAAAAGAAATAGATATGAAAAATGTAGAAAAAGCTGATCGAGTCCATTTGGGCAGTTTAATTGATAGCCTTAAAAAAGGGCATTATGTCATCCCCGATTTTCAAAGAGATTTTGAGTGGGCACCCTGGGATGTTTTGGAGTTGATACGCTCCATTTTTATGGATTATTACATTGGCACCTTGCTCCTTTGGAAAGGCAATAAAGAAAATTTTAAAATGCTAAGCTGTGAGCCTATTTATGGGTTTAAAGACAGTTTGGATGCGCAGCATATTGTATTGGATGGCCAACAAAGATTAACTGCTATACACTATGCTTTTTTTGCACCTGATGTGCCTTTTCCAAAGCGGTCTAAAGGCGTTTTATACCTGATTGATATTCGAGCTTTGCTTGATGAAGATTATGAGAACTTTATTCGTTACGAGTTTCTCACCAACAAAAATAAACGTTTTTTAAAAGATAAAAGCGCGCAATTTGAAAGCCATACATTTCCTTTAGGTGAAATGAAAGGCGGTAGCTGGGGTACAAGCGATTGGATAAAGGGATATCGAGACTATTGGCAGGACAAAGCCGAAGCAACTGAAGATGAGAAAGACAAAGAAACCTTTCAAAGTTATACTGAGGGTGCAAAACAGTTTCGATCAATTATTGAGGAATTATTGAATGAATTTCATATCAGTTATATAGAGCTTGACCATGAAATTGAAGTAGCAAAGGTTTGCGATATATTTACCCAGATCAACTCAAAAGGTGTCCGCTTGGATATTTTCGATTTGCTCAATGCCATGCTTCGACCTAAAGATGTTTTCCTAAAGCAAATGTGGCGTGACGCAGAAGAGCAATTAGATTTTACCGACACAAAGAAGATGAAGACTTACATTCTTCAAGTGATGTCGGTTCTGGAACAAGCCTATTGTTCTTCCAAGTATTTATATTACCTGGTTCCTGAATCAAAAAAAACCATTCGCAAGCCAGACGGAAGTAAGGAACAAATTATTTTAATCGAGGATGTGGAAGAGTTCAATGAACGATGGCATCAATCTGTAAAAGCCTTAAGAAAGGCAATAGAAAGTTTAAAGAATCCAAGAGATTTTGGGGCAATTAAGTCGGCTTTTGTTCCTTACCCATCTATCATTCCAGCGTTTGCAAGCATCAAAGAATTTGTTACTGAAACCAAACCTACCAACACCCTTGATGTAAACCGTAAAATAAGAAAATGGTATTGGGCATCCATTTTTACGAATCGTTACAGCAGTTCGGTTGAATCTACCACAGCAAAAGATTTTATGAGCCTTAAAAAATGGTTCAAAGACGATGAGGCCGTGCCTGATATGATTGAGGAATTTATCAATGGCTTTAAATACATTGATTTGAGGAACGACAATCCTAAAGGTTCTGCCATCTACAACGCTATTTTCAATTTATTGGTAATTAACGAAGCAAGAGATTGGAGCAGTTTTGAATTACCCGAGTATAGTGAATTGGACGACCATCACATCGTACCTTATTCTATTTTTAAGGAAGAAGGCGGAAAAGCCATCAATAGTATACTGAATAGAACACCCATTTCAGACAGTACCAACAGGCATATCATTCGAAACAGAATGCCTCATGATTATATTCAGGAGATGTTCGACAATAATGAAGCTAATCAGGTCTATCAGGTATTTGAGTCCCATTTAATCAGTCGGCAAGCGGTGAGCATCTTATTGAAGAAACCTTTTACCAAAGCTGATTTTGATGAGTTCCTGGAAGAACGAAAGCGTACCATATTTGAAGCCATACAAACACAATTAATAGATGAAAAAATAAATATCCCTGCACATCTGAAGCACCTTGATGCAGAAATTGAGGAGATTGAATATGCAATAAGAGATATTATTGTTTCAACAATTGGTCAAGATATAAATGAATATAAAGAGTGTGTACCGCAACATATCCAAGCTAAAGTTCAAATAAGAGTAGACTCAGATCTAAAGAAGAAACCAACAGCAACCCCAGAAGACTATAAGGATTTTTCTAAACGTATTGAGTTTTTTGATCTTAGGGAATACCAAGACACAATTGTATCAAAGCATAACTGGGGAAAATTTTCTTCAATATTTAGTGATAAGAATAGTCTTGAGGTACGCTTTAATCAGCTGGGCACACTAAGAAATGGAATCAGACATTCACGTAGTATCTCAGAGATTGAACAAATGGATGGTGAAGTGGCCATTAAGTGGTTTAAAACAGTTTTAAAATGACAGACGCATCAATTATATCAAAAATCTGGAACCTGGCCAATGTACTTCGCGATGATGGCGTAGGCTATGGCGATTACCTGGAACAGATTACCTATTTGCTATTTTTAAAAATGGCAGATGAACTTAATAAACCACCATACAACAAAGGTTTAAAATTCCCTAAACTCAAAGATGTTGAAGGAAAAGAAATCGAAGATGGAGAAATTTGCAACTGGGAAACTTTATCGGGCAAAAGGGGTGCAGAATTGGAATCCTTTTATTCGCAGTTACTCCGTAGTTTATCTTCTGAAAAAGGAATGCTGGGGCAGATATTTACAAAAAGCCAGAATAAAATACAGGATCCTGCAAAATTGCTTAAGGTCATCAACCTCATCAATCAGGAACAATGGTCGATGATGGGTGCCGATATTAAAGGTAAAATCTACGAAGGTTTATTGGAGAAGAATGCAGAAGATACCAAATCAGGAGCAGGACAATATTTTACACCCAGGGCATTGATAAAAACAATGGTGGCCTGTGTGCAACCCAAACCTTTAAAAACAATTAGCGACCCGGCTTGTGGTACTGGTGGATTCTTCTTAGCAGCGTATGACCATATTACTGCAAACAATCAATTGGACCAGGAAGAAAAAGCATTCCTGAAAAATAATACCTTTCATGGAAATGAGATTGTGGCCAATACCCGCCGTATGTGTTTAATGAACATGTACCTGCATAACATTGGTGAGATTGATGGAGAAAGTTTTATTTCTTCAAACGATGCACTGGTTTCAGATAATGGTAACCGTTACGATTATGTACTGGCAAATCCGCCTTTTGGTAAAAAAAGCAGTATGACCATTACCAACGAAGAAGGTGAAATTGAAAAAGAGGATTTAAGCTACAACCGTCAGGATTTTTGGGAAACCACCTCGAACAAACAGCTTAACTTTTTGCAGCACATCAAAACCCAGTTAAAAATTACTGGTGAAGCAGCTGTTGTTCTCCCAGATAATGTTTTGTTTGAAGGGGGCGCAGGAGAAGAGGTCCGAAAGCAACTCATGAAAACAACCGATTTGCATACAATTTTACGTTTACCTACAGGGCTGTTTTATGCACAAGGCGTAAAAGCCAATGTACTGTTTTTCGACAATAAACCAGCCAGCAAAGAAGCCTGGACCAAAGAAGTCTGGTTTTACGATTACCGGACAAACATTCACCATACTCTAAAGAAAAAGCAAATGACCACGGCTAATTTAGCCGAATTTGTTAAACTCTATAATCCACAGAACAGGCATAAACGAAACGAAACATGGAGTCCTGAAAACAAAGAAGGCAGATGGCGTAAATTCACTTATCAGGAAATTCTTTCAAGAGATAAAACCAACCTCGATATTTTCTGGCTCAAAGACAAAAGTCTCACCGATTTAGATAATCTCCCCGATCCGGACGTTCTGGCCAATGAGATTATTGAAAACATTGAATCAGGATTGAACAGTTTTAGAGAGATTATGGAGTCCTTGAATGGGAAGAGTGAATGAAAAATTGGTGTAAAACTTAATTGATCTTAGTTAATTACTTTTTACCATTTGAGTTAGGTACTAGAGTTTTATTCATGACCAAATCCTTTCATTCTTTAGGTAGCAAGTATATTTTGCTTTTCGCACTAATCAATTATTCTACCTACGAAATCCTTGTATCCCAACTTTAAAGTTGGAGTTCCCAGAAAGAAGTTCAATAATACAAAACATAATTTTTCATATGCCTGAAAGGATGGGCTTTTCCAAGGAATTTAGTAAGGATAGGTAAAGTAATTAAAAAATGAATAGCCAGGGCTGCAATCACAGTTCCCATATACAGCCCCATACTCGATACCAGATCAGCAAGGTTGTCCTGGTCAGCAACTGTTTTGGCGACTATTCCAAAAATACCAAACGGGGTAAACTTAATGACAAACATTGTAATCTTCATCATTACCTCAAAGATGGCATTAAACGCATTCTTCAGAGTGTTCCGGTACCTTGTGTCCACTTTGGTGATAAAGAAGCCAAAAAGGATCGCAAAGAAGATGATAGACAACATCTGGTTATCGTTAAAAGCCTGGAAAATATTATCCGGAATAATCTCAATCAATATTTCCCGAAAAGTTCGTTGTTTCTCTTCCAGCCCCTCCACAGTTTGCGATAAATTTAAGTCGGCACCAATACCCGGTTTGATGATATTTACCAGAAACAAGCCTGTAACAATGGCAAACAAGCTGGTCATAACATAATAACCAAAAGTCTTAAAACTTAGTCGTCCCAGATTTGTCCCGCTGCCGATATTAGTAATGCCACTTATAAGAGAACTTAAAATTAGCGGAATAATGATCATTTTCAAGCCCCTTAGAAAAAGATCTCCCATCCATGAAACCCAATCAACAGGTTTGTTGATATAAGCAGCCTTTAAAATTACGTTGCTGTTTTTTTTATAAACATCGCTTCCTATTAATTCCTGTACTTCATTTACAAATCTATCCTGTCTGTC
>Ga0255397_1011_pt1 | contig 11670 bp, 13 predicted proteins | sample ANMaggSeSYBR01C6_FD_182116 | JGI IMG/M metagenome (GOLD analysis project Ga0255397, IMG submission 182116) | Sediment cell enrichment communities from methane seep in Santa Monica Basin, California, United Staets - ANME aggregate JGI... | ecosystem: Environmental > Aquatic > Marine > Cold seeps >...
CAAAGAACTATTGAATTATTACAGGGGGCTTTCCAGTGACTCAGTGAATGCAGACACCTTACAGAGACTTGGAAATTATATTGATTTTGTTGGTGATTATTACAAGGGACAAGACTCAGGATTTCCGGAAAAAGAGGAAGAATTTAAACTAAATAATTTAGAGGATATAATTTTTGTTTTATAGGAATTGATGATTAATAAACGTATACAAAAAACTGTGACCTATTTGACTGCATCTTTTATTCTTGCTGTTGTTGTAAAAGTTTTGATTGCAAATACCAACGTCTATGCTGATTGTGCCGATGGTTGGCACTGCGTGGGAACCACAGTATTAGATAGAGCCAACGGCTGTAATACTTCGATTGGGATTTGTAATGAGACGCATGATCCGCAGGAGACTGTAACATGCAATAACGAGTGCGGGTATAACTACTTAGCGCCCCAGTGTGGTAGTGAGGTGGTCCCCTGTGCAACTAAAAGATATTGCACATGTCCTTATTACGAGAATAGGTGTTGGCCTACAGGTTGTAGGACACGAACAGACTGTGATGAATGCGGAGAATATTCTTACCCATGTAATCCTCATGACGTATGTTTGTGGCCAGTAAGAAATTTTTGTAATCATCTATGTATAGCTTGTGTTACAGAATGGGATTCGTGTGATGCTTGCAACTCATGTTATTACTGTACTGGTGAAAGCTGTGAATATGTTGTTCAAACGTCTGCTGATGGAGTCAGTGGTTCTTGTACAACAGGCAACGTGGATGATTGTAGTGATGGGTGTTGCAGAACTACAAGCCAGAAACTTTGTTGGGAGTGCGTACCCGGCACTAATTGTTATCAGGTTAACAACGTGCCTTTGTCAATTAATTGTTGCGAGCGAAATGGCCCAGTAATTCCCCCACCCGTGTGTAATTCAAATCCAGGGGCTCCAACATTGATAGCGCCTTCAAACGGTTCAACTATTGTTGATAATAATACGATAGCATTTAGGTGGAGTGGAAATGGTTGGGGTGGTGATGCTTGTGTGAGTAGGGTATTCAGATTACAGGTAGATAATAATAATAATTTTCTCACGCCTGAAATTGTTGTCGGAGGTATTGGAGAAAATGTAACCTCAATAACAAGAGACTTGGTTGGTCCTGAGGGCACATACTTTTGGAGAGTTCGAGCCGCAAACAATCGCGGATCTACTTGGTCTGGAGCTTGGTCCTTTGACTTGGACTACGTTCCTCCCACAGCAGAATTTACTAACCCAACTACAAACATAACTATAAATCCAAATCAGGCTACAAACTTTTCTGCTCAAGCCTCAGATCCTGGTGGCGCCATGACAAGAATGCAAATTGAAAGATACAACACTGCAGGAGGCCCCCCTGCCCAACCAGATCAAGTACCCGCAATTATTTTAGGTGCCGATGAAGCTTGTGCAGGCGCTAATTGTGTTCTCACAAGAAGTTGGACGCCAACAGATGCTGATATTGGTACATGGGAAGTTTATGTTAATGCGTATGATGAGAATGAAGTTCTTGCAGATGGTAAATGTACAGGGCTGTCTTCGGGTTCTGCAGGATGGGGAAATTGTGATACTGGAGTCAACCCGGATTCAATTACAGTAACTGTTGAGGCGTGCCAAGAAGCTCCTGATGCGGCCACAGGCCCTTCTCCGTCAGACGGTGAGAACAATGTAGGCATGCCAGTAACTGCAGGTTGGGACGCGTTAAGCGGAGCTGATTGGGGTTTTACATGCGGTGTTCAGTCTAATTCTTATCGAGTATACGCTAGGGAAAGAGGGGGCGGTTGTTTAGCTGCAGATGACCCCAGCCTACCAGTAGGGGATCCTTCAAGAAACTATAGCGAAGTATGTGATTTAGGCACACCACCAAATCCCCCTAACAATTCATGCAATGCAGGTGGATTTTTTGACACTAGGAATTTAGAATTTTGTTGGTATGTAGAAACAGATAATGGTGAACTAATCGCACAATCAAATGTGTGGTGGTTTGAAACTGAAGATCCGTTAGTCTATCAACAATGGATGACAACACTGTACGGAGATTTCTATGCAGGTTCTGTAAGCATGGAATTTCCAAATCAAATAGACTACATAGCTCCATGGACTCCCCCACACTTGTCTTATGAAGATAATCCTGCAAGTCCAGATACCACAGATGTATCTACCCTATCAAGTAATGACATAGATATATCTACAGATAATTCTGATTCTGGATATTATCCAGAATCTCACTCAGGCTTTTTGGCTAAATACACAAACTTCACTCAAACCTGGCCTGCAAACTACAGAGGTGATCCTCCAGCAGGAGCTACTGAAATTAGTTCAGATTGTGACGAAATTTTTACATCAGGTAATCTAAACCCTGATAACACATATAAAGCTGATGCATCTTGTGTAAACACAGGTATTTCAAATGTCTCTGGAGGTAACTACCAACTATCTGACGATGGTGTAATCACCTTGTATGTAACAGGTAGTAGTGATTTAAGATTTGATAATGAATTTGTATCAACAAATGCTGATAGAAGAGTAGTATTTATCACAGGAGAAGATGTTGATGTCAAAATAGATAGTTCTTTAAATTCAGGAAACCCAACCTTTGTCTCAACACCAGAAATTGAAGCAGCCTTTGTGATAAATAAAAGCATGGAATTTGAAAGAAAGGCTGGAGATCCAGATCCAGAGACCAATCCCGATACCTCAGTTGTTATCGAAGGACCAATCATTACAAAAAGTGTGCTATTTGAAAGAAACAGAGGTTTAACAAACTCTTACCCATCAGAGGTTATTAAATACAATAGTTACTATTTATATAAACTAACAAGCCAAGAAAGAGGATCTAATGATAGTAACTACTCAGGATTATTTGTTATAGATGTGGATTGGATAAGTGAGGAATAACATGAAACAAAATATTTACACAAATCAAAAAGGTCAAACACTACTCTTTGTAGTAGTAGCTATGACCATAGCATTATCAATTGGTATTAATACATCTGTTAAGACACTCACCTCACTATCTAGAACATCTCGTACAGATACTGCTTCAAGAGCCCTAGCTGCAGCAGAAGGGGGTATAGAGAGATATCTAGCCCTATCCCCAAACCAATTAGAAGAAGCTGTATCAGGATCATGCCCTGAGGGAGATTATCAACACCAAGGTGGTTATGACAACGGTCCCGCTTGTAAGATTGAATTTGATGACCTATCTGATATCTTAGTATCCCAAGCATTCGTATCGGTAGAAAGATATACACCTACCTTTTATCCATTTACATTAGAATCAGGCCAAGTAAAAGAAGTTAATCTATACGATGACAACACAGATACCTTTTACTCAGATAACCAGATAGAAATATGTTGGAACTCAAATCCTGACTCAGACATAATGTATATCTCATATAACAGTTCAGGTATTCAAGAAAGAGGAGGTTTAGAAGGAAATGATAGTCCAGGGGCCCCTTACACCACAGAAGGTTTCACAACAGCAGGTGGAGGTCATGACGGATACAATAACTGTGAAACAGTAGGCATTGGAACCAATATATATGGATTAAGAATAAGGTCCATAGGTGGAGAAAGTGATGTAGCAGTGTTTCCCACAGGAGGTGCCACACTACCTCTTCAAGGATACGAAATCATATCAATTGGTAAGCTAGAACAAGATCAAGCTGTAACTGCTACAAGAGTTATTCGAATCATAAAAACACTACCCTATTTACCTGTAAGTTTTGATTACGCTTTGTATTCACAAGGTGGGGTTGTAAAATAATTAGTAATGAGTAAAGACACCAATAATTCCAAAAAAGATTTTAATGCGAGAGGTTTCACTATCGTTGAGCTACTTATTGTAATTGCGTTGATTGGGATTTTATCAGCGGCACTCGTAAATATAGTAAATGTTAGAAAGCAACAGGATTACGCTAATGATGGTGTTAGAAGACAAAACCTAATGGATTTGGTTCACGCTGTAGAAACGTACTCCTCTGCAGAAAGAAGCTATCCAGATGAGGGAGCCGGTAATAACCCATTAACCGGAACAGACAGCAGTGTTGCAAGTCACTATATTGGTTTGTGGCCATCAGGATTTATTTACAATGAAGACGGTTCAGACTTTTCGATTCATATACAAATGGCAACCTCAACAACTGATTATTTTAAATACAGTTCTACTTGGCAAGAAATTAAAGAGTGTGGACCAGTAGGTATAGACACAGTGGATACTTGTGCGGCTTTGTAAGAAGTATGCGCGGTGTGCGGGTTAGTTTGATCGAATAAAATATAAAATGAAAAAAGCTTTATCAAAAAAACAAAAAGGTATAACCATAATAGAATTAATTCTTGTAATGGCTATGGTGGGTATCTTGACTGGGGTTGTTGTGGGTGTTATTAACCCCGTTAAGCAAAAAGAGGCAGCTCAAGATGGGGTTTTAAGAGCCAATATGGTTAAAGCGTGCGCAGCTATAGAAGCATATTATCAGGCTGAGAATGAGGTTTATCCTGAGGAAGGCACTGCCAATGATCCGTTAGATGCCTCGGCCTCAACAAGTGATGTAGCAGCCTTTTATATAAAAGAATGGCCTACCGGATTTGTTTATAACAGAGACGTTTCAGGAAATGCGTTTTCGATACATGTGGCGCAAGTAGGCACCTCAAACTTTTTTAAGTGTAATAGCACTTGGAAAAATACTAGGGAATGTGGAAGCACCACTGACCTAAATGATATAGAGGCTTGCGATGCGCTTTAGAGCGAGTTAACCCACGCGAAACCCCGCGCACCACTTGACACTCCAAAAAATAAAATGGATACTTTAGATAGTGCCCAATACATCGCCCAAGACACATAAAAAATCTCTCGGATTTACTTTAATAGAACTTTTAGTGGTTATAACAGTCATAGGTGCTCTTAGTGGCATTTTGTTGGGTGTTATCAATAGTAGTGGTGTTAGAGCCAAGGCAAGAGATTCTCAAAGGAAATCGGATATAAAAAAAATTCAAACGGCCTTGGAATTACATTTTGCAGATTTTAGGGCGTATCCTATTAGTGATAGTACTGGCACTCCAGGTAATTGGGAGTTGGTCAGTTCTGTATCTGATGGGGTTGGAAGTTTAGAGCCAAACTATATTGATCCTATTCCTGCAGATCCGAAAGGAGGAACGGGTACTAATCCGGGCCCATGCTCAAATATTACTTTTCATAGATATAACTATAGATCGGATGGATCATACTACTATCTTACGGCAATTATGGAAATAACCAGCTCGGCAGAAGACAGCCTTTGTGATGGTGCTACAATAAATTGTGGCGCTACATATATAAACGAAGATGTTTGTTATTTTGCTCAAAACCCCTAAGCCACATGTGCATCTCAAACAAAAAGATAGAAGCATCCAAAACACCACGCCAGAAAGGAGTGACCATACCAGAGTTAATGGTTGCTATAACCATCATGACAGTTATGATTACAAGCATTATGATAATTCTGAAACCAGATGAAAAAAAAGCAAAAGCAAGAGATAATCGCAGAATTAGTGACATAACTCTACTAGACAGAGTCATAAATGAATATCTCTTAGACTACAGTGACTACCCCGATCTTTTTGACGTCCTAAGGGATAGTACTTCCCTACCAGGCACAGGTATTTCACTAGACAATTCATCAGCCGGTTGGATAGACGAGGACCTATCTGAGTACACCTCGCACTTACCCATCGATCCAATAAACGACTCAACTTACCGCTATTTTTACTACCACGATGACAGTGGTTATGAACTCAACGCGGTCATGGAATTTTTAACAGGGGAAGCTGCTAATGACGGAGGTAATGACGCTACAAGACTTGAAATGGGTAACAATCTCACATTAATCTCGCCATAGACCCTTTTAGGTGTTAGAATTTTATTATGAAACCTGCCCCATCACAAAAAGGCTTCACCTTGATCGAACTTCTAATAGTTATTTCCTTGATAATTATAATTACAGGTGCGGTAGTTCCCAGTTATAACACTTATATAGACAATCAAAATGTAAAACAAGCCCAGGAAATGGTTAAAGATGATTTAAGAACAGTTCAAAATAAAGCTCTAAACGGAGAGTTGGCTCAAACAGAGTTGCCTAACCCAGGAGATGACAAAGTTGAATATTGGGGAATAGAGTTTGTACAAAACAGCCCAAACTATACTTATTTCATTTCTGTGGATACTACTACATGCGGCGGTGGTGGTACTAGAGAAGATCAAAGAACTAGCAATATCCTGCCTGGAGAAAGTGTGATTAGGAGCCCTGATGGTTGTGTATTTTTTAGTTTTAGTAACGGAGATATTGTGAGTACGTTAAATAGTGATAAAGTTACTGTGGGACCTGATAACGGAGAAGCAACCGGTTGCAGAAGACTTAATGTATCTTCGAATGGTTTAATTCAGTTGGAGGCTGGTGGCACCTGCGCCCCATAAAATTGCAGAATTGCAGGAAAAAAATATGAAAAAAACACAAAGTATTATTAAGAATGAAAAAGGAATAGGCATTGTTGAAGTCATAGCTGCTTTGGGTTTATCGATAATAGTACTAACTTCTTTAGTTTCCCTGTCCCTTTTTACCATAAGATCATCTTTGCACAGCAAACTACTGTTGGAAGGAACAAAATTAGCCAATAGAGAAATTGAATTAGTAAGAGCTTTTAGAGATGCCTCGGCTGAATGGGAAAATGGCACAGATGGGTTTTTGGATGAAATGATTAATTGTACTAATGGTTGTCATATGAGTGGTCTCAGCGTGGGTGCGGGTGCAGATGTAATGGGGGCAGGACCAGAACAGATTACAAGATCTTTTGAAGCTACTAGGGTTGATGGTAACGCACTACAATCGGGTGATGAAGAAGTAAGAATATCAGTTGAAGTAGAGTGGGATGTAGGCACCGATACTAAATATGCCAGACTATATACAGATTTAACAAATTGGGCTAATAAATAGGGCCAATAAATAATGAAAAACACTGTCCAAAAAACACAAAAAGGATTTACTTTAGTCGAATTATTGCTTGTGGTTGCGTTAACCTCCTTAGCGGTAGGAATAACGGGAGACATTTTAGTGACATTGATTAGAGGTTATAGCAAAAGCAAGGTTATTACTGAAATTGAGCAAAACGCAAACTTTGTGTCTCAGAAACTCAACAAAGAACTTAGAAACGCTGCTCAAATTAATCAATTAGATCCTGCGGGTGCTTCTCCCCCACTTCAGGGAGAAACCGGTGACGAAATAACCTTTACCGATAGAGATGGTATTTTAATAAATTACAAGGTTGAAAACGGTATTATGACTAGAAATTACGATGGTGGTGGAGACGATGCGTTAACCCTAAACTCCCCTCCAAACGGTGTTACAGTTTCGTGCCCAGCCTCCTGCTTTACCCTTTTAGAAGATAGTCCCCAAGTAGTGCAGATATCAATAAGGATTGAACAAGCCGGGACACCGTCCACAGTAGTATTCAAAGGCGATATCAGCATAGAAGACACCGTAGTAATTAGAGATACTTATTAATTAAAAATAAAGGAAACATGATAAAAAACGCTATGCAAAAAATTCACAAAAACCAAAACGGTCAAACCCTAATTATAGTCTTCATGATGATGGTTATAGCCCTGACCATAGGAATTTCTATTTCGTCAAAATATATAAAAAGTTTGAGTATTCTAAGTAAATCTGATAATTCGGCTAGGGCCCTTGCGGTGGCAGAGGCCGCCATTGAGCACGTACTTCTTCTTCCCATAGCAACTCTTGAAGATTATGCCCAAAACGGTACTTGCGGAGCAAATTGTTATTTAGAAATTACTTCTGGGGAAGGACAGGTTATAACAGCAACCGTAGAACTCTCTAAATTAGGTAACACCACGGATCCTTTTTTAGTAGATTTGGAACAAACAGGCTCTTCCCAGGTCAATCTAGCTGGCTACCCAGACAACACAAATCTCAACGTATGTTGGAATGGGGTTGACATGTCAGTGCAGTCAATATTTATCCACGGCACTCAGGGAAGTTATAGCGCAGATTCTATGGCGTATAATCCTACTTCCACTACTCACGGAGATAATAATTTTGACATGGCTGCTCCTCTTTTAGGGTATAGTCACTGTTTCACATTTAACTCTCAAACTGATCCTGCTATGTTAAGACTAAAGGCTGTTTATGAGGATGGTTCGATAGTTGTAATTCCGTCTGGAGGCGCAAGTCTTCCCACCCAAGGCATCTTAATGGAGTCGACTGGAACGGCCGGCAGTTCGCAAAAGAAAGTGTCAGTCATAATTACAGACCCTATATTACCGGCACTTTTTGACTATACTGTTTATCAAAGGAGTACCACCGAACCATTGTCTAACTAATGGATTTAAGGTAACATTTTATTATGCCCACAGTACTAGGACTTGATTTAGGAAAGCACACTTTCAGAGCTATAGAAGCCGAAAAATCAAAAAAAGGGGTGGTAATTGTCCGCTCCGGTGTTTACGATAATCCCAAGATTAATTTAGATGATTCCTCAAAAGACGCTGCCAAAGAATATTCTAACGCCATTAGAAATTTTGTGCACGATGCGGGTTTTGGTACATCAAAAGTGGTATTGGCTTTGGAAGAAAAGGACATATTCATGAGGGTTATTACTGTACCCATGATGAGCGACAAGGAGTTAAAAAGTTCAATCACCTTTGAAGCAGAACAATACATTCCCCTACCCCTAAGCGAAGTAAGGCTGTCGTACCAGAAACTTGAAATACCAACCAATCAAAAAGGGAAAATAAGTGTACAACTTGTAGCTGCAAAAAAGGATGTTATTGATAGGTATATAGGAATAGTAAAAGACGCGAAACTAATTCCCATTGGGGTTGAACCAGAAGCATTGGCTGTTGGCAGGGCTCTCACAGTTGATGCGAACAACGAAGCTAACTTAATTCTCCACGCGGGTTATCAAAAGTCGATCATAATAATTACCTTAAAAGGAAATGTAGTTTTCACAAGGACGTTATCTGTAGGTGGAGACGCCATGACTAGAACAATCGAGCAAAATCTTAGTCTTGATCATATGCAGGCAGAAGAATATAAGAAAGCTTACGGATTAAATGAAGACCAAGCAGAAGGTAAAATTTATGCGTCTTTAAAACCCATGTTCGAAAACATTATTAGCGAAATTGGACGAGCCCAAATGTTTTTTACAACTCATCACGCAGGTGTTAACATTAGTAAAGTAGTACTTTCTGGAGGAACTGCCCTGATGCCTGGATTATTATTATTTATGGCCAACAACCTAAACGTAGAAGTTGAATTGGCTAACCCATTTAGAGATATCACATTTTTCAAAGATATTGCAAATAAAAAAGATTGGCACGTGGAAAACGGGCCCTTATTTTCTGTGCCTGTGGGATTGGCATTAAAGGAGTTATAATCACTTGCTTATTAGAACGAGCGAAGTGAGTTATAATTAATACTTATGGTCGAAACAATTAACTTAATACCACAAGAAGAAAGAGTTCAGCAGACAAAAACTAAGGTTGTTAAGCTTAGTACTTATCTTGCCATTGGGATATTGGTGATTGTAGCTGGTGTTGGTGGTTACTTTTTCTACAAAGCACAGACTATAAAAGAGCAGGTAAAAAGTTTAGACGGAAGTGTTAGTGCTTTGAGAGCTGACATTAATAAACTTTCCGATATTGAAATAAATGCAAGGAATCTATATACGAAATCAACTGTTCTAGGATCTATTTTTGAATCAAAAGTCTTTTATTCACAACTTTTAAAAGAACTCGAAGCAAGTATCCCGGACACCGTAAAAATCAACTCTTTTAGTTTAAGTAACGACTTGACCATGTCTATTTCAGGTGAGGCTAGTACATACAACGCTGTCCAAGATTTTTCTAACAGATTATTGGAAAGAGAGCCCTTTATTGAAGTGGAGCTGAATTCAGTTGGTTTGGAAAGCCATCAAGACAAGGTAAACTTTTTCATTGTAGTAAGTTACAGCGAGGAGATGTTATATGACTAACGGACAAGAGAAAGCTCAAGCAGAAGCTCAACAACCAGTGCCACAAGAAACTGCACCAAAGCAATCTACGTCAAAGCAGTCTGCACAGACACCACCTAAAGCACCTATTAAAGCACCTCCAATAGTAGCACCGGGGACAAAGAAGGCTAAAAAAGATATGAGTGTGAACATGATAATGTTTAAAGAGGCTATTATAAACTACATTGTGCCTATTGTTTGCTTGGCTTCATCTATTTTGATTGGGGTTCTTGTGCTAATGCCGTCTTATAACTCTATACCGCAGCTTAGCGCAGACTTGGATGAAAAAACTATGTTGGAGATAACACTTAGAAATAAACTCAGTAATATGAACAGACTGTTAGATTTCAAGGGAATTGTAGAAGAAAACTCTGAATTAGTGAATAAAGTGCTTGTATCAGAAGAACTTGTTCCTGGTCTTCTTACGCAAATTGATAAGCTTGCTAGGCAATCAGGTTTGAGTGTTAATAGGTTGAATTATGGATTGGGGTCTTCTTCCAGCGGTGACGGTAAAAATAAAGCTGAATACAATACTGTTACTGTAAATTTAGGCACCACAGGAAGTTTTGCTCAACTAAAAACTTTTATGGAAAGTGTTGAAAATGCTGCTAGGTTGGTTATAGTTGATAATTTCAGGTATTCGATTAGTAATAGAGATGAGGGAAACGAGATTGCAGTTAACTTTGTGCTAATTTCACCCTATTTATATGTGGAATCTAGCGCCGTTACCGATGGTCCCATAGATTTAGACATAGCTGACGAGGATTTCCAGATCTTAATTAATAAGATTAAAGGTATGAAGTATTACAACCCTTATGAAATAGATACTTCCATCCCTTTAATAGAGGCGTCTGAAGAAGAGGAAAGTGAGGAAGGTGAAGAAGTTTTAGAAGGGACTCCAGCTGAAACCACAGAAGAAATTATTGAAGAAACTTTAGAAGGAGAAACTGGTGACGAAACTGACGAAACGGAATCAATATTTCCTTAATTGCTAACCTTTTCTTAACTAACATCTTTTGAATGCTCATCCCGCCAGTCTTGGATTTTTTTGTGGTCTCCTGATAGTAAAACATCAGGTACTTTAAGGTTTTCAAAGGTTTCAGGTCTTGTGTACTGGGGAAACTCAAGTTTATTTTGTGAAAAAGACTCTATCCTGGTGGCGTCTTCCTTTTCCAACACCCCTGGGAGCAGTCTTGTGACGCTTTCTGCTATTACTAGAGCTCCTAATTCGCCTCCAGAGAGCACATAATCCCCAATTGACACTATTTCATCTACAAAATTCTCTACTCTAGCATCAACACCCTCATACCGGCCACAAATCATGGTTATTTCTTCAAGGCTCGCATATTTTTTAGCGGTTTTTTGAGTGTACTTCTGACCTTTTGGTGACAAAAGTATGGTTTTTTTGGATTTTAAATCTTTTAAAGCGTTGTAAATGGGTTCTACTCTTAAAATCATGCCTGTACCACCGTCATAAGGCTTTCCGTCCACTGTGCCGTAACTATCCAGAGCATAATCTTTTAAATCAATCAAATTAACTTCAATTAGGTTTTTTTCTAGCGCCTTTCTAAACGGCAGATATTCTAAATGTTTTTTAATTAAATCTG
>Ga0255397_1012_pt1 | contig 11614 bp, 8 predicted proteins | sample ANMaggSeSYBR01C6_FD_182116 | JGI IMG/M metagenome (GOLD analysis project Ga0255397, IMG submission 182116) | Sediment cell enrichment communities from methane seep in Santa Monica Basin, California, United Staets - ANME aggregate JGI... | ecosystem: Environmental > Aquatic > Marine > Cold seeps >...
CTTCGGATGATTCTTTTGCCACTCCCATCAATACCAATCGTGTGATTGTAGCTGGAGATTTTGTTTTTAATGATGTGGATGGAGATGATCTGGATTCGGTACTGATTGTGAACGTCCCTATTAAAGGAACGATTTATTACGATGCCAATCAAAATGGTATGGTAGATTTGGGAGAAAACATCGGAAACAACAGCTTTGTTACACGAGCTTTGTTGAATTCAAATAAATTGAAGTATAAACCTACTGCAGGCGAAAATGGCCAGCCATACACAACTTTCACTTTTAAAGTGAACGATGGAACGGGTTCAAGTAATGCTACCTACACCATGACCATTTCTGTTTTTCCGGAGTTCGTGGTTGGAAGCATTTCTGCAAATCAACTGATTTGTCATAATTCAGCTCCTGCCAAACTTATTGGCGTAGTTCCTACAGGAGGAAATACTCCTTATTCTTACCAGTGGCAAAGCTCCTCGGATGGAGTTAATTTTAACGACATTGCCGGAGCTACAGCCCTTGATTATCAACCAGAGGTTCTTTCAGACACTACTTACTTCCGGCAAATCCAAATTTCAAGTTCAGGTTGCGGAACCCGAATTACCAATACCGTAACGATTTATACCCTCCAGGAATTTATAGCAGGCACAATTACTGCCAATCAAACACTTTGTTATAATACGGTTCCTGATAAACTGCAAGGTATAGGATCTACCGGAGGTAAAGCCCCATACACTTATCAATGGCAAAATTCAGCGGATGGTGTTAACTTTAATAATATACCTGGTGAAACTACCCTTGAGTATCAACCTCCTACCTTGACCCAAACCACCTATTACCGCATCCTGCAAACTTCTGCTTCCGGTTGTGGAACAATAGCTACAAACATTGTAACAATTAAAGTTTACGATGAATTTAAAGCAGGCAGTATTGGAAAGTTTCAAAGCATTTATTATAAAAAACAACCTGAAAAATTTATTGGTGTTGCACCAACAGGAGGAACTACACCATATACTTATCAATGGCAAAGTTCAACGGATGGAATTAATTTTACAGATATTATTTATGGAGCTACGAAGTTAAATTATCAAGCCGGAAATTTATTCAAAACAACTTATTTTAGGTTAAAACAAAATTCAGCTTCGGGATGTGGTATAGAATTTACGAATACAATTTTCGTTGTTGTATCTCCTGTATTTACAGTAGGTAGTATTTCTGACGACCAGCATATTGTATACAATACGGTGCCTGAAAAACTAATCGGTAAAAAACCCAAAGGAGGTAGTCGACCCTATACTTATCAATGGCAACATTCAACAGATGGGACAAACTTCACAGATATTTTGGGTGAAACAACTTTGGATTACCAAGCAGGAGCTTTAACTGAAACCACTTATTATAGATTAATTCAGTCATCTGCTCATGGTTATGCTGATAAAGCTACAAATATCGTAACCATACATGTTTATCCTGAGTTTGTAGTTGGAAACATTTCTGAAGATCAAACTGTTTGTTACGGTTCAACTCCTGAATTGTTTATGGGTACTGAACCAACAGGAGGTAATAAACCTTACGCTTATCAATGGCAGCAATCAATCGACGGAATTAGTTTCACTGATATTGCTGATGCTACAGCTTTGGATTACCAAGCAGATGTATTAACAGAGAATACTTATTATCAGCAAATACAAATTTCTTCGAGCGATTGTGGAAGTTTCACTACAAACATGATAAGCATAAGCATTCAAGCACAGCCAACCGTAAATTGTGGGGCTGATATGTCTGGTGCTTGTGCAAACTCAAATCATCAATTATCAGCTACTGCTGAAAATTATGAATCAGTGGTATGGATAAATTCCGGCGATGGTAGTTTTAGCAATCCGAATATTTTGAATCCTACCTATATGCCTGGAGATAATGATAACTTAAATGGTTCTGTTACTCTCACTCTGACAGCAAATCCTGAGACTCCCTGTAGTATTTCTGCATCTGATAATGTTATTCTTACATTTATTCAAACTCCAATCGTGAATGCAGGAATTAATCTGACAGTAGCTGAGAATTCTCAAATACAACTAAATGCGACTGTTATAGGAAGTAATGATAACAGTTATTTATGGTCACCTGCTTCGCTGGTATCAGATCCAACTATCTTAAATCCACTAACAAATCCAATTTCAGAAACCAGTACATTGACACTTCAGGTAGAAAATAATCAAACGGGTTGTATTGCTGAAGATCAAGTTATATTTACTGTTGAAGATCCAGGTGTTATGTATCAAATAAGTGGAAGGATCCAATCAATTGGCTTGAAAAACTCCTTACCTACAACACAGGTTTACTTCACAACTATTGATCAAACTACAAGCACTAATAATGATGGAGAATATTCAATGATGGTTCCTGCAGGGTACTGTGGTTGGGCTATACCATCAAGACCGGGCTATGTTTTTGACCCCGACAGTATTCCATTTAATTATGTTGGAGATGATATTATTGATCAAGATTATGGTGGCGAAATATATATGAGGGCTGTTGCCAATCCTGATTCAATTATTGTTGGAGAAAGTTCCCAACTATCTGTTGAGCTAATAAATTCATCAAATCCTTTAACTGCTTGTAGTTGGGTTGATCAAAATGGAGAATTTTGCACAGAAGAAACTGCAACGGTAAACCCAACACAAACAACACTTTACACGGTTTATATTGAGGATGAATACGAAAGAACCTTTGACACCGTTCGGGTTTATGTATCAGATAATACTGGCATGGATGACTGGTTAGTTGACAATAGCAAAATAGCAATCTATCCAAATCCAACAAGAGACGTTCTCTATATTGAATTTTATGATGATTTGGATGCTGACTTGATTTCAATCGTTTCTAGCAATGGAAGGATAATTAAGAAAATTGAATTGCAAAATTCAAAAAACAATATGGAAGAAATTAGTCTTAAAAAACTGTCGGATGGATCATATTTTATTCTAATAACTAATAGGAAAGGATTTTTAATTAAGAGCGAAAAAATCATTAAAACAAAATAATAGTTGATACAGTGTAATTTAAGATAAGCAAAGAATAGTATTTACTCATTTATATGCAAATATTAAGAACTCTTAGTAATCAATATTAAAAATATATAATTTTTATATTAAATAAATATGGGAAGTTTTTGGCAATAAGTATATTCTTGTTTTAGAGCAAACTATGATTTTCCAAAAAATCAAAAAATTGTTTTTTATAGCTTTCACCAATAGGAATATGCTGATCCGAAATTATTAGGCTTTTTTTTACCAATACTTTCAATTTTATTAATCGCAATTATATACGATTTATGAACCCTGATAAATTTTTTATCCGGTAAAATTTCTTCCATTTTTTTAAAATTCTGAAGAACCATTAGTCTCTTTTGAGGGGTTACAATACGTAAATAATCCTTCATTCCCTCAATATATTGGATGTCATCAAATCTAACTTTCTGTAGTTTATAGTCTGATTTAACAAAAATAAATTCCTTGGATAATTCAATAGTATGATCTTCTTTCTTATCAAAACTATTATATACTTTTTCAACAGATTTTAAAAAACGGGGAAAGCTGATTGGTTTCAAAAGATAATCGGAAACATCCAGTTCATAACCTTTTAAAGCATATTGATCGTAAGCGGTAGTAAGTATGACTTTGGGACGTTCTTTCAAAGATTCGAGCAATTGAATACCCGTAAAATCTTCCATTTGAATATCCAAAAATATAAGATCGACGCTTTTCGTTTTTAAATAATTAACAGCGTCAACGCCATTATCAAAGGTCTCCAAAAGATTCAGAAACTCAACTTTTGAAATATAAGTTTTCATTTTCTCCAGAGCTAAAGGCTCATCATCTACGGCAATACAATTGATTATCATTTGTAACTAATTTTTAATAAAACCCTATATCTATTATCGACAATACTTACATCCAATTCGTATTTGTCTTTATACAGCAATTCTAATCGGCGTTTAATATTTTGCAATCCAATCCCTCCTATTGAGTCTTTTTCTTGAGTTCCTGAGGTTGAAACATAATTTATAATTTCAAAAATATACGTATTGTTTGATATTTTAATATCAATAATAACCCCGGGAGCTTTTACATTTTTTCGACCATGTTTAAATGCATTTTCCACAAAAGGAATGATCAACATAGGAGGTATTTTCTTGTTATTTATAACTCCATTAACTTTAAAGTCAATAAAATTTTGATTTTTTAAACGCAATTGTTGCAATGAAACAAAACTTTCTAAATATTCTATTTCCTTATCCAAAGGCACAAAATCTACATTTGCATCGTAAAGCATGTATCGCATAATCTCCGATAATTTTATAATAGAATTGGATGCTTTTTCAGGGTTAATTGAAACCAATGAATCAATATTGTTTAGCGTATTGAAAAGGAAATGCGGATTAATTTGCGAACGCAATAAAGCTAATTCACTTGTTAAAGTTTGTGTTTTCAACAAGGCTTTTTCCTGCTGATAATTAAACCACAATTTAATCAACTTAATCGCAGTTGCAAGAAGTGTTATCGTATATATTGAAACGAAAACATTTACAAAGCGATCTAACCGGAAGAAACTCATATCCAATTCCATATTTGGAATTAGCAAAGGTCCTTGAATATAGTAGCCTATTACAAGTTCAATAATGATGATCGGTATTGAAAATAAAACAAGCCAAAGTGCAAACAAAAAATATTTTTCACGTAATAAAAAACGAGGTAATAAAAAATAGACTGAAAAATAAGTGGCAAACATATCGAATGGAAATGTTGGAATAAAAGCCAAAAATGTATCCCAATATTCATTGGTCATGCGGCCAAAATAAATTATTTGGTATGCAACAACCAGTATCCAAAATAAGATATGCCAACGTAATCGCTTCCAATTAAAAGGTAAAGTCCAGTTTTTCAATGCTATAGCGTATTATGTGTTCTTTATACAAAATAACTAAATTTTAAAGAGAGGATGGCTATTTTTTTAAAATTCTATACTTGAGAGCTTTTTTAGGAGACAAACACTACAATTTTAGCTTTAAAGCCCTAAAATTAAATCAATAAAATAAGTCAGTAATTATTTGTAACTGTTCTTGATAAGCTGTACTTTTGCTGATTAATTTTTTCAAATGGATATTTTAAAATTAGAAAAAAATAAATCTTATACGCATAAGGAGCTTATTTCCTTAGGGCTAAGAATAAGTGATCTGCCCTATGCAAACTTTAGAGTATATAAAAAGAAATCTACATTTTACTTATTTAAATATTCAAAATCATACCAGTTAATTTTCGATTCAATCAATTATTAAATATTATTCGAATTGTTTTCAAAAAAATTTCAATCATCAAAAGTCATTTCACTTTCCTTTGCACATTTTATACACGATGTATATTCCTCTTTTTTAGCACCACTTCTGCCTCTTTTAATTGATAAATTTGGATTGAGTTATACCTTAGCAAGTTTTCTATCAATTTCGCAACGAATTCCTAATATTTTAAATCCATTAGTTGGTATAATTGCCGATCATTACCCTGTTCGATTATTTGTGATTGTTAGTCCTTTGCTAACTGCCATATCAATGAGTTTATTGGGTATTGCGCCAAGCTATATAGTTTTGTGTATTCTCTTGTTTGTAGCTGGGCTAAGCTCTGTATTCTTTCATGTTCCAAGCCCTGTTTTGGTGAAAGAAATATCGGGCAACAGAGTTGGAAAAGGCATGGGATTTTATATGATCGGTGGTGAGTTGGCACGAACCCTAGGACCTCTTATTATTGCCGGAGCAATTTCTATTTGGGGATTAGAAGGTAGCTATAAATTAATTCCTTTTGGTATTCTCGCAAGCATTATTATCTATATAAAACTCAAAAAAGTTGATACGGTTAAAGCATCTAGAGAAAATAAAAACATTAGTATAGGAAAAACCTTTAAAAAATTACTCCCATTATTTTTAATTATGGCTGGATTAATCTTATTCCGACAATTGATGAAATCCGGATTAACTACTTTTTTACCTACTTATTTCAAAGACATTAAAAGTCAGGGAGAATGGGTTGGAGTTATCGCTCTAGTGGTATATGAGGCTGGAGGAATATTAGGAACCCTTTTTGGAGGCAGTTTATCCGATCGCATAGGACGTAAAAAAGTATTATTGGCATCAGGTATCATCAGCCCATTTTTACTGATTCTTTTTCTTCATTCGCAAGGTATTATTGGATTTGCTATTTTAATCGTTATGGGATTGATTCAATTTTCGTCCAGCCCGGTTTTATTAGCCTACATTCAGGATATTAATTCTGACCACCCTTCTTTTGTAAATAGCATTTACATGTTTATAAGCTTTGCTTTTAGTGCGCTTACAGTATTATTGTTTGGCGTGGTTAGCGACTGGAAAGATTTATCTTTTGCCCTAAATATATCAGCCTATATTGCCTTGGGTGCTATTCCATTTATCATTTTATTGCCTAATAAAAAACGATAATTGCTTATCTTTAAGGATAAACTCATTTTATGGAACGAGAAATCATCAGTACAAACAGAAAAGCATTACGTTTAAATCTGAACCAAAATATATATGGTACCATTGCTGAAATTGGCGGGGGACAAGAAGTGGCACGACATTTTTTCCAGGCAGGTGCAGCCTATGAGATGATAAAAGATTTGGCTATATCAGATTAATGATTTAAGATTCAAAAACTCTTAAATATCCTGGCTTGAGAATAACCGGGAGCTTGCACATTCAAATCCATAAAATACCCAAAAGCTGTTTGATCACATTCATATTCGGCATTTTTCATCCGGGCTTCGGTTTTATCAAACAACTCTTTTGTAAACTCAGGATTGGCTTTACTTTCAGACAAGTGGGCAAATGAATGAAGCACAACATTTTTGGTGTCATTTTTCTTAGCTGCCCATTTTAAATTTTTGACTAGTTTTTTCTCAGTTCCACTCAAATCGGTTTCATCTTTTTCTTCAGATTGAATGAAGGCCACTAATGCATGATTAAATGATTTAGTGTCTGATAATTCTTCAGCCCCTTCAAGCGTTTTAACTCTTGGAGTATAACCAAATTCCGAACAGTAAATCATTAAAATTTTCATGTTAAATTTTTCTTTTCTCAAAGGTACGGAAAAGCGTTGCTTAAAATCCCAAAAATCAATTTGCAAAAATCAAATAAATTCCAATAATCAAACATCAATTTTCAAAAACAAAATTAAAAATTCAGATTTATTTGTGATTTGTATTTTGTAATTTGGTGCTTTATTAGATTATAAACAAATTACCATGACACTCACAAAACCCTTAGCAGAATTACTCAGGCCAACCACTTTAGACGAATACATCGGGCAAAAACATTTATTGGGAGAGGGAGCTGTATTGCGCAAATCCATCGAAGGAAACGCCATTCCATCGATGATTTTGTGGGGACCTCCGGGTGTAGGAAAAACAACTTTGTCTTACATAATTTCTCAGACATTGAGTCGTCCGTTTTATACCTTGAGTGCAATCAGCTCTGGAGTTAAAGATGTTCGGAAAGTCATTGAACTGGCAAAGCAAGGTTCGCAGGCAATTTTATTCATTGATGAGATCCATCGTTTTAGCAAATCACAACAAGATTCATTACTAGGTGCTGTTGAAAAAGGAATCGTAACTTTGATAGGAGCTACCACTGAGAACCCTTCATTTGAGGTTATTTCTCCCCTACTCTCGCGTTGTCAGGTTTACATTTTAAAACATTTGGAGGAAAAAGATCTGCAAATGCTCGTTGACAGCGCACTCAATTTTTATAAAGAAAAGGAAAATGTCGAAATAAAAATCATCGAGGATGAAGCTTTATTCCGAGTATCGGGTGGTGATGCTCGGAAGTTATTTAATGCCATCGATTTATTGGTCAATTCATCGAATTCCAAAAAAATTGAAATTGATAATAAAACAACGCTGGAAGTAATTCAACAAAATCTGGCCATCTACGATAAGCAAGGAGAAATGCATTATGATGTAATTTCGGCTTTTATAAAATCGCTTCGCGGAAGCGATCCAAATGCTGCCGTTTATTGGCTGGCAAGGATGGTTGCCGCAGGTGAAGACCCTAAATTTATTGCGCGTCGAATGCTCATTCTGGCTTCCGAAGATATTGGCAATGCCAACCCTAATGCACTTTTATTAGCAAACACTTGCTTTGATGCTGTTAATAAAATTGGCTGGCCCGAGAGTCGGATTATCTTGTCACAAACTGCTATTTATTTGGCCACTTCTCCAAAAAGTAATGCCTCCTATATGGCCATTAAAGATGCAGAAGCATTGGTTTATAAGACAGGAGATTTGCCTGTTCCACTGCATATTCGGAATGCTCCAACCAAACTGATGAAAAACATCGGTTACGGAAAAGATTATAAATACGCCCATCAATACGAAAATAATTTTGTTGATCTGGAATTTTTGCCCGAAAAAATTAGCGGAACCAAAATTTATGATCCCGCGAATAATCCTCATGAAATAAAAACCCGTTCGTGGCTTAAAGAACGTTGGAAAAACAAATATGATTATTAAAATTATTATTTATACTTCATTTTTTATAAACAAATTATAAATCAACACAGTGGGAGAATTACAATTGAGTCGCTTGAAAACCAATTTACTTCTATCAATCTACACTTTAAAGAAAAAATTGCACATAAAATTTAGATTTGTACTATCTTTGGTGTACCTATTCGCATTATTATGATCCCTAAAATCGAAACCTTAAAATTTTCTGACTCAAATAGTTTCTTTCTAATCGCTGGTCCCTGTGTGGTTGAAAACGAGGAAACCCCACGAAAAATTGCCAAACGTCTGGTTGAAATTTGTGATAAATTTAAAATCCCATTGATATTTAAAGCTTCCTACAAAAAGGCCAATCGCTCACGTTTGGATTCCTTTACCGGCATTGGTGATTTTGAAGCCTTAAAAATTATTGAAAGTATTGGTAGCGATTTTAACATCCCAACAATTACAGATATTCATACTGAAGCAGAAGCCGTTTTAGCAGCCGAGTACGTGGATGCCTTACAGATACCTGCTTTTTTATGCCGCCAAACTGATTTACTGGTTGCTGCTGCCTTAACCGGAAAAGCGGTGAATATAAAAAAAGGTCAATTTCTCTCTGCTGAATCTATGAGATTTACAGTTGAAAAGGTAAGACAGTCGGGTAATAATAATATACTTTTAACCGAACGTGGATCTATGTTTGGATACCAAGATCAGGTGGTTGATTATCGCGGTATTCCTGAAATGCAAAAAAACAAATGTCCTGTGGTTCTTGATATTACTCACTCCCTTCAAAAACCAAATCAAAGTGAAGGAGTTACCGGTGGGCAACCCGATTTAATTGAAACAATTGCAAAAGCTGGTATTGCTGTTGGTGTTGATGGTATTTTCATGGAAACCCATCCTGATCCTGCTAATGCAAAATCAGATGGAGCCAATATGCTTCATCTCGATTTGGTTGAAGAATTGATCGAAAAACTAGTGACAATACATAAAGCTATTGCCTGATCTGTTTCAAACTTCCCGTATTTGGGTGAAATTCTAATTCAGAATTTATTGATGGTGCTTGAACAACCGTCCCAAATTGGCTTATCAAATGATTTGACGAATAAATTTTATTCCCATTAAATATAAGATCAAATACTGCAAATTCTGGCACACGATAAAAATAACCAGTCATTATTTTATCTTTTTCAGTCCCAGCCGTACTCAAATATTTTTGAATATGTTGGGTTAATCGATCCGGTGTGTATTTTATAAAAACATTACTTCCCCTTGAATCATCGCTACCAAAAATTCCTAGTCCTTCAGAAAAACGAAAGGCCGCAATATTCCTACCTGACTGATCTTTCTCAGGCAGCAATGTATAACTCTTATAAATGTATTCTGTTTTTGTATATCCGGTAAATAAGGCCAAATAAGCAGCCTCCATTTTTTTAAGTTCTCCATCCATATAACTCATTGATTCGCCATAATTAATTTCCTGATAGCCAGTCAACAACAAATATCTGTCTTCTCTCAATTTTTGTAATTTTTTAGCAATTTCAGCAGCTTTTTTCTCTGGATCCTTCTCGACTAAACTTACATTAAAGTTGTATTTTTCGATCGAAAAAGTATCTATGCTGATTCTTCTGACAATCGTATCAGTTTGCTTATAAAAGTTATATCCGGCAAAATACTTGAAATAATCTTTCCGTGATCCGGATTTAACTTTCAAATCAACCACATCTTCAATTTCAGCTGCATTTCCTACACGTTTGTTCACACCCAATATCAATCCAGACTCGGTAAGGGATAGCATTAATGATTGCGGTTCTTTTGAACGTTTATCAGTTTGAACAAAATACAATTGGGCAGGATCCGGTTGCGAAAACGTATTCAAGCGTACATCCTTAATAGCATAACCAACTGAATTTAATTGCTGTACTCCGTCAACCCCTAAATATTGTTCGGCATAAGCCGCCAATGGTCCGGCAATTTTTTCAACTCGCTCAACAATAACTTCAATTTTAAGATGGGTTTGCGGAAGCGAATAAAAATAACCTTCCTTATCCAAAACAACAGAATTGTCATTTACATGACTAACCTTTATTTGAGAGTGAAGAAACGTAGTTGACAATAAAAATACCCCAATAATAATTGTACGGATGAATTTTGTTTTATTAATAATCATGTTTAAATTTTTTGTGCTAATATACAAAACTGATATTTACTTCATAAACAATAACTCGCGGTATTTTGGCAATGGCCATAATTCATCATCAACTAATAACTCAAGTTTATCAACATGCTTACGAATCACTTCAAAATAAGGAACAACTTTTAGATTATAAGCGTTTGCTTGTAATTCTTCATTTTTCAAACGATTAGCAATTTTTCGTTCGTTCAACATCAGCTCAACATTAATTTTGATTTCGGCAATATGTTCTGAAATTTCTTTAATAGTTTGAATCTGATTTTTAGAAAGCCCCATATACGTCTTTTCATCCAAAACTTCCTTCAAACCAATGGCATTTTCGATCAAGGTATTTTGATAACGAATTGCTATGGGGATAATATGGTTCATCGATAAATCACCAATAACACGCGATTCAATTTGAATTTTCTTGGTGTAATTTTCCAGATTAATATTGTAGCGTGCCTCTAATTCATTTTCTAAAAGAATCCCATTCGTTGCAAACAAGGCTTTTGTTTCGTTTGAAACCAATGCCTGCAAAGCTTTTGGAACAGCTGCAACATTTGTTAATCCACGTTTTTCAGCTTCCTTAATCCAATCATCGCCATAATTATTTCCTTCGAAACGGATACGTTTTGAATCGATAATATATTGACGTGCTATGGTAAAAATAGCTTCTTCCTTTTTAATATTTTTAGCAATGAGTGCATCCACTTCATTTTTAAACTTTTTCAGTTGATCTGCAACCATCACATTCAATGTAATCATAGGTCGGGCGCAAGTAGCATCTGAGCCAACCGCTCTGAATTCAAACTTATTCCCGGTAAAAGCAAATGGTGAGGTACGATTACGATCTGTATTATCCAAAAGAATCTCAGGGATTTTTGGCAC
>Ga0255397_1013_pt1 | contig 10814 bp, 12 predicted proteins | sample ANMaggSeSYBR01C6_FD_182116 | JGI IMG/M metagenome (GOLD analysis project Ga0255397, IMG submission 182116) | Sediment cell enrichment communities from methane seep in Santa Monica Basin, California, United Staets - ANME aggregate JGI... | ecosystem: Environmental > Aquatic > Marine > Cold seeps >...
TGGAGGAATATCGGGGTTAAAATCTTCAAACTCTCACGTTACTGTTGACGGGTTTTCCTGTGCTGGAACAACTTTTTGTTTTGAGGTGGAAGATAATATTCAACAAGTTACAAACTTGAGTTTAGAGGATTTAAAAGCTTGGGGTTTCAATGTAATTGGGGCATCAACAGATTTAACAATAAACGACATTACCTCTGCCATAAAGGTACCGGCCATTTTGGCTTACAGAGACTACCCAAAAATTACAAAAAACTTTAGTGAGGAAGGCTTTGAAATTGTTGGGATTACTGAAATTAGATACGACAATCCATCAATGTATGAGGGTCTTAAAAATACAAATTTAGAAGAACTTAAAAGAAAATATGTGAATGTAATCGAACAAGATAAAAATGACTCACAAAAATTTCATATGAAAAAAAGTGAAGTTCAGCTTGATAGAGATTTAGTTATGCCTGAAGGTACAGAACTTGTGATAGATGCGGGAACAAAAATTAATTTAGCAAAAAATGTAAGCATATTATCTTATGGAAAACTAAATGTTTTGGGAGAACCTGGTAAGGAAGTTATTTTCAGAAGTTCCAGCAAAAAAGATAAATCTTGGGGTGTCATAATAGTCAAAGATGCTGAGGCTGAGGCTTACATACAAAACGCAATCTTTGAAAATGGTGGGGACGATTACTTAGTAAGCTTTGAATACACGGGAGCGGTCACCGCAGACCATGCAAAATCATTGATTGTAAAAGATTCAGAATTTAAAGGAAACACGGGAGATGATGCTTTAAATTGTAAATATACTAATTGCTTTATCGAAAATAATATTTTTATAAATAATGCCATGGACGGAATAGATTTTGATTTTGCAGTAGAGGGAAGCAAAATTACAGGCAACAAATTTGAGGGAAATGGAAACGATGCCATTGATGTGTCATCAGATAAAAGTTTGATATATAACAATGAAATTGTGAAATCCGGAGACAAGTGTATAAGCGTTGGCGAAGGTTCAAACTCTTATATATTTGAGAACATATTCGATTCTTGTAACATTGGGGTTGAAACCAAAGATGGCTCAGAGGTAACTATCTTCAACAATATTTTTAAAAACAACAAGATAGCAGTTAACGCGTATCAGAAGAAAAGAAGGTTTTTAGGAGGTGGCGTGGCCAACGTTTATAATTGCGATTTTGAAAACAACGCAGAACAAACGTTACAGGATAAATATTCTAAGATTAATATTATCGATAATTTACCAACAAACATATTTGAGAAATTTAAAGAATACTTAAAGTGATTGAAAAACAAAAAATCACAACTGAAAAAGAGCTCAACCTCACATTCTCACGATTTGAATATAAATACTACGTTCCTAGTTTTATTGCAGATGAAATAGCCCACTATCTAAAAGGTGTGGCGGACATTGACCCGTATAATAAAGACGGTAAATTCTACTCAGTTTCTAGTGTGTATTTTGACACACCTGACTTCATGTTTTTTAAAGACAAGTATGATGGTTTCTCCAGACGAGTAAAAATTAGAATACGTAGTTATGAGGATAACTTTTTTGATGCCCAAAACTACTTTTTCGAAATCAAGTACAAAAATATAAACAAAATATATAAAGAGCGCGTACCCATCACAAGAGACGCCGCTTTTTATTATTTAGATAAGCATTTTGATGTTGCCCACAATCCCCTACTTGAAAAAATCCGCGCTTTGCACGATTTCCAATGCTTAACACCAAAAATTTTAGTAAGATACAGACGTTTATCGTTTTATGACAAGTACATTAAATTTAAAATTTCAATCGATAAGAACATACAAGTAGCTGCCGATGTTGACTTTGATAATTCTCCGAATGACTACTTAGATTTACTGGGAGATTACAGTGTCTTAGAACTTAAATTTGATAAAGAGCTTCCCATATATGTTATTAACTTGCTATCAAAGTATAACTTACAGAGGGAATCAATAAGTAAATATGGGTTTTCAGTTCTAAAGTTGTATAATTATTAGATATGGAAAAGTTTTTTGCAGAAGTTGTAAACTCAAACATCACTATAGAAACTGTAGTTTTAGCTATGGTTATTGCCACACTAATAGGCATTTCCATTTCTATAGTTTATAAAACAACCTTTAAGGGCGTTTCTTTCATATCCTCATTTTTACCAACTTTAGTTTTACTACCCGTGATAACTTCTGTCGTGATCCTGGTAATCGGAAGTAATTTAGCTAGAGCTTTTGGTCTTGTGGGGGCACTCTCTATCATAAGATTTAGAACCCCAATCAAAGACCCCAAAGATATAAGTTTCATATTCATTGCTTTAGTGGAGGGTTTGGCGGTTGGTTCACAAAATTACCACATTGCTATGATATCTACCGTGTTCATCTTACTGTTAGCGTTTATCATGGACGCGTTGGGATACGGTCTTTACTCGAACAGCAATTACTTTTTAACATTATTGATAGAAAAAGATAAATTTGATGAAGAAAACGTTGGGAATTTGTTGAAGAAATCGACGAAAACTTATGAATTAAGCAGTATGAACACATCCTTCTCATCTGAAGACCAACTTAGAGTTACGTACAAATTAAACCTCAAGGATGACAAAAAGAAAGACTTTATTAAGGAATTAGAAAATGTACAAGGTGCAAAAAGCGTAACTGTTGTAGCCGCTGATAACTACATAATGCACTGAAGGTTGATAAACCCCGTTGAGCTCAGTACCCCGAAATAATCTCGAGTTCTTCTTGGGCGGGTACAAAATTAGGGTTAATTTCTAAGGCCGTTAAATAATACTTCCTAGCTTTTATAAAATCTCTTTGATAAACAGCCACCTGGCCTAATCGATAATAAGATTTATACATGTTGGGGTTTTGATCCAGCGACTTTTTAAAATATATCTCTGCGTCGTTAAACTGGCCTCCCTTAATAAACACTGTACCTATATTGTAGAGGGCATCGGGGAAAAATGGCCGTAGTTCTAAAGCTTTTGCATAGTATTTTAAGGCTTCTTTTGGCTGGTTTTTTCTATAGTAAACGTTACCTAACTCATTGCACGCCTCGTAGTTTTGTTTGGCATCTGTGCTAAGAGAGGCTTTCCAAATGGTTTCGTCTGAATGCCAGTCTAGTGTTCGAACAAAAGTTCTTAGTGAGAAAATGACAAGAATAAAAAGTAAAATCGAGGTTAGGAACTCTTTCTTTTTAAATTTCTTCTCATTGTCAAAAAGCACCTTAATTACTAAAACTGAAAAAAAGATTGAACTAAAATACAAATATCTATCGGCGTACCCTAAACCCACGCCAATGGGGCTAAAAACGGGAATTATGGTTATAAAAATGCAAATAAATAGGCCAAAATATTGTTTATTCTTGTTGTAAACAAAAAACGCGACGAGTGAAAATAAACATAATGTAGCAAATAATACTAAGTAGTTAAGAACTGTCTCTTGAAAGTAACCAAAAACCACGTTTAATTTATAAGGAAATGGTAGAAGGATTAGTGTTTTTTGAATTACCCTAGCCATAGAAACTAATCTACCCTCTGAGACCAAACCTATGTAGTGATTTTCAAGAACTGAGGTCCGTGTGCTTATTTGAAAAACGAAGTTTCTAATTATGTAGGTTATACCAATCAAAACAAATGGGACAATCGGCATAAAATTATTCCTATTACCGGGCTTTTTTAACAGGAAATAGTACAAAGTCGCAATTAAAAGGGGTATAACAAACCCCCAAACTGATCCCGCTACAACAAAATAAATAAGGTATGTTGTAACCGAGCATACTAAATAGATGATTTTATTCGATTTACTAAATTTTACAAAAAACAACAATATAACTAACCAAAAAAATGCTTGATACAAATACGCACTCCCTGAAATCCATGAAACAACCTCTGAATTTATAGGGTGGACTAAAAAAAGTAACGTGGAGAAAAAAGATATTTTATTGCTAAACACTTCTCTAAGCAGTAAGTACACCAACATACCGTTACAAGCGTGTAGGAATATGGAAACTGCATGAAACGGTAAAGGATTCATAACAAATACTTTAGTCAGAAGAGAATATACTATGCTTTGAATTCTCATTTCACGAACAACCCCACCCAAGTTTCTTAGGTTTTGGTTGTTAACAATAGCCGCAATGTCATCTATATGCAAAAACTCCCCACCTAAAGTATAAAAATACAACCCAAAACTTATTAGGAAAAACACCGGTATATACAAAAAACTGCTTTTATTCTTTTTGACTTTTTTGATTTTAATAATATGTTGATTATATTAGAATAATTACATGAAACCAATCTACGAAAACCCTTTACTACAAACCCACGTTGTAAACCCACATGATATAATTACCAAGAACCTTGTTGTTAAGCTAAAATATAGGTGCTAAATATGAACAAAAAAGCAGAATACAAAACAGAAATTTTTACAGGTATAAGACCAACTGGCGTATTAACAGTGGCTAATGTACTAGGTGCGGTTAATCCCTTACTAGAACTTCAATCGGGTGGTATGAGGCCCATGGTTTTTGTGGCAGATTTGCATGGACTCACTGATCATGAGCCAGATGTCATAAAAAGCTATGTCAATGATGTTGTTGTCGATTATATTGCACTTGGCTTAGACCCAAAAAAAGTTGATATTTTTGTGCAGTCAGATATTGAAAATGAGGTGGCTCTTTTTACATTACTTTTAATGCGCCATATTACAGTTTCGGAGCTTATTAAGGTTCCAACTCTTAAGGAAAAACTAAAAACTGGCAATCGACCAGAAACTGCAAACTCCCTTTTAGCTACCTATCCTGTCATGATGGCAGCTGACATTTTACTTCAAAGATCACAATATGTACCAGTAGGCGAAGATCAACAGTCTCACTTGGAAATTACCAGGTTAATCGCAAAAAGATTTAATAAAAAATATGGGGAAGTGTTGCCTCTTCCTAAACCGCAAAAAGTAAAACCACTCAGGATTATGTCTCTATCTGGTGGCGGGAAGATGGGCAAATCTAATCCTTCTGGAGCCATATTTCTAACTGATAGCTCAAAGGAAGTCGAAAAAAAGATAAAAAGAGCAGAAACAGCTTTTGCAAAAGACATGCCTAGTGTACTTGAAAGTCATTTTCAATTAGCTACTGGTCTTACTGATGATGGGAGTGTGCTTGAAAAGGTGGAACAGATTCGTAAAGCACATATGAGTGGTGAGAAGGTCATGGGTGATTTCAAAGAAACTTTAAGTAGCATTGTTCAGGATTTTCTAATCGAATACCAAGAAAAAAGACAAAAGGTGTTAGCTGATACTGATCTTATTAAAAATACGCTTGAGGAGGGTGCAAAAAAAGCAAAGATAAATGCGCGAGAAACGTTGGGGATGGTTAAAGAGGTTATGTATAAACGGGAATAATTTTAAGTGCCTTTTTAGGTTTAAATTTTCTAATTTTCACACCAGATAGTTTAAGCAATTTCTTGGAAGCCTTAACACTATCAGTATTTGCATACTTATCATGTTTATACACAACTTCTTTTATCCCACTTTGAATAATTAGCTTTGCACATTCGTTACAAGGAAATAAGTTAACATATAAAACACACCCATCTAATTTAGTACTAGCATTTAAGATTGCGTTAGCTTCAGCATGCACTACATATGGATATTTTGTGTTTAGCGTATTTTTATCTTTTCGAGACCAGGGAAGGTCGTCATCGTTACATCCTATTGGGAAGCCATTGTAACCTAGTCCGACTACAATATTTTTTTCATTGACTATACAAGCACCAATTTGAGAATTAGGGTCTTTGGAACGTTGCGCAACCAGGTCTGCAAGTAACATAAAGGTTTCATCCCAAGTTAAGTAACCCTTTCTTTTAGTTGTTCTTGTGGTCATGGGGTAATTATACACGTCTGTATATAAGAGTTATTTGAGCGGATTAGTAATGTATATTCTAAGAAACTTTAAGTATAATGAGGATATGATTTTAGATACCAAAGGTATGCTGTTGATTGCCACTAGTATTTTCGCTTTTTTCAGCCCCGTATTATTTAAAAGTGTATTTTATGATAATTTTAAACCCGTTATAGTAAGGAAGGGATTAAAAAATGAACTTCGCGATAATCTATCTGCAAAAAAGTTTATAAGGCAGTTCTATTTTCTTTTTTCATATCTTATTATTCTTTTTGGCTTAGCTTCGCTTTATATGTATTTTACAACCTTGTTTTTTAGTCATCTTTTTCTAATATCAATGTTTCTTGCTTTTATATCTTTCTTTTTCTCAGGCTTCTTTTTCTTTAGGGGAATATTTTTTAAATATAAAGAATCGTAATGGGGTCACGTAGTGCAGGAGGTTAGAAATGAAGTACATACGTTTGCATACTTTTCATAGCAACAAAAAGACCCTGCTTAACACAGGGTCTTAAAGCTTTATTTACAGAATAAACTATTTAGCGAGCTTAACGTTTTCTGCTCTTGGTCCTTTGTCACTAGAAACGACATCAAAAGTAACTTCATCACCAACTTTTAATTCATCGAATGTTACATCGACTAAATCATTTGAATGAAAGAAAAGTTCTTTATCTTCACCTTCTTGAGAAATGAAACCAAATCCTTTATCTGTTAATGTTTTTATTTTTCCAATCATATTATTTTTATAGGTTTACTAACTAAACCTAGTAGTACCCCCTTTCCATATTGTATTATACCTTTTTTTTCTAAAATAAGATGTATTTCAGAAATCTGCTATTAATATTTATAGTTTCATTGGGATAAAGTTCATAGAATGCTCTGTTCGAAATATCGAAAAGCACCGTTGTTAAAGGGTAGAATCTTTGGGGTCGTGTAGTAGAGGAAGTTAGAACGGCAGTCTACTCATTGTTGTCCTAATAAAATCTTCTACATTTTTAAAATGGTGTGTTTTAATCCCTAACTTTTTCGCATATCTAAGGTTCTCCTCCTTATCATCCCAAAAAACAATATTACTTGGATTAACATCATCCAAAACGTTAAGAACTTTTTCGAAAAAACCTTCTTCGTGTTTTGTATAACCAACCTCATATGACATAAAAACACCATCAAAATATTTTTTTATACCGATATTGTTCAATATGTACTCTGACCTATATTTTTCGTTATCTGAAGCAAGATAACACCGAATACCATTTTTTCTTAGATTAGTTATAAATTTAATAACATCTTCATTTACAATTGTTTCTCCTTCAAACCAAAAATTTATTAGCTCATCAACAGTACCTTCCCAATTCCAATCTTCAAGACGTTCTAATAGTTTTTCTCGCAAATCAGCTTTTCCTACCTTACATAATTGAAAATCGCTATGTATAAAGTCAAGAATACTTTCCATAGGAACGCTATGCTCTTTAGAGAGTCTTTCGCTAAACATCCCTCCCGAGGTTGTTATTACTATACCGTCAATATCTAATAATAAAACTTTAATCATAGAAATATATTAGCATAGCTGAAGTGGTTCTAACCTAAAAAAAGGGCCTCTGGATACGCTGTTGTTACAGGGTTAGTTGCTTGGGGCCACGTAGTGCGGGAAGTTAGAACTGAATTAAGTTTATTCACTGTAGATATCCGAAATCGCTAACAAATTTGTTTTACTAATAAAGATTGGTAGAATGAGGTTATGGAATACTACTTATATGTTGACGAATTAGGTGAGTCCACACCTAGCAGATATAGACGTTCGTCTCACTTTATACTCTCGGGATGTATCGTATCCTCAGACAGAAAAACAAAATTAATAAAAGATCTGGATCAAATTAAATTTAAATTTTGGGATTCCACCGATATTATTTTACATTCAGCGAACATTGGAAGAAAAGATAAGGAATTCTCTATTTTTAATGGCAATCTCACTAAATTTAACGAGTTTACTAAAAATCTGAACGTATTTCTAAACACAGCACCATTTTCTTTAATTGCAGTCATCGCAGATCAGAGAGAAACTCATCTTCAAAATTGGGATCAACAAAAAGTTTTAAAGGAGGCCTATAGATTTATAATTAAAAACTTCATCCGTTTCTTGGTAGCCTCAAACTCACAGGGTATGATAATTCAAGAGGCTTCAACTCCCCCGCAAGACATAACCGCTTACGAAAATTTCTATTACTATCAATCTGCTGGTATAAAAGAGGATTCAATTTCACATGAAGAAGTTAAAAAACGTCTTACAGGGATTTCTTTTGTTACTAAAAGGAATGAGGATCCAATAGCCCAACTAGCCGATATTATTGGCTATGGAGTAAAGCTAGAGGAATTGGTTACACGTAAGAAGAAAAAAGTTTCTGACCTTAATAACTATCAAAAAATGATAAGAAGTTGTGCAATAAATAAGAAATTCTATATAGATCCAAATACTGGTAAGGAAAAGAAGCGTATTTACAAGAACTTCAAAGCCATAGAAAAACTTCCTTAGAAAGCAAAAAACTGGCTAGCGACCGAAGGTTCACTTTCCAGTTTCAGCTAGTAAAGTTTATCCCTTATCGCAAATCTTGTCAATAGGTACCCTATGGGGTACTTTCTCGGGAGGTTAGAACTGAGTTATTACTTTAACAAAAGGTCACAGTGAGATGATTTACTGATTTTGCGCTTGGGGTGGCTGATGGATGCTAGTTTGAACCAAATAATTAAGGAAATAATAGAAATACAAAAAATCCTTGCATAAAAAAAACGACCCATTTCTGAGTCGTTTCTTCTCTTAAATTAACCATAGACCCTATGACTATCTTAAGCTTTCACATTTAAAATTGGTTTCATATCCAATTACCTAGGGGGTATACCCGTTGGCTGTGTTTCTGTTGTTAGTAATGTTACGATACATAGCTTTTCCATATAAATATAAGGAAGAGTACGCATGCTAAGATAACAGAACGTTTAACATTACTTAAATTTTTCAGATATCCTTCAAGCATAATTAGTAATAGCTGTATTCCTATCGCAATGTATAAAAGGAATATCTCCTCAGTGAAAAAGTATACAATTGCTACCAGGAAAGTTAGATACCAAATATACTTTAATACAGTTTGCATTTTAGGAATCTTCTCGCGTGTCATCTTTATATAACCTCCGTTATTAAGATTTAAGTTCTGAGGTAATTATAATACAAAAAGGGGTCAGTGTCAACACTATAGGTTGGGGTCACGTGGTGGAGGGAGCTGGAACTGAAATTACTGTATAATTTTCTTATGATCACGTGGATACTCATTGACCAGGCTAGAGTTCAAACACAAAATGTCTTCTCGACACAAGATATATATACAATAAATAACAAAACTTTTACGGCAAAAATACTCGACGAAATATTCTATGCGGAGGATTATAAAAGGTTCGAAGTTGGGAAATTGGACGAAGAAACATTCATTAAAAATTTTATATCTCAAAAAGCCTTGGATTTAACAACAGATGAGTATAGAGAGCTAATCAAACTTGGTACAAAACCTATTGAAGGCATGAAGGAACTTTTAGAAAAATTAGCAAACAAATACAAATTAGCCGCACTAATAAACGAAGGCGTTGAGTGGGCTGAATACAAAATGGAAATATCAGGTTTCAGGGATTTCTTCAAACACGTTATTGTGTCCGGCAGGATTGGTGTTGCAAAACCAGACAAATCTTTTTACTTAAAATCATTAGGAATTTTGAATACTTCAGCTGAAAAATGTATTTTCATTGACGACAAAATTAAAAACTGCACTGCAGCTGAGCAGGTAGGTATAAATGCACTCCGTTTTCAAAACCCAAAGAAATTGGTAGCTGATTTAACTGACTTAGGGTTACTTTAGCTTGGGGTCACGTAGTGGAGGAAGTTAGAACTACAATATTAAATATTTAAGAGCTAATCAACTTAAAACTATCATCTTCAAAAAGAAAAGCTTGATTATCCCGTAGGACTTTAATTTCATATTTAGTTTCTCTGGCTCTTTGCTCAACTAAGTCTTTTATACTTTCATCGTAGTGGCATTTTATTAAAAATGGTACAAGATTTATACCTGCCAAATCAGTCACTCCATAATGATTGAAAATATCAGAATCTTTCCAACCTGCCATTTCTATTGAAGGACACATTATATATGCCCCAGCACTAGCTCCAATATAAAATAACCCTTTATTTAGCAGGTTTTTTATTATCTTATCGAAACCACTTGAGCGGACAGCCTTTAAAAGGTAATAAGTGTTACCCCCAGCAACATAGACTGCCTTAAATTTTTCAATTTTTTCAAATAGAGAGTTTTTATCATAGTCATCTAGATCAATTTCTTCATAGTCAATTCCATTGTCATGCAACTTCTTTTGCTGATTGTCAATATAAAACTGTTCTTTCTCTGGCACACCTTTTTGAGCTGTTGTAATATGCGCAACTTTTGTTACTCTATTCTCTCTTAAATAGGAAATAACCAAATCAGTTTTAGAAGCTAGAAGCATTTTCATATTTATAATTATACAATGGGTGCCTTTGGTTCGAATCATCAAAATTGGGGTGCCTGGAAACACTGTGGTCAAAGGGTTTTTATTTTGGGGTCGAGTGGTGGAGGAAGTTAGAAATGAAATAGTGATGAAAACCTAAGAAAGTTCTAAGAAACTACCCATGTATAATTAAAACATGGTTATGGATTTTATATACTTTGATGTAGGTGGTGTTGTTATCCTAGATTTCTCGAAAACAAATAAATGGGATGAATTACTTGAAAATATAGGTGTCAAAGGTAAAGATAAAGGTGAACTAAACAGAATATTCACCGAAGAAGAATACAGGTTCTGTGCAGGAGAAAAGGATGCGGATACTTTTATTGAGATATTAACA
>Ga0255397_1015_pt1 | contig 10589 bp, 5 predicted proteins | sample ANMaggSeSYBR01C6_FD_182116 | JGI IMG/M metagenome (GOLD analysis project Ga0255397, IMG submission 182116) | Sediment cell enrichment communities from methane seep in Santa Monica Basin, California, United Staets - ANME aggregate JGI... | ecosystem: Environmental > Aquatic > Marine > Cold seeps >...
GGATTTTTGGAAAAGAAATTTAATTAAACGATGTGAAAAAACTCCTGTTATTTACTATTGTAATTTTCTTTACGATTATTCTCTCGGCCCAGGATAAGGATTTTGCACAAGACATAATTGAAACACTCTCTTCTCCTTCAATGTTTGGGCGGGGCTATGTAAATAATGGTGATCGGATTGCAGCAAATTTTATTGGTTCACAATTTGAAAAATTTGAGTTGAAGACTTTTAGTGATGGGTTTTTCCAGTCATTTAGTATGTCAATTAATACGTTTCCTGACACTGTGGAGGTGAAGATTGAAAAAGAAAAATTGATACCCGGTGAAGAATATGTTATATTTTCTTCTTCGCCAGGTGTTTCCGGAACCTTTGATTTAATTTGGGCACTGACCGACTCATCTGGCAACCTTCAAATAGCTGATATTAAAACAAATGATGATTTATCTGACAAAGTGATCATCACTGATTTGAATCAAAGAAAATTTAGTGGGCAAGACTCTTTGAATCCAAAAGGTGTGATTTTTTTAATGGATAAAAAAGTTTGGTGGCATGTTTCCGATGGAGGCGAAATAAATGAATATTTCCAACTACAGGTTTTAAAAGAGAAAATTCCACCTGAAACTAAAACAGTAAGTGTGCATGCTAAAAATAAATTTTATCAAAACTATCAAACACAAAATGTAATAGGGTTTGTTAGGGGCAAGATACAGCCGGATAGCTTTTTTGTATTTACGGCACATTATGACCATTTGGGGCAAATGGGTACTGAGGTTTTTTTTCCAGGTGCAAATGACAATGCTACCGGAACAGCAATGATCATTGATCTGGCTTCTTACTATTCGAATCCCGAAAATCAGCCCGGTTATTCCATTGTATTTATGGCCTTCGGTGCAGAGGAGGTTGGTTTGATTGGATCATCATATTATGCAAACAACCCACTTTTCCCTCTTGATAAAATTAAGTTTCTGATCAATCTCGATATGGTTGGAGCGGGTAGTGAGGGCATAAAGATTGTAAATGGCACAATATTTAAAAAAGAATTTGAGAAGCTGGTTCAGATAAATAATAAGCAACAATTTATTCATTCAGTTAATGAGCGGGGAGAGGCGGCCAATAGCGACCATTATCCTTTTTATGCAAAAGGGGTTCCTTCTTTTTTTATTTATACACTGGGTGATGAATGCAAAGAATACCACAATATATATGATATCCCTTCAAATGTTCCATTAACAGAATATGAAGATTTATTCAGGTTATTAACCAGTTTTATCAATACATATAAAGGTAATGAGTAAGGTAGCATTAAACCGGAATGTTGGTATTGAAAAAAAAATCTGTATTCACAGATTTAGTAGTATAAACTCGTTATTATGTCAAAACTTTATATAGTTCCTACCCCAATTGGTAACCTGGAGGATATAACCCTCAGGGCAATTCGCATCTTAAAAGAGGTTGATTTGATTTTGGCTGAGGACACCAGGCAAACGACCAAACTATTGAATCACTATGAAATTAAAACCAGGATGAAGCCCCATCACCAGTTTAATGAACATAAAACCATAAATGGAATAATTGATCTTATAGCTGCGGGCGAACAAATTGCACTTGTTAGTGATGCAGGGACACCAGGCATATCAGATCCGGGCTTTTTATTAATTCGGGCATGCATTCAAAATAATATAGAGATAGAATGTTTACCTGGTGCCACAGCTTTTGTTCCTGCGCTTGTTAATTCCGGTATTCCATCTGACCACTTTATTTTTGAAGGCTTTTTGCCCCCAAAAAAAGGAAGGAAAACAAAACTGGAAAATCTTTCTCAGGAGCCTTTTACAATTATTTTTTACGAATCTCCTTTCAGATTGGTTAAAACATTAGGGCAATTAATAGAATTTTTTGGGGATGAGCGTCGGGTTTCTGTTTCGCGTGAGTTGACAAAAATTCATGAAGAAACAATAAGAGGAACACTTCGGCAGGTTTTAACCCATTTCGAAAACCAAACCATAAAAGGTGAGATTGTAATTATTCTTGCAGGCAAAAAATAATTCTTTGTTCGATTACGAACAAATATGTCATTGTCCTGAACACCTTTTAAATTGTTTGTTTCACAACCCATTGATTTAAGTTACTATTAATCAGCCTTCTGCTGATTTTGGCATGTAGTTGGCACATGATATATTCAATTACAATTTAAACCATGAGAATTTTTTTAAGTCAAATGTAAAACGAACATTCTTACCTTTTAACTACCATAAAGGTTTATGTTGGATTTGGCAACGTGCTTCAGGATCCCGCAAACGGCGGGATCTTTTTTTTAAAATTGGTTAATTTTGCAGGTACAATATTTAAAATAATGAGTCCTGAAAAAAATAAAAAACATTCCGGTTCAACCAAATTTGAATTGTTCTTCCCTGAATTTTTATCACACCACCAATTAAATTTATTTTCATCGCAAATACCCGCGGGTTTTCCATCACCAGCTGAAGATTTTCTGGATAAAGGACTTGACCTGAATGAATATTTGATAAAAAACAAATCGGCAACATTTTTAATAAAAGTACATGGCGATTCCATGATTAATGCCGGAATTTTTGATGGAGATATGCTGGTTATCGACAGGTCTGTTCAGCCAACCAGTGGTAAAATTGTATTGGGTGTATTAAATGGCGAGTTTACAATTAAAAGAATTGAAAAAATAAAAAATAAACTTTTTTTAATTGCTGAGAATGAATCATTCAATCCCATTGAGATCACCGGCGAGATGGAATTTAAAATATGGGGTGTGGTTACTTTTTCAATTCATAAAACATAAAACAGGCAGACTAAAAAAAATTAGGCCCAGGCAACTGAAAGTCTGTGGATTTCAGGTGCTGGGTAACAAACTATTAAAGATGCCGAATTGATTAAACAATTCAAATAATTGGACAAACTCCCTAAAGATGAAAAAAAATCTATACTAAAAGTTCTAGGGGCGCTTATTAGAGACTATAGGTAAGTACCCCAGCACCCGCAAGTCTTCCCGCAATAGCTCTTGCGCCGGAGCGACTTGTGGGTGATTGTATTCATAATGCTTATTTATGATATTATGCTTATAACTTACAAACCTTGTCCTTGTCCTGAACTCAAAGATAAGATAATTCTTTGCGCATTAAAAATGCAGGGATTAAATGCGTCCTCGTTATCCTTCACACCGGCCATTGGCTAAAACGCGGACGAGATTTTGGATTATAGTAAACATCAGTATAAAAAAAAATACCGTAATTTCATTTCAAAATCTTATCCAAAATATTCTTGAATTCATCAAGGGCTTGTGTCATTTCTTCGATACTGTAAAGCCTACTTTCCATATATTTTAGTTTAATGGTAGCTTCTCCTTTATTAGTTGATATATTAAAAACTAACAACCGATTATTTAAAAATAAATTCTGAATTTTCTCATCTCCAAATAAATTCTTCGCAATCTCTTTATTTGAACTATTTACAGTAAATTTTTTATCAAATTCCTGATTGCCTATTTTTATTCTTTTCCCTGAAAACAACTTATCAAAAAAATCTCGCTCACTTATGGATAGATAATCATTGACTTTATTTTTAAATGTAAACACAAGGGTAAATGCAGAAGGCTTGGTACTTGAATTATCCGTTTCTAATGATTGAAATAAGACAATTCTATTCACAATAATTTCCGAATAATATAATTCGTAATTATCACCATAAACAGGACGCTTCTCAATGTGGAATGCTCCGTTAATGATTTTACTAAATTCTATCAAATGTTTTTCCCAATAATCAAGAGTTAAATGCATAAATAATTATTTGAGGTAAAGAAGAAAATACATTTATAAACATATGAAATACAATTGAATAGATAAAGCCTAATCTTATTCTAACAAATGAAAGAAAGATGCCCGACACAAGTTGGGGAGTTAGAAGCATTGGAAGAAACAATAAGGTAATAACATTTAGTTCATATGAATCAATATGCCTAATAACAAAAAGAAAAAGAAATAGATAAAAAATTAACTTATAACTATTCTTCCAAACTTTGGTTATATTTTCAAATATTCTTTTATTTCTTAATAATAGATAGGTAGTGACAAAACCCATTAAAGCAACTGCCAATCGAAGTAATAAATTTTGATTGAAATTTATAATGTCAATTCTAAGGACATAGCTGACAACTATAAAGGATATAACAGAAACAGATAAACTTAAATTTATTATGTTCAGTTTTAATGAAAGCCTAAATGCCACTTCTTCTAATACTGGTATTATCAATAGATTAGCAAACCACAAATTAATAAGGCTTATATCAATAGGTTTAAAATGTATTTCAAAATTTAGCCGAATTAAACCTGTTAATGTAGATAAAATAACAAAGCCTAATACTAAGTTAATTCCAAATAGTTTAATGAATTTTACAATTTTTGCTCCAGATGAATTAAAAGTATATTTTAATTCATCTGGAGATATTAAAAACTGCCTAATTTCATTTAATGTACTCATTACCACCACGGTTGAAATTTTCTTGCAGTAAAAGTAGATTCCCAAAAACCTACTACACCAGGGGAAGAACTATAATGACCTTGTAAACCTTGCCAGCCTTTTGGCTTAGACATTTGCAAAGCACCATTTAAACGACCTGTCATAAATCCTTCTCCACCCATAGATGCAAACATTCCAACCCAAGAGCCCCACCCCGGCATGGAGTAGCCAAGAACACTATTTTTTCCAGTCGTAACAATATCGTAAGTAGAATTCCCATACACACTTGCAAGTAATTGAGCATTTCCTAATGTCAATGGGCTACTTTTAGGGTTAAGGGCACTTATAGAATTTTGAAAACTTGAGATGTCTCCTGAACTTACCGTATGAATAATATTTTCACTTCCTAATCCCGAAACATACAAAGGGGCTCCACTTTCATCATAGAACATTACTCCACCGTGAGGAACACCCCCACCGGCTTGGGCAACACCTGAAGAAGAAGCATCTGAAGAGGCATCATCTGAACTTTCGCCTGTATTTGCAGGCTCTGGAGTTTGATACGGAACAACATAATTTTGAAAAACTTCCTCGTAACTTACTGTTTCGCCGGTTCCAGTATTTATATAAACGTTATTTTCCCAATCATAAGTGAAACTATCTGGTCTTGTATAACAACTTTCAGTAGTAAAATTACCATAACCAGAAGGAGTATTTCCACTATATGAATTCCAGAGTGTATAATTAGTATATACTACAGGGCTGCTTCCTCCGTTCCAACCATTCGGTTTATAAGTATACCCGCTTGGATCGGTATATTTCAATGGGTTGTTTAATACATAGGAGTAACGATTATAATTTTGTGAATTAAAAGATTGCTGAACAAAGGGATCTGGCGAAAGGAACCTGCCAAGCCAGGGATCATACACCCTGCCATTCATATTTATGAGCCCGAAGGCATCCAAATGTTCGTGGCCGGTATAGCCCCTGTCAAATAAAAAGTCCTCTGTTAACACCTCAGAATAAGTAAGGTTTTCCCAGGTATCAGGATTACGACGCCTGCCCCATGGATCAAAGCTGTATCGCTTAATAATTGCTCCGGTTTTATTGGTCACAGTTTGAAGGTTGCCAAGATAATCAGCATATAAATAGTACATATTATTTTCGCCGGTGCTTTTATGTTCTTTAATCATAAATCCACCAACATATAATAGTTCGTGGGTTTCACCGGTCTGATTATCCTCTTCAATTTCATAATTGCCAAGAATATAATATTTCATCTTTTTAAGTACCCATGTTCCACTTTCATCCTCATAATATTTCATTATTTTTCGGGTTTCATCGGGCCCGTAAGTAAACTCAAGCTTTTTTTCACCCTGTGTGATGCTTTTAATTTTTTGAAATGCAGTATACTGTATGGTTTGATCTTTATTCTCACACACTTCTATATAATCTGAAGAAATACTACCTACATTTGTTACAGCATGTGGTTTTGTTGAATTGTATTGGTAACAATTTGGAGAGTTCACAGTGATATCAGTTTTACCTAAAATATTGCCATTGCTGGCATAAAGGACATGATACTGTTCCTGATTATCTTCACCCCAGGCTATTAGTCTATTATGCAAAGCATATGTGTCATAACTGAAATCTTCATGTAATGACAATCCGTTGGTATTATCTTCCCTCCAATTCAGATTGCCAGTTGAAGGATCAAAATTATAAAACAAATACTGAATGCTATCACTTCCTGTTTCTATGGTTGCCGGAAATCCATAACTATCGTAATTCTTATTTGTATATTGTCCGTTACCTAACATATAATCGGTTACCTGTCTACGTTGGTTCAAATCAATTATTTCCTTTAGAGTTTTTTGAGAACCTGATTCTTTAATTTTTCCGGCATATCCGTTTTCATTATAAAAATTTGTAGTTTGATATCCGGTTGGAAACGTTTGCTTTTTTGTCCTACCAAAAATATCGTATTCGGTATAATTTGAATAAGTTTGGCCTTCTATTGTTTCTTCTATTTGATTTATCCGCCCATATTGATCATAAAGATAATGATAATTAATGTTATTTTGACCTGAAATGCTTTCCAATTGCCCAAAGCCATTTGCAAATTCATTTGTAACATAATTATAAGTTGTATTTACATAGTCGGCCTCCACACCTGCCCCTGCAATAATTTCTTTATTTGTTATCCGATTCCATTCATCATACTGTATGTTTGTTACGTTATCATTATTGTCTGTTTGCGATCTTAACCTTCCATATGAATCATAATCATAAGTAGTAATGCCCATATTGGGTTCTGTAAGTTTTATTTGATTCCCAGCCTCGTCGTATTCCATTATGGTAGTTCCCCCTGCAGCTGTGACTGACTTTCCGTTTCCCAAGCTATAATATTCATAGTTAATTGTTCCCGTTGGGTCAATGATGTTATCAATTTTACCAAGTAAATTCACTGTTTTTGTAATTTCTACATTTGTTGAAAGGTTTTTTGTTTTAACACTTAGCCCATCATAAGTGTATTCAATTGTATGGCCAGGCCTTTGTTCTTCTTCTACCCTATTTAATTCATCATATGTATATATTGTAAAATTCCCCTCTCCTTCAGTTGCAAAATAGGGCTCATAAACCTTCTCTGTAAGTCCGTTAAAATAATATATTTTTTGTGTGTATATTTTTTGCCCGCTAAATCCTTTAGTAACAGTTTGTAATTCCCTTCCCTGTTTATCAAAGAATGTAATGACAGGAGAATTCCCCGATGTTTTGATCCAGGAGTAAAAAATACCATTTGTTGGATTATCCGGATGGTCATTACTCCATCGGAGAGCCTTCACTTCCTTGGTGTTGTCGGGAAAAGTGGTTTTCGTTAACCGGCCAAAATTGTCATAAAAAAATCGAGTTTCCAAATTGTTAATATCAATATTTTTGGCCTTTAAACCTAATTTCTTATTATATTCAAAGTTTTCCTCGTAAGTAATACCATCTCTTATATTAGTTACTTTAGATAAAAACCGTGCTTGATAATTGTCTGTTGTTTTATACTCATATTGTGTAATTAAAGTTGGTTCATCTAAATATTTCGGATTCAGTGGACTGGTGGTTTTCTGAAGCAGGTTGCCATAATCATCATAACTATCATATGATACCTCAATTGAAAACAATGGTTGGTTGTTAGGTGTATTTTTTGTAGATTCAAGATGCCATGGTTTAAGACCAGCATATTCATTTACAGTTACATTGAATAAGGGGGCTTCATTGTGTGATGTATAAGTTGTTATAATGGTATCCTGTAATCCGATTATCCAATTGGAACCAGATGCATGGCTCAAAAAACTAATTTCCTGGAACTGGTTAAACCATTCCGAACCAATTTCTTTTCTAGTATTTTCCTCAAGTCGAACGAGTATAGTATCGCTATTTAAATAATACGTTTTACCAACATAAGTAAAATCTATTAGATCCCCATTCAAATCGAATTTTTCAGTTTTGGTTTCATTTACATAATGGAAAAAACGATTCTCTCCAAAATTTGCATGATAGTTTAATTGTTTTATCCTGCTTATAAGTTTATTTGAATTATTGGTCCATTGTTTAATACTATCTGTTTGCACATGATAAAAAAGATTGTTATGGCTATTGTATGTTGTTGTTGTGGTCCCCTTTTCAGAGTTAATCAAAGTAAATTCATCAAATCCCAGAAATCCTTTTCCAAATTTGTGATATTTTGCACCTTTGTATTCTGGAATAAAAGAATTTGACACTGATCCAATCCCTGATTCAATTTTGTAGTTTGTAACAACAGGTAGTCCTCTTACCATTTGGCTAACAGGATAAACCTCGTCTGTTCCTTTAGAATACCCGCTATATAATTCTATTTGAGCATATTCAACACTTGTCTCCAATCCAAAGCCGTTTACAATTTTCGAGACAGGTGTATAATGTTTTTTAACAGTATCACAATAAGTATAATACTTGTCATTAATATCCAGAACATCTGCCATAACTAAATCAATACATCCTGAATTGTAGGATTCGCACCATAAATATCTCAGGTTATTTAAAGTAGGACTTCCATAAGAGTTATTTAGTATTAGTGTATCAGACGGTAGAAAGCTTTTTCCATCCGGTTGACATAGATAATCAATTCTGGCATATCGGCTTCCACTACCTGTTGTATGTATTTTTATCATAGATAAATCCGTATATTTATCACCATTTAAATCAATTGCATGAATTCTTTTAGAACCTGAAATAATATTTTCTATAGTAGGTGAAGGTGTGGGAATGAATCCTTTGCCATATGAATGATAGAATTCTACAGAATCATCATAACCAAGAAATAGAATATCGGCTTTACCATCTTTGTTAAAATCACCCGATACAAATTCACCATTTAAGTTTGGTAAATCAATATTAACATCATATCTCGTAATAAATGTATTATTACTTGACAATTCATGCATTTTTGAACCTTCATCTGATATCAAAAGCAATTCAGCTTTATTGTCCCCATTAAAATCCTTTGCAAAAAAGTATTCAGGTTTGTGCCATAATCCGGCTGTGTTGAAAATAAGGCCTGACAAAGGATTATCTATTGTACTTGTGTAGATTCTAAAGTTATCAAAAGAAGTACTATCCTGATCATATAAAACACAACAATCCATTAGGCTATTTCCCGTAAAATCATTAATTATAAATCTAGGAACAGCAAACGCAGTCAATGACAAACTAAACAAGTTTTCTGTAATAGAACAGGAGAATGGGCTCGTGCCTTCAACGTAGTCAATAAACACTATTTTGCCATAGACTTCAGTATCGTCAGGGTTGTTATAGGTGTAAAAAATATCATTTATTCCATCTCCATTAAAATCAGCTGTTTGAAATGATTCAATCTTTTCATCAAAGACATAACTAAATTGAGTATAATAACTAAATTTGCCATAGCCATCATTCATGTGAACACGTAAAGAAAATTTGTCATTGCTTATTAATTTTCTTAATCCAATGAGGTCATCTTTACCATCCTGGTTAAAATCAGAACTGTAAAATGACGTTGACCCATCAATCCCCTCCCAGAGAGATTCAGAAACAATCTCTATAGGCGCATAATCATTAACATTCCATTCAAATTTGGTGGGATTAAAATAATTTCCTTCGGAATTATATTGAGTAACTGATACTAGATAATGTTTATCAAACATTCCTTTTGGCTCATAATTCAACTTATATTCATCAATTAATTCCCATGAAGGCATGAGCCTGCATATTATTCTGGATAAGCGTTTAGTTCTTTGAGAGAACAAACTATTGTATGAAGTATTGTAATAGTAAAAATATCTTTTGGGTGTACTAAGATTGTTGTCATAGTAAAATTCGATTAGGTAATATGGGGCTATTCCTGTATTGCTGTTTCCTGAATATCTAATATATTTTGGAGATATGAATCCATCGTCAGGATAATTATTGTATTCAAAGGCGATGTAATTATTTGAAACATCAAAAATTGTATCAATATACCATGCCATTGGTTTTAGACTTGTCTGTAGATTTAATCTTGAATTTGAACTGGTTCCATATTTATATATTTTCCCATCGCCATGATATACGATAAGCCCATTATTAATATTGCCATCAACAGGGACAATCTTTTTATAAGATTCATTTTCAGTCCGGTATTCATTTTCATTGATCTTAATCAAATGTTGCCCATCTAATAGTAATTGATCCGCGCTACTAAATGTAACTGTTTGTGATGTATCATTATAATAATAAGAGTGGGGGAAACGGTTAATCACAGAAATCCCACCAAGCTGCCAATCTTCGCCCATCAGTCCATCACCACCCTGACTTGAATAGTTTATTGACAAATTAGGGGTTAAGCCATTGGTTCCTCCAGGAAAAGATAAAGGGATATTGTAATTTGCCGCTCCTGTTGGAGTTACTGAAAAGGAACCTGGTATTGTTCCAACTATTCCTCCATTATTGTTCCCTGGAGGGCCGATGATCGTATCTATCTCGGGGGGAAATACCATCAACGGATAACTGTTTGCTTTGAAATGACCGTCTCCGCTAGGGTGAGACTCAAAGCCATCAGA
>Ga0255397_1016_pt1 | contig 10452 bp, 8 predicted proteins | sample ANMaggSeSYBR01C6_FD_182116 | JGI IMG/M metagenome (GOLD analysis project Ga0255397, IMG submission 182116) | Sediment cell enrichment communities from methane seep in Santa Monica Basin, California, United Staets - ANME aggregate JGI... | ecosystem: Environmental > Aquatic > Marine > Cold seeps >...
AAAAAAATATTTATTTCCTGTAAAAAATACCCGCTTTGTTGAAGCTGCCTACATTCCTGATGTGGAACGAGCAACATTATGCGTCTCTTCACAGGTGGGTTGCCGTATGGGTTGCGGTTTTTGTATGACTGCACGTCAGGGATTTCAAAGTAATCTTACTGCTGGTGAAATTGTAAACCAGATCAGAAGCTTACCTGAAAAAGATAATCTGACCAATATTGTATATATGGGAATGGGTGAACCACTGGATAATTTTCAGAACGTAATGCAAAGTCTGGAGATATTAACTTCAGATTGGGGATTTGCCATGAGCCCACGAAGAATTACTGTTTCAACCATTGGAATTGTTGGAGCCTTGACCAAGTTTCTTGAAAATAGTGAATGTCACCTTGCAGTAAGTTTACATACTCCATTTGATGATGAACGACGAACATTGATGCCGGTTCAAAATAATCATCCCATTGAAGAAGTGTTAAAGGTTATTAAAAGTTATGATCTTGGACGACAACGTCGTGTTTCATTCGAATATATTATGTTTAAAGACCTGAATGACACACTCCGTCATGTAAATCAACTGGCCAGAATCTTAAATGGTATCCGATGCAGGATTAATCTCATCCGTTTTCATCCTATACCAGATGTTCCTTATCAAACTTCTGATGATGATACCATTGAAGAATTCAGAAATGCATTGAATAAAAAAGGAATTCGTACAACCTTAAGGGCATCACGGGGACAGGATATTGAAGCAGCCTGTGGATTATTGTCAACTTTGGAATTGAATAAAAAGACTTGATTTAATTATCCAGTTTAAATTCGATTGGTAATACAAATTGTACAGTAACCGGTTTTCCCCTTTGTTTACCGGGAATCCAGTCAGGCATGGATTCAATCATTTGTAATGCCATTTCATCACAACCTCCCCCAATACCTCTTTTAATTTGTACATTCTTAACTTTTCCAGACTTCATAACCAAAAATGAAACATATACTTTTCCCTGAATTCCCAAAATCTTAGCACTATCCGGATAAACCAAATTTTCCTGAAAATATTTAAACATAGCTTCCTCTCCACCCGGATATACAGGATCCTCTTCTACAACAAAAAAAATGGTAGAATTTGATTCTGAAATCGAATCAGGATTAATCATACTGTTATTCTCCACTGAAAATTTTCTACTGCTTTTTTTGGCAACAGCAGGAGATGTTTCAGCCGAAATAGAATTTAATTGAATTTCTCCATTTGTTGCTTTGTCCTGTGATGAAACCCCCTTGGCATCCATTGCATCTCCATTAATAATATATTGAGTTTGTTCATCTGAAAGTATAGTCGCAATGGGTTCTTCTATTACAATTTCATTCAAAATTTCATCCACTTCTTCTACAGGTTTATCTGACTTTTCTTTATGAATATCAATGGGTGGAATTGGTTTTGACTCATTGGCTGCTTGACTTGGTGCTTCCTCTTCTCCTGATTCTTCTGGCAATAATTTTATCTCTTCAACAAATTTGGGCTCAGGTTTTTCAATAAGTGCCGATATTTCAGAATTTTGATTTTGCCAGTAAAATCTGAAATATGAAAATACACCAATTAAAATAAGCACAGAGGCTGCTACTGCAAAATAATAAAGCCTGGTTTGCTTTTTGAATTTTTCAGATTGGGTTCCTTTTGAATTCGGAAGTGTCTTTTCTAAATTTTCTTTTATTTCAGATACAATTAAGTCTATTTTATGAGAATCAGAAATCAACTGAAGACCTTCCAAAGCATCAGAACACAGTTCACAACTATTCAGATGATTTTTTATGCGATCTTTTTCCAAATCAGAAAACACATCAGAAATATATCCCTTAAGGGCTTCTGTCGTTAAGCATCCAGATTTTGTAAAAAGGTCAATATGTATGTTTGATTCACTCATTCTCTAAAAAAATCTTCAAGTTCCGTTTTCCATTTTGTATGTAACTTTTTACCTGTTTTAGACTAAATCCTGTCATTTCAGCTACCTCCTTATAGCTTTTTTCCTGTAAATATAGCAATTCTATACATCTGCGTTGATCAGCTTTTAATTGATCAATCCCTTTCTTATACCAATTTCTTTTGTTCGTTGTTCAGCTGTAAAAGATGACAACCCAAATAGTCCCAGGGCAGCTATAAAAATTGCAAGGAATGTAAAATACACAAACAAGCGACTCATATTAACCTCTGAAGTATACATTTCTTCATATTTGGTTTGCTGCATAAAATATTCAAATGGATATTTGGGATAAAGGCTTTCCCATTTGGCTGAAATTAATCCCAGCACTTGTTTTTTATCTTCAGGATTAATTTTAATGGAAAGATATCGTACTCTTTCTGGTTGATTCATAATGATCAATGGCATAACTTCTTCATGTAAAGAAGCAAAATTGAAATCCTCTACTACCCCTACAATCCTTAATGGATAGCCTTCTTCGCCTTCATTACCTGGTATATAGATGAATTTACCCAGCGGATCTTCCCAACCCAATTTTTTCTGATAGGCTTTATTGATCACAATGGCATTTGAATCTGCAATGCTGTTTTCGAAGAAATTTCTCCCTAACCCAATGTTTGCATCAAAAACCTCCAGATAATTTGGATCAGCTTGCATGTGAAGCATCAGGATCATATCGTCAATATCACCCCCTTCCGGGTAAAAACCTCTTCGTTGCTGAAAATTACCTAAATATGAGGAAGATCCGGTAACATCCATTACACCGGGTAAATTTTTCATCTCCGCTTTTAATGACATATAGTTTTTCGTCATGTCACTATTTCGAAGGGATACTACAACCAGATTTTTATTATCAATACCCAGGTCTTTGTTGTTGATGTAGTTCAGTTGCTGATAGATGAGTAAAGTTCCGGCTATTAAAAACATAGAAATAACAAATTGTGTTACTACCATTACATTCCTGAATCCGGATTTTTTGGTATTGTTAAATAAAAATCCTTTTAATACTGTAATGGGCTTAAAGCGTGACATGTAAATAGCTGGATAGCTTCCTGCTAATAATCCAACAAATAAAATAATGCCAATAAGGAAAATGAAATAATTCCAATTTAGAAATAAACTCATCCTAAAATTATTGCCAGTCAAATTATTAAAGAGCGGCAACAGTAAATCAAAAAGTATAATCGCCAAAACCAAACTTATAACTACAATTATAACAGATTCAAGTATAAATTGCTTAAAGAGCATACCCCTATTAGCACCAAAAACTTTTCTTAATCCTACCTCTGTCGATCGTTTTGCAGATCGTGCTGTAGATAAATTAATGAAATTAATACAGGCAATAATTAAAATAAGAATAGCTACTGCGCCAAAAACATACACCCTTGACGCATCGCCAGTGGCCCTCATTTCGTGCAGGATATTGGAATGTAAATAAATACTGGTAATAGGTTGAAGATAGACCTCATATGTTCCACCGACCTGAGCCAATCTTTCTGCCATATGATTGTCAACCACTTCAGCAATCTTAGTTTCAACTTCAGTAATGTCTGATCCGGGATAAAGTTTGACATAGTTTAAAGTAGAATAATTAAAAAGCGAGCTTAAAAAGTTCTTCCACCGTTCGTTTTGATATAATGTGGAAAAAGAAACAAGAATGTCAAAATCAAGATGGTTTTTTTCAACTATATTTTTTACTATTCCAGTTACTGTGTAGCTTTTGTCATTGTTCCAGGTAATTTGTTTTCCAACAGGATCCTCATTACCAAAAAATTTATTTGCCATTCTTTCAGTTAGGACTATACAATTTGGATGAATTAATGCAGTTATTAGATCACCCTGAATCACGTCAAATGAAAAAATTTCAAAAAACGAAGAATCGGCAAACAGGATATTTTCTTCGTAAAAGGACTTTTCTCCTACTGATAATAAGGTCATTCTCCCTTCGCGAATCCTTGTATAGCCAATTACCTCAGGAAGTTCTTTATGTAATAAATATGCAAACGGACCACCGGTAACCGCAGCCTCGAACTCATTTCCCGACATACTGGCTTTTACCGCCAGCCGGTGAATATCCTCAGCATCCTTAAAATGATCATCATAACTTAATTCGGTATAAACATGTAGAAAAATCAGAAAACTACAAGCCAGGCCAATAGCCAGGCCGACTATATTTATAATAGAAAAAGACTTGTTTTTGAGAAGATGCCTTATGGCAAGCTGAAAGTAACTCTTTATCATAGTTTAAATTGGTTAGGTTCAACCATAACTATTATTATGGTTTGTAAACTTTAAATATGGTTACTGGTTAAAAATCCAAGCTATCTCAAAACACCTTCCCTTCGTCTGAACATCAATGGAATGTTGCCATCATCAGGTGGGCCAATTTCCACCAACTCCCAATCTTTTTCCTTTTCTTCGATATAATGTTTTAAAACAGTGACCTTGTCTTTTGGCGGAACTTCATTTTTTTCCCAGTTAAGCAATTCAACTTTGTAATGAATGGTTCGTTTTTTACCATTTATGCTAACTTCAATTTCAACATTCTGTTCCGGTTCAACATCAGGTATTAGAATTACAACTTCTCTCATAGCACATTAGTTTAAATAGTTTTTGTGGTTACCATCGATTCTTTTGTGGTCAATTATTTTTTTGTTTCATATCTGAAATAAATTTTACTAACGACTCTCCATCCATCCTCAAATTTGTATAATGATAAATAATCCGTAAAAATTTTCTTTCCTCCTTTGAATAATTCTATTTTAGCTATAGCTGCCGTACCTGTAATGTCAATAACCGGATATTTACAAGTAACTATTTCATCCTCTTTTGGAGGTCCGGGATTTTCTTTCAGTTCATTTTCGTGATACTTTATCCAGCTGTAAATGGGCCATTTGGTAAGGTCATCATTTCGTAAACCCAATAAGTTAAAACCGGGGTGGAATCCTTTCTCAATATCAGAAACCGGGCCTTTGTTCTGCAAACCATCTACGTAAGCTGATTGAATAACTTTTTTAATTGCGTCCTTTTCAACATCTTCCTGAGCGTTCAAGCAAAAGGGTAACAAGGCCAGCAATACTGTTACAATTAATACATTTTTCATAAAATTGGTTTTTAGATTTTTACAGAATTCACTTTTCCTTTAATATTTTCATTGATAATTTGACCATCGAAAAGACGAACAATCCGCTGGGCATATTCCGCATCACGCTGTGAGTGGGTAACAATAATCAGGGTTGTGCCATTCTGATTTAACTCATCAAGCATATTCATAACTTCTTCACCATGTGCAGAGTCAAGGTTACCTGTTGGCTCATCCGCCAGGATCAATTTGGGTTTTGCAACTACTGCCCTGGCTACTGCAACACGCTGTTGCTGACCACCTGAAAGCTGTAAGGGAAAATGTTTTTTCCGGTGAAGGATTTTCATGTATTCCAATACTTCCTCTACCCTTTTTTTCCTTTCTGAAGATTTCATCCCCAGATAAATTAGCGGAAGTTCTACATTTTCAAAAACATTGAGTTCATCAATCAGGTTAAAGTTTTGAAATACAAATCCGATATTTTCCTTCCGGAGCTTTGCGCGTTGTTTTTCTGAATAAGTCGCCACATTTTGGTCAAGAAAAAAATATCCACCACCTGAAGGATTATCGAGGAGTCCAAGTATGTTAAGGAGTGTTGATTTTCCACAACCAGACGGACCCATTATCGCGACAAATTCTCCCTGCTTGATTTCAAATGTAACCTCATTTAAAGCAGTGGTTTCTACCTCATCGGTCCTAAAGATCTTTGTTAAGTTTTCTGTTTTTATCATGATTACTAAATTAAAGATTATATTATTTTATTTGCTTGGAGCAGGGAGCGAGGTGCGTGGAGTTTGGCGCAGACTCTATTCTCTTTGCTCCCTGTAATTAAACAAGAGTTTTTCGGAAGTTAGTTATTTTTCGGCTTAAGTGTTCTAATTTATTAAATAATTCTTCCTTTAACTCATGTGTTATTAAGGCTCTTCTTTCTACAATGAAAACAATATTGGCACATTCGAAAACGGATCGTCTTGAAAATTTTAGGAAATTTGCAAAATCTTTGTCAGAAAAGGATCCAGAGCCTTCCAAAATATTGTTAGACATACTCATTCCTGCTCCACGTAACTGTTCGGCAAATCTAAATCGTTTCTTTTCTTCAAGGTCATCTGCAATATCAAATAACTGATCACTAACCTCAATTGCCATCTGCCATATTTCTAAGTTCTCAAATCTAAATTGTGCCATAATTGAAATATTTACATTTTACGATTTTTTATATATTAAACTTCTTCAAACTCCAAGCTCCCTGCCCAAAGCTCCCTGCTATTTAAATACAAGCTTTTCTTTACTCCCAAACGAATCATATGATGAAATAATCACCTGTTCCCCAGGTTCAAGACCTTCCATCACTTCATAATAATTGGTATTTTGTCTTCCTATCCTGATTTTGCGTTTCGTTGCAAAAGTTCCGGTTGGATCAACAAAGTATATCCAATTTCCTCCGGTTTCCTGGAAAAATCCACCACGTTTTACAATAATTGCCTCTGTCGCACTACTGAAACTCAAACGCAGTTGAACCGTTTGTCCTCTTTTTATTTGATCAGGCTGTTCACCTTCGAAATAAAGATCTACCTGGAATGAACCGTTCGTTACATTTGTATAGATCTTCCCAATTGCCAGATAATAGGTCTTTCCAGCAAAATCAAATTCAGCAAGCTGCCCGATATATACCCTAGATATATACCTTTCATCGATATTTGCTTTTAATTTGAATCCATCTAGCATGTCGATCTGGCCTAAATGTTCACCGGCAGATTTTGTTTCACCTATCTCAACACTAAAAGATGATAGTTGGCCAGCAGTTGGAGATTTGATATAAAGATTTTCCAGATTTTCCCTTAGCATATCCAGGTTCTTTTCCATTCGCTCCATAGTCATTCCAATTTGAATGCTTCTGTTAGCAGCAGAAATGGAATCAAGTTTTTTAAGTTCTATAGATATATGTAATTGTTTTACAGTAAATTGATATTCTCTTTCGGCGTCTTCAAATTCCTTATCGGATATAACCTCTTCTTTATATAATTGTTCTTTTCGCTCAAAATCCCGTTTGGTCTGATCGATTTGATATTGCATTTCCACAATTTCACTTTGTCGGTAAAATTTGTTTTGTTCGAGGCCTATTTTTGTATTTTGCAGATTGTTAATAGCTTCAAAAATTCGTGTTTCCTGTTCCATTAAGCTGAGTTCCATATTGGCATTGGCAAGCTTCATAATGGTATCTCCTTTATTAAGCAATGCGCCATCTTCCACATATACTTTTTCAACAAACCCCCCCTGGACAGCATCTATGTAAATTGTATTCCTTGGAAAAACAACACCATCAACCGGGATAAACTCCTGAAATTTATCAGCCAAAACCGAGGCAATGGTAATCTGGGATTTATCAACATATAATTTACTTCGTTTATCCCTGAAAAACAGTAAGTATAAAATGAACAAAACAAATATGCTTATACCAGCAATATTCAATATTTTTTTTGTCGTCCACTTTTTCTTTTCTATTGCTTTATCCATTCCCATAACCCGGTAATTTTTCTCTTATATTCTGATATAGTTAAACCTGATAATTCTAAACCTTTGATAAAAAGGCTGTGCAGGGATAACTCCAATACTATGCCATTTATCCTAATGCCCTGAAAAATAAAATATTATAAACAGCCCTCTCTTTAACACTTATTAACATTGTTCGGTGGTGGGCAATATTTGTACACATGCGAACAATGGAGTAATAATACTAAAAAAGAACTTGCTAATTACTATTCCTATCAGACTTTGCCAATTAAATAGCATTTATTCGAACAACTCTTTAATTTTAATTAGGAAGACCCCTAATGTAAAAGTAAATTGTTGGTATAAAGTTTGTAATATTATGAATAAAAAGATTATTCCATGTTCCTCAAAATCAAGAGAAAGTTAAATCCCGGATTGGACATTAAGTCCTTCTCTGATGAGGAATTGATTGTTAGATATAAAGACTCACCCGACAATACAATTATATCTGAATTATTTGATCGATACACACATTTAGTCTTTGGGGTAAGCATGAAATACTTAAAGAATGAAGAAGAAAGCAAGGATGCTGTCATGCAGATTTTTGAACAGCTATTTTCTAAATTAAAAACCCAGGAAATACAACACTTTAAAAGCTGGATTTATACAGTTTCAAAGAATCATTGCCTGATGAAAATTCGTCATGAGCAATCGGTTCGAAAGTATAAGGATGAATATTATGCAAATATGCAACAGGAAATTATGGAATCCGCCGAATTATATCATCATTTAAACAAAGAGGAAATAAATGACAGGATACCGAAATTAAAAAAAGGGATTGATCAATTAAAAGCTGATCAACGCAGATGTATAGAATTGCTATATTTACAGGAAAAAAGCTATAAGGAGGTAGCTGAAATGACAGGATTTAGTCTAAAACAGGTAAAAAGTTACATACAAAATGGAAAACGGAACTTGAAGATTTTTTTAGAGAATGAGTGAATCAAACATACATATTGACCTTTTTACAAAATCTGGATGCTTAACGACAGAAGCCCTTAAGGGATATATTTCTGATGTGTTTTCTGATTTGGAAAAAGATCGCATAAAAAATCATCTGAATAGTTGTGAACTGTGTTCTGATGCTTTGGAAGGTCTTCAGTTGATTTCTGATTCTCATAAAATAGACTTAATTGTATCTGAAATAAAAGAAAATTTAGAAAAGACACTTCCGAATTCAAAAGGAACCCAATCTGAAAAATTCAAAAAGCAAACCAGGCTTTATTATTTTGCAGTAGCAGCCTCTGTGCTTATTTTAATTGGTGTATTTTCATATTTCAGATTTTACTGGCAAAATCAAAATTCTGAAATATCGGCACTTATTGAAAAACCTGAGCCCAAATTTGTTGAAGAGATAAAATTATTGCCAGAAGAATCAGGAGAAGAGGAAGCACCAAGTCAAGCAGCCAATGAGTCAAAACCAATTCCACCCATTGATATTCATAAAGAAAAGTCAGATAAACCTGTAGAAGAAGTGGATGAAATTTTGAATGAAATTGTAATAGAAGAACCCATTGCGACTATACTTTCAGATGAACAAACTCAATATATTATTAATGGAGATGCAATGGATGCCAAGGGGGTTTCATCACAGGACAAAGCAACAAATGGAGAAATTCAATTAAATTCTATTTCGGCTGAAACATCTCCTGCTGTTGCCAAAAAAAGCAGTAGAAAATTTTCAGTGGAGAATAACAGTATGATTAATCCTGATTCGATTTCAGAATCAAATTCTACCATTTTTTTTGTTGTAGAAGAGGATCCTGTATATCCGGGTGGAGAGGAAGCTATGTTTAAATATTTTCAGGAAAATTTGGTTTATCCGGATAGTGCTAAGATTTTGGGAATTCAGGGAAAAGTATATGTTTCATTTTTGGTTATGAAGTCTGGAAAAGTTAAGAATGTACAAATTAAAAGAGGTATTGGGGGAGGTTGTGATGAAATGGCATTACAAATGATTGAATCCATGCCTGACTGGATTCCCGGTAAACAAAGGGGAAAACCGGTTACTGTACAATTTGTATTACCAATCGAATTTAAACTGGATAATTAAATCAAGTCTTTTTATTCAATTCCAAAGTTGACAATAATCCACAGGCTGCTTCAATATCCTGTCCCCGTGATGCCCTTAAGGTTGTACGAATTCCTTTTTTATTCAATGCATTTCTGAATTCTTCAATGGTATCATCATCAGAAGTTTGATAAGGAACATCTGGTATAGGATGAAAACGGATGAGATTAATCCTGCATCGGATACCATTTAAGATTCTGGCCAGTTGATTTACATGACGGAGTGTGTCATTCAGGTCTTTAAACATAATATATTCGAATGAAACACGACGTTGTCGTCCAAGATCATAACTTTTAATAACCTTTAACACTTCTTCAATGGGATGATTATTTTGAACCGGCATCAATGTTCGTCGTTCATCATCAAATGGAGTATGTAAACTTACTGCAAGGTGACATTCACTATTTTCAAGAAACTTGGTCAAGGCTCCAACAATTCCAATGGTTGAAACAGTAATTCTTCGTGGGCTCATGGCAAATCCCCAATCTGAAGTTAATATCTCCAGACTTTGCATTACGTTCTGAAAATTATCCAGTGGTTCACCCATTCCCATATATACAATATTGGTCAGATTATCTTTTTCAGGTAAGCTTCTGATCTGGTTTACAATTTCACCAGCAGTAAGATTACTTTGAAATCCCTGACGTGCAGTCATACAAAAACCGCAACCCATACGGCAACCCACCTGTGAAGAGACGCATAATGTTGCTCGTTCCACATCAGGAATGTAGGCAGCTTCAACAAAGCGGGTATTTTTTACAGGAAATAAATATTTTTTT
>Ga0255397_1019_pt1 | contig 10021 bp, 6 predicted proteins | sample ANMaggSeSYBR01C6_FD_182116 | JGI IMG/M metagenome (GOLD analysis project Ga0255397, IMG submission 182116) | Sediment cell enrichment communities from methane seep in Santa Monica Basin, California, United Staets - ANME aggregate JGI... | ecosystem: Environmental > Aquatic > Marine > Cold seeps >...
GGTGAAGCCATTTTTAGAGCATGATTGGGATAAACTCTCAGATTTCGCAAAAAAACATTTACAGGATGCAGATAATAAAGAGGATTTTGAAGAATGGAAGAAAAGAAAGTGTGATAACCTTAAACTATGAAAATACTTCTTGTTGCCTCAGAAGTTGCTCCTATTGTAAAGATTGGTGGATTGGGAGATGTGATAGGTTCCTTACCAAAGGCTCTTGAAAAACTAGGTGTAAATGCTGATGTAGCTGTTCCTTATTACCCAAAGGCAAAAACAGAAAATTTGAAGGTTTATAAGGCTATGGAGCTTGAGGTTCCTTTCGATAATAAGAGTAATACGGTGGAGATACATAAGACTAAATTACCTGGTTCTGATGTGGACGTACTTTTGTTTAAGAACCAAGAGTACTTTGCCCTTGGAGGAAAAAGCGCTTTTTTAAATAATCCTAGTGAAACAGAAATGTTCTCTTTTTTTAGTAGAGCCGTGGTTGAATACATTAAGGCTGAGTACAATACCTATGATTTAATACACTGTCATGATTGGCACACGGGTTTGGTTAATCAGATACTAAGAGAAGAACTCCATGAAGAAAGACCTGCCACTATCTTTACTGTTCATAATCTATTTTATCAAGGTAAGGCTGAGGTAGAGCTTGTTAAAGAGCTAGGTTTTTCACCAGGTACACATCCTCTGATTGATTTTGATATACAAGATGGGGATTTAAACTTGCTGTTTCAAGGTATAACTACAGCCGATTTTGTTAATACAGTGTCCGAATCTTACGCTGAAGAGATAAAGACTAAGACTTTTGGTAAGGATCTGGCCGAGACTTTACAGGCAAGACAAGATAAATTAAAAGGCATTTTAAATGGTATAGATTATTCTTTTTTCCCAAGAGATTTTGATGAGAGTAATTGGAAAGAGAAAAAGGTTGAACATAAGAAGAAACTTCAAAAAGATTTAGGTTTAGATGTTTGTGACAAGCCTATCTTTTCTTTTGTTTCAAGATTAGATCCTGGTCAAAAAGGTTTAGATATATTGTTTGTATCCATAGACCACATATTAGAAAAGGGTGGTCAGTTTGTTTTATTGGGGACGGGCGACAAGAAATGGGAGAAGAAGTTTGAAAAACTCGCCAAAAAGAAGAAATACAAAGGGGATATAGCGATTAAAATAGAATTTAGTGTTGACTTAGCCAATCAAATTTACTGCGGGAGTGATTTTTTCTTTGTGCCTTCTTTGTATGAGCCATGCGGACTTACACAGATGATTTCCATGCATTATGGAACCCCACCAATAGTTAGAAATGTGGGTGGATTGAAGGATACCGTAGTAGATAATGAAACAGGTTTTACCTTTGAGAAATATTCTTCCCTTGATTTAAACAAGGCCATAAGTAGAGCCTTTAAACTATATGAAGATAAAGAAGGTTTTGATAAAATGGTTGAGAATGTACTGGCTAAGGATTTTTCATGGGATATAAGTGCCAAAAAATATGTAGATTTGTACGAGGAAGTAATAGATTCTAGAAAATAGAAAGGAATAATATGTCAAAGTTGATATTCGATAAATTAACTAAAATTCCTACAATTCTTGCTACAACTAGGGCAAAAAGACCTGATCAAACAGGTACCATGGCAGCAAAAAAAGATGAGAAAGTAGTTGGGGAGGAAGCAAAGCCCAAGAAAAAAGTAGACTTTTTTGCCAAAGGTAACGAGGAAATGACGCCCCCAACTTTGTATCAAGACCAAGAAGACTGGAATGTTAGAATTTTCTCAAACAAATTTCCGCTTTTGGATAAACATGAAGTTATAGTTCACTCTCCAGATGATTTTGAAGATCTTCCTAATTTACCTAGGGAGCAAGTTGTGAGATATATTGAAGCTATATTAGCTAGAATAGACCATCATTTGAAGGAGGGTATGGAAGTCTTTATTTTTAATAATAGAGGGGCAAGGGCTGGTGCTTCGGTTACCCACCCACATTCACAACTGGTTGCTCTAAAAGGTTTTCCAGGAGTAATCGAAGAAAAAAGAGAAGCGGCTTTAGGTTATTTTGATGAGCATGGTTCTTGTTATTGGTGCGATTTAGTTCAAGATGAGTTAGAAGATAGAGGTAGAGTTATATATGAAAGCGATCACTTTGTGATTATAGTTCCAAGAGCTTCTAAGTGGAGCTATGAAATGATGCTATTACCCAAGAGGCACCTTCCCAACATGGTTTACATAAATCAAGAAGAAATCTCAGATTTAGCCAAGACTTTGCAGGGAGCTTTGCATGCTTATGATGAATTGTTTGATTTCCCTGATAGAAATTACTGGTTTTACACCGAAAGACATGAGCCTTTTCACTGGCACATGGGTTTTATCCCCCATATTAAGGTGTTTGGGGGTTTGGAATTAGGGGCTGGCATTTGGGTTAACGATAAAGCTACACCTGAAGATGCAGCCCAACAGCTTGGTAAGGCTATTGAGGATTATTTTGGAGACAAAGAGAGCCCCGAAGTTAAAAAGTAGTTATTATATTAATTGAATATTACTCGCGAGTCGCGAAAATCGGCCCTAAAAAACCCCGCGCATGGCGGGGTTTTTTAATTCTCAGTCTAAATTAAAAGACTACAAAGAGTGAGTTATTTTAGCTCAACCTTGGCACCAGCTTCTTCTAGTTTTTTCTTAGCATTTTGTGCGTCTTCTTTTTTGGCCTCTTCTAAAACTGGTTTTGGCGCGGATTCGACTAAACCTTTAGCTTCCACTAAACCTAAAGCTTGATTTATTTCTCTTACAGCTTTAATAACGGCTATTTTGTTGCCGCCAGTTTCAGTTAGTACAACATCAAACTCTGTTTGTTCATCTACAGCTTCAGCTTCAGCACCGTTTCCGTTAGCACCTGCAGGCATAGCGCCCATCATCATAGGAGCAGCAGCAGACACACCAAACTTGTCTTCAAGAGCCTTAACTAAGTCATTAAGTTCAAGGACGTTCATCTTCTCGATCATTTCCATGATCTTTTTTGCGTCTCCTTTTAACTTAATTTCCTCTTTTTTCTCTTCGACTTTTTCCTTTTTGGTTTCTACCTTCTCTTCTTTGGCCTCAACCTTTTCCTCAACCCTTTCTTTTACTTCTTCTACTTTGTCATCGACTTTTTTATCTTTTGACATTAGTTAGCACCCCCTTTATTTTTTTCATCGGCTATTTTTGATAGCACGGTTACTAATTTTCTTCTATTTCCTCCAATAACATTAATAAGACCTGATAAAGGTGATTTTAGTCCTCCTACTACTTGAGCAAGTAACTGCTCTTTTGATGGAAGCTCGCTTATTTGCTCCACTTTATCGGCTGCGGTAAATACACCTTCAATTAAGGCAAATTTAACCTTTGGTAACTCAAATTTTTTAGCAAATTCAAATAATGGTTTAAGATAGGCCACCGGGTCTTTGTACGAAAATACAGCTGCTGTGGGGCCTTTTAAGTGTTGATTAAATTCTTTTGTATCGATTCCCTCGTCTTCTAGAGCCAATTTTAACAGAGTGTTTTTAGCTATAACTGATTCTGAGTCTTCGTCAGTCATTTGCTGTCTGAATTCATTGATATTGTTAACATTTAGGCCTAGGTAATCAACAAAAGTGATAGATTTAGCCTTTTTTACTTTTTCTTTTAAGTTTTTTATTGTGTTTGTAGTTTTTTGGTTTGGCATAATATTCCCTTTGCGCTTTCAACAAAAAAGCGCCTTTCTCAAAGACGCTAAAACAATTAGACCTGTCACTAACTTTTGTTTCCTCGGCACGACTTATGGGCGCATGCTGTCTTTGGATGCAAGAGTTAGTTTATATTTTTTTGGAATTTTGTCAACCACCAGTTATTTCTGGTTAAATTAGAAGCTACCATATTTTCACAGAAAGGTGGTTGGGGTATGTTAGGAATGTGAGCAGATACGTTTCCAAAGAGGATAGGTTATACCCAGGACTATTGAAAAGTATCGAAAATAAACCTGAAAGGCTTTACTACAAGGGAAAATGGGATTCCGAACTTTTTAATAACTGTTTGGCGGTGGTGGGAAGCAGAAGAGTGTCAGAGTACGGAAGACGGGTCACTGAGGAGTTAGTTTTTGAACTAGCTAGTCGGGGAATAACTATCATTTCAGGTTTTATGTATGGTGTTGATGCGTTGGCTCACAAGACCGCAATTGCAGCTGATGGCAAGACAGTGGCGGTTGTGGCATATGGAATCGAACGGGCTTGTCTAGGGTATATGGGGGGTTTATATGAAGATATTTTAAACTCTGGGGGTTTGGTTGTGTCTGAATACGGCAGTGACGAGCCCGCTCGAAAGTTTATGTTTCCTAAGAGGAATCGCATTATTGCGGGGTTAAGTATGGCGACCTTGGTTGTAGAGGCGGGGTTAAAGAGTGGTTCTCTGATTACCGCTGGGTATGCCGCAAAGTATGATCGGGCAGTGTTGGCGGTTCCGGGATCTATTTATAATAATAATTCGAAAGGAACTAATGGGCTTGTTTTAGAGGGTAAAGCTACCATGATAACAGGGGTTAAGGACGTGCTTAACGTTTTTGAATTAGTAAAAGGGCCAACGCCTAGCAGGTTGGTTTCAGGGCAGGGCGGACTACAAAACTCTCTTTTGACACAAAACTCCCTTTTAGGGCACATTTCAAAGGAATTCATGACTAGAGATGAGATTTGTAAAGCCACAAAGTTGCCAATTTCTGAATTAAACCAGAAGTTGACCTTGTTGACTTTGTCAGGACAGGTTATTGAGAGGGGAGGCAAATATCGTGCTAACTGTGGTTAACTCCGTTGCCAGTAGAGGAATCGAGTCAATACTAGTAAAAGTGGAGGTGAACGTGGCCAGCAGGGGATTTCCAAGCTTTGATATTGTAGGTTTGCCCTCAAAAGCAGTGGCTGAGAGTCGAGAACGGGTGAAGACAGCTATTATAAATTCAGGATTTAGCTTTCCGAATAAGAAAATTACCATCAATTTGGCTCCAGCAGACATTCCAAAAGAAGGTTCATTCTACGATTTACCTATTGCAGTTGGTTTGTTGGCTAGTATAAGTGGTTTTGAGGTTTCTAATGACACTCTTTTTTTTGGCGAACTATCTTTAGATGGCAGTTTAAGACATACTAAGAGGGTATTGTTAGCTGCTATTTTTGCAGGAAAGTATGATTACAAGTGCATTTTTGTTCCCCAAGTTAATGTAAATGAGGCTGCTGTAATAGAGGGGTTGGATGTTTTCGGTATTTCAAGTTTAGTACAGCTGTCTAAACATATGTTGGATGAGAATAATATTAAGTTGGCAAGTGCAATAGATTTTAGTGGCGGTGAGGACGGTTTGTATGAAGCTAAGAGGCTAGGTGATGGGGAAGTTGACCTTTCGGACATAGTTGGCCAGGAATTTGCTAAAAGGGCTTTAGAAATAGCTGCAGCAGGTGGTCATAACTTACTTATGGTTGGGCCTCCTGGGGCGGGTAAGACTATGTTGGCAAAGGCTTTAGGTTCGATATTACCCTCTTTAGATTTCAAAGAGAGTGTAGAAGTCACTCAGATTTATTCAGCGGCAGGATTGCTCGGGCCAGGGGATTCGTTAATTAGAAAAAGGCCGTTTAGATATCCCCACCATACAACTTCGTTTTCAGGAATGATTGGTGGGGGAGTAAATCCCAAACCAGGTGAAATTAGTTTAGCGCACAGAGGCGTATTATTTATGGACGAATTTCCAGAGTTTAATAGAAGGGTTTTAGAAAGTTTAAGACAACCACTAGAGGAAGGAAGTGTCTCGATTGTTCGCTCTATGGGATGTGTAACATACCCATCTAAGTTCATTTTGGTAGCAGCTAGTAATCCATGCCCTTGCGGATATTATAATGAACCGGATTGTGTGTGTAAATGTACTCAATATCAGGTTAGCAGCTACGTTAACAGGATATCCGGACCCATGTTAGATAGAATAGATTTGCACATAAATGTGGGGAAAGTCCAAATTAGGCAAATATGTGACCATGAAAAGAAAAGAACAGGTTTTGAAACATCGAAAAATGTGAGAGATAGAATAAAAAAAACTAGAAAAGTACAAAGAGAAAGATATAGAAATGAAGGTATCTATGTTAATACAGAGCTAAATAGCAAACTTATGGATAAATACTGCCGTATGAGTGGTGCTACAAAGCAGATTTTAAGTATTGCCATGGAGAAATTTAATATGTCTATGCGAAGTTACCACCAAACTATAAGATTATCTAGAACAATAGCGGATTTAGAGTTATGTGAGGAGATTAGTAAAAGCCATGTTATGGAAGCTTTGCAGTATCGAGTGAAAGAAAGAGGCGTTTACTAAAGATTCAGCAGGTTTAGTAAAGTTAGCGAAAGCTCACAGCGCCTGTATTGTATTCAGAAAGTACTTGTTGAGAACTTAAAACGTAAGGGTATATTCTTACATCGTCAATTTGGCCGTGCCAACCGAAGCTGTTTGTTGTCCAGGGAGGTATCCCAATTCTTACCTTTGTGGGGATGTAGTTGGAAGAGGAGTAAGCACTTATACTATCGTTATCTACCAGTTTCCCATCTAAATATAAAGTGACGTCTCCGTCTCTATCATAGGTTGCGAGTACATGGTGCCACTGGTTATCCTCTACGCTAGTGGTTGATTCAGCGTATGTTCTAGTGTCAGTAGTATTCCCAGCAGTTGCTCTTACTGCTCCCCAAGCATTTACCCACAGTTCATAGTTGTAAGTGCTTCCTGAAAATATTCTTGCATTTGAATCATTATTTTCAACTTTTATCCATGCAGATAGAGTAAAGTCAGATAGTCCAGGATTAAAAGTTTCAGTATTTAGTTCAACATAATCATCAGAACCATCAAAATATAAGGAATGGTTTAATTTACCGTTAACGCCGTTATACCAAGCACCAGACGTTTCACATGTTCCTACAGCTGTTTGTGTACCAGAAGCACCAATAGTTATAGTTCCGTGGTTTCCAAGGACACCGGTGTCATGAACCATAGTACCGCTACATTCGTCTAATTTCCATCTCCCAGATGGTTTTCCTTTATTATAAGACCAAATTATTTGAGCAGGAGTTCTTATGTAATCATAAAGTTTGACATCATCAATTTTTCCTTCCATGTAGTTGGTGTTAGCTGTTCGTCCAATATCAAAATTTGATGCGTTCTCTGCTGTGTTTGTAATAACCACAATATGTTGCCACTTATCAGCCACTATTGTGCTCGTTTGTATACTGTCCACATAGACAGTAGGGGAAGTCAGCCCTGTGGCTGTGATTGTGCCCGAGTTTGCCCAAATATAATCTGTTGTGCTTGTTAAGTTAACAAAGTACTCAGTTGTGGTTTCAGGGTAAGCCCAAAACTCAATTGTTTTAACACTTGTGGGGCCCGTGCCAATATCTACATAATCATTAGCACCATCAAATTTTAATGAAGACCCCTTTTTACCAATATCCCAAGAAGGTGAGCTGGCTCCTGTGGTTAAATCACCATCAGCATCATTGTCTGAGGTGTCATACGCTGTTGAGCCGTTATTTTCATCTAGTTTCCATATACCTACGGGGGCACAGTTTACAGTTGTATCTCCAGGAGGACAGTAGGTTCTACTTTGCGAATATGAGGTGTCTCCGGACTCATTTGTGCCTATTGCTCCTAACACTGTGGCAACGCCCTGGTTGTATAGAAGGTTTACTTGTTGTTGGGTGAGTGCTGAGTGGTATATTCTTAGATCATCAATTTGTCCATACCAACCCATATCGGCAGTACCGCGATTTCCTATGTCTATTTGAGTATCTTGATAATTAGCGGAGGAGTAGGCGCTAATATCATCACTATCCTCAGCTATTTTATCTACATATATTGTCTGGTTCCCATCTCTATCAACAGTTGCTACTATGTGGTGCCATTGATCGTCCTCAATATTTGTCGTAGCTGTAGTATAAGTAACGGCATCAGAATCATTTCCTGTAACAACGCTTACGCGTCCAGTCGATCCTACAACCATGGAGTATTTATACCAACTAGAAAGAATAATAAATGCAGAAGTATCATGCCCAGGTGTTTTTACCCATGCTGATATTGAAAAATCATTAGTGCCAGGATTAAAGGAAGGTGTATTATATATGTGTAAGTATTCCGCTGTAGTATCAAAATCCAAGGCTGAGTTATACTTTCCATCTAAAGTCCATTTAGGACATGCAGAGTTTCCAGGACATGTGTTACCAGATCCTGCTAAATCAAAATGATTTCCCTCAGGAGAAGAGTCATAGGTTGTATCCCCATGCATTTCATCAAATTTCAAATGCAGCTTTGCAGAACCAACAGGGGAGCCAGGTGCAGGGTGGCCTGCATTCATGTCTGCAGTAATCTGTCCTGGTGTTCTTGCGTAGTTATAAATTTTAATATCGTCAACTTCGCCATCCCAACCTCCAGAGTCTTCGTCTATGTCTATCCCAACAAGAAAATCAGCACTGTTAGCTAAACTACCAGTGGCTCCAATTGTGTTATCAGAGTTTTGTTTAATTCCATCCACGTAAATAGAAATGCTACTTTGTCCGTTTTTAATAGCAGTTACATAGTGCCATTTCCCATCACCGTAGTCAGTACCAGATGTACATGTGGAATCATCTGGTGTCCATGTAGCATCATCATCTACGGCAAAACAGTAGTTTCCGCTTGAGTCTTGATACAATTTATAACCACCACTTGTTGAGTCAGCTTTGGTCACCAGGTACATGTTCGAAGACCCGCCTGAAGTTTTTGCCCATGTTTCAATGGTGAAATTATCATTGGCAGTAAAGTCAAAATTGGCAGGATCTGAAGCAGAGAGATAGCTTTGGAAATCATTGTTTAAATTTATAGAATTTCCATATTTACCAACTGTCCATTTTTTATCTATAACTGGTAGAGAAGTACTAATAACATCTATTTGTGTCGGGCCTTGGACAGATCCGTCGCCCCCATCGCCCCCGTCAAGTCCAAATCCGTTCGAACCCCAACCAGTACCGTCCCCACCTATACCACCCGTAGCTTCAACGGTCCCGCTATTTGAAAGTGTTCCTCCGTATAAAGCAACTATACTACCTCCACCGGAGCCCCCTCCTCCGTTCCCACCACCACCTCTATAATTGCCTGCGTCTCCGCCGTTTTTGCCGTTAGCCTCAATCTTCCCACTGGCGCCTAAAGTTAAATTACCTTTTACAATAAGCCAAATAGTACCACCAGTACCGGTTTCACCGTCATTAGCAAATTCTCCCGGGTCAGTGCAACCGTAACACTCCGCTGTCCCTCCGTCATTACCAGCGCCTCCACCAGCTGCACAGTAGTAAGCAGCGCCATCTCCGCCTGCGCCCCCTGTATCAGGGGCGTCCCCGCCATGATTAGTACCAGCGCCCCCACAACCTGCGCCACCACCAGAACCTCCAGAGAAGGCAGTTCCGTCGCCACCATCACCACTTGTTGTACCTGCTTGATCATCACCGCACGCAGCTTCTGCGCCCCCACCGGTTTGTCCATTAGAACCACTAGAACCATTTGTACCAGCACTTTTCGGTGAACCTCCTGCTGAACCACTCGCACCAATTCTTGGTATAGTAAATATTTTTACATCTCCATAATCCAACCCGTCTTGATTTACTAAGACATTAACAGCGGTATTGCCGACACCCCAAAAGTCTGCATCATATAAAGTATCTGCTTCACCACTTTTTACAGCAGGGTAGCGTAGACCATCAGGAGAGACGGATCTGTTATCACTCGCGCCCGGCACTGTGGGGTCTGCAAAAGCACCCTTTGCTGTCATTGATAAAGTACCATTTATAGTTGCATTTCCGTCCACATAAATAAGCATCCCTCTTGTGGGCTGATCAGTTGTTAGAGTTATTCCAGAGTTGATGGTTAGAGAACTATACTGTTTGACTACCATATCCCCGTCGTAGCTTCCGTTTTTGCTGGGCACTGTTAATTGTGTATTAGAAGATATAGTTACATCCCCATCGGAACCGTCACCAAA
>Ga0255397_1008_pt2 | contig 9814 bp, 6 predicted proteins | sample ANMaggSeSYBR01C6_FD_182116 | JGI IMG/M metagenome (GOLD analysis project Ga0255397, IMG submission 182116) | Sediment cell enrichment communities from methane seep in Santa Monica Basin, California, United Staets - ANME aggregate JGI... | ecosystem: Environmental > Aquatic > Marine > Cold seeps >...
AACGCACGAATGGTTCCAAAGCTCTGATTAAATAAGAGTGTGAAAGTACCATCTGCCGGGTCGATTTGATAAAACTGTGATTCATTACCACCATACAGATATGTTCCGTCCCATGCAAGGTCGCGAACACCCCATCCTGTACTTGCTGCTGGTTGGTCAAAAGTTTCTAACAGTGTTCCCTCTACATCAAATTTGTAGAGTTTATTTGGATCAGTAGCTGAACCGGCTCCAGTTGTCCAGAAATAGTTTCCATCCCATTCACCACCTAACATTTGAGTTTCAGCGGCAGGAGCAGAAACATTCAATTCCAATAATATGTCTCCAACTTCATCAGTACCTTCAGTCAGCAATTCTAACTGTGCACTCCATGTCAGTAAACCATTTCCATTATTGGCGATATCAATATTTTCAGTTAAGACTGTATTGGGATCAAGGGTAACACTGACTTCAAGTGGATCGATAACCATCGTAGGTGCTGTCATGGCAAAATCCTGAGTAACAGTTTGATCTACAAGAATTGTAACAGTTGCACTTGTCATGTTATAACCCATAGCAGAACATGTTACGGTATAATCACCAACAAGCAAGCCGGTAAAACTATATGTTCCATCGCTTGCAGTTGTTGCAGAAAATGCCCCAACCTCTACAACAGCTCCTTCAATAGGTAAGCCACCTGAAAGTTCAGTTACAGTTCCATCAAGATCCCCGTAGGCAACCTCAAAAATAGTTACATCATCAACAAAAAGGTCAGGCCCAAAACCTGAAAGGGCATTAAACTGCACCTTAATTGGGCTTCCAAATGCAGACAAAGAGATAATTTCAGAACTAACAAATGTTCCCGGAGCTGTACTAGTCGCTCCATCTTGAGAATCTAACTCATCACCTATTTTATACCATACCTGGGTCCAGGTTGCTCCATCATCGTCCGACACGAGTACTTCTAAAGCATCGTCCGGATAAGTAGTATTGAATAAATGAGACCAGTAAAATTCCAATCCAAAATTTCCACCACCAGAGATATCGATTTCACCGGTAGTCATAACATCATTGTTACCAGCAGTCTGACCCCAGAAGCTAGCCTCTGCGCATTCAGCCGCAGCATAATGTATCCATTCAAAGGTTCCGCCTGTAAGGTCCCAACATATGGGGGGCCAAATGCTAAAGTCTTCCATATATGGTGCTGTAACTATGGCACATTCTGTTACAAAATGCCAAACTAACCCATCTGTTTGTCCATTGGTATTATAACCAATAACCTGCCACTCATAAGCTGATGCATAGTTTAATCCTGTATAGGTATATTCTCCAGGACCTGTAGCATTTCCACCATCTACAACCAGCTGCATATCACCTGCCAGGCCAAACCAAAGGTCATAGGTTTCTGAATTGTTTCCAAATGTCCAGGTAAGGTCACCATCAACAGGCACATCAAATGTACCACTGATCGGCATTTCATCAAATGGAAATCCCGGAGGAGCACCTAAATTCTCTTCACCTGTGATACGAGTATTAGGCCTTTCAAGATAGTCTCCTTCATAAGGATCTGAACAACCTGCAGTGTTGTCATTATATGCCCAACCATTATATGATACAGCAGTATTGGAATAATATACTGAACTATTGCTAGTATAGGCTCCGTTATCGAAACATACTTTTACAAGCAGGTTGGATGTACCATCGTAAGTAAATGGGCTTGAAAATGTAAACATGTTCCATCCAACAACAGCTGTATGTGAACCTGAATATACATTGGTTAACCCGTCTTCAAATCCAGTTACTGTAGTAGCAGTTGTATGCTTAACTTCAATATTAAATCCTTCCATTAACGCAGGATCTGCAACAACTACTTCCCAACCTAATTCTGTTATGTCACCAGCACCTAAACCTGCAATAGCAAGTTCTGAAGCAGAAAATAAGTACTGATTCTGACCATCATGCCAATAAGTACCAAATGGGGTAGTTTGTGTTGCAGTTGATACATTTGCTTCAATTCCAATGGTAACCGTTACCAAATCATCAGTATTTTTAATAGGTTTTGAACTAAATGATGATTGCTTGGGATAAGATTTATAAGCCATAGCAGCTTCCTTATCCTTCAGGATATCATATGCCTTTGACATACCCTCCTTAGTTTCCATGTCTTTTTCGGCAATTCCCGATTTCTCAAGTTGTTCCATTTGAATACCGCTGAACTCCTGGTTAATGGGAGCTCTTTCAGCAGATTCCATTACCTGATAGTTTGTATAAGGTTTATCAGGTTTAACTTTCATTTCCTTTTGATTATTTATTTTCGGCGAAGTATCGCTAATCTGTGCAAAAGCACCAGATGCAATAAAAACAACCGAAATTAAAACAATCAACAATTTGTGTAAATTTCTCATAAGTTTAAAAATTTAGATTAATAAAATAATTATAGAGATGATATTTATCATGTGATAAAAAATGAAATATTCTAAGACCTAAAAGCATGTAAATACAATAAATTTAGAAGGTACTAAAATATAAATTAATTTAAAACCAAAAAAACCTTTTTTTAAAATTCATCAACTATTAACCTAACTATTTCTCAAGTAGTTAATAACCAATGTATTTGCAACTCTATTTATAAATAATAAATATATAAATACATGTCCATTTATCTATTTTTAACTAAAACCCTTGCTTCCATCATATCAAAAATGGCATATTTTACCCCTTCCCTCCCCAATCCGGAATCTTTAATACCTCCATAAGGCATATGATCGACACGAAAAGTAGGTACATCATTGATAATAACCCCACCAACTTCCAGCAAATCAAATGCTTTGTTCGCTTCTGATAATTGATTTGTAAAAACACCAGCCTGTAATCCATAATTACTACTGTTTACTTTTGTTATTGCATCTTCAAATTGATCAAATGATTCCAATGTTACTACAGGACCAAAAACCTCCAAAGAACATACTTTCATTTTATTCGATGTTTTTGACAATATTGTAGGTGGATAGTATGAACCTATACGTTTACCTCCCACTAGAATTTCCGCACCTTCTTCCATTGCTTCCTGAACCCAATTTTCTACCCTCATAGCATTTGACTCGTCGATCATGGATGAGATATCAGTGTCAGGGTTTATTGGATCACCATCTTTTAAATTTTTTACTTTTTCTATAAACTTACTTGCAAATTCATCAAAAATATCCTTGTGCACATATATTCGCTGGGCATGAATGCAAACCTGGCCAGAATATGCAAATCCGCCTATCAGACATTTCTGGGCGGCATCAGTAAGATTGGCACTTTTCGCAACAATCACACCGGCATTACCACCCAATTCCAGCACCACTTTTTTCTTCCCGGTTTCCTTTTTCATTTTCCAGCCAACATCAGGTGATCCGGTAAATGTAAGCAGTTTGAACCTTTCATCTGTTACAAGTTGATTTCCGGTATGCCTATCCATTGGTATGATTGAAACAGCCCCTTTTGGCAAAGCAGTCTGATCAATAATTTTTGCCAGAAATAATGTGGATAATGGAGTGGATGAAGAAGGTTTAAGTACTATGGGACAACCAGCTGCAATGGCAGGAGCTATTTTATGAACTGCCAGGTTTAAAGGAAAATTAAACGGTGATATTCCAGACACCAGGCCTATGGGGAAATATTTTACCAATCCTTCTTTTTTAACACCTGAAGGAGTCCAGTCCAGGTCGATATATTCTTTGGGCAGTCTTTTCGCCTCTTCTGCTGCAATAATAAATGTTTGAACGGCCCGATCTACTTCACCTAAAGCATATTTAATTGGCTTAGCTGATTCAAGGCATAAAATTTTGGCGGCGAATTCCCTTTCTGATTTCAAAGAAACTGCTATCTGCATCAGGACTTCATATTTTAGAAAAGAAGGCATGTTTTTCACTTCAAGTTCAACCGATTGAGCCTTGCTTATGGCTTTTTGTAATTCGGTATCCCCTCCAAGATAGGTTTGCCCGATGAGTGAATTATCAAAAGGATTGGTAATCCTATGAATTGATAGGGTTTTTAAAAATTCACCTCCACAATAAATTTGGAAATCATACATTGTTATTGAATTTTCGATCAAAGTTAAGCAAGGGAGGAAAATTAATCCAATAGGCTTATCAATTTTTATTAACCGTAAAAGAAATCAAAGGAAGAAAGCAATTTTAATTAATCCCGACCCAGCATTAATTTCTCAGAAACCAACCTGTATTTACCAGGTTGCTTTTATGAAGGGCTCTATCCATTATATAAACATCGAACATAATGGTATCGAAGGTTGACTGGTAATTATACATAAACAAGGTGTCTTCGATAGTACCGGAAATTGATTTATTGGTACCTTGTGGTGTGAGTATTGGTATCCTTGCATTAAACTCATTTGAATCTTCAATAATTACCCTAATCGAATCGCCATTTCGTAATTCATAATACCTGATAAACATATTAAAATCATAAGGCGCAGCTGTATCTCCTCCCCTTAAGCCAATATCCCCATCACCATCTTTAAAAGTAATAGCCAGAACTCCTCTGTCAAAGATCATAAGTTGGGGATTCCATAACTTAACAAACTTGTCAAATTCAATTTCAGGAACAATAGGGTATTCTTCTTCTTTTTGACAGGAAATAATTGCTCCTGCTATTAAAAAGATCATAAGCATATATGTCAAAACAGAACTCTTCATTAATTGCTTACAAAATTAAGTATTTTCAGATTTTTTACCAATTCATTATATCTTTACAACAAATCTACTCATTTAAATGAATTTTACAGCACAAATACATCAGTTGTTTCATATCAGGAGTGATATTGAATTTAACGCATTTGCCCTGAAAATATTTCATTATCAATATGCCAACAATCAGGTGTATCAACAGTATGTAAATTACCACCTTAATGCAACAGCAATAAAAAATATCGATCATTATTCACAAATACCCTTTTTGCCAATCGAATTTTTCAAAACACATAGGGTAAACTGCACTGATCACCAATCTGATCAGCTATTTACCAGCAGCGGCACAACTGGAGTAAATACCAGCCGGCATTATGTTGCCGATATCAATTTGTATGAAACAAGTTTTCTGAAGGGTTTCGAGCTTTTTTTTGGTCGTCCTGAAGATTTTCTGATACTTGCCTTATTACCATCCTACCTGGAAAGGGAAGGAAGTTCACTGGTATACATGGCCAAAAAATTAATTGAAAAAAGTAATCATAAATCCAGTGGTTTTTACATGGATAATTATGATGAACTAATCCAAACATTAAACTCAACAGGTAAGCAACAAACAATTCTATTGGGAGTATCTTTTGCATTACTCGAACTTGCAGAAAATTATAAACTCAACCTTTCTGGAGCCATTGTAATGGAGACAGGTGGAATGAAAGGCAGAAGAAAGGAAATTGTTAGAGAAGAGTTACACCGGATATTGCGTACTAAGTTCAATGTGGGACAAATATATTCAGAATATGGAATGACTGAGCTTTTGTCGCAGGCTTATTCAACAGGGGATGGAATATTTGAAACCCCTCCCTGGATGAAAATATTGATCCGTGATACAAATGACCCGAAAACAATTTTATCAAACAAACAAACCGGTGGAATTAATGTAATTGACCTGGCCAATGTTTATTCTTGTTCATTTATTGCAACCCAGGATCTGGGGAAACTGTACAACAATGGAAGTTTTGAAGTATTGGGTAGGTTTGATGCCAGTGATATCAGGGGTTGTAATTTATTGGTAACCTAAGCTTAAAATATAATGAGAAAAATAATCTATCTGGTCATTTTACTTATAGTACAACTGGCTTGTTCTGAAGAGGATCAGGAAGTAGTAGAATCCAGGAATTATTTTAAGCAATCTGTTCTTGTAATAAACTATACAGCAGCATCTTGCTACAATTGTGGTTCATGGGGAGCACCACTTATTCATGAACTGGAAGAATCAGATGATGTAGTAACTATTTGTGTTCATTCATTGAGTGACCCAATGTATACTCCTATGATGCTAAGTTTTAAAACTGACAGGGAAACTGGAGGAGAAATACCAGTGTTTTGGGTTGGGGATATCAAAACAACGGATGAAAAAAGTACCAGAAACGCTGTTAATATAGTGAAATCAAACCTTGCAGTTGCAAAACTTGAGATATCGCACAATATCATTGATACAATTATGCAAGTAAGCATAAAATCAACCTTCGCATTTGAACATAATGGCACCTATTATTTAAGCGTGTATTTACTTGAAGATGGCATTAATGGATCCTCTAATTCTGGCTTTTACAGGCAAGCAGGCACATTACACTCATATCCAAATGATGATTTTACCCATGATTATGTTCTAAGAAGTTCATCCATAGGAAATGAGGCATATGGTGAAATGATCATTCAAAATCCAGGAAAAGATCAGGTGATTTTCAAAGAATACGATTTTGATACCAAGAGCTATCCAAGAGAAAATATTTACCCGGTAGCCGTTTTATGGGAATACAACCCTGAAAGTGAAAAGCCTCATTACAAATTTGTCAATGCCATTAAATAGTGTCTGTCTTTAAACTATTAATGTTTTACAAATTCAAAAAAATGAATACAACTATTCCCCTCTCTAAGAGGGGTGTAGGGGTGTGTTGATTAAAAACACCATTCATTTTTTTTGAATTCATCCGACTTTATGGACAGACACTAAATAGTTTCAATCTCTTACTTAAATTCAAAAAATGATTGGAATTAAAAATTATAGGTAGCAGGCTTCAGAATTTCGGGTGAATCGTTTTTCGGATAATTCACAAGCTTTGAAATAGAATATGCCGTCATTTTTTTAGCAGGGAATGGTTTGAGTAAAGACTGTAAAAAATCAGTATCCGTTTCATTCAACCAGGCTTTTTCACCTTTTTTTTCCAGAATAACCGGCATTCTGTTGTGGATATTTTCCATCAATTCATTGGGTGAAGTTGTAATTATTGCAAAAGAGTTAATCATTTCTCCTGCTTCATCTTTCCAGGTATCCCAAATACCGGCCATGGCAAAAAGGGAGTTATCTTCCATTTTAATACGGTAAGGGATTTTTTCCTTGGGGTTGATCTTTTTCCATTCGTAGAACCCATCACTCAATACCAAACATCTTTTGCGCTTAAAAGGATTTTTGAAAGAGGTTTTTATGTTGATGGTTTCAGCTTTTGCATTGATCATTTTATTGCCGATACTTTTATCCTTTGCCCAAAAAGGGATCAATCCCCATTTATAAAAAGAAAGTTCATCCGGATTAACATTTGATATTACAGCCAGATCCTGCGATGGTGCACAATTAAAACGTGGAGTATATTGTCCCGAATCTACTTTCACATCAAATCTGTCTTCGATGATCTTTGTTAAAGGAGAAAATGAAAAACGACCACACATAATATTTAGTTCAAAGTTTCGAGTTCAAAGTTCGAAGTTAACTGCCCGAAATTAATAATTATTTAATTTTTTAATAATCTTCCTTTACTTCTGATTTCTGTCTTCCACCTTCTGACTTCTGTCTTCCAACTTCTGATTTCTGTCTTCAGTCTTCTAACTTCCTACCCACATCCACTATCAAAATATCACTCCATTTTGTTGTATAATGTGGTGATAAATTATACTGGCGCATTTGCCCTGTTTTTTCAGCTCCCTGAACAGCAAATTTAACCTGGTCTATTCCGGCTTTACTATTAATCTGATCGATCACTTCCAGGAGTTTTTTGTTTTTTTCCCTGTTTACCTCATCCCATAAATTTGATTGAACACCCTTGGCAGGTACTACATCTGAAACAATAACCCCCGATTTTTTATAGGCATAGCCTTTTTTAAAAAGTTTTTTTAAAGCGATGACCGCATAATGGATCAACTCAGCAGTTTGATTGGTGGGAACAGGTAAATGAATAATTTTATAATTGACATATTGCGGGCCAGTCGCAAATTTATTGGTCATTATAAAAATGAGAAGTGAGTTGGCCAATGATTTTTGTTTGCGCAATTTTTGAGCAACTTTATTTACATATGTCATGGTAGCTTGTTCAAGTTCTTCATAAGTGGTAAGAGGTTGGCCAAACGATCTGGATGTACAAATTTCTTTTTTTGTTTCTGGATTTTTATCCATCGGATAACAAACTGTTCCTCTCAATTCAAGCACCAACCGCTGACCCATCACACCCAAATGTTCTTTAATTCTGTTTTCATCAGCTTGCTTCAAATCAAAGGCTGTTAGAATTTTACTCCTATGAAAAAACTGTGTATATTTTTCACCCACACCCCAAATTTCCCCAACAGGTATATATTTCAAATATTTATCAGCTTTTTGATTGTCTGATAGAAACAATACACTTTGATTTACTGCATCCGTTTTAGCCATATGACTGGCAATTTTAGCCAGGGTTTTTGTAGGGGCTATTCCTATGGAAACCGGAATTCCGGTCCATTGTTTAACTCTATCTATAATTTTACTACCAAATTTCAGCAACTCATTTGTTGGAATTCCTGATAGATCCAAAAAAGCTTCATCTATGGAATAGATTTCAGTTTCGGGGACCAATTCGGCAAGGGTATTCATTATACGTTGTGACATATCACCATACAATGCATAATTGGTTGAAAATACATGGACATTATTTTTTTTAATAATCCCCGGAATTCTAAAAACAGGTTCCCCCATTTTTATACCCAGCAATTTGGCTTCCTCCGACCGGGCAATAACGCAACCATCATTATTTGAAAGTACAATCACCGGTTTACCTTCCATTGCCGGGGCAAAAATCCGCTCGCACGAAGCATAAAAATTATTACAATCAACCAGGGCAAAAATCTTTTTCACAAATTCTTTTTATTAAAATTTAAAGATATGGATTTTTCTTTTTCTGCCTGCCTGGTACAAGTCTTCAAGCCCGGACTGTGCGAAGGCATGACTTGGACCTTTTACTGTACAACAAACTTAGCCTGCCCAACAACTTGACCTTTGGAATAGACCAAAACAACATAAATCCCAGCCCGCCAATCTTGAACATTAACCTTGCTTTCCCCCTGGAATGGATAAACCCTCTCCTTATGCACCAACTCCCCAAATACATTAAAACACTTTAACTCCATGTTTTGGTGATGTTCAGTGTTTTGGTATTGAAAAGTAATTTGATTGCCATTTACCGGGTTAGGATAAGCCTTTATAGGAACCGTATTTAAACTCGCAAAATACTCCTCTGGTGTAGGTACTTCCCCCACATCTGTTACCAGCAAACAATCTGTTATGTCTATAATCCCTGACTCTATCTGGTAAGGGCAAAGGCTGTCGTAAGTATAATTGCCGGTATAGACCGTATCGTGCTGCAGGCTGTCATTGATTTTGTACATATATATATCCTCATTGCCATTTGCATGCTCATAAGTACAACCAATTACATATTTATTATCGAATGTTTTAATTAAAGTGCTTATCCCTTCTGTGTTGGGGTGGGATTCTATCTTGTATATGTTTGCAGCTGTATCAACAATAAACTCTCCATATTCATTATAGCCTTCTCCTGGCCCGAAAAGAGTTGAAGTAACAAATAATGAATTATTTATCCTTGCAATATCAACAGTGATGTTGTCTTCTATATCAGGACCTACTTCTTCATTTGGAATATCGCTAAATCCGAGTTCTTCCCCATTGCTATTGAAATACATAAAAACCGAAAACTGGTCAAAACCAGTCATTACCCGGTAACCAACCCCCATATACACCGAATCATTCAATGCAATAACATTGTAGGCATTTCCAAGGATAGTATCATTAACTGCAAATGGTAAAATCCATTTCTCATTGAACAATG
>Ga0255397_1020_pt1 | contig 9780 bp, 9 predicted proteins | sample ANMaggSeSYBR01C6_FD_182116 | JGI IMG/M metagenome (GOLD analysis project Ga0255397, IMG submission 182116) | Sediment cell enrichment communities from methane seep in Santa Monica Basin, California, United Staets - ANME aggregate JGI... | ecosystem: Environmental > Aquatic > Marine > Cold seeps >...
CGGTGATACTGTCAATGCAAAGACAGCTCTTGATTTGAAACTGGTAGATGAGATAATTGAGCAAAGAAACATAAAGGATTATGCTTTAGACTTGATAGATAGTATCACTGCCGACCGATCGTTAAAAATTATCAATGCTATCATGAAATCCATCAATAACAGCCGAAATATGAGTTATGAAGATGCCATGTTAAAAGATGCGGAAATTTTTTGTCAACTTGCCAGGGAAGAAGCCGATAGAAGAAAAGGTTCATGACTGCTCAACCACATATCAATTGGGAAGTTGACTCTGAAATAGGATTTCTTATATTCAACAATCCTCCTGGTAATGAAATGACACCGGAATTTTATCACCAACTGGAACAATTAACTTTATCCATTATCCCAAAAAGTAAAGCTAAGGCAATAATAATCATGGGATCGGGTCGGCATTTTTCTTCGGGAGCTGAACTTAATAGCTTATTTGAAATAGTTGCAAAAAATTCATGCAATGAACAAACAAAACCCATTGAATCAGATTCTAGTAAATTGTCCCAAAACCTCAAAACCTTTAATTATTTCAGACAACTGGGAATACCCGTAATCGCAGCAATTAGGGGAGTTTGTGTAGGTGCAGCTTTGGAGCTAGCTATGTTTTGTCATTTCCGTATTTGTGCTGATGGTGCTGTTTTAGGATTACCAGAATCAACATATGGCTTAATCCCTGGAATTGGGGGTATCCAGAATATGGTAGCTTTAGCTGGTCAGGCAAAAGCCATTGAACTTATACTCAAAGGAAATACTTGTTCAGCTAAACAGGCATTGCAGTGGGGTATTGTTGATTTTGTTGTATCAAAGAAGATATTAATGGAAGTCGCTGTAAATATTGCAAACGTTTCAGCAACTGATTATAAAATTTATTTAAAAAAGGAATATCTCAATCAATTGAAGAAAAGCAGATAATTTCAGATCAAAAGATTAATGGATGTAAATGAGAAATATAAAGGTTAAAGTTATTGGAAGTGGTTCATACCTGCCTGGAAATAGAATAACAATTGATGAAGTGGATTATTATTTGGGCCCTTTACCAAATGCTCCAACTAAAATCCAGAATTGGCTTAAGCGCATGAAGAAGCTGATGAAGGAAATGCTTGAAGTTGATTATTATCATTTTGCCATTGATCCGGATACACGTAAGTTCACCGATGATAATATATCCATGTCGGTAAAAGCTGCAAGGATGGCCATAGAGTCAGCTGGAATAAGTATAGAAGAAATTGATTTAATTGCCTATGGCAGTGCACATCAGGATCAAATGCCAACAGCTTCAGTTAAGATTCAGGAGTTACTAGGAATAGAAAAATGCAGTGAGATTTCAATTCATGCAAATTGTACTTCTGCCTATAAGGCATTTCTTACGGCATATGATATGATCAGGATAGGAAGATATAAAACAGCCCTGGTAGTATCATCCAATATTTCATCATCTGAGCTGAGGGCAGAATACTACAACCAGCCTCTCATCAAAAAGGAAGAGGTTTTTTTGAGGTATTTTCTGAGTGATGGGGCCGGTGCACTCATTCTTCAGGCCTCCGAAGATGGATCCGGTTTGTTTGTTGAAAATGCTTATATGGAATCGGTTGGTGGCAAAAAACCTGCTGGGATGCTGAATAAAAGACCCGCTTACTGGATGAACCCCAAAGATGAATATGAAAAAGGTTTACACCATTTAAGCCAGATGTTCAACGAACAATTGGGAACCCATTTTAATGAAGAAGGAGGTTCAATATTTTATAAGGGGCTAAACCGAATGTTAGAAAATTACAAGGTGGATGTCAATCAAATTAGGTTTTTCCAGGTTAATTTTCCATCTAAACATATTTCGGAGATGGTGCTGGAAGAATGCGAAAAACTGGGTATTTCAAAAAGCAGTTTATATACTAAAATAAGTACAATGGGATATGTTGGGCCACCTATGGTATTCATTTGTATTGATAAGATTATGAGAGAAGAACAGTTGGACAAAGATGATATTATCCTGAGTTTTGTGAGTGAAGTAAGCAAATTTATGCAAGCCGGCTTTACATTAAAGAATTATTAGATTGTTTTATCTTTTAGATAAATAGAAGTTTTACAATTGCTAAAACCTGAATACAATATCGGCATCATTGGATGTGGAAAAATGGGGACTAACATCTTCCAGTTTCTGATTGACTTTCCTTTTCGTATTGTACTGATTTGCAAATCATCAGAATTAGCTGAAAGGAATTGGCAAACGTTTAAACGAAAGCTGGACAGGGCACTAAAATACGGACTATTTGATCAACAACAATATAACTTCAGAATCTCAAATACTGTAATATCACATTCTTTAACTGAATTGAATGATTGCAATTTGGTTATTGAATCCATCTCAGAGGATTTAGAATTAAAAAAAGACCTCTTTCAAAAACTGGATCAAATTGTTTCACAAACATCTATCCTGGCTTCTAACTCCTCTTCTATTCAGCCATCAGATTTAATTCCCAGCAGTAATAGAAAACACAATACCATTGGATTGCATTTTTTCTACCCGGTATCATTAACTAATCTGATGGAAGTAAATACAACAAATTTCACATCAGCTGAAACCTTAACATTTTTAATTTCATTTTTGAACAAGCTCAATAAATTCCACCTTATTTTTTCAGAGACATCCAATTTTACCATCAATAAAATGTTTTTGAAATTACAAGCCGGTTGTTGTTATTTGCATCAGTACTACAATTTAAGTTATGCCAATATCGATGCGCTTGTCAAAGAAACACTTTTCCCGGTAGGCATATTTGAATTCTTCGACCATGTGGGAACTGACACCATGCTTTTCGCAGTAAAAAACTATTTAAAGAATATCGATAAAACTGAATTTTATCAACCTCTCTTAGTTGAACTTGAATCCTTAAATAAACAAGGTAAACTTGGCAGAAAGTCAGGTGAAGGATTTTATAGTTACAAGGACAATTATCCAGCGGAAAACCCTCAGGCACAACACGAACAACATAGTATTTCAAATGATGAAATAAAAAACATGCTATATAAATGGTACCTTGATTCGATTTATCAGCTTAAATCCGAAAATGTATGTACAAATGCAGAAATTGAACACATAGTGAAGGAATATTTAAACGCCTTTCAAAGTCCTTTTGTTTTGGCTAATCAAATTGGTTATAAATTTTCTAATTAGTGTCTGTCTTTAAACTATTAATGCTTTACAAATTCAAAAAAATGAATACAACTATTCCCCTCTCTAAGAGGGGTGTAGGGGCATGTTGATTAAAAACACCATTCATTTTTTTTGAATTCATCCGACTTTATGGACAGACACTAATTAGGATTCCTCTTTTTTATCTTTAATTTTGCAGCACTGAATTATTGGCAAACAAAGCAATAACCATATAAAATGTCGAACAAAGTAGTTATTACAGGATTTAATATTATTTCATCGCTGGGATTAAATGCAGATGAAAACTGGAATAACCTTGTGAACGGAAAAAGTGGTGTCAGCAGAATTACTTTGTTTGATCCGTCACAATTACAAACACAGATAGCCGCCCAGGTTCCTGACTCTTTTGAATCCCTTTCGCAAGAACTCATTAAAAAACGACAGGCCAGACAAATGACACGTGTTACACGGATGGCTTATATATGTACTAAGGATCTTGTTAATAAAGAAAATATTGACTTCGAAAGTTTTGATAAGTCACGCTGTGCTGTAATACTTGGAGTTGTTAACACTGGAAATTCGAGTGTTGAAAAGGGAACCAATGCCAAAAACAGAATCATCAAAGGGATGAACAATGCCATGCCTGCATGGATTTCGATGGAGTACAAATTGCTTGGCCCAAGTTATACCATTTCAACAGCATGTGCTTCATCAGCTTATGCGATAGCAGCCGGATACGACCTGATCAAAAATGGAAAAGCTGACCTGGTAATTGCCGGTGGTGCTGATTCAATCATCAATCCCGAAGAAATAGAAGGATTTAATGAATTGTTTGCGCTTTCAATTGAAAACAAAAAACCTGAAAAAGCAAGTAAACCATTTTCCAAAAACCGGGATGGTTTTGTGATTGGTGAAGGTGCCGGAATAATGATCCTTGAATCAGAGGCATCAGCGAAAGCAAGAAATGCAAAAATTTATGTAGAATTAGCTGGATATGGATTGACCAGCGAAGCATACAACATTATGGCTCCAATGGCTGATGGGGAAGGTATGGCCCAAACCATTGAAACAGCACTTAAACATGCTGGAATTCAAAAAAATAAAATTGACTATATCAGTGCTCACGGTACTTCAACAACTTTGAATGACAGCTTTGAAGTAAAAGCTATAAAAAAAGTCTTTGGCGAAAATGCTAAATCTATACCTGTCTCTTCTCAGAAATCAATGATAGGCCATACTGTTGGTGCTGCTGGGGTAATTGAAGGAATCATCACAATTCAAAGCATCCTGAATCAAAGTCTTACACCAACCGTTAACCTTGATGATCCTGATCCTGAACTGGATCTCGACTTTGTTCCTAATCAATCCCGAAAACACAAAATAAAAGTTGCCCTCTCCAATTCTTTTGCATTTGGAGGACACAATGCTACTTTGGTGTTTAGAAAAGCTGATTAAATTATCAACAGGAGATTTTTATTTGTTTTCACTCTTCAATTGAAACTGCCTCCACAATTGAAAAAGGGGAAGCTGTATCCACCACTCTTTTTAAACTAAACCCGGATTGTTGAAGAAGGTTTTCAAATTCATCTTTGGTTCTTTCTTTGCCACCACTTGTAACAATCATCATTTGTAAGTCGAAAATTTTTCCAAATGCCGGTTTATTGTCCATCCTGATAACTGTATCCACAATTAAAAGCCGGGCTTTGGGCTCCATCACACTTTTTATCTTTTGTAAAATCCGAATACAAGTCGGATCATCAAAAGCGTGTATTATATTTTTCATGATATAGGCATCCGCACGCTCTGAAATGGAAACAAAAAAATCTCCTCCAATTTCATTTGCCCTGTCTTCAACTGCAAATTTTTTAAAGTTTGCTTTAGCAGATTCTACAACATGAGGAAAGTCTAATATAGTTCCCTTCATTTTGGGATATTGTGAAAGAATAACAGATAACAAAAAACCTTCACCCCCACCAATATCTACCAGGTTCTTTATTCCTGAAAAATCATAGGCCGAAACTATGGCCGAGCTGGAAATGTCCGAAGTATTTGTCATGGCTTTATTATAGAGCTCATTCTTTTCAGGTGAATTTTTCAAATGTTCAAAAATATCAGTACCCAAAACTTTTACAGCTGCACTATTTCCTGTTTTTATACTGTAGCCCAGCTCATTAACAACATCCCAATTGATCTTGTTCATTTGGTGCTGGATCATGTATTTCATGCTGCCTTTACCTTCCATTAGTGCTTTAGATAAGGAATTATTAACAAAAACCTTTGATTCTGTTTCCAAAAAAACACCATCACTTGCAAGGGCACGCATAAGCCTGTAAAGCGATGGTGGATGCGTATTTGTTTCCTTTGCCAGAAAATCAACTGTTCGTGAACCTTCACCAATAATATCAGCAAGATTTAAGTCGCAAGCAACACCAAGCGATTTTGCAATCCAAAAACGTTGGGTTTTTTCAAAAACAGCAATACTGGCGGGTACCATTCTGGAATGTATCCTATAAATCAACTCCCGAACTTTTGTCAATATCCGGAGAAACCAAACAGGTGGTAGTTTTGTGATTTTATGGGGATTCTTCATAATTTGTCTACATTACAACAAATATAGTATAAGCATCAGTCCAATAAACGAAAACTTATATTTCTTTGACTTAATTCTTTGATAAATGTGTGAATATTTTCAAAACCAACAGAATCCGAAAGGTCAACTAAAATAATTTCACCTCCTTTTATTTTTCGGATTATTTTATCAATTGATCTTTCTTTTTCCAGTTTTTTCTGAGTGACTTTGATCTGCCAACCAATTACACTTAAGTCAAGTCTTTTGATAGCTTTTTTAACAAAAGGATTTGTAATCCCAAATGGAGGCCGGAAAAACACAACCACATCCTTGGTAATATTCGAAATCATTTTACTGGTTTCATCTAAATTCAAAACCAATTCAGAGGGTCGATCAAATCCAAATTTTTTTGAATTATAAAAATAATGATTGCCTAAAATATGTCCTCTTTCATGTATCATTTTCACCCATTCAGGGTTTACTTCAACATATTGTCTGGTAACAAAAAACATCACTTTTACTCCAGATTCGCCTAAAAGCTTTAGCAACTTTGTTGGATCTATTTCGGAATTAGCCAGATTAAAGGTAAGCACAACAGCAGTTTTATCTAAGATGGAACAAACGGCATCCACATAAAAGTTTGAACAGATTTTTATAGAACCATATGCCGGAATAATAACATAGCAAAAAATGGCAATAATAAAAAAGATATCAGGGAGCGAAACAAACCTGTATAAAAAAAACAGGGTAATAAAATAAATAGCTGTTATCCGGTTTATCTTGGGCAATTTAAAAATGAACATCCCTAGCAATCTATTTTTAAAAGTTCATCTAACCCAACTATTTTCATTCCTTTATCCTTGATTATTTGAATTGCATCTTCCAGTAGTTCTATCGTTTCCGGATTAGCATCATGAAATAAAATTATATCACCATTTTTTAGTTGGGTTTTAATTCTTCTCAATATCCGCTGTCTGTTTTGGGTAGTATCGAAAGTCCGTAAACTCCATCCTACAATTGTGTGTCCTGTTCTTTTCAAAGCCCTCGAAAGAAAAGGATTTGTCACTCCATATGGTGGACGAAAAAACTTAACTTGAGCTCCTGTTATTCTTTTTATAAGTGCATCAGTTCTTTTTATCTCCCGGATCATTTTAGCAGGTAAAAAAAAGTCGAATAAAAATGCATGTGACCAGGAATGATTTCCAATAAGGTGGCCTTTTTCAATTATATCCTTAATAATATGCTCATTTCCATTAATCTTGCTTCCAATACAGAAGAATGCTACTTTTATTTGGTGCTTTTCTAAAATCTTTAACAAAGCTGCCGTAGTTTTTCTATCCGGACCATCGTCGAAAGTAAGTGCGACTTTTGCTTCACTCTGATTTCCGTGTATAATTGCATCTAAATAAAAATTCATTTGAATTTTTGATGCACCCAATGTCAATAGTAAAAGGTACAGAAAGGCAATCAGGCAATAAATAATAACGAACACAAAATCTGTATAAACCCCTGAAATGAAAAAAACAAGTGTTAGGACTAAATAACCAGCCGATGTATTCCGGTAATTCAGCATTTTGACAATACTGTAAAGGAATGGTTCCGGTTAAATCTTTGCTGATAGATCAAAATATTTTTCATTTGCTTTGGAGTTTCTCCTTGGGCAAATTTTATTATTTCCGGCACATACTTACTTTTCAATATTCTGGCTGCCAGTAACAATGCAAAACTTGCAGATGTTTCATATTCCCCACACAAGTGTTTGTACCACGAAATAGCAGCCTCTTTGAATATTTCAATAGCACTATTATATACAAAGTCTTCCTCCACATTACCATTGATACCCAACAATACCAAATCAATATTCCGGGTATTCAAATCAATTGAAGTAAGAAAATTTTCCAATGTATCCTCAAAGCTGGAAGGTAATTTATACCATGTTTTCGTGCTTAAGACTTCGGCATAGCTATTTTCAGATTTTTCATTTGATAAATTAAAAAAAACTGATCCCTCCCCTGCAATAGTGCCTCTGGTATTGTTAAATTTTAATAATTCTGAATTACTTACATCCTCTTTCCAAAATCCAACATGTTTTTTTAGATTATAATTTTCTTCTGTAATTTCTTCAGTTCCTCCAACTAAAATATTTTTATACTTGCCGAAATTTATTTTCAATATGGCATCAAGCATTGCTTGTTCAAAAGCTGCATTTTTATGTACGAATGTCATATTATAATCACGACAAGCTGTTTCAATGGCTATTCGGGCAGCTACAGCATTATGTGTCGATTGGATAAATGGTGTAGGATTTAACAAACTTTCCTGGTCATCAATTAGGTTATTGAGGAATTTATCTGTATCCTCAACAGATCCCAAACCAGTGGCTGTAATGATGGCATCTGGCTTTTTAACCTGAGCATCATTCAGACACATTAAGGCAGAAGTCAGTCCCATTTTAATGATCTTACTCATTCTGCGTAAGGTGACAGGAGTGACAAAATCACTGTATTGAGGCTCAACTACAGTCATCCGTCCATGTTCAAAAACATTCATTTCCTTCAGAAAATCCTCTGAGGGAAAACAACCTTGTGGAGTAATAGCCCCAATGCCATTGATAAAAACACTCATACTGCCGAAAAGATTATAGATGAATCATTCCCTCCAAATCCAAATGAATTAGAAAGGACATTACGGATTGTTACATTTTCAATTAATTCTGTAGCAGGCTTAATGCTAATTTCTTCCATGGATTCCTTAAAATTAAGATTTGGAAATATCATACTATTCTGTAAAGAAAGTATTGAAAATATCGATTCAACTGCACCAGCTGCACCAAGGGTATGGCCTGTAAATGGTTTGGTAGAACTAAATAATGGTTCAGACTCCCCAAATAACCTTTTGATAGCTATTGCCTCAGTGAGATCATTATTCATAGTTCCGGTACCATGTGCATTAATGTAATCAATGTCATCAATGGCAAGTTTACTTTTTCCTAAGGCATTTGACATGGCCAGGAAAGGACCTTCACCATTTTCGGAAGAAGCCGTTTGATGGAACGCATCATTGGCATTAGCATAACCAGTTAATTCACAAAGGATTTTATCCGCTCTTCCTTTAACTGCATTTTCTGATTCCAACACTAAAAAAGCTGCGCCTTCTCCCAAATTCAAACCATTTCTTTGTTTATCAAATGGCCGGTTATGATTTTTATCCAGGATCATCAACGAATTAAAACCATTCAGGGTAAACTTCGATAATGCATCAGTTCCTCCGGCAATCACACGATCAAGCAAATTATTTTTGATCATTTCTGCTCCAGACATGATAGAATTGATGGAAGATGAACATGCAGTACTAATAGTAGAAACAAATCCGGACAACCCTAAATAATCTGCAATCTTTTCTGTACTGTCACCACAAACATGAGAAATAATAAAATTCCGGTTATCCTCTTTTATATTTCTGCACAACATTTCAGTTCTATCCATCCCACCAACCGTAGTAGCTGAAATAATGCCCATATTTAACTTTTCATTATCTGCTAATCCAGCATTTGACAATGCTTCCTTTGCAGCCAACATTCCCAGCAAAGCAGTACGCGAAAAATCAGGACCAATAGTTATTCTCAACTTTTCAGCCAGTTGCAAATTATTTAGCTTGATTTCTCCACAAGGAAGGTTTTGACTGTGGATAGTGTTAAAATTTTCCAGTTTACCAATTCCGTGTTTTAGTGTTTTCAATGAATCAAAATTCTCTGCAACATTCAATCCTATCGCAGATACAATTCCAATTCCGGTAACATATACTTTTGGAGGCATTATTGGTTTTTAGTAATAAATTCGGCCATGGTTTTAACCGAATAAAAAATTTCCTTACCCTTCTTTGGATCATCTATTTTAATACCATATTCTTTTTCCATTAATACAATCAATTCCAGTGCATCAATTGAATCAAGACCAAGACCTTCGTTAAACAGCGGAGCATCAGTTTCAATATCATCTAAATCCAGGTCTTCCAGATTAAGTACTTCAAT
>Ga0255397_1021_pt1 | contig 9683 bp, 8 predicted proteins | sample ANMaggSeSYBR01C6_FD_182116 | JGI IMG/M metagenome (GOLD analysis project Ga0255397, IMG submission 182116) | Sediment cell enrichment communities from methane seep in Santa Monica Basin, California, United Staets - ANME aggregate JGI... | ecosystem: Environmental > Aquatic > Marine > Cold seeps >...
GAATCGAAAATTGATAGAAAAAGAGGAATTGTTGTAACAGGGGTTTTAAGAAGCGGTACCCTAAAAGTAGGTGACAAGATTATGGCTAGTGGGCAGTTATGTAAAGTTCGATCAATCACTGATGACAAGGGAGATAGTATTAAGACAGCTGAGCCAGGTATGCCAGTTGTAATTTTGGGTTTCAAAAAGTTACCAAGAGTAGGAGATTTGATTATGCAGGAGGGAAGTGAGTTAGTGGAGTTGGCTGTTGACGAATCTAGAGAAGAAATTATTGGCCAAGATACTAAAAAGGTGGTTTCTATTGTTGTTAAAGCGGATACACTGGGTACTTTAGAGGCGGTAAGGTCAAGTTTGGCTAATTTAGTGACCTCGTCTGCCGGATTAACATTTTCGATTAAATTTTTATTAACAGGTACTGGTGATATAACTGATTCTGATATTATGTTGGCTCAAAGTGGCGATGGTATAGTTTTAGGGTTTAACGTTAGAGTTTCTCCTTGGATTAAAGATATGGCTAGGGATTTAGGTGTGGTGGTCAAATCTTATAACACAATTTATGATTTAATCGATCAAGTAGAAGATTTATTAATGGGAACGGCAGAATCTGAAGAGCAAAAAATAAAAGGTAGAGCTAAGATTCTACGGATTTTCAAACTTCCATCTGGAGATAAAATTTTAGGTTGTGATATTAAGGTTGGAAAGCTGGAAGTAAAAAACAGAGTGGCCTTTTATGATAAAGATCCGGTAGATTTGGACGAAAGTGACGAACCCCTCTTTATAACAAGAATCAAAAAACTCAAAACTGGTAAAGATGATGCAGATACAGTTAGAAAAGGCAGTGAGTGTGGTGTTTTGACAAAACCGCAGTTTGAAGACGCCCAAAAAGAGATGTGGATAGTGGTTTTATAGTGAGAAAAACCATTCTAACATCTTGTGTAGCAGTTGGAATTGAAACCTAGGGGTAAAAAATGATATTTTAACTATATGTTAGAGTTTTTCGGTTACACCTCAGCCTTACTTAGTATAATAATGATTTTTCCATATGTTAAAGATATTTACCGCTTGGAAACAAAACCAGAAAGGGGCTCGTGGTTTATTTGGACGGTACTAGGTTTCATTGCATTTTTTTCTCAACTTGCGAAAGGTGTAACCAACTCTTTATGGTTAACAGGCGGTCAAACGGCCTCTGTTCTTATAATTTCCCTTCTTTCTATTAAATACGGGTATGGAGGGCTTGAAAAACGCGATCTACGAGCCTTAATAGGGGCTGGGATTGGATTAATTTTGTGGTATTTAACTAGAGAGGCTTCATTTGCACTAATTTTTGTAATTTTAATCGATAGTATAGGCACGTTGTTAACATTAATTAAAGCGTATAAAGATCCTGGCAGCGAAACTCTCAGCACGTGGATAATATCAGGGACTTCCGGTATTTTTGGAGTGCTTGCCATAGGAAGCTTTAGCCCAATTCTACTTGCCTATCCTCTTTATATAGTGTTGGCAAATTATTTAATCGTAGGTGCAATATTAATAGGTAATAGAAATAACTAAGTTCTAATATCCGCCCAGACGGCCAACCAAAAAACCTCCCCGTTGACGCTATAGGGTTATTATTGTATAATCCTCAAGTTAAAACACAGATCCTGTTTTTACTATATTGCCCCTATTCAAATTACAAAAAAACATATGAATGAAGATAAAAAAGTAAAAAATAAAATAGCAGGCTTGATTGAGGAATCAAGAAACATTGCCGTTATACCGTCAAAAGTTGTTGGTATAGATGCATTTGGAGCGGGTGTGGCTTTGTATCATATGATAAAGGAATTAGATAAGAACGTAAGTTTCATTTACCCTGGGAAAGTTCCTGAAAAAGTTGGCAACTTGATTAATCCTGAGGAAATAACCAAGGACGTTGGAAAAAGAAGCTTGCTTGTTTCTATCGATTATTCTGATACTGACGCCTCAAAAGTGAATTATTCTACTGATGATGATGTTTTGTATCTAACTATAAACCCAATTCCAGAAGATTTTGATAAAAATGAAAAAGTAAAATCAAGTATTACAGGTTTTGATTTTGACATAATATTTGTGGTTGGGGCCCAAAGAGTGTCAGATTTAGGTTCAACCTTTAAGAATTTAGATTCAGCTTCCAGAACTTCCAAAATAATAAATATTGATAATACAGAGAAAAATGAAAAATTTGGCTTTGTTAATGTGATAGATAACTCTGTAAATAGTGTTTCTCAGTTAATTATGAGTAAAGTTTTAGATTGGGAGCTTAACATTAACGAAAAAGCTGCCAAGGCCCTACTGGAAGGAATTATTGCTAGAGGTACCCCAAGCATAGGTTGATATTATGCTGAAAGTTTGATATCATAGCTAGAGTTTATGGCTTTACAAAGCGAAAAAAAGGCAAAAATAATCAAATCTAGTCAAGTGCATACTGGTGACACGGGTTCGCCCGAAGTACAAATAACATTGCTTAGTGAGAGAATTTCTATGTTATCGGATCACTTGAAGAAACATAAAAAGGATAACCATTCCAGAAGGGGATTGCTCCAAATGGTTAACAAAAGAAGAAGGTTGTTGGCCTACCTAAAGAAAAAAGATGAAGAAAGATATGATTCAATTACTAAAAAATTGGAACTTAAGTAATAAATTAAAGGTAAAAATTTAAGGAGGATATTAAAATATGTAGCGATTAGGAAGTGGAATATTCTTTATGAAATGAAAGTTTCGTAAAAAGCATCTCAGTTCTTAATCCTATCGATTGCAGATATCCCTAAAAACAAATGGAAAACAAAAAAATAATAAAAAAAGAGATTGACTTGGCTGGTAAAAAGCTAAGTTTAGAAACTGGTAAATTAGCCACTTTGGCAAATATGGCAGTAAAAGCAAGTTATGGGGATACTATTGTATTGGTCACGGTTGTATCAGGTGAATACAACGCTGATATAAATTATTTCCCATTAAATATTAATTACATCGAGAAATTTTATGCTAGTGGTAGTGTAAAAAGCTCAAGATTTCAAAAAAGAGATGGAAGAAGAACCGATGAAGCTATCATTGCTGGAAGAGCAGTGGATCACGCTGTAAGACCTCTTTTCCCATCTGATTTTTATAATGAAGTTCAGGTAATTGCAACAGTTCTGTCTTTGGACGAGGATTGTGACCCAGAACTACTTAGCATGCTAGGTATTTCGGCTGCTTTACACGCTTCGAACATACCTTGGAATGGGCCTTTAGTGCCTGCTAGAGTAGGCTACGTTGATGGAGAATACATTTTTGCTCCAAGTAGAGACCAACTACACGAAGAAAGTGACTTAGACTTAGTACTTTCTTTTGTAGGCGATGATAAAAGATTTCTTTCCTTAGAAGGAGAAGCAAACATTGTTCCTGAAGAAAAAATACTTGGTGCAGTAGAGTTTGCAAGAAATAGCGTAGATGACTTACAAAAACTCATTTTAGATTTCTCTAAGGCAGTTAATCCCAAAGGTGAGAAAATGGAATATGAGCCAAGAAAAATCGATGAAGACCTAATGAAAGACGTCTCCAAAATAGCAGAAAAGCAAATTTATGATGTCATGAAAGAAGGCTTTGATAAAGATGATATGAGTGAGAAGTTGTCGGCAATATTAGATGAGGTTTACGAAGGTTTAGAAGGTAAGTACAAAAAGGTTGATATGGCTACCGCAGTTGAAGCTATTAAAAAACAAACATTAGGAAAAATGATTTTAGATACTGAAAAAAGACCAGACGGAAGAGGAATTACAGAGGTTAGACCAATTTCATGCGAGGTAGGTGTGTTACCAAGAACCCACGGTAGCGCATTGTTTTCTAGAGGTGTTACACAAGTTATGACCGTAGCAACTCTGGCTTCCCCAGCTCAGGAATTAATAGTTCAGGATATGTATGGAGAAAGAACCAAAAAATATCTTCATTATTATAATTTCCCACCTTACTCAAGTGGCGAAACAGGAAGAATGGGTTGGCCAAAAAATAGAGAAATTGGACACGGTATGATAGCTGAAAATGCTTTAACACCGGTTATTCCAGGCCAAGAAGAGTTCCCATACATGATTTTGTTAGTATCTGAAACAATGTCTTCTAGTGGTTCTACATCCATGGCAGCTACATGCGGTTCCTCGTTAGCTTTAATGGACGCTGGTGTGCCTATTTCAGAAGCAATTGCAGGCATAGGTGTTGGTTTAATGGCTGACAAAGATTTTGAAAAGTGTTTAATTATGACCGATTTAGCCTACATGGAAGACGCTTTTGGTCTTTTAGACTTTAAAATGACAGGAACCAGGGAAGGTGTGACTGCAATTCAGTGCGATATGAAATCGGATGGTATTCCTTTTGAGCTGTTGCCAAAAATTATCGAACAATCAAAAGAGGGAAGAATGCACGTTTTAGACCAAATGGAAAAAGTAATAACTGAATCCAAAAAAGAAGTATCAGAGTATGCTCCTAAAACTGCTAGTGTTAAAATAGACCCCGATAAGATTGGTATGGTAATTGGTGGTGGGGGCAAAGTCATCAAAGAGATTCAAGAAAAGACAGGTACAGAGATATCCATTGATGATGACGGTACTGTAGTAGCATCTTCGACTGATAGGGAGGGTGTTCTCAAGGCTATTGAGATAGTGTCTAACATAGTTAGAGAGGTTAAAGCCGGTGAAATATTTGATGGTGTTGTCGAGGAAGTAGTAGATTTTGGTGCCTTTGTTGAGATTTTGCCTGGAAAAGTTGGGCTTTTGCATATAAGTGAGGTCTCAAATGAATACATCACAAACATTGATGATGCAATTAAAGCCGGAGACAATGTTAAAGTTAAAGTTTTAGAAGTTTCCCGTGATGGCAAAATGAGCTTATCAGCAAAAGCATTGCAGCCACGCCCAGATGACAACAGGGATGAAAGAGGCCCCAGAGATAGTGGGGGTGGTAGAGATAACAGAGGTAGGGGCGATTACAAAAACAAAAGACGCAACAATAGGTAGAAATGATGGTAAAATTTTATAAATGAAAAGAATCTGCCCTGACTGTAATAAACCTTTAGAAGACAATAACTCATACTTTTGTCTGTCTTGTGGTAATAAACTTGAAGAAAGTCTTATCAAGACGGACGACTCCTTTAAAACTAAGATAATAGAGTTTGTCATAGAAGACCCCAAGAAAAAACCCAAAAAGAAAAAAGAGAAGAAGATTAAGGTCAAAAACAAAAATCTTAATAGACAGTTAATGATAGGTTTTGTGACGGTTCTTACAATAGGTTTATTGGCTGTCGGAGTTATCTTTTTAACAAGACAAGATTTTACTAAGAAGGATAAACCAGAAGAAGTTCAGATTCAACAAACCCAGCCAAAAGTTGAAAAACCAAATTCAATTGATTTAGATTTTCCACAAAGTAACATTAATTTAGCTAATGAAAATATCATCAAATATATTCCTTACGAAACCGACTTTTATATTATTGGCAGTGATGTTTTAGATTTTCATGTACGATATTTTGGTACGGATACCCCAAGCGAAATTTTACCAGCCATTACCCCCTATGTAGAAGGCAGGTTTATAACTATGGGTAACAAGGAAGGAAGTGATTGGGTAATCACATCAGTAATTTATTTAGTAGACAAAAAGGTTGTAGATATGACCTTTGGGGACATTGAGGTTGAGGGAAAATATATTAAAAAAGTGGATGATGTTTTGGTAGTAACTGATAAAGAAGAGATGATACAGGAAGTGACAGATTCTTCAAAAGGTTTTGCTAGAAACATTGCGCAAAATCCAAAAACAAGAACAGATGGGGTTCAAGTGCCAAAAGATGGCCAACTGATATTCGTAGACATTAACAGTGAGATAAATGTGCTAGAGGAAATGGTAAGTTTGTTCCAACCCGAGAGTGGGGCTTTAGAATTATTGAGGGGTATTATAGAACAAAAGTCCACTAAGTTTGTGATAAGGAATAATCGTGAGTGATAAAGACCAATTTATCTTTGAAGAATTAGAGATTCTTTCAAAAACCATTGAAGAAATTCCCGGTTTACCTCCTCTTTTGAGAGATAAGTTAGAGAGAATGGTTAAAAGGCTCAACAGAATGGCTCAGCTTGGGCATTACTCCTCTGAGTTTGATATTTTATCAAGATATATTGAAATTGTAGCTCAAATCCCGTGGGATCAAAGAACAGAGGATACGCTAGACTTAGCTCAAACCAAACAGCTTCTGGATTCTACCCACTACGGTATGGATGGTGTAAAAGAGCTTATTTCGGAGTATTTGGCCACCTTATTGTTAATCAAGGAAAGGGGAGGAGACATGTTCGCCAAAACCCCTGTTTTGCTTTTTGTAGGTTTGCAAGGTGTGGGGAAAACTACGTTAGCTAGGTCTATCTCTGAAGCATTAGGTAGGAAGTTTGTTCGAATAGCCATGGGCGGTATAGGTTCTACCCTAGAACTAAGAGGAAGAAGCAAATCTTATCCAGAAGCTGAGCCAGGTCAAATAGTTAAAGCCTTAATGAGTTCTCAAGTGAAAAACCCCGTAATTTTATTAGATGAGATAGATAAAGCCAGTGGAGAAAAGGGTTTGCTGAGTGATATCATGGCCATTTTATTAGAAATATTAGATCCCAAACAAAACCATGAATTTAGAGATCACTATGTTGATTTTCCCATTGATTTGTCCGAAGTAATGTTTATTTGTTCTGCAAATAACACGGGTACAATAAGCACAGCCTTGATGGACAGGATGGAAATAATAAAAATGCCAGCTTATTCAGATGATGAGAAAATTGTAATTGCTAGAAACTATTTATTACCTCAAATTTTTGAAAAATCAGGTTTGCAGGAAGGGGAGTTAGTCATTAACGATGATCTATGGCCTGGAATTGTGCGCCCATTTGGGTATGATACAGGTATAAGAAGTTTAAGCCGAACACTCGAATCTATTTGCAGAAAAGTTGCAAAGCAGATTGTTGAAGGCTCTGCCCAGAAAGTACATTTAACGGAGGAAAATCTAAAAAATTATCTTCCAAGATAGGAAAAATTATGGAAAAACCATCTATTGAAAAATTAGATCAGTTTAGAAAAGAAGGTTTCAGACCAGGTGTGGTTGCTTGTTTGGTTCATAGCAAAAGAATTTTGTTGGTTTATAAAGAGGATTACAAATTATGGCAGCTTCCTCAGGGTAGAATCGGTAATAAAGAAGAGCCCAAAGAAGCTTTGGAGAGGATGATTACAGAGGAATTGGGTGCAGATTTTGTAAAGAATGTTGATTTTGAGAGTGTTAAGTATGTTGATGAGGATCAGATGGAGTTTAAACCTGGTAGACATGCTGTTGAAAAGCTTACAGATGACTCGGGAAATGAGGTTAATATGCTTGGGAAAGTTTACATTTTTGCTGCTTTAGAGGTAAGCAGTGAGGATTTGGATATAGGAAAGACACAGTATAACGAACACTTTTGGATGTCTTATATAGAAGCTGGCTTTCTAGCGGAGAAAATTTACCAAAAAGGAAAAAGAAGAATTACCATGAAAGTGTTGGAAACCCTTTTTAATTTAGGAATCATCGAATGAACAAAGAAGAATTAATGCGTCAGATAGAAAAAAACGTTAAAAGCTGTAAAGAGTGTAGGTTACATGAGCAAGCTATGAATGCAGTTCCTGGTGAGGGAGATATTAATTCCCCTTTAGTTTTTATAGGAGAAGCTCCCGGAGCCAATGAAGATAAAACAGGCCGTCCTTTTGTGGGTAGGGCCGGTAATTTACTGGAGAAGCTCTTGGGAAAGATAGGATATACACGAGAGGAAATTTGGATTGGAAATATAATTAAACACAGACCTCCTGGAAACAGAGACCCAGCCCCTGATGAGATTAGAGCATGCAGTCCCTACCTGTCACTGCAGTTAAAAACCATGGAACCAAAATTAATTGTCACTCTTGGGAGATTTGCCATGCATTATTTTTATAAAGAAGGCACCATCTCAAAAAACAGAGGTAATTTAATTAAAACGGATAAGTACTATATTTATCCGGTATATCATCCAGCCGCCGGCCTACGGAACTCGAGCATGTTAAGAGCTTTGGAAGAAGATTTTATGAAAATCCCTGCGGTATTGGAAAGTATAAAAAAAGGAAGTAACAAATTTGTAATTAACGAAGACGTTGATGAGGATCAGCTTTCGCTTTTTTGAATTATTTAGAAAGAATTATTTATGAAATTTACAAAAACAGATAAAAAACAAGTATTAAAATTTATAGCCATTGGAGACAGTGTAACTAAGAATCTAACCATATATGAATACGGTGAGGATATTATTGCTGTTGACTTTGGTATTGGGTTTCCTGAAGGAGATGACCATGGTGTGGACTATATTGTTCCAGACATGACCTACCTTTTAGAAAATTCTCACAAAGTAAAAGGGTTATTTATTAGCCACGCTCATGCAGATCATTTTGCAGCTGTGCCCCACCTTTTACAGCAACTAAATGTGCCTATCTATGCAAATAGATTAACTCAGGAGTATATAAAGCTCCAATTTAATGAGAAACAGTTTAAAAATTTAAAAAATGAGACACAATTCCATTTATTTAATGCATCCACAGAACCCATTCAGCTAGGAGCATTCAAAGTTTCAGCTTTTAATGTTAACCACTCAGTACCTGGCTCGTTAGGTATTGCTATAGATACGCCAGAAGGAACTGTGTTGCATTTAGCAGATTATAAGATTGACGAGTCCCCAGTTATAGACTCTGTAATCGATCTTAAAAAGATTGAAGAGTATGGAAACAAAGGAGTTTTGTGTATGGCTTCAGATTGTTTGGGAAGTAAGACTCCCGGATTTGTAGGAACAGAGAGTTCGTTAAATGAGACCTTTCCTGATTTATTTAGGCAGTTCCCAAATGAGCAGTTGTTTATAACAACCATATCCTCAAATATTTCTAGAATGCACCAAATCATTGGCGCCGCCATAGATGCGGGTCGAAAAGTTGTACCCGTAGGAAGATCCATTGATCAGTCTATTAAAATAGCAAGGAGTTTGGGATATTTACCTTATGGAGAAGACGCATTTTTGGATGTGAAAAAGGCTTTTGAAAAGAATCAAAAAGATATTGTCTATATGATTGCGGGGTGTTTTGGACAACAAGGTTCCTCGTTATCAAGAGTGAGTACAGGAGAGCACGCTAGAGTAACCCTAAATCCGGGGGGGATAGTAATATTTTCATCTGAACCAAACCCTCCAGGTGTAGATGTGGACGTTGAGGTAGTTATTGATAATGTAATTTTAAGAGGAGGAGAGGTAATTGACCACAGAGATAGAGATGACCTGCACGTTTCGGGGCATGGTCACAAAGACGACTTATTAAAAGTAGCCTCCCTAGCAAAGCCAAAGTACTTTATTCCAATAGGTGGAAGTATTAACCACATTCATTCATACACAAAAATGGTTGAAAAGATTGGTGTTAAACAACATCAAGTCTTTGAACTTTTAGAAGGAGATGTAGTTGAATTTAGTGATGGGGATGCTAGAAAAGGTAAAAGGTTGGAGATAAATGACATTCTCATAGATGGCAAAAGCCTTGATCCGATTGTTGTTAAAGATCGTGAGAAATTAGCAACAGACGGCCTTTTTGCGGTAATAGTACCTGTTTCTAGTGAAACAAGAAAAGTTATGGGCAAGGTTGAT
>Ga0255397_1023_pt1 | contig 9557 bp, 10 predicted proteins | sample ANMaggSeSYBR01C6_FD_182116 | JGI IMG/M metagenome (GOLD analysis project Ga0255397, IMG submission 182116) | Sediment cell enrichment communities from methane seep in Santa Monica Basin, California, United Staets - ANME aggregate JGI... | ecosystem: Environmental > Aquatic > Marine > Cold seeps >...
TCGCCAGATCTCCCAACCTCAATCGACAACTTTATGTTTTATTATGATTTGGGAATGAGGTATGCGCCAGCTGAAATCAAACCAATTGATGGAATTATAACCATAGATACAAAAGTTATTGAGGAACTGATAGAAGTCACAGGTCCCGTGACAGTGAATGGGCTCACATATACTTCAGATAATGTTGTGTTGGAGTTGGAGAGAATTGCCTCACTGAGCCAAAGAGAGCAGATAAATAGAAAAGGTGTTTTAGGCGATCTTATGGAGGAGATGCTTGTTAACGTTTTTGAATCAGAAGTTGGGACTTGGAGTAAATTAATCGATAAAGGTGTTGATTTGGCGGTAAGAAAGCACATACAGGGATATATTTTCGATGAAGAGGCTCAGGCACTTATAGAAAAATACGAATTGGCTGGCACTATAAAAGATCCAGTTGAGGGAGATTATTCGTACGTGGTTCAAACAAATTTAGGGGGAGATAAAACTAACTGGTTTGTAGATAAAGTAGTGGATCATAAATTAGAAAAAGAAGGTGATAGGTGGGTTAAAACAGTTAAAGTTACTTACACTTACGATCAACCTGGAGAAGAATACGGTCCTTTTATAAAAAGATTTAGGGATTGGGTGCGCGTTTATACCCCGTTAAATTCTGAATTAATTGGTATAGAGGGAAGTGAAGATGCGACAGGCACAGGCGAAGAAAAAAACAAAACTTATTATCATGCTTATATTGAACTGGGTCCAGGTGAGAAAAAGGAGCTAACTTTTAAGTATTATTTGCCTGAGGAAACTATAAAGGATGGTAAGTATTCGTTGACTATTCAAAAACAGCCAGGAATAGATAAAGAAGTGCATGTTATTTCTGTTGGTGGGCAGACTTCAACTATAGAATTGGAGAAAGATCACACATTTTCTACAAAAGTAGTAGAATGATTCTCATTATAGAATAGTTAGAGTTTAGAATAATCCGCGTCTAGAACAATTTTCGTATAGTACTATTAAAATATGCCAAGTTTTACAACCAAAGCCGTGGTTCTAAAAAATTATTCTTATAAGGACACTGATAAAATCTATACCCTGTTGTCTGAAGATAAAGGTAAGATTTTTGGTATTGGAAAAGGCGTTAGAAAAGTTTCGTCTAGAAGGGGAGGCAATTTGGATACGCTTAACTTGATAGACATACAGCTAAACGAACACAAAAGTGGACAAAACTATATTACGGAAGTAAAAACTATAAAATCCTTCAGAAAAATAAAAGAAGATTTGGCGTTGTCAAAACAGGCCTTTTACATAGTTGAGTTAGTTAACAAATTTGTAGATCAAGATGAGAACGTAAAATCGGTTTTTGATCTTTTGATAGCATCTTTGGAAAATCTTCAAAATGGAAACGGCGCCACAAGTCTTAAAGTAAATAAATATGAAATCAAACTCATGCACCTTTTAGGTTATCAGCCCCCAAAAAAACTCCTCATGAAATGGAAGGAGCTAATCGAAAAAAAGAACTATGTAGAAGCTGATAATTTAATTAAGGATTTTGTGAGCGAAATCCTGCAGGAAAACCTAAAAAGCTTGGAGCTCAGCTAAAAAGTTAGTATACTACAATCACCATGGGCAAAGATTTACTACAAAAAATTACAAGTTTATGCAAAAGAAGGGGATTTGTTTTCCCTTCTAGTGAAATTTATGGGGGTTGGGAAGCTACCTACGACTTTGGACCTCTGGGCGCTGAAATGTTAAGAAATTTAAGAAACTTGTGGTGGGAAGAATTTGTTTTGAAACAACAAAATATTGTGGGTTTGGATGGTGCTATTATTTCACACCCTAAAGTGTGGGAAGCTAGTGGCCATACTGAGTCTTTTGCTGACGCCATGGTTGAAGATTTAGTGACCAACAAGAGGTATAGAGCCGATCACATTATAGACGAGGCTTTAGGAATTGTTTCTGATGGTTATTCGCTAGAGGAAATTAATAAAGCTATAAAGGATAATAATTTGAAAAGCCCCGATGGGAATGAGTTATCAGAAGCTAAACACTTTAATCAATTAGTAGAGGTGGGAATAGGAACCACCGAATCGTCAAAAACCACCGCTTATTTAAGAGGTGAGACCTGTCAGCCTATTTTTTATAACTTTAAACTTGTGAAAGACACTTCAAGGGTGAAACTTCCGTTTGGTATTGCCCAAATTGGAAAAGCTTTTAGAAATGAAATTAAGGTTGGCCCATTTTTTTACAGAACCAGAGAATTTGAGCAGATGGAGTTAGAAATGTATCTACACGAGAGAGACCATGAGAAATATTTTGAACATTTCAAAAAGTGGAGCATAGAATGGTTAGTGAGCCTTGGTTTAAGAGAGGACAAGTTGAGATTACGAGATCAAGAGTTTAAAGAAAGGGCCCACTACAATAAAGTAGCCACAGATGTTGAATACGAGTTTCCTTTTGGATGGAAAGAGTTTCAAGGTATTCACTATAGAGGTAATTGGGATCTATCAAGACACAGTGAATATAGCGGTGTAAATATGGAAGTTATAGATGAGGAAACAGATGAGGGTTTCATTCCTCATATTGTCGAATATTCCATTGGTTTAAACAGGTTGATGTTTGTGTTGTTGTTCGATGCCTATGCAGAGATTGAAAATAGAACAGTCTTAAAATTAGATAAAAGGATTGCTCCGTTTAGAGTAGCCGTTTTCCCACTTTTGAGAAATAAGCCAAAACTGGTTAAAAAAGCTAGAGAGGTTTACGAATCTTTGGTAGAAGCTGGGTTTTCTGTGGCTTGGGACGATAGAGGAAACATTGGAAAAAGATATTTGTCTCAAGATGAAATAGGTACCCCAAGTTGTGTGACGGTGGATTTCCAAACTTTAGAAGATGATACCGTTACTATTAGAGATAGAGATACCACGGTGCAGATTAGGGTTGACGTTAGAGATTTAGTTTCCTCGATTTAAGTTTTCCCCAAATAAATAATTTAATATTGCCGCACTCCTTGTTGTAACAACATTTCGGGTTTTATTTGTCTTGACTAAAGGACCTCAGATGGGGGAAACTAGATATAGATTGGTGACAAATGGTGAATACTGCCCCTTCACCATTTGAAGTTGCATATGAAAATGTTTTTAGGTGAATACAATCCTAGTGTTACTGAGGGCAGCAGGGTAGCTCTACCAAAGAAGATGAGAGAGCAGATAGCTGGAGACTCAGTAGTTGTGACGAAAGGTTTTGAGAAGTGTGTATACATTTATGATAAATCTGATTGGCAGGAGCAAGCTGAAAAGTACATTGAAAATTCCAAAGTCGATGATAAACAAGCAAAGATAAGAGACCTAGAAAGATATGTTTATAGTTCCGCCACAGAAACGTCAATTGATAGCCAAGGTAGGTTTGTGATCCCCTCAAACCTAGTCGAATACGCAGAGATATCTGGAGAAACAGCAGTAGTTGGTGTTGGAAACAGAATAGAGCTTTGGGATAAAAACGTTTGGGCGAAGCATATACAAAACATCTCATCAGAACTTTCAAATTCATAAATTCATGAAAAACAATTACCACAAACCAGTGATGCTAGATGAAGCGCTTCAGTATTTGCAGCCATTGCCAGGCCTGCGTTACATAGATTGCACACTAGGAGATGGTGGTCACACTTTAGAGCTTTTAAGACAAGGTGGCGAAGTATTGGGCATTGATGCCTTCCCTGACGCCTTAGAAAGAGCTTCACAAAGAATAAAAGATGAAGGATTTGACGATAAATTCACCGGTGCAGTAGGTAACTTCAAAGACCTACGGGAAATCGCTGAAAAAAATGGGTATGAGCAAGTTAACGGTATACTTTTTGATTTAGGATTTAGCTCTTATGAGTTGGAACACGGCGGTATTGGGCTTACATTTCAAAAGGATGAGCCCTTGGATATGAGAATGGATAAAGATTTAGGTGTAACCGCAGCCGATTTACTCAATACGCTACCAGAAAAACAATTAGCCAAAATAATTAGAGAATATGGCGGTGAGAATATGGCCAACAAATTTGCTAAAGAAATCATCAAGTTTCGTAATTTGAAGAAGTTTCAGACTACCTCTCAATTAAAAGAGGTTATAGAATCTGTTGCTCCTTCAGGGTATGAGAAAGGCCGTATTAATCCGGCCACAAGAACTTTTCAAGCTCTGAGAATTGCTGTTAATGATGAAATTGACAATTTGAAAAAAGCACTGCCCCAGGCTGCGCGTCTTCTACTGCCTGGTGGTCGAATGATAGTTATAAGCTTTCATTCGCTAGAAGATAAAGTGGCAAAAGATTTTGGCCTCTTTAACGCGCAGCCTAGTGCGACTGAAACAACCAATGAAGTAACCAAAAAGCCTTTGGTTCCTACCGCCCGAGAGGTGGATCAGAACGTGAGATCGCGTAGTGCAAAAATGAGAATTTATGAGAAAGCGCAGAAGAATGAGTAGAAAAATGAAAAGAACACCAAATAATATCTGTAAAAAAGTTAGTATCATCTCTTTGGTAATTTTTGTTTCATGTTTACTTACACAGATGTATGTTTCCAATGCTACAGCCCTTAAAAGTAGGGATTTTAGGCATTTGCATGAAGAAAAAGCGCAGTTAGAAAAAGAAATGGCCCTACTCAAATACGAGGATTCCAGACTTTCCTCTTTAGAATACGTGGAAGTTAGAGCTATAGAATTGGGATTTTTAGAAATGACAGAATCGCTTCAAACAATAACAGCGCCCTCTTTGGCGTCTTTGTACACTCAATAAGTCTATAATACAATACAATCATGGTTGCAAAAAGAAAGGTTAAACAAAACGACCTGCGAATCAATACGCTGTTAGCGGTAAATGGTTTAATTATAATTATTTTACTTGTTCGATTATTCTCAATTCAAATTTTAAAACATGGCAGATACACGGCACTGGCTCAAAACCAGTATTGGAATTTATCAGTTATACCAGCTAAAAGGGGAGATATAGTGAGTGCAGATGATTTTATTTTGGCTGGGACTCAAACCCATTATTTATTATATTTAGAACCAAAAAAAGTGGGCGATATTTATAAAACTTCCCACGACCTCTCAGATATTTTGACAAAATACAGGATTACTCAGCTTAAGGAAAATGCAAAGGATGTTGGAGAGGATTTGGATGAGGTGGGTTTTGATGAAGCGTATATATTTCAGGGATATTATGATCGAATACTAGAAAGCCTTGAGTCAGATCTTTACTGGGTGATTGTCGAGCACAATCTTACTCCCGTAGAAAAAGAAGAAATTGAAAGTTTTAACATTGAAGGGGTTGGATTTGAGGAGGAGCCGGTGAGGTTTTATCCTGAAGGAAGTTTATGTTCCCATGTATTAGGTTTTGTAGCTTTTAACGAACAAGGAGAAAAGCAGGGTTATTTTGGAATTGAGGGAGCGTTAAACGGTGATTTGAAGGGGAAACCAGGCAGAGTGTTGGAAGAAAGAGATGCTTTAGGGAATCCTATTTTAATTGGAGGTTACAAAAAAGCTGCTCCCATTGAAGGGAGGGACATTGTTTTAACTATAAATCGGACAGTTCAGTATATTGTCGAAAAAGCTTTAAAAGAAGGAGTTGAGAGGTATGACGCCAAGTCTGGAAGTGTGATTGTGATGGACCCTTTTACGGGTGAAATCTTAGCCATGGTTAATTACCCTACTTATAATCCCAGCGTATTTGATTATGAGGAAGGGGTTGGTGAGGATCATAGGAAGAGCATGGAAAGGAAGAATTTGGCTATTTCGCAAATATATGAACCGGGTTCAGTCATGAAACCTTTTACTATATCTGCCGCCATTGAAACGGGAAAAGTGACACCAAATACAACTTTTGATGATAGAGGGCCCGTTCAGTATTCAGATTATGTCATTGATAACTGGGATGGTAAGCACCACGGTATCCAAACTATTATTCAGCTTTTAGAAAAATCGAATAATATTGGGGCAGCCTGGGTGGGGCATTTGGTTGGCTCAAAAGATTTGGCTTATTATTTGGAGGAATTTGGATTTGGGACTTTAACCGAGGTCGAATTAGAGGGTGAGGATACGGGTGTGATAAGGGATTATAATACTTGGACCGATATTGATTTGGCCACGGCCGCCTTTGGCCAGGGATTATCCGCCACGCCTTTGCAGGTTTTGAACGGATTTAATGTCTTTGCAAATGGAGGCTTTTTGTTACAGCCAAAAATAATTTCTAAGATTATCGATGAAGAAAGAATAATTGAAATGCCCACAAAACAAATTAGTAGGGTGGTTTCTAGAGAGACCGCTGATACCATGACGGGAATGCTTGTGAATGCGGCCGAAAGTGGCGAAGCAAGTTATTTTATGATTAAAAACTACAGAATCTCTGGAAAAACAGGAACAGCTCAAATACCTGAAAAAGGTGAGTATAATGCTGAAAAAACTAATGCTACTTTTGCAGGATATTTAGCTACAAGCAAGAGATACACCATGTTAGTTAAATTAGAAGAACCTAGAGCCAGTGTCTATGCATCTGAAACAGCTGTACCTTTGTGGATGGATATTTCTAGTGAGTTGGTTAAGTATTTTGGTATTCCTCCTGATGGGAAGAAATAAAAATGCTGCAAAGCTTGGATTAAGAAACCGTCCGTGCTTTACAGCATTAAATGTCTTAGAAGTGTATAAGTTTACTATGTTTGCTAGCTTGTCTGTGAAAAGCAGACCTAAAGAAGGCCTCTTTCTGCAGATCCTTAACTAGAGCTATAACGATTTTTTCCAAAAAAGGTCCGTATGTAAGACGGAATGATGCTATATTGCTTAGTACAATGTTTTCGTCTAAAAATACTGACTGCACAGCTGTAATTACCATCAATGCAAGGTCGTCAGGACCCACTTTATTTCCAGCGCTCCTCAAGATTATTGGATATAAGCGATCTACGTTGAGAACTGCTGTACTAACTTCATGAAGTCTCCTTCTCAATTCCTCATGATCAGGTAGTTGCAATATTGGTTGAGGTTCTGATTTTTGATTTCTTTTTCCAGTATCCATCTGCTCATCTCCCTTATAACAATTCCATTTGTATTGTTTTGTATTATATATGAAAGAAGGGGTGTGATAAAGCTTAAAGCGGGTGCTTTTTGATTTTGCTAGTTTAATTGGACACACATACCTTTTTTCTTAATTAGCTTGGGTTTAAGTTATTAATATGAACAACAAAAAATTGGGAGAATTTGGGGAAAGAATTGCTATAAATTATCTAAAAACAAGAGGATTCATAATTCTTCACAAAAACTGGACCTGCAGGTGGGGAGAATTAGATATTGTTACCAGACACAAGGAAATTATTGTTTTTGTGGAGGTAAAATACAGAACTAACTTAAGTTTTGGAACCCCAAGCGACTCCATAACCTCAAAAAAGCTAAAATCACTCAAAAATAGCATGTGGAGATATCTTTTAATTCACAATTTATTTCACAAAGAATGCCGGTTAGACGTAATTTGCGTAACTTTGCAAGGAAAAAAAGCTAAATTAAAACACTACAAATCAGTATCATTTTGAACAACCCCCACCAAATCTGCCGTTTCATCTTCTACAATGCCCAATAATCTATCCTGCACCTTGCTTTGAAAAATCTCATAAGTCCCACCAATAGGAACAATTGTCCAAGCCCCGCCATATTGTTCAGCTGGAGGAGAATACAAATACTCATAATCTAAAAATAAAGAATGAATGGTGTAATCATCTTTATCTTTATAAAAATCCCACAAATATTTAGCGTCAGCTAGCATAATATTGGTGTCCATACGCCCCTGAGTGACAGTTTTAAGAGCTTTTTCCACCACCATGGGGTTAAATAAGCTTTTTGGTTGAAAAACAGCCTCCAACATACCTCCCAAAATTTTATGTTGGCGCCTCATTCGCATCCAATCACTACCCTCACCATTGTTCCCTTTTCTTGATCGACTATAAATAAGGGCTCTTTCACCTGTTAAAATCTCAGCACCCTGTGTAAAAGTAACCGTTTGATAGCCTTTTGTGGCATCTACTGGGTAGTTAGAGTCAGTAAAGGTCCTTTCAACATCAACTGGAACTCCTCCCATGGCATCGACAATCCAAGAAAAATCAGCAAAGTCAGTTAAAATGAATCTTTCTGGACGCATACCTACAACTTCTTCAGTAGCATTTTGCATGGCTTCCCAGCCGGAAGAGTTGTACAGGCCGTTGATTTTACTGCCTTGATACCAGAGATCTCTAGGAAGAGACACTAAAACTACATTGTTGGTATCAGGATTAACAGAGATTAGAATCATAATGTCAGTTCTGTAGCCAAGTTCAGCCTTACTTCTTCGATCAATACCCAAAAGCATGATGTTTATAGGTTTCCCAAGAGGAAAATTCTTTGCCATGTCCTCAGTTTTGTCTTCTTCAGATTCACTTTTTGAGAATGGACTCAAAGTAATTCCAGTATCCACACCTGCTTTTTGTAGGTCGCTGTTGGATTTATACAATATAAAACCCAAAGTTCCCAAAGATATTACTAGCAAGAATATAACAATGAATTTCCACATAACGTTAAGAATAGTTTAAAACTGCATTTTTCTCAATAGTTAACCTTAAAAATGACCTTGCTGATTGAATCCGCAAAGTATATCATTTATACATGCCCAAAAAGATAGTCGTAGTCGAAGATGATCAAGCTTTTTATAATCTATGTGCTACTGAGTTAAAACTAAAGGGTTACGATGTTGTACATGTTGCCGACGGAAACATGGCTATTTCTAGAATTAGAGAAGAAATGCCAGACCTTATTTTACTAGATATCATTCTTCCAGGAATTAATGGTTTGGATATTCTCAAAGAGCTAAAAGAAGCAGAAGAAACTGCCGAAGTAGCTGTGATAATGCTTACTAATTTTGGTACCGATGAAAATATTTCTAAAGCTGTTGAATTAGGAGCTGATGACTATTTAATGAAGTATAATCTTGTGCCGTCTGAGCTTCCTGAGAAACTAGCGCCATATCTTGGTTCGGACTCAGCTGTAGGAGTGTCTCTAACAGGGTAAACATGATAGCTCAAAATTTAAGCTTATTTTTAATTTCCGCCATAAGTCTTTTAACTCTAATGTTTTTTTTGTTGTTGGCCTTGTTTCTGAAAAAGGATAAACGGTTGATTGAGCTAAAAGGAAAGTACGAGCATTTGCTTAAGATGGAATCGGAGCATTTTAAACAAAGTAAGCAAAGGGACGATTATGTAGCCATGATGGTCCACGAACTAAGATCGCCCCTATCAGTTATTAAGGGTTCTGCAGATTTAGTATTGCGGGAAGAGAAAAACCTGGAAGAAGAACAAAAATACACTTTATTATCACAAATAAAAGATTCGTCTGATGATTTATTAGAAGTAGTTAACGATATTTTAGACGTTTCAAAAATTGAGTCGGGTAGATTTCAAGTCAAAAAGATTAAAGGTAATTTAAATAAGCTTCTTCAAGAGGAAGCTGATTATTACATGGCCTTGGCTAGAGAAAAAGAAATTGCTGTAGAAACCAAATTAGCAGATGATATTCCAGAATTTGAA
>Ga0255397_1024_pt1 | contig 9431 bp, 4 predicted proteins | sample ANMaggSeSYBR01C6_FD_182116 | JGI IMG/M metagenome (GOLD analysis project Ga0255397, IMG submission 182116) | Sediment cell enrichment communities from methane seep in Santa Monica Basin, California, United Staets - ANME aggregate JGI... | ecosystem: Environmental > Aquatic > Marine > Cold seeps >...
TAAGATTACTGATAATCTTGAAAATTTGCTTGCTGAAGTTGATAAAGAAATTCTTTTAAATTCTACATTCGATTATAATCGTCATATAGATTATAAGATGCTAAAAGATCAGGAAAAGATGGCTCACCTTCAATTGCAACTTAATAGATCAGAATATTATCCAACGTTAAGTGGTTTCTATCAGTTTCAACAAGATGCCATGAGAAATGATTTCAATTTCTTTGACAATCAGAAGTGGTATACAAACCAGATGTTGGGAATTCAACTGGAAGTGCCAATATGGAGTAGTGGAAACAGAAAATATAAGGTTCAGCAATCAAAACTTGAGATGGAAAAATTAAAAGTGATAGATGACCAGTTACAGCAAGGTTTATCACTTAAAGTAAGTACGGTTAAATCGGAGTTTAATAATGCTTACCTTATTTATTTAAATAGAAAGATGGCTGTTAGCAATGCTGAAAAAATTTATCAGAAAACTGAGGTTAAATATCGGGAAGGAATTGCCAATAGCCTGGATCTTTCACAAACATATAACCAATATCTGACAAATCAGATCGAATATTTGACTTCCATACTCGACTTGTTAAATAAAAAATCGGAACTGGAAAAAGAATTAACAAAAGTGAGTTATTAAAAAGGTTGGTTTAAATGAAAGAAAAATTCTTCATACAGATTATAGGTCTCCTTTCAATTATTGTATTAACACAATGTTCATCACAATTGGAGGATACCAATAATATTGAATTAAAAACCAGAATGGATACTGTAAGCTATATTATTGGATTGGATTATGGAACTGGAATAAGGGATGAAAATATAGATGCCAATAAACTTATGGTTTATAAAGGACTGGTTGATGGATTGAATGGCAAAAGTATTTTTTCCGATTCCATTAAGATCAGAATAGTAGATGAGTTTAATGAAGAATTAAAAGGCAAACTGGAGGAAGAGGGTAAGAAATTTCTCGAAAAGAATATAGCTGATGGTAAAAAATTCCTCATCGAAAACAAATATGCTGAAGGGGTTATTGAGCTCCCCAGTGGATTGCAATATAAAGTCTTAAAACAAGGAAACGGGTCAAAACCATTAGCAAGTGATAGTGTAAATGTACATTACAGAGCTATGTTTATCGACAAGACTGTATTTGACATGTCGTATGACCGTGGGCCTGCTGGTATCCGCATAAATGAAGTTACAAAAGGCTTATCAGAAGGAATTCAGTTGATGAGTACCGGAGCTATATATGAATTGTATATTCCACATGAACTGGCTTATGGCGACCAAACTTTTGCCAATGTTATCCCTGCCGGATCTGCATTGATTTATAGTATAGAGTTAATCGAAATAATTAAAGAATAGACTTAAATATATTTAGAATGAAAAAACTGATATTTATTATTGTAGTTGGAATTGTAACCTCATGTGCAAGCAAGGTTGACAATCCAAATAACTCGGAGGACATTAAAAATCAAATAGCGGAATATAAAAAACAGGTAATTGAACTGAATAAAGAAATAAATGGGCTTGAGAAAGATTTGCTAAGCTATTCGGATGAATCAACTCAAGGTATTCCGGTTTCCATCAAAGAACTTGCCTTTGAGGAATTCAATCATTATATAGAAGTAAATGGAGTGGTAGAGGCAATTAATGCTGCTTATATTAGTCCTGAGATCAATGGCCAGGTGAAAGAAATTTATGTAAAGGAAGGTCAATATGTAAAAAAGGGTCAGTTAATGATCAAAATTAATAGCAGCATTACCGAGAGTACTATTAAGGAGGTTGAAACTTCTCTTGAACTTGCTGTAGTCGTTTTTGAGAAACAAAAGCAATTGTGGGAAAAGAACATTGGGTCGGAATTAGATTATTTACAGGCAAAAAATAATATGGAATCATTGGAAAGCAGACTTGAAACGCTGCAAGCACAGATTGATATGGCCATGATTAAAGCACCGATAAATGGAATTGTTGATGAAGTATTTGTAAAAGATGGAGAACTTGCCATCCCGGGCATGCAAATGATCCAGCTTATAAACTTAAGCGATTTGTATATAAATGCTGATGTATCCGAAGCATATATCACCAAAGTGAAAAAAGGTGAAATGGTTGTACTTGAGTTTCCCTCATATCCTGATATCATTATGAATATTCCGGTTCACCGCATTGGCAATGTAGTTAAATCAGCAAACAGGACATTTAAAGTACAACTGAAAATAAAAAATGAAAACGACCAGATTAAACCCAATGTGCTGGCCCGAATAAAGATCAATGATTATAGTACGGAAAATGCATTACTTGTGTCATCCCTTATCGTTAAGCAAGATTTGAAGGGATCGTATGTATTTGTTGCAAATGAAGGCAATGCAGCAAAAAAAGCCTATATCGAAACGGGTATGTCCTATATGAACTTAACCATGGTTACTTCCGGTTTATCAGTTGGCGACAGGGTAATAGTAAACGGTTACAACCAGGTATCGGGGGGGAGTAAATTAGAAATAGTTAATTAAATACAATTAATTAAATTTTTACTCAATGGAATTCAAAAAATCACAAATTTTGATAAATAATTATTAATGGAAAACCAATTCAATAGTGAAGATAATGTAAGTCGTGAATTTAAACTTACCACATTTGCATTAAAGAATAAAAACACCATTTTTCTGCTACTATTATTAATAGTGGTCTTTGGTTTTTATAGTTATCGATCTCTACCAAAAGAGTTATTCCCTGACATTTACATACCTACAGTCATGGTTCAAACAATGTATTACGGTAATCCGCCCATCGACATTGAAAATCTTATCACCAGGCCAATTGAAAAAGAGCTGGAATCGATCAGGGGCGTTAAAGAAATTACATCCAATTCATTGCCGGATGCATCAGTCATTTTTGTTGAGTTTAATACTGGAGTGGAAATTAATCAGGCTTTACAGGAAGTAAGGGATGCTGTGGATAAAGCAAAAAGCGAGCTACCAAACGACTTGCTCAATGACCCAATGATTTCCGATATCGATTTCTCAGAATTTCCAATCATCAATATTAATCTATCAGGTGAGTATAGTGTTAATGAATTAAAATATTATGCCGAATACCTGGAAGATGAAATCGAAAGTGTATATGAAATATCCAAAGTTGAAATTTCCGGACTAAATGAAAGGGAAGTACAGATAAATGTTGACCCTCTCAAACTGGAATCATTTGAATTGAGTTTTGATGATATTGAAAATGCCATTGCTGCTGAAAATATTTCCATGTCAGGAGGTGATATCCGGGTAAATGGTTCCCGGAGAACACTACGGGTTATTGGGGAATTTCAGAATGTGAAGGAAATGGAAAACATTGTGGTTAAAAATGAAAACCAGGACATTGTTTACCTACGGGATATAGCTGATGTTATTTATGGTTTTGCTGATCCTGAAAGCTATGCTCGTCTTGATAAACAAAATGTAGTTACGCTCCAGGTAGTGAAAAAAGGTGGAGAAAACCTGCTGATAGCTACCCAAAAGATATTCGATATTTTAGACCATGCAAAGGAAGTAGAAGCTTTGCCGGCAAACCTTAATATAACCATTACCAATGATCAGTCGGATATGATCAAAAAACAGTTGAGCAACCTGGAAAACAGCATTATCATGGGTGTGATATTTGTTTTATTGGTACTGTACTTTTTCCTTGGAATTCGTAACGCATTGTTTGTTGGACTTGCTATTCCTACTTCCATGTTCATGTCGTTCATGATACTGGGTCTCATGGATTACCGTATCAATATGATCGTATTATTCTCAATGATTCTTGCCCTTGGAATGCTGGTGGATAATGCCATTGTGGTGGTTGAAAATATTTACCGGTTTGTCGACCGGGGCTACTCTAAATTTGAAGCCGCGAAAAAAGCGGTTGGAGAAATTGCTATGCCAATCATTTCTTCTACAGCTACGACCTTAGCTGCTTTTTTTCCACTGATTTTCTGGGATAGTTTGATGGGCGAGTTTATGAGTTACCTGCCGATAACACTAATTATTGTGCTTACCTCTTCCTTGTTTGTAGCATTGGTAATCATACCGGTAATCTCGTCAACATTTATTAAATACGGCGATCAAAATCCTGCCCCAAATAAAAAACGCTCTCTTTTAGTGGCTGGAATTATGATAGGATTCGCAATCCTTTTTTACTTGCCGGGATGGTATATACCTGCCAATTTATTAATGATATTTGCCATTATAGGTATCCTGAACTTATTAGTTCTTTACAGGATTTCAAAATGGTTTCAGGAAACATTCCTGGTATGGCTGGAGAATACTTATTTGAAAGTTCTTCAATTTGTTTTAAAAAAGAGGAATCCTCAATTGTTTACTCTTGGAACTGTTGTACTACTTATAGCTACAATTATATTTTATTTTGCAAGAGACCCAAAAATAGAGTTTTTCCCCACATCCGACCCCGATTACATCAATGTAATTGCTGAGTTACCCATTGGAACCGATATAGATGCAACTGATGATATCATGAAGGAAATAGAAGATGATGTATATAACATTATTGGGGAAAACCGCAATTTGTTAAAATCAGTTGTAACAATTGTAGGAAAGGGTGCCGTAGGGGAAAACGAAGGATTCAGTGGAAAATCAGGTGGCCCCAACAGGGGATTGATCACAATTTCATTTATTGATTACGAATATCGTTCAGGAATCAGCACATCAGTATTTCTTACAACCCTGGCCGATGGATTGGTAAATAAATATCCTGGTGTAGATGTTTCGGTTGAGAGATCAGGTATGGGACCCCCGACAGGTAAGCCAATTAACCTGGAAATTAGTGGTAAAGAATTTGATAAACTATTGTTCTTAACAGATTCCATTCAGAGTTATATAGATCAAAGTCATATTGAAGGGATTGAAGGTTTAAAAATCGACCTTGATGTTGGAAAACCAGAAATTATTGTACGAATCGACAGGGAGAAAGCAAGAATGTTTGGTTTGTCAACTTATCAAATAGCTTCTACTTTGCGTACAGCTTTGTTTGGCAAGGAAATATCAGATTTTAAAGTGGGTGAAGATGAATACCCGATCCAATTGAGGTTGAAAGATGATTACAGGTACAACATTTCCTCCTTGCTTAATCAATACATTACTTTCCGAAGCCAGTCAAGTGGTAAAATTGTACAAGTTCCTATTTCAGCAGTGGCTGAAATTGAATATAGTACCACTTATGGTTCAGTTTTGCGAAAGGACTTAAATCGGGTAATTACAATCTGGTCAAACGTGATTGAAGGCTATAATGCCAATGAAATTAATAATCAATTGCGTGATCTAATGGCAAATTATAAAATGCCTGAAGGATACAAATATGAGTTTACCGGTGAGCAACAGGAACAGGAAGAATCGGCTGCTTTCCTTGCACAGGCTATGTTGATCGCCATTTCAATTATGCTTATAATTTTAGTAAGCCAGTTCAATTCGATTGTAAAACCTGCTATCATCCTGTTCAGTGTGGTATTAAGTACTATTGGGGTATTTGGTGGACTTGGAACATTTAAAATGGATTTTATTGTAATCATGACAGGTATTGGTATTGTATCACTGGCAGGGGTTGTAGTTAACAATGCCATTGTTCTGATCGATTATATCAACCTGCTCAAAATGCGCAAACGTAAAGAACTGGGACTGGAAGCAAATGCAAATTTACCTATTAACGAATCTTTGGATTGTATTGTACAGGCCGGAAAAACCAGGTTACGCCCGGTATTGCTCACAGCCATTACAACCATTTTGGGATTAATCCCTTTGGCTTCAGGATTGAATATTGATTTTGTTTCAGGGCTAAGTGACTTTAATCCAAGGATATATTTTGGTGGTACCAATGCTGCCATGTGGGGATCCATGTCGTGGACCATTATTTTTGGATTGACATTTGCAACATTCTTAACCCTGATCATTGTACCTTCGATGTATCACATGTTGTATAAGGTTAAACTATGGGGAATTAGAATCATTAAAAACAATGGATAGGTCTTGAATGCTTTATTGAATTCAATTATCTTTGTTGGTGTCTAACACATATTCGTATGAAATCAACAACATTTATCCTCACATTTTTATTTCTAGTTTTATTCAATCCTTTTACTTCTTCGTCACAACAATCAGAAAAAAATCATTTCGATTGTTTCTCTATCCTTGTCGGGAAAAGTGCAACAGCTGATGAATCAGTTATGTTTGCTCACAATGAAGATGACTGGGGTGTGCGAATTGTTAAATGGTACAAAGTTCCAGCCATGACTCGTAAAAAGGGCTCTATGATCACCCTGAAAAATGGAGGCGGAATGGATCAGGTAGAAAAAACCTGGAGCTATATCTGGCTTGAAATGCCTGAAATGGAATTTTCAGATTCCTATATGAACGAATGGGGCGTAACCATTGGTTCAGATGCCTGCCTGTCGCGTGAAAAAAAAGGAGAATTAATAGATGGAGGAATTGGTTATTGGTTAAGAAGAGCCATGGCCGAAAGGGCAACAACCGCTCGTGAAGCAGTTCAGATCGGAGGGGCATTGATTGAAAAATATGGTTATACTTCTTCCGGAAGGACATATTGTATTGCTGGTCAAACAGAGTGTTGGATGCTGGCAGTAGTACAAGGAAAACATTGGGTAGCACAACGTGTTCCCGATGATCATGTGGCCATTATCCCAAACTATTATACTATTACTAATGTTGATCTTTCTGATTCCTTGAATTTTTATGGTTCTGCAGACCTCATAGAATATGCTAAAAAGAAAAAGTGGTATAATCCTGATAAAGACGGTGATTTTAATTTTAGGGAAGTTTATAGTGATCCCAAAAACCTTGAGAACATGGGAAACCTTGTGAGGCACTGGAGCGCTATTAATATACTTTCGGCAGAAAAATTTGATATTGAAGATGAATTCCCTTTTTCGTTTAAACCAAAAGAGAAAGTACCGCTAACTGTATTATTCAGTATTTTAAGGAATCATAGCGAAGGCACAGAATATGATAAATCAGAAAATTACACATTGGGTAATCCTCATGAACATGGCAGGGCCATTTGTTCCAATACAACCCAATATGGATTTGTTGCCCAGATAAGAAACAATTTACCCCGGGAAATCGGATCGGTGATGTGGCTGGCACCTTTCAGGCCATGTGTTCACCCGTTTACACAATGGTATTTGGGTATAACTGAAATACCGGAAAATTTTACTGTCAGTGATTTCAGGTCAGCCCTGGTTAATCATTTTGAGCCCATTGAAAATATGAAGAAGTTTGCTCCTGACCATGAATTTTTTAACTATGTTAAACATGCTCAATCGGTGGATAAAACCTATGGTAAACAAATTAAACTGATTCATTCAAAGTTGATTGAATATGAGCAGGAGTTGATTGATAACCAGGCATCCTTCGAAAAAAGGTTAAGTGAAATTCATAGTGTAGATCCACGGCAATCCAATAAAATGATGACCGATTATACCGAAAAACAATTGCAACGGTCGCTGGAGATGATAAAAAAATAAAGCCCAAACAAGTTGGGCTCTATCTGATCAAAAAGAGGATAATTCTATTCAACTTTTATCAACTTCTTTGTTTGTCCCGAGTACTCGGGATTGGTTTTTAGTGTGCAGAAATAAATACCGGGTTTTAGGTCACTTAAATCAGTTTTTATTTCATGGATTCCAGCTTGTAAATTATTGTAAATAAGAGCCTGGACTTTTCGTCCTGAATAGTCAAAAAGACTAAGCTCAACCTGGCCGGCTGACTGAAGGTTAAAATTTATATTTGTTGTTGTTGTGAAAGGATTTGGGAAAATTTCTATTGAAAGATCATCCAATGTATTATCCAGGTTAATTATTCCTGTAATTAGTTTCTCATCAGCACCAACATCCACTACATCATTTAGTGGCCTGAGATCTCCATCAAAATCATAATCGGGGCATAAATAGGTAGTTCCGTTAATCTCCAGGGCATTTGTTCCCATATTTATGCATGGGCTGCTATCTGATAGGTGAATGCCATCCTCCTCTAATTCGGGATTGGCATAAAAATTATCCGACCCTTCCCATTCTCCATAGCAAAGTATGTTGTTTTCAGTGTCCAGAAGGTTATTATACAGATAGGCATTGCAACCGGATTCGCTGATATATATTTCACTACTATTTCCACCCCCCAGGTTATAGAAGATATTGTTGAATGCAACGAACGGTGTAGACTCAGCTTCAGTATGAATAGACATCCCTGTGAAGTTGAGGTTTGCAATATTTTCAATAAACGTATTGTTTGCGATTACCGGAATCCCGGTGTCCTTAGTATTACTGTTTGATTTTAATTTAGTGTGAGCTCCTTCTGGATTTTTTGGATATCCCTGTTGCTTCTTGTTCTGGTCTTGGATACAAATACCTCCACCCGTTGTTTCAGCGATATTTCCTTTCAATACATTATTGGTAAAGATCACATCTTTGTCATATTCGAGGCATACGCCGGCACCCTTCTTTGCTTCATTGCCTTCAAATATATTGCGGTCAACATACACTGTGCCACTATTTTCAAATATTATTAAACCTCCACCATTGGACCAGGGAGCAGTTAAAACGTTGTCTGCTATCAAATTCCCGGAAATGGTGCTTCCCTCTTTGACTCTGTAAATACCAATGCCCCCACTCGTGATTGACCAGTAATTATCGGTGCTAGACACTTCATTATTAATAATATTGTTATTTCGGATCACCGCTTTTACATAATCTACATATATCCCTCCTCCCATTGCATATGAGTCAGGCACCTCGTTGGAGCACTGGTTGTCAGAAATTATGTTATTTTCTATAAGACATTCATATCCATCGCCATAATACTCAACAGAAATTCCACCGCCATATGCCGCTCCTGTGCCACTTATATTCTTGTAACAAGCATTATTGGATATATCATTATCCCTAATGATAGGAATGCTGTTAATACTATGGACAATGTTGATTCCTCCACCCGTGGCATATCCACCATCATCATTGCATTCATTGTTTTTGATAATATTATGTTCAATTTTTGGTCCTGAAGAAAAGCCCATTATCCCACCTCCTCCTCTCCAACTACCGTCCTTTGTTCCTTTCCCCCCCTGGATCGTAAATCCGTGAATTACTGATAAGGTATCTTCCCCGTTAATAAAATATACAACAGAAGCACTATCAGGATTTGCCGCCATGCCACCATCGATAATGGTGTTGTTAATATGAGTGGTAGCACCATCCATAATGTGCTGGCTGGCTACGGTAATAGCTTTTCCATTGAAGTTGATGTTTTCATACCAGGTGCCTGTATCAACAAGTACAGTGTCGCCATCTGTGGCAGCATCAATACCCGCCTGTATGGTGGGTTGATCACCCGGCACATTAATAATCTGGGCCATTGAAACTGAACATATGGCCAAAGTTGTTA
>Ga0255397_1025_pt1 | contig 9199 bp, 6 predicted proteins | sample ANMaggSeSYBR01C6_FD_182116 | JGI IMG/M metagenome (GOLD analysis project Ga0255397, IMG submission 182116) | Sediment cell enrichment communities from methane seep in Santa Monica Basin, California, United Staets - ANME aggregate JGI... | ecosystem: Environmental > Aquatic > Marine > Cold seeps >...
CCCGGGGTTTATAGGAGTGTCGGTTTGAACCATTTGTACACTTTGGTTTTCTAAGGTTGTATATCTGGAGAAAACACCTTTTGTAATGGTAGATTCACCGTAGGGGCTGTTTGGCCAGCCCACTGCAAATACGTTTTCGGCTAGTTCTAGGGATTGGCTGTCAGACCACCCGCAACTTGGCAGGTCAGTATCAAGTCTTATGATAGCCAGATCATCTTCCACGGAGAATCCGGCAATTCTTGACGAATAAAATTGCCCGTTGTAATAAACATTGGCAAAACCGTCACTGAAGTGGTCTATGACGTGGTAGTTTGTGACTAAGTAACTTTCTGAGGTAAGCGGTTTGGTATCAATTACAAACCCAGACCCGTGTTTTTCAATGTCCCCAATTAGGAAGGTACATTCTTTGGCACTTTTTAAGGCGCTTTTCTCAGTGCAAACTTCTGGTTGGGGTTCTGAGTTGGTGCCCTTCTCTTTTTTAATCGATAAAATCCTATCTAGGAAATGTTCCTCAATATAATTGAAGTAGCTAAACTGACCACGTTTTACAACCAGCACCACAACCACAATTACTACAAGAGAGATGAGGAGGGCAGTTGTTAATTTTCTTAACAACCCAAAGAAGGCTTTCATATGGTGTATTTTACCACTTAAGTCAGTTTGACTACCTGAGGATTTACAAGCTTTTTGTAGTCATCTGTGTGTAGGACAATCGAAGCCCTTTTGTCACCAGCATTAAATATTATTATTTTATTGTTAAACACTTTCTCATCTGCAAGAACAGGAAGCCCAAACAAATTCCCAAAAGGAGGCACGCCTCCAATTTTAATGTCCTCTGTAATTTCTGAAACCTCTTTTTCTGTAGCAAATCTAATGTCCTTAGCGTTTAAGAGTTCTTTTGCATTTTCATAATTAAACTTAAGATTCCCTGGAACCACAAACATGGCAAAGTACTTGTTCCCACCGTATTCCTTGATTCTAACAATGAGCGCCTTAGCTCCTTGAGACAGAGTATATTTATCTGGTCGGATTTTAGCAGCTTCCTCACTTGTTCTAACTGGTTCGTGCTCCATGTAATCAAACCACATGTTGTTTTGTTCAATAAGGGATTTGATTTTGTTTACGCATTTGTGGAGTGCCATCTTAGTTGGTTGCTTCGGAAAAGACAGCCCCTGCTGTATCCCAGAAAAATGGATTTCCATTTACATACTTTTCCCAATACCACCACTCTACGCCCCAGAAATAGTAATCTTTAAAGCCTGCCTTTTGAGCATAAGAAATTGTGTCCAAAAAATGATGTCTGGACATAGATCTGTCCTTTTCCTTTTGGGTAAGGGCATTGTTTATAGCTGGGCCCCATGGCTCGGCTTGAAGTTCAGTTACAATAATGTTTTCATGAGGCACTAAGGTTAGGTCAGCCTTAATTTTATAGGTCCAATGAGCCAATGGGTATTTGAAATATATGAAGTTTCCAAAAAAGGCACCCCAGAAATCGTACCAAATTATTCTATACATGGAGATTCCCAGATAATCACCAGCTTGATAGGCAGGGAACCAGAATCCGCCTTCGCCACTGTCCTGTACCAAAATTCCCCGGCCATCCAAAGACTTAGCCATCTGAATTTCTTTTAAAACTAGGTCTCTTTTAATTGGGGGATTGTCGCATTCGCCAAATTTAAAGAAAGGCTCATTTTCTACCTGCCATATTTTTATACTTTTATAATGCTCCAAAGTTCTAATGACAACCTTTATATATTCCACCAACTCAATATCCTGATAATTTTCATTTCTCATTTCTACCCACCAGTCTGGTTGAAAACATTCTGGGTATCTAGGAACTTTTCGACCAATAGACAGAATGACGTTTAAATCACGCTTTTCAGCCTCATCTAATTGCCACATAATGTCGGAAAAATCATAAGTATCTCTTTCTTTTTCAACGTCGTCCCAGTAGACCACTAATCTCAAGTTTTGAACTTCTAACTCATTAAGCATGGCCATGTAAACTTCTTTCCAGTCCAAACCAAGGTCTGTAGCGTATCTATTACTAAAAGTGACGCCATAACTTATGTCTTCTTGTACTTTTGGTTTGTAGATGAGGTAAATCACTATTGGCGAAAGTAAAACAAGGAGTATTAAAACTAAAATGACTTTAACCACATGAAGCCCAAAAAGTTTTTTGAAGAGTCTTGTGGCTAGTTTGAACTGTTTAACTTCTCTAGTAGGGGTTCTTTTTCTTAACTTGGCAATAAATTTGGGCAGTTTCATTTACTTTTTTATAGTACCACCTTTACAAATCTTTGCGTATTCGTAAAAGGACGGTCTGGGCTTTCTCTGTCGGTTATTTTCGTGGTCAATTTCTACTAGACCAAAACGTGGCCAGAAACCGTCTGCCCACTCATAGTTGTCTAATAAGGACCAATGGAAATAGCCTTTGAGAGGAACACCTTCTTGAATAGCCTCAGCACATTTCCAGAGAGCCTGATTTATGTACCAGGTTCTTTGGGTGTCATGGCAGTCAGCTAACCCGTTTTCTGTAATGTAAATTGGAAGGTTGTACTTTTTTAAATCTATTAGTACGTTTTTAAGCCCTGACGTTTCTAGCCACCAGCCCAGATCAGAAACCTCAGTATTAGGATTGGCCCTTGGATTTAGATGATTCACGTAGCTTGTGAAATAGAAATTAAGGCCAATTAAATCTAAATGCTTTTTGATAGGTTTTAGGAAGTAGTCATTTGAAAGGTATCTAAGTAACATGGCAAAAACTGCCCCTACAGGATTATTACTTTTAGGATCTTTCTCAAACCAAGAAATATTCTTAACCAGCCCAACCTTATAATCTCCCACACTTTTTATGGCTGTGTAAGCTTTTTTATGTGCTTTCCTCATATTCCTCATGACCATAACAGTTCTTATAGGGGCGAATTTTTGGGGTGCCCACACACCAAACAAATAGGAGGCTGTAGCATAAACCTGAGGTTCATTTATGGTGAGGTAAACATCAACTAAATCTCCAAATTCCTCCGCACACTTCTTAGCATACCTTGCAAATAGTTTGGTTGATTTACAGGATACCCAACCATCTTTTTCCTGCATCCAGTTGGGACTTGTAAAATGATGTAGGGTTACAAAGGTTTTTAGACCTTTGTCTTTGGCCGCTTTTATGACTTTTTTGTAGTGTTCAAACTCTTTCTGATCAAACTCTCCCGGTTTTGGTTCTAGTCTTGCCCATTCCACACCAAATCTAATAGCGTTGTTGTTTAATTGTGTGGCTAAATCAAAGTCTTCTTGGTATCTGTTGTAGGAATCACACGCTTTCAAACTTGGTTCCAGAGGCCATTTGGAATTTCCCTTGGCTTTTATAAGCCAACAATCTTTGGAGCGGTCTCTGTGTTCCCACGCCCACCAATCGCTGTTTTTATTGTCACCCTCAATTTGATGGCCAGACGTGCCCGTCCCCCATAAAAAATCTTTTGGAAATGTGAAATGATCCATGTTTAAAGTATACAAGTTTTATTGGGCTCAATTAATCGTTTCGTTTGTAGTTTCATCAGCGGGGTTCTCAATAATGTTTTTTTCTAAGTCGACCAAACCGCACCTAATTTCTATACCAGCATTATCCTTTTCTTCTGAGGTTTTCTCGTCTACAGAAATTCTCGTTAAGCACACCAAATCCTTTTTGATAAAACCGCTAAGCTGCTCAGGATTTTCTTCGAACCCATTTCTCCCAAACAATTCAACCAACACATCTTCAGAAACATCTAAAGAGCCGTCTAAAATAATAGTCTGCCCAAACACCTCTTCCTCCCCAATCTCTGTTATCCAAATAAAGCTCCCATCAGAAATGTTAAGTGTGCTCAAATCAAATTCCTGCCCAATAGATTTAAGCCAATCTTCAACTCTAGTATCTACAGGCTCTTCAATATATCTAACCGACTGATTAACTGGAAGCTCTTCCGGACCTGTTTGATCAGCACCATCAACCACGCCTTTAACCTGAGGATTAGTTTGAGAAATGTAGTAAACACCACCAGCACCAATGAAGATGATGAGAAGGGCAGTTATTAAGGCTGCAATTTTAGTTTTCATTATTTCTTATACCTATGTTACCTATTTTTCTTTGGACAGAAACTGTAAGGCAAATATGGCGTAGAGGACGGCGCTGAAAAACAGAACCACCCACCCGAACATTATGAAGCTTTCGTTACTCGATTTGATGGCAGAAAAAGCCATGAGATCGATTCCTAACAACACTAATAGTGAAACTGGCAGTAATATCTTTTTCACAGGTTTATTATATATATTTTTGTTCGAATATGAAAACGGTTACAGTAAGTTATCGATTAAACCAGGAAGTAGTATCCGGCAAAGCTGGTTCCAATAACCACTAGGGACGACACAAGAAGTTTAATGCAAAACTCCTTTTTGGCTTTAGGGATGGAATAGACTACTTTGACTAGTAGGTTTGTGGCATTCACAAAAAGTAAAGTAAACAAAGCTGATTTGGCGGAAATAGCTTTATCAGCAAGTTCAGCTAGGTTGATGACAACAGCATCAATGCCTGTAAAAGATGCAAGAACAGAGGAAGCTAAAAATCCGGATTCTCCGTATAAAATGAGGGCTGCTTTAGTAAGAACCCTTACGGTTATTAAAAGAAGTGCAAAAAGCAGGGCGTGTTTTAGTGAGAAAACTCTATTGTCGTCACTGTCGTTACCATTTATAGGGTTAGTAGTCTCACTTTGAGAGCGGGAAATGACGCTCATCTTTTTTCTATCTTTAAGGTAAAATATAAGGCTCACAAACACTGTGGATCCTATGATGGTCATAAGTACCGGTGTAATGGAAACCAGCCATTTACTGTTTAGAGGAGCCACCAATACAAAGATTTGAATAAAACTTGTAAGGTTTGCCACCATGGCTGCTGTAACAAGCTCATTAATGTTAGTGTTGTTTTTGCTTTTCATAGCTAAAGAATGAATGGTTGAAGTCGATGAAATAAAACCTCCCACAGCACTTGTCATGATAACTCCTTTGTTTTTCCCTGAAAAGCGTGACAGGACAGTGGCGAAGGCGGATTCTGGTTCCCTGCCTATCAAGCTGGTGATTATCTGGGAATCTCCATGTATAGAATAATTTGGTACGATTTCTGGGGTGCCTTTTTTGGAAACTTCATATATTTCAAATACCCATTGGCTCATTGGACCTATAAAATTAAGGCTGACCTAACCTTAGTGCCTCATGAAAACATTATTGTAACTGAACTTCAAGCCGAGCCATGGGGCCCAGCTATAAACAATGCCCTTACCCAAAAGGAAAAGGACAGATCTATGTCCAGACATCATTTTTTGGACACAATTTCTTATGCTCAAAAGGCAGGCTTTAAAGATTACTATTTCTGGGGCGTAGAGTGGTGGTATTGGGAAAAGTATGTAAATGGAAATCCATTTTTCTGGGATACAGCAGGGGCTGTCTTTTCCGAAGCAACCAACTAAGATGGCACTCCACAAATGCGTAAACAAAATCAAATCCCTTATTGAACAAAACAACATGTGGTTTGATTACATGGAGCACGAACCAGTTAGAACAAGTGAGGAAGCTGCTAAAATCCGACCAGATAAATATACTCTGTCTCAAGGAGCTAAGGCGCTCATTGTTAGAATCAAGGAATACGGTGGGAACAAGTACTTTGCCATGTTTGTGGTTCCAGGGAATCTTAAGTTTAATTATGAAAATGCAAAAGAACTCTTAAACGCTAAGGACATTAGATTTGCTACAGAAAAAGAGGTTTCAGAAATTACAGAGGACATTAAAATTGGAGGCGTGCCTCCTTTTGGGAATTTGTTTGGGCTTCCTGTTCTTGCAGATGAGAAAGTGTTTAACAATAAAATAATAATATTTAATGCTGGTGACAAAAGGGCTTCGATTGTCCTACACACAGATGACTACAAAAAGCTTGTAAATCCTCAGGTAGTCAAACTGACTTAAGTGGTAAAATACACCATATGAAAGCCTTCTTTGGGTTGTTAAGAAAATTAACAACTGCCCTCCTCATCTCTCTTGTAGTAATTGTGGTTGTGGTGCTGGTTGTAAAACGTGGTCAGTTTAGCTACTTCAATTATATTGAGGAACATTTCCTAGATAGGATTTTATCGATTAAAAAAGAGAAGGGCACCAACTCAGAACCCCAACCAGAAGTTTGCACTGAGAAAAGCGCCTTAAAAAGTGCCAAAGAATGTACCTTCCTAATTGGGGACATTGAAAAACACGGGTCTGGGTTTGTAATTGATACCAAACCGCTTACCTCAGAAAGTTACTTAGTCACAAACTACCACGTCATAGACCACTTCAGTGACGGTTTTGCCAATGTTTATTACAACGGGCAATTTTATTCGTCAAGAATTGCCGGATTCTCCGTGGAAGATGATCTGGCTATCATAAGACTTGATACTGACCTGCCAAGTTGCGGGTGGTCTGACAGCCAATCCCTAGAACTAGCCGAAAACGTATTTGCAGTGGGCTGGCCAAACAGCCCCTACGGTGAATCTACCATTACAAAAGGTGTTTTCTCCAGATATACAACCTTAGAAAACCAAAGTGTACAAATGGTTCAAACCGACACTCCTATAAACCCCGGGAATTCTGGCGGGCCCTTAATTAACAAATGCGGTGTTATTGGTATAAATACATCAAAGACTAATTGGATCGATGATTCAGCGCCTTCGGAAGGAATTGGCTACGCTATATTTGCCTTACAGTTTCTGTCCAAAGAAAAATAGGTAACATAGGTATAAGAAATAATGAAAACTAAAATTGCAGCCTTAATAACTGCCCTTCTCATCATCTTCATTGGTGCTGGTGGTGTTTACTACATTTCTCAAACTAATCCTCAGGTTAAAGGCGTGGTTGATGGTGCTGATCAAACAGGTCCGGAAGAGCTTCCAGTTAATCAGTCGGTTAGATATATTGAAGAGCCTGTAGATACTAGAGTTGAAGATTGGCTTAAATCTATTGGGCAGGAATTTGATTTGAGCACACTTAACATTTCTGATGGGAGCTTTATTTGGATAACAGAGATTGGGGAGGAAGAGGTGTTTGGGCAGACTATTATTTTAGACGGCTCTTTAGATGTTTCTGAAGATGTGTTGGTTGAATTGTTTGGGAGAAATGGGTTCGAAGAAAATCCTGAGCAGCTTAGCGGTTTTATCAAAAAGGATTTGGTGTGCTTAACGAGAATTTCTGTAGACGAGAAAACCTCAGAAGAAAAGGATAATGCTGGTATAGAAATTAGGTGCGGTTTGGTCGACTTAGAAAAAAACATTATTGAGAACCCCGCTGATGAAACTACAAACGAAACGATTAATTGAGCCCAATAAAACTTGTATACTTTAAACATGGATCATTTCACATTTCCAAAAGATTTTTTATGGGGGACGGGCACGTCTGGCCATCAAATTGAGGGTGACAATAAAAACAGCGATTGGTGGGCGTGGGAACACAGAGACCGCTCCAAAGATTGTTGGCTTATAAAAGCCAAGGGAAATTCCAAATGGCCTCTGGAACCAAGTTTGAAAGCGTGTGATTCCTACAACAGATACCAAGAAGACTTTGATTTAGCCACACAATTAAACAACAACGCTATTAGATTTGGTGTGGAATGGGCAAGACTAGAACCAAAACCGGGAGAGTTTGATCAGAAAGAGTTTGAACACTACAAAAAAGTCATAAAAGCGGCCAAAGACAAAGGTCTAAAAACCTTTGTAACCCTACATCATTTTACAAGTCCCAACTGGATGCAGGAAAAAGATGGTTGGGTATCCTGTAAATCAACCAAACTATTTGCAAGGTATGCTAAGAAGTGTGCGGAGGAATTTGGAGATTTAGTTGATGTTTACCTCACCATAAATGAACCTCAGGTTTATGCTACAGCCTCCTATTTGTTTGGTGTGTGGGCACCCCAAAAATTCGCCCCTATAAGAACTGTTATGGTCATGAGGAATATGAGGAAAGCACATAAAAAAGCTTACACAGCCATAAAAAGTGTGGGAGATTATAAGGTTGGGCTGGTTAAGAATATTTCTTGGTTTGAGAAAGATCCTAAAAGTAATAATCCTGTAGGGGCAGTTTTTGCCATGTTACTTAGATACCTTTCAAATGACTACTTCCTAAAACCTATCAAAAAGCATTTAGATTTAATTGGCCTTAATTTCTATTTCACAAGCTACGTGAATCATCTAAATCCAAGGGCCAATCCTAATACTGAGGTTTCTGATCTGGGCTGGTGGCTAGAAACGTCAGGGCTTAAAAACGTACTAATAGATTTAAAAAAGTACAACCTTCCAATTTACATTACAGAAAACGGGTTAGCTGACTGCCATGACACCCAAAGAACCTGGTACATAAATCAGGCTCTCTGGAAATGTGCTGAGGCTATTCAAGAAGGTGTTCCTCTCAAAGGCTATTTCCATTGGTCCTTATTAGACAACTATGAGTGGGCAGACGGTTTCTGGCCACGTTTTGGTCTAGTAGAAATTGACCACGAAAATAACCGACAGAGAAAGCCCAGACCGTCCTTTTACGAATACGCAAAGATTTGTAAAGGTGGTACTATAAAAAAGTAAATGAAACTGCCCAAATTTATTGCCAAGTTAAGAAAAAGAACCCCTACTAGAGAAGTTAAACAGTTCAAACTAGCCACAAGACTCTTCAAAAAACTTTTTGGGCTTCATGTGGTTAAAGTCATTTTAGTTTTAATACTCCTTGTTTTACTTTCGCCAATAGTGATTTACCTCATCTACAAACCAAAAGTACAAGAAGACATAAGTTATGGCGTCACTTTTAGTAATAGATACGCTACAGACCTTGGTTTGGACTGGAAAGAAGTTTACATGGCCATGCTTAATGAGTTAGAAGTTCAAAACTTGAGATTAGTGGTCTACTGGGACGACGTTGAAAAAGAAAGAGATACTTATGATTTTTCCGACATTATGTGGCAATTAGATGAGGCTGAAAAGCGTGATTTAAACGTCATTCTGTCTATTGGTCGAAAAGTTCCTAGATACCCAGAATGTTTTCAACCAGACTGGTGGGTAGAAATGAGAAATGAAAATTATCAGGATATTGAGTTGGTGGAATATATAAAGGTTGTCATTAGAACTTTGGAGCATTATAAAAGTATAAAAATATGGCAGGTAGAAAATGA
>Ga0255397_1027_pt1 | contig 9155 bp, 4 predicted proteins | sample ANMaggSeSYBR01C6_FD_182116 | JGI IMG/M metagenome (GOLD analysis project Ga0255397, IMG submission 182116) | Sediment cell enrichment communities from methane seep in Santa Monica Basin, California, United Staets - ANME aggregate JGI... | ecosystem: Environmental > Aquatic > Marine > Cold seeps >...
TTGCCTTGAAGACTGGTCGGATGAGATAAAAGTCGTAAGCCATGTAAAGGAAGAATGGTATGATAAAATGAAAGATCGGGGCTTGCGTGTTAAGCTTGCTCAGGATGATAAAGGTATGGTTGGCGGAATGATACAATATTTCCCAATCGAACACTCATGGGTAAAGGGTAAAGATCTTTATTTTATTGGCTGTATTTTGGTATACGGAAACAAACATGGTCGGGGTGATTTCAGAAACCAGGGAATGGGAAAAGCAATGATCAAAGCTGCCGAAGAAGATGCCCGGCAAATTGGGGCTAAAGGAATTGTTGCCTGGGGAACCTCCCTTCCGGTTTGGATGAAAGCTTTATGGTTTAAAAAACAGGGGTTTGTTCCTGTTGATAAAAGGGGATTTATGGGTGAGGTATTATTGTGGAAACCATTCACTGATGATGCTCAGCCTCCTAAATGGATAAAACAAAAGAAAACACCAGAACGAAAATCTGATAAAGTTAAAGTCACATGCTTAAATCATGGCTGGTGTCCGGCCCAGAACCTGGCTTGTGAACGAACCAAAGAAGTAGCTACTGAATTTGGTGACAAAGTGGAGGTTGAATCCATCAATACTTTTGATAAGGCGATTTTTGATGAATGGGGTGTTACCGATGCTATATATATTGATGGAAAAAGGCTGAGTTCCGGTGCACCTCCTTCCAAAAAAAAGATCAGAAAGATCATAGAGAATAAAGTAAGAAAGAAATAGTTATTAGTGAGGGGTGAGTGGTGAAGTGTGAAGATTGATCTGATAATTCACATATTATATTTTTGCATATGAAATGCATTTTTTGTAATTTTAGGGTTTAATCCTAAACCCTTGTTACAATGAAAAAGATAATCATAATTATTTGGCTTTTCCTTTTTTCGTTACCATCGTTTTCATATTCATGGATTCCATTTTGTCCTGACACTATTCATGCTAATAATATTTGTTTTGGTGTGGGTTCCTGGAAAGGAGTGATCTGTACAGATGATGGGATGTATCTTTGGGAGGAAGATATTGAAGAGTGGAGTTTCTACACCTATGATTTACCTGTTACAGGTGCTACTTATCTGGATTCTGAAAGAATACTTGTTGCTATGGGCAATGGTACTTATTCGGATGGTGTTTATTCTTTTAACTTACAAACACATCAGTTTGAAATGGTTGAATGGATGATAAATCCTAATTTTTTAATCCAAAATTTTAATAACGGAAAATATTATATTGGTTGCCAGTTTGGGGGATTATGGGAATCAACAAATGGATTAGACTGGGATTCAATACCATTTTTCATTGGTAAATCATGTACAGCCATGGATACCTATATTAATCATTTTGTAGTATCTGAAGTAAGTAATATTTACAATATCTATTATTCAGACGATAGCGGAAATTCGTGGCAGGAAGCACCCGCTGGTTCCCCTATGATCACAGATCTTAAATTTAGTTATGATGGTGATTTGTATGGTATATTCCCCGGCTATTCTAATTCTTCGGGTTTATGGAGTTCTGTCGATTGGGGCAATAGCTGGGAAGTTGAATTCTGGAGCGACAATATGAGTGCTATAGGGTTTGATGCCATGAGTACAGCATTTGTAGGTTGGGAATCACCCACCTCCGGGAATGAGGGGATTGCCATTTACACCCCAAATTCACCTCCTCCAAATCTTTCGCCGCTCAATGAAGGACTGCCAAATTTAAACATCAATAAAATCCTCCTTAACCCTACCATGAGTGCCATAGCTATTTTTTGTTGTACCGATGCAGGGGTTTATGTTTGTTATGATTATATGGTGGGGGTAGAAGAATATAATTCAATACCTGATCAGATCAATATATTTCCTAATCCGGTAGGTCAACAAAACAAGGTGAATATTGAAATCCCGGATAACCAGGATATAATGTCCTTTCAGATATATTCTAATAATGGAAGATTTGTTCTTGAGAAAAATTTTAACATAAATATTGTTGAAAATAGATTCGACATTTATCTACAAGGATTTGAACCTGGAATGTATATTATCAGAATTAAAACAGATAATTCCGAATTTGCTAAAAAGCTGGTTATACGTTAAAGAAATTTCAAATGGATAGTGCAACGGGGTTTTATCAAATATTGTCTTTAAAATGAATCACCTACTTAAAAAAATCGTTATGAAAAAACTTGTATTGATTCTCGTTTTAATTTTGACCCTTCAGCAAAGTTTTTCCTATACATGGGAAAACTACAGCCCTCCTGGAATTAAAGCCAATAATTTATGTCTTTTCTGGTCGGATTATGGGTGTGCGTTAATATGTACCGATTCGGGAATGTACCTGAATACAAACAGTTGGATGCCCATGTGGGAGTATTTTAATTATCCGGTAAAAGATGCCCAATTACTGAATAACGATACTTTGTTAGTGATTGCAAATGAAGGAAGCTATTCCGATGGTATTTACAGTTTTAATTTGCAGACTTACGAATATACTAATATAGACTTTTGGTATAGACCAAACTTTATTGAATATTATGAAACCGAAGGAGTTTTTTATGTGGGTTTTGAAACCGGTTTGGTAAAATCTGAAGATGGATTAAACTGGACGGAAATACCCTATTTTGCCGGAATGAACTGTGTTGATCTGGAGTTTTATTATGACCATATTATTGTTAATGTTTTGGCAGATTTAACTCATTTATTTTTATCTGACAATAGTGGAATCAATTGGTTCGAAGCCTCAACCAGTCCTGGCTGGATTACTGATATGACATTTAATTGGCAAGGAGAACTTTATGGTATTTTCCCTGATAATTCATGGTCTTCGGGGCTGTGGTATTCAAATGATTATGGTGATAACTGGGAGGTTGAGTTTTATTCTGTTTACATGACTGCTTTAGAGTTTCATAACGAAGAGAAACTTTTTGTGGGCTGGCATTCACCTGTAAAAGACTATGAAGGAATTGCCCTTTATAACCTGCAAAACCAGGAATTTACTTATCTGAACGAAGGATTACTAAATACAAATATAAATCAAATAAAATCATTGCCTTTAATAGGAGGCCATATAGTTTTTTGCTGTACTGACAGTGGGGTTTATTATTCCGATAATTATTCTGTTGGAATTACTGAAATGTCAAAAAGTAAAAATATTTCTGTATTCCCGAACCCAATTACATATCAATCAACTATTAAAGTAAACCTGTCTGAATCTTTTGATGCAAATTGTTCAATTATTGTTTTAAATAATCAGGGACAAATGGTAGATGAAATTGAAATAGAACGAAGTACTACTAATGAAATAAATCTTGACTGGAACAAAGGCAATTTGCCATCAGGGGTTTATTACCTTGTGATCAAAACTAAAAAAGAACAGATTTCAGAAAAATTTATAATCCTTTAAAAACCTGAAATTATGAAAAAATTAAATGTCTTTATTTTGCTTGTTATCTTATTAGTAACGCTTAAATCTCCCTCTCAAAACCTCAATACATCTTTGGTTGGGCACCAGGGTGACGGTCCATGTTATGCACTTGATGTAAGTGAAAATTATGCTTTTATTGGAAGTGGTTGTATGTTTTTTGTTCTTGACATAAGCAATCCGGCTGAACCGCTAAAAATAGCGGAACTATTACTTCCCGATATTATACGTGATATTGTTATTGAAGGTAATTACGCTTATGTAGCAGCTGATAATGCTGGACTACATATCATAGAAATAAGTAATCCACAGGAACCAATTGATATAGGAAATTATCATGTTTCAGAATATGTTCATGAAATAGAGATAAGCGGGAATTATGCATATTTACTGGATGGGGCTACAGTTTTGCGAATTATTGACATCAGTATCCCTCAAACTCCTACGGAAGTTGGCAATTATGATCCGCCAGATTTTAGTTTTTCAATAGCTGTTAGTGGAAATTATGTTTATATGTCCCAACAGAATGGATTTATTATCATTGACATAAGTAACCCAGATGTACCTTATGAAGTTGGAAATTCCGAAATCGGGAGCTTCCCTTATATTTCGGTTATAGAAAGCTATGCTTATCTTGCTTTATCATCTGGTATGCATATCGTTGATATTAGTAATCCAACTTTACCCATCGAGGTTGGATATTTTGATACACAAGGAGAACTATATGGTATTACAGTCAGTAACAACTATGCTTATGTTTCTGCTGATATGTACGGTTTAAATATCATTTCAGTTATTGATCCGGCAAATCCAACTTTAACTGGCTTCTTCCCCGAACAAAATTTTGGAAATACAATTGCGGTTGCTGATAACTTTGTCTATTCAACAGTGGGTTTTTACGATATGTGTATCATTGAAACTACCGATATCACAACACCAGTTTTGGTTGGTCTTTATACGACAACAGGTAAGACTGATCGTGTTACTTTATACGGAGATTACGCATACGTAGTGGATTACGAATCGTGGGGAGACCCTTATACGAATTATCAGTATGATTATAATCTCCGTATTATTAATATTAGTAACCCAGCCGAACCCTATGATGTAGCGTTTTACAAAACACCAGGATCTTTAATGGAAGTAGTTGTTAAAAATAACCTAGCTTTTCTAGCTGATTTTGACTCCGGTTTTTGTATTGTTGACATCAGTAATGCTGAATTAATATATGAGGTGGGTAAGCTGCAAATTCCAGGCTATACTTATGGAGTTACAGTTAATGGGAATTATGCTTATCTGGCTTGCGATGATGGCCTGAGGATAATTGATATAAATAATCCACAACTCCCAGTTGAAATTGGTTTTTGTGATTCATTTAATTCTGCAAACCATGTGGTTGTTGAAGGTAGCTATGCTTATGTTGCTGCAGGTAGTTCTGGCCTCCGTATAATCGATATTAGCGATCCTTTTTTACCCTTCGAAGTTGGGTACCTTGAAAGTAACTTTGGAGTTTACGATATTGAATTAGTTAGCAATTATGTATATGCTACTCAGTATATGAACAACTACGTTTTAATTATTGACATTAGCGATCCCTTTGCTCCATCTGAGATAAGTAATATAGACATTCCTTATGGGGCATACGACATTGTTGTTGAAGCAGGTTACTTATATTCAACAAATACATTAGGGAAAAGGATGTACATCCATAATATTACTGATCCTTTGGCACCATTTGAAGTTGGGAGTTATGAAACACCGGATTGGTCCATTGGATTAGCTGTTTTGGGTAAATACGTATATACAGGATGTAGGAATGCGGGTTTGCTTATTATTGAAAACGAATTAATTTCAGGAATAAATGAAAATACAAATAGAATAAATAAATTGCAGATAACTATTTATCCAAATCCGGTTTTAAATCAAGCTAGTATCATGATAAGTTCAACAGAATTATTTACTGAACCAGTTATAATCTCTGTTCTAAATAGCCAGGGTAAAAAGGTTGACGAAATTATGATGAAAGAAAATGTCTTAAAAGAGATTAATGTCAACTGGAACAAAGGCAATTTACCGGCAGGTGTGTACTACCTTATAATCAAAACCAAAAAAGAACAGATTTCCGAAAAATTTATAATCCTTTAAATTATGAAAAAACCAGTTATTATTTTATCGATCCTATTTTGTGCTTTCTCACTTAAATCTCAAATAATTGAAGACTGGTCTACACCGGTTGCTTTATCTGATTCAACAAGTTTTAATTCCAATCCGGTAGTCGCTGTTTACCCAAATGATATACCTGAATTATACATGTTTTATGAAAAAGGTGTAGCACCCTTCAGAGAAATCTGGTGGAAAAAAATATCAGAACCAATGTCGGAAGAACAATTGCTTTTTGGGGTTTATCCTGAAATGGATCACAGAAATCCCCAGGTTCTGTTTAATAATTTTCTAATTTTTGAATGCAATGTTTTTGATAATTATAATCTTTTCGGCGTCATGTTCGACGAAAATGGTACGGTCAGTGATATATTTCGCTTGACAAGTACAGAATATGATGAAAATTCTTTTTATGCAAACAACAATTATTATTCGAGTATTTGTTGCTGGGAAAGTGAAGGAAATATTTATACTGCAGAACCACAAATAAGTCAGGATACAGTTATATTTACCAATATTGAGATAGTTGATTCGGTAAATTGTTACGATCCCATTTGTATTTAGTAATCCTTCGTTCAGATAAGTAAATTCCTGGTTTTGCAGGTTATAAAGGGCAATTCCTTCATAGTCTTTTACAGGTGAATGCCAGCCCACAAAAAGTTTCTCTTCGTTATGAAACTCTAAAGCAGTCATGTAAACAGAATAAAACTCAACCTCCCAGTTATCACCATAATCATTTGAATACCACAGCCCCGAAGACCATGAATTATCAGGGAAAATACCATAAAGTTCTCCTTGCCAATTAAATGTCATATCAGTAATCCAGCCAGGACTGGTTGAGGCTTCGAACCAATTGATTCCACTATTGTCAGATAAAAATAAATGAGTTAAATCTGCCAAAACATTAACAATAATATGGTCATAATAAAACTCCAGATCAACACAGTTCATTCCGGCAAAATAGGGTATTTCCGTCCAGTTTAATCCATCTTCAGATTTTACCAAACCGGTTTCAAAACCCACATAAAAAACTCCTTCGGTTTCATAATATTCAATAAAGTTTGGTCTATACCAAAAGTCTATATTAGTATATTCGTAAGTCTGCAAATTAAAACTGTAAATACCATCGGAATAGCTTCCTTCATTTGCAATCACTAACAAAGTATCGTTATTCAGTAATTGGGCATCTTTTACCGGATAATTAAAATACTCCCACATGGGCATCCAACTGTTTGTATTCAGGTACATTCCCGAATCGGTACATATTAACGCACACCCATAATCCGACCAGAAAAGACATAAATTATTGGCTTTAATTCCAGGAGGGCTGTAGTTTTCCCATGTATAGGAAAAACTTTGCTGAAGGGTCAAAATTAAAACGAGAATCAATACAAGTTTTTTCATAACGATTTTTTTAAGTAGGTGATTCATTTTAAAGACAATATTTGATAAAACCCCGTTGCACTATCCATTTGAAATTTCTTTAACGTATAACCAGCTTTTTAGCAAATTCGGAATTATCTGTTTTAATTCTGATAATATACATTCCAGGTTCAAATCCTTGTAGATAAATGTCGAATCTATTTTCAACAATATTTATGTTAAAATTTTTCTCAAGAACAAATCTTCCATTATTAGAATATATCTGAAAGGACATTATATCCTGGTTATCCGGGATTTCAATATTCACCTTGTTTTGTTGACCTACCGGATTAGGAAATATATTGATCTGATCAGGTATTGAATTATATTCTTCTACCCCCACCATATAATCATAACAAACATAAACCCCTGCATCGGTACAACAAAAAATAGCTATGGCACTCATGGTAGGGTTAAGGAGGATTTTATTGATGTTTAAATTTGGCAGTCCTTCATTGAGCGGCGAAAGATTTGGAGGAGGTGAATTTGGGGTGTAAATGGCAATCCCCTCATTCCCGGAGGTGGGTGATTCCCAACCTACAAATGCTGTACTCATGGCATCAAACCCTATAGCACTCATATTGTCGCTCCAGAATTCAACTTCCCAGCTATTGCCCCAATCGACAGAACTCCATAAACCCGAAGAATTAGAATAGCCGGGGAATATACCATACAAATCACCATCATAACTAAATTTAAGATCTGTGATCATAGGGGAACCAGCGGGTGCTTCCTGCCACGAATTTCCGCTATCGTCTGAATAATAGATATTGTAAATATTACTTACTTCAGATACTACAAAATGATTAATATAGGTATCCATGGCTGTACATGATTTACCAATGAAAAATGGTATTGAATCCCAGTCTAATCCATTTGTTGATTCCCATAATCCCCCAAACTGGCAACCAATATAATATTTTCCGTTATTAAAATTTTGGATTAAAAAATTAGGATTTATCATCCATTCAACCATTTCAAACTGATGTGTTTGTAAGTTAAAAGAATAAACACCATCCGAATAAGTACCATTGCCCATAGCAACAAGTATTCTTTCAGAATCCAGATAAGTAGCACCTGTAACAGGTAAATCATAGGTGTAGAAACTCCACTCTTCAATATCTTCCTCCCAAAGATACATCCCATCATCTGTACAGATCACTCCTTTCCAGGAACCCACACCAAAACAAATATTATTAGCATGAATAGTGTCAGGACAAAATGGAATCCATGAATATGAAAACGATGGTAACGAAAAAAGGAAAAGCCAAATAATTATGATTATCTTTTTCATTGTAACAAGGGTTTAGGATTAAACCCTAAAATTACAAAAAATGCATTTCATATGCAAAAATATAATATGTGAATTATCAGATCAATCTTCACACTTCACCACTCACCCCTCACTAATAACTATTTCTTTCTTACTTTATTCTCTATGATCTTTCTGATCTTTTTTTTGGAAGGAGGTGCACCGGAACTCAGCCTTTTTCCATCAATATATATAGCATCGGTAACACCCCATTCATCAAAAATCGCCTTATCAAAAGTATTGATGGATTCAACCTCCACTTTGTCACCAAATTCAGTAGCTACTTCTTTGGTTCGTTCACAAGCCAGGTTCTGGGCCGGACACCAGCCATGATTTAAGCATGTGACTTTAACTTTATCAGATTTTCGTTCTGGTGTTTTCTTTTGTTTTATCCATTTAGGAGGCTGAGCATCATCAGTGAATGGTTTCCACAATAATACCTCACCCATAAATCCCCTTTTATCAACAGGAACAAACCCCTGTTTTTTAAACCATAAAGCTTTCATCCAAACCGGAAGGGAGGTTCCCCAGGCAACAATTCCTTTAGCCCCAATTTGCCGGGCATCTTCTTCGGCAGCTTTGATCATTGCTTTTCCCATTCCCTGGTTTCTGAAATCACCCCGACCATGTTTGTTTCCGTATACCAAAATACAGCCAATAAAATAAAGATCTTTACCCTTTACCCATGAGTGTTCGATTGGGAAATATTGTATCATTCCGCCAACCATACCTTTATCATCCTGAGCAAGCTTAACACGCAAGCCCCGATCTTTCATTTTATCATACCATTCTTCCTTTACATGGCTTACGACTTTTATCTCATCCGACCAGTCTTCAAGGCAA
>Ga0255397_1028_pt1 | contig 9088 bp, 7 predicted proteins | sample ANMaggSeSYBR01C6_FD_182116 | JGI IMG/M metagenome (GOLD analysis project Ga0255397, IMG submission 182116) | Sediment cell enrichment communities from methane seep in Santa Monica Basin, California, United Staets - ANME aggregate JGI... | ecosystem: Environmental > Aquatic > Marine > Cold seeps >...
ATATGTTGTTTGATTTTGCCTCGGACCACTATCACAAAATGATGAATTTTAAAAAGGATATACTAATGGATTAATTTCAAAGAATGTAAAGAAATACACGATATATTGATTAAATTTGTTGCTAATGAAGCTACTTGGAACTATTTGAAAGTTTTAATCATAAAAGGAAAACTAATAAATATATTATGAGACCCTTCAAGTTTATTATGCTGTTATTTTTATCTGCTTTACTTGTTTCAATAATCATTATCAGTTGTAAAAAGGTAGATATTGAGCGAATTGCAATGGTCACAACAGATGAAACCTCCAATGTTCTGCAGAATTCTGTTACGGCATATGGTTCGATCATTGATCTTGGAGAGGAAGAAAGAATTCAGGAGTATGGATTTTGCCTTTCTTATATTAATAAACCTCCAACCATTGATGATAAAGCAACTCCACCCTTTGATCCTACAGATATTACCGGGGATTTTTTATCAAATATTTCCGGCCTTGCAGAGAACAGTAATTACCAGTTGAGGGCATACCTTGTTGAGACATCAGGCAAAGTAACTTATGGGAATATCATTCAATTTACTACCCAGGGTAGTGGAGGTAGTGGGCTATGGCTCCATTATGATGATGGAGAGAATGCAGATAATGGAATTGGATTAACTGAAGGTGGTGATTTTGATGTGGCCATTCGCTTTCCTACACAAACATTACAACAATATGATGGTTATAGTGTGACAAGAATTAAGTTTTTTCCACGGGAAGGGACTACTTCACTTTATTCAATTACCATATGGGAAGGTACAAATCCTCCTACACTTTTGCATTATGAACAGGTACCATATCCTCAAATTAATGCCTGGACTGAATTTGCTCCATCGTACAACTACACCATTAGTTCAAGTCAAGAGTTTTGGGTAGGATATTGGGTTCAGGATCATCCCGCGGCAACTTATCCGGCAGGTGTGGATGCCGGACCTGCTGTAACAAGTGCAGGAGATATGTTTTCAACTGATAATGGTGATACCTGGGATCCACTTTCTACATTATATCCCGAGCTTGATTTCAATTGGAATTTACAGGTTTATGTAACAAATGCCAAAGGCCAGGAGGTGCAACTTGTTAATAATATTTCGGATGGGATTATTAAGACCAGTACTTCATCAAATGGTAGTAAAAAAATTGGGGCAGAAAAGGTGGTAAATAAAAATCTTAGCCGTTAGTGTTATGGAAAAAGCAAAGCAAATAATTAGTGCAATTACTGTAACAGGCTTGCTGTTATTCAGTATGTTAAATGTACAAGCTCAGTCCAATGCAAGGATCGAAAATATTGATTTTGCTGCTGAATTTTCGAAGCTTGTAGTTACATATGACATTGTGGATGCCAAGCCAGAGGAGATTTTTGAGATTTGGATTAAAGTGCAAACGAACTCTGGTAAAGAACTTATCCCATCATCGACCATTGGAGATATAGGTAAGGGAGTGAATGGTGGATCAAATAAAAGAATTGTTTGGGATGTGGAAGCTGATAATGTAGTTTTAGATGAAGAATTTACTGTTGAAGTGTTTGCTCAATCCCAAAAATCTCAAAAGAGAAGTAAAACAGTCGAAGATCAGGAAATGGTAAATGAAGCTAAACCAAGTAGTATTGGTGTTGGTGGTGCTATGGCATTTTCAGCCTTGTTGCCTGGTTTAGGTAACAGGATTGTAAAAGGGAGTGGTGCGCAATGGCTGTTAGGGGTTGTCGGTTATGGTTGTATAGCTGGATCTGTTGTGCTAAATAACTCAGCATATAATGTTTATGAGGATTATAAAGTAGCTACAATACCAGATGAAAGAGATGATTTATATAAAAAAGCAAAAAGTAAAAAACAAACTTCAAAAGTATTAATTGGGGCTGCTATAGTAATTTGGGTAGGGGATTTGCTTTGGACTGGTTTGCAGGCTAGTTCAGCACGAAAAAAATCGAAACAATCTAATTTTTCATTGAATTATTCAGTTGATCCTTATACGCAAAAACCTTTATTGGGAATAAGTTATCGTTTTTAGAAAATTAATAAAAATAATAAATATGAAATCCAGGTTAATTTTAATATTCATTATTGTAGGTTCACTGGTGGTCAATGGGCAGGTAATTTCAGGGAAGAGCAGTAAGAAAAAGGTAACATTTACTAAAACACAACGATCGGTAGTAACCAAATTACCTGATTTAATTATTACTGGTGAAAAATTCGTAGATGAAAATCAAAATAATTTCATCAATGCCAATGAGCAAAGCTATATTAGCCTGACTGTGCAAAATATTGGTGAAGGAGTTGCCGAAAATGTAAGTATTAAAGTTTCTACACGCAATGTTGTCCTACAGGGTCTTGAATTTGAAAAATTAAAGTCCCTGGGCGATTTACAAGGAAACAGTAGCAAAGATATAACCATTCCTATATATGGTAATGTTGACCTGGAAGAGGGCATCGCTGAATTTATGATTGAGGTCCTTGAAGAAAGGGGATTTGACGCATTTCCTTTGGAAATAAAAATAGAAACAAAAGGCTTTGCAAGTCCTAAGGTTATTGTTGCTGATGCCGTTTTTAGTACTGAGGATGGAGGTTTAATCAAATTGAATTATCCAATCAACTTAAAAGTTATTATTCAGAATATTGGAGAAGGTGATGCAAGAAATGTAATAATAGAATTTAAATTACCTAACGCAAATTGTATATTTTTGGGAGAAAATAACCGTTTCGAAACCGGCAACCTCAAACGAGGTGAAACGATGGAATTAGAATTTTTATTCACAGCCACCCGACGTTATATTTTAGATCAAATTCCAGTACTAATTGATCTGCAGGAGTCCTTAAACAAATATGCAAAGGATACCACGCTTTATGTTGGATTGGAACAAAGACTTACTGCCCGAAATGAAGTTGTAATTAGTGGAGTAACTACAGTTGCTCCAGAAATAAAACGTGCTTCACTAACTTCTGATGCTGATAAAAATATTCCGGTTAACCTTACAAAACACCCGTACAGATATGCTTTAATTATTGGTAATGAAGATTATGCCAGGTATCAACGCGGCCTGGATACAGAAACAAATGTGGAATTTGCCCGAAATGATGCCTCTATTTTTAAGGAATATGCAATTAAAACCCTGGGAGTTGATGAGTTGAATGCTCATTTATTACTGGATGCTACAACGGGTGAAATATGCCAAAAAATTGATCTGGTATCAAAGCTTGCGTCAAAATCAGGTGAACAGGCTGAGATTATTTTCTTTTATGCAGGACATGGTTTGCCCGATGAACAATCGAAAACGCCTTTTTTAATTCCTGTGGATGTTGCCGGTACCAACTTAAATGCAGCTATCAAAATGGATGATATCTATAAAAAATTTGCAGAAAGTGGCGCCAGGAGGGTTACGGTTTTTCTGGATGCCTGTTTTAGCGGTGGTGGTCGTGATGCTGGATTAATTGCAGCACGTAGTATTAAAGTAAAAGCAAAAGAAAATTTGATGCTTGGAAATTTGGTGGTTTTTACTGCTAGCAGTGGGGAGCAATCGGCCATGCCGTATGAAGATGAACAACATGGGATGTTTACTTATTACCTGTTAAAAAAAATAAAAGAATCCAAGGGAGATATTAGCTATGGTGAGCTTTCTGATTATATTACGAAAAATGTATCCCTGGAATCCTTAAGGGTCAATCAAAAAGAACAGGATCCTAAAGTTAATGTAAGTTCGGATGTTGAAAATGTTTGGCAAAGTTGGAGGTTTATTCAATAAATCAGTTCCAGAGAATGGACTGTTTTTAGATTTAGACCATTAATTATTTAATTAAATTAGATGAAATATACAGCAATCATAATTATTTTTTTGATTTTAGCTACTTCATTATCGGCTCAAAAAAAGATTTCAGTTACTGCGCAAGGAAGTTATGAAGCAAGGGATTTTACCCTTGAGGAGGTAAAACAAAAAGCGATTGACGAAGCTAAACGCAATGCTATGCTTAAAGCTGGTATTTCTGAAAATGTTCGGGTTTCTGATTTTTTATACACTTTTGAAGATGATGAAAAGTTCCAGGAAATATTTCAGTCATTTATTTCTACTGAAACAGGAGCTGAAATAATTGTGGAAGAAGTCAAAGAACTAAAAAGGGACATAAATGAATTTGGCAATATTTTAATTGAAGTTGAAATAGAGGCTGTCATTTTTAAACATAAAACTGAGAAAGATTTAACTTTTATTTTTAAAGTAGATGGAATCAAAGAGTTATATTATGAAAATGATCCGGTGACTTTTAGTTTTACACCAACTCAAGTTGGGTATTTGAAAATTTTTAATGTTACTGACAACACATCTTCGGTTTTGTATCCTTATAATGATACTGACAACAGCTATTTGAATGACAATCCGGAACATTTATTTAATAAAAATGAAACAGTAGGTTTTCCTGTAAATAAAAATATGGACTATTATTTCGAAATTTCAGAAAAGCATGAAGATAAGGAATATAACTTATTAATATTTGTTTATACAAAGGAAAACATACCTTTTTGGGAAGATGTAAATGTCGGAAATATTATGGAGTGGATATATGAAATTCCTATGGACAGCAGGTATGTTGAACAATATGGAATTGCCTTAAAACGTAAATAGTAAATAAAAATTTGAACACATGAAAAAATATGTCTTATTATTTCTCCTGATGTTAGGATTTGCTGCATCATCATATAGTCAAATTGACAAAATGCGTGAAAACATTGATGATGTTGGAGCAGAGGCTCAGGGATTATTTACCCTGCGATTTATCAATGCAGAAAATGGCGAACCAGTTCCCAATGCAACCATTAAAATTCAGGATTTCAAAACTATTACTACTGATATGGAAGGAAAAATCCGAATTCCCCAAAAAACAGATGGGGTTTATCCATTTCAGTTTGAAAAGAAAGGATTTATTTCAGAAAATAATAAATTTGAAATTGTAGCCAATACAATTTTCCATAAGCGGTTTTCTGTATCTCCCGTTATAAAAATGGGAGCTATACGGATTGTTCTCGATTGGGATAATAAACCAGAAGACCTGGATGCTCATTTTGTAAAGGAAGGTGAATATCATATTTCGTACAGTGAAATGAAGGTTTCTCTAGATGGAAAAGCTTTACTCGATAGGGATGATAAAGATAGTTATGGTCCGGAAACCATAACTGTAGCAGATATTGATGAAAATGCTGAATACAATTATTATGTAAAGGACTTTAGCAATAAAGATGCTGAGAATTCCAAAGCTCTTTCAAAGTCAAAAGCAATGGTTAAAATTTATAGTGAAGGAAAACTTTTAAATATCTGGCAATTATCAGAAAAGCAAAATGGTAATGCATGGATGGTTTTTTCAATTGTAAATGGTAAAATTGAACCCACTGATCAGGTGAATAATTATTATTAACCACTATTAACTACAATATCAATATAAGGCAGAACACATTGAAACAACAATATTTATTTATTCTATTAACTGTTCTTGCAATAAACTATTCCTATTGTCGAACCCCAAACTTACCTAATTTAAGTGATAGTTTAAACTCTAACATTAGCAATAATATATTAAGATTAAGCTTTATTCTTCCAGGAATAATATATGAATATGGTATTACTAATAATAAATCTATTAAAGCAGAATTTAATATAACTGGCTTTGCATATGGATATTTCATTCCTCAAATACAATCTGAATTCAGATGGTATTATAATTTAAGAAAGCGAGTAGAAAATAATAAAGTCATAGATAACTTCAGTGGTAATTTCGTAAGTTTTTTAATGGGTTACCAATTTGGTTCTCATCTACCACCTAAATCCAATGAAGTATATTATGTAAATTTAGAAGATGCGATCTACATTGGTCCTACTTGGGGATTCCAAAGGAATGAAAAAATATTTCATTTTGAATTGAATTTAGGAATGGGTTATTTTATTTTGCTTGAATCTAAAGAAGGAAAGTTAAGTCCTTTGATCGATATAAGTGTAGGCGTAAGGATATGGAAATTTTAATCTAATACTGTGACTAACATTGGCCCATAGCAAATAGGTCTTATGGTTCAGTTTCGAATCTTTGTCGTTACCTGGAAGGCACTAAACTTATTGGCAACTAGCAAAGAGACTTCCTAATCTATGCCCTACTTGCGATAGCCACCAAACGTTACAAACAATTTGAAATATTACGACCAATTTATTTTATTACCTCTTTTCCATCTGGTAGTTAGATTACTTTTTGATCTTTAGCCTCAACTCATCAAGCTGATCCTCAGAAATTACCGAAGGTGAATCAATCATAACATCCCTTCCTGAATTATTTTTTGGGAATGCAATAAAATCACGAATGGAATCTGAACCTCCGAATAAAGCAGTAAGTCTGTCAAATCCTAATGCAATTCCACCATGTGGAGGTGCCCCGTATTCAAATGCATTCATCAGGAATCCAAATTGATTTTGTGCTTCTTCATCCGAAAAGCCTAACAGGGTGAACATTCTTTTTTGCAGGGTTTTATCATGGATACGAATAGAACCACCTCCAATTTCAACACCATTAATGACCATATCATAGGCATTGGCTCTAACAGCACCAGGATTAGATTCCATCAATTCCGAATCTTCAATTTTTGGAGATGTAAATGGATGGTGCATGGCATGAAAGCGTTTTGTGTCTTCATCCCATTCAAGCAATGGGAAATCCACTACCCATAATGGTTTGAATATGTTTGGATCGCGTAACTCCAACCTGTTTCCCATTTCAAGCCTCAATTCACAAAGTGCTTTACGGGTTTGATCCACATCACCAGAAAGAACCAGCATTAAGTCACCAGGTTTTGCATTGAATAATTCGGCCCAGTCTTTTAATGTTTCCTGATCATAAAACTTGTCGACAGAAGATTTTATGGTTCCATCTTCATTATACTTTACATATACCAGTCCTTTGGCACCTATTTGTGGTTTTCTGACAAAATCAGTTAGTTGATCCAACTGTTTTCTCGAATAGCCTGCACAACCATCTGCACAAATACCTACCACAAGTTCAGCATCATCAAATACACCAAATCCTTTTCCCTGTGCAATTTCATTCAATTCAACAAACTTCATTTTAAACCTTAAGTCAGGTTTGTCGGAACCATAGTTTTTCATGGCTTCGGAGTAAGGCATCCATGGAAAATCTTCGATCTCAACATTTTTTACCTTTTTGAATAAATGTTTGGCCAATCCTTCAAAAGTGGTCAGTATATCTTCCTGTGTAACAAATGACATTTCACAGTCAATTTGGGTGAATTCAGGTTGGCGGTCAGCTCTGAGGTCTTCATCCCTGAAACAGCGAACAATCTGAAAATACCTGTCATATCCTGCTACCATCAGTAATTGTTTAAAGGTTTGAGGTGATTGAGGTAAGGCATAAAATTGTCCTTCATTCATTCTTGAGGGAACAACAAAATCCCTTGCTCCTTCGGGTGTAGATTTTATCAGGAATGGGGTTTCGATTTCAAGAAATCCCTGGGAGTCAAGAAAATTCCTTGTTTCCAAGGCCATTTGATGCCTTAATTGCATATTATTCTTTACCGGGTTTCTTCTGAGGTCAAGATAGCGGTATTTCATTCTTAATTCATCACCTCCGTCAGATTTGTCTTCAATGGTAAAAGGAGGAGTAATTGATGAATTTAATACTTTCAGTGTGTTTACTATTATTTCAATTTCGCCCGTTGGGATATTTTTGTTTTTATTGCTTCTTTCGGCAACCGTACCACTTACTTGAATTACAAATTCTCGACCCAATTTTCTGGCTTGTTGACAGAGTGAAGCCCCTGATTCCATGTTGAAAACAAGCTGTGTGATTCCATACCGGTCACGTAGATCAATAAAAGTCATACCACCCAAATCACGTGATTTTTGGATCCATCCTGAAAGGGTTATTTCCTGTCCGGCATGCTGAATATTTAATTCTCCGCAAGTGTTTGTTCGTAACATAAGATTAAAATTTTGGGTGGCGAAATTACAAATAAATCAGTGAGACTTTAATTTTGAGTTGCAAAATTAATTAGTTGAACTGATCCCGAGTTGTATTCACTGAGCTTGTCGAAGTGAAGTCGAGGGATCTCAAGGATTCTATTCCCCACCCTTTGGGGCGTTTATATAATTAAATCCATCATGATATCCTGCTGCTATGGTGGTGGTGGGCATTTATATTACTTCATTTCTGGATCCATAGAATAGCCCTTCGATTCCATATATTCCTTCAGATTGGTTTGTATAAATTCAACTAAATGATCGGGCATATAATGTCCTCCTGATTTTTGATGTTCTTGAGAACTGATATAATTTTTTAAAGTAGGCTCGATGGTTTTAAAGTCATTCAGATCAAATGTATTATAAATGTTTTCTATGGTATTGAACGGATCTGATTTAAACTTTTCATATTGTATTTCAATCAGGTTATTTTTAGGGATTAAAATCTTATCATTCTTATACTTTTCCAGGGCGATTAGAAAAAGATTTAATAGTTGATCGTCTATTTCTTTTTCATCTATATCCTGAAAACCTACACCCAGCATTACTTGTTTCATAAACAAAAGAAAAGATGATAAGGTCCTATACGGATTGCGGTAAATATAAACGAATTTCGCGTCAGGGAATAGCTTTAATAGCTGTGGAATCCGAAAAGTATTCGGAGGATTTTTCGAAATAAAACGATCCCCGGGTGAGAGTATTAATGCTTTTTTAATAAGGAGTTTATATGCTTTTTCCCAATTGTCAAATTCTTGCTGGTTAACATTATTAAATAAAAGGCTTCTCTTCGTGTACTCTTCTGTATGATCGGGGAAATAAAAATAATTATAGAAGCTTAAAGGTTGGATATTTCCCAATGCCATTTCTTCTTCCTGGGGCCAATTCATATCCAGTTTCACATTATCAACTGGCCGCCGCGAAGGGGCAATTAATTTTGCAAGCTCTTTTAGCCATCCACTATTTACCAGGCAATGATGTGGAAATATGGAAAGGTAAGTTGTAACAAAAGCATGTTCGGGGTCCTGGCACATTAAATTGTGGAGAAAAGTAGTACCACTT
>Ga0255397_1017_pt2 | contig 9052 bp, 8 predicted proteins | sample ANMaggSeSYBR01C6_FD_182116 | JGI IMG/M metagenome (GOLD analysis project Ga0255397, IMG submission 182116) | Sediment cell enrichment communities from methane seep in Santa Monica Basin, California, United Staets - ANME aggregate JGI... | ecosystem: Environmental > Aquatic > Marine > Cold seeps >...
CCGCTTCGGAGAGGGGCTTTATAATCAATCTCAACCCGAATCACCATTAAATTAATTTGCTTTTCGGTGAGGCTTGCAAAATCAAGACCGATGGACTTCAAATATTTATGACGCGTGTGTTCCAGATAATTTTGATACACCGAATTGTTAACCACTCCTTGCATATCGCATTCGTAATCGCGAACATCTAATTCCATGCTAAATTGAAAATCTTCCATAATCTTAAATGTTTTCTAGTTGAAAGTTCAAACTCAGTTGTTTTTTCTTTTACTCATGAACCTCTAATTTTGATCGAAATCACAATGTACAATAATCAAATTTCAAATAAATCTCAAAATACAATGATCAATATTTATGTTTAGAAGTTAAAAATAATGTATTTGTTTGAGGTTTTAGTATTTGATATTTTGAAGATTGAATATTATTTGATATTTGTTATTTGTATTTTTTTAATAAAACATTCTAAAAAAATCTTTTACTGTGGGTCAACGTCCAAAATGATTTGAACCGATTTATAAGACTTAAGTTTTTTAAATGAAGATACTTGTTCTGCCAAAATTTCTTTTGTTTTAAGGAGCGATTTGTCTCGGGCAATTTTCACCAAAATACTTTTGATGAATTGATTTTTTATCCGGCTAACGATAGGGTACTCGGGGCCTAAAACATTTTTTCCGAATTGATCTCTGAGTAGTTGTGCTAACACATCCGAAGCTTCATTCAGGAGATTATACTCTTTGTATTTTAGCTTAATTTCAAGCAAACGATAATAGGGTGGATAATTGAAATTGCGTCTTTCGAGCAGAATGTCTTTATAGCTTTTGATGTAATTATTATCGATTACATCACGAATAACAGCATGGTATGGATTAAATGTTTGAATGATAACCTTGCCTCTTTTTTTCTTTCGTCCGGCACGACCACTAACCTGAGCCATCAATTGATAGCTTCGCTCAGGTGAACGAAAATCGGGATACGAAAGCATATTGTCGGCATTTAATATCCCTACGATACTCACATTGTCGAAATCGAGCCCTTTGGTGACCATCTGAGTGCCCACTAAAATGTCAATTTTTCTATTTTCAAAATCACTAATAATTTGCTGATAGGCATTTTTTGAACGGGTGGTGTCCAGGTCCATTCGTTTAATAGTTGCCGATGGATAAATTAGAGCGAGTTCTTCCTCGATTTTTTCGGTTCCAAAACCACGCATCAATATTTTTGTTGAATGACAATTTGGACAGCTTGATGGTACGGTGGTCGAAAACCCACAATAATGGCAACGCAAATGATTGCTCTTTTTATGGTAGGTGAGGGTGACATCACAGTTCACACATTCGGGTATCCAGTCGCACATCTCGCATTCTAAACGTAACGAAAAACCGCGACGGTTTTGAAAAAGGATCACTTGTTCTTTATTCTCTAAAGCTTCCTCAATATGCTTTAATAAAAAGGAGGAGAAATGTGAATGCATCGTTTTTCGCTTGGTTTCAGTCTTGATGTCTGCCACTAAAATTTCCGGCATTTGGATGCCTCCATATCGCTGATTCAATTCAATCAACGCATATTTTTCGTGGCTTGCATTATAATAACTTTCAACGGAAGGGGTTGCTGATCCAAGTATTGTTTTTGCTTTATGTAAATTGGCTAAATAAATGGCCGAATCGCGGGCATTATAACGTGGTGAGGGATTGAATTGCTTATACGAATTATCATGTTCCTCATCTACGATAATTAAACCTAGATTTTCATAAGGTAAAAATAGTGCAGATCGTGGACCCAATATTATTTGGTAAGGGGAAGAGTTGGGATCAGTATCCAATACTTTGTTCCAAATTTCAACCTTCTCATTTTTGTTATAACGAGAATGATAAACGCCGATTTTTTCACCAAAATATTTTTGAAGACGAATAATAATTTGCGTTGTAAGTGCAATTTCAGGTAGCAAATACAAAACTTGTTTATCCTTCTGAAGAGCTTCTTCTATAAGCTTAATATAGATTTCCGTTTTACCGCTTGATGTCACTCCATGAAGCAAAACTACTTCTTTTTCTTTGAAGGATTCTTGAATTTTATCCAGTGCTTTATGCTGATATTCGCTTAATTCAATGGATTGAATTTCGTGGCTTGCTTCTGTATAATTTAAACGGGATTTGATTTTTTTATAAGTGCGAATGATGCCTTTTTCTTCCAGAGCTTTTAATTGTGCATGACTGGCATCCACACTTTTGATTAATTCTGATTGGGCAATCTCATTAACTTTCTCTTCGCCATTTAGGGTCAGGTTCATCAAAGCCATCAACACTTGCAATTGCTTAAAAGCACGTTTGTTCAGCTCTTCAAAAATAGTCCGCATTTTTTGTTCATCATCGCGAACATCTTCATGAAGGCAAACATAGGTTTCGAGTTTGGGTTTGAAAGCATCGCCTAATTCTTCTTCAATCTGTATGATCCCCTTATCGATCATGCTTTTGATCAGAGGAATGGTTTTTTGTAGGCCTGTAATTTTTGTAACGTCTGTGATGCTTATTTTTTTTCTATTATGTAGTGCTTCGGTAATATTGAACTCATTTTCGTTCAAAGTTATGGTATCAGCTTTAAAATCGGGGCTGAGTATGACGCTTGATTCGCTAACCAATTTCAAACCTTGTGGCAGAGCCACATTCATTACTTCACCGAGCGTACTCATATAATAGCTAGCGAGCCATTCCCAAAATTTAAATTGAGTTTCATTTATAATGGGGTTTTCATCCAAGATGGATAAAATATATTTGGGTGCGTATGCTGGAACTTGTTCGTGGATTTTCCGAATGAGTGCCGTATAGATTTTCTTTCGGCCGAACTGAACCACAACTCTTTGCCCGCATTTTACATGCTCATTTAACTCAAATGGTATGCGGTAGGTAAATGTTCCCGGAACCGGCAGAGGTAAAATTACATCGGCAAATAAGGTGATTCTTTCCATGCTTTAGAATATCGTTTCAAAAATACGGATTAAACGGTCAACCTCTTCGAGGGTGTTGTAGTGGACCATACTAACACGGATAACGCCATCTACTTTTTCAAGTCCCAGTGTTTTAATTAAACGGCGGGCATAAAAGTCCCCGAAACGGATACCAATATTATGGGGGTCAACTTTCTCCACAATTTCGCTTGAAACTCTTCCATCAACAACAAAAGAAATTGTTGGAACTCTTTCTGTTTTCAAAAAGTTTTTCTTCCCAATGATTTTTACATTTGATTTTGTGTTGAGGTAATCCAATAAACGTTTAGCCAATACTTCCTCATGCTCAACCATTAATCCATTTGCAGCAATTGCTTTTTCCCTGAAACTTGAAAATTGTATGTTTGGAAAATGTTTGCTGGCAATGGATTCTAAATAATCTTTGTACCCAATATAGCCATAGCATAATTCGTAATTTACATTGCCGGGTTGAAGCTTGTAAGCGGTTTCTTCATTTCCAATGAAAAAGTGGTTGATACCGGGTAGCTCCAACAACAATTCTTTTTTTCCATAAAGCATGGCATTGTGCGGACCGTAAACTTTATACAATGAAAACGCATAGAAATCTACGTCCAAATCTTGTACATCGATGAGTCGGTGAGGGGCGTAAGCCACGGCATCAATACAAATTTTAGCACCAGCTTCATGAACAATTTTTGTGATTTCTTTAATTGGATTGATGGTCCCTAAAATATTGGAAGCATGGGTTAGAGCAACTAATTTTGTTTTGGGTGTCAAGAGGTTTTTTAAATCCTCAATTTCAAGATTAATTGTTTTTGTATTGGTTTTCCAGAATTTGATGATGATTCCCTTTTCCTGCATTTGCAACCATCCGCCAATATTTGCTTCGTGATCGCAATCGGTAACAATGACTTCATCGCCGGGCTCAAAGGTTTTTACCATACTCTGCGAAAGTAAACGAAGTAGGAGGGTGGTAGAACTTCCATAAATAATTTCGGAAGCATTTTTGGCGTTGATTAATTCGGCTCCAAAAATAGTTGCATCCTGAACCCTCTGAGTTGATTTTTGAGAAATATCATAAGAAGCACCCAATTGCACATTAGTGTTCAGCAGATAGTCTTGAATTCGTTCTGCAACTGGTTTTGCGACCTGTGACCCACCTGCATTATCAAAAAAAATATAACCGTTATCGAGGGCTGGAAATTGTTTTCGTATAAATTCTAAATCTAATTTCATTATAATCTTTTGCTTAATCGTGTTTTATTTAGCCGTCATGCTGAATTTATATCAGCATCTCATGGGTTAATTTTAGATCCTGAAACAAGTTCAGGATGACAATACTTGTTATTTCGGATTTTTATCTTCGCCTAAGTTTTCGCCTTTGTTCATATACTTTCCCTTTTTGCTTCCGCCATAAATTTCAAATTTTGCAAATCGGCATTCAATGGCTCCGTTATACATAATGATTTTTCGGGAGGGACGCAATCCAACAAATTTCAGTACTTCCAGGTTTCCACTTAAAATCCAGGCGTTAAAACCCTGAAATTTTTGTTTCAGTTGGTCCCCAATCATTTGGTATAAACCCTTGATGTCGTCTTCATCCAAACGCTCGTCATAAGGTGGGTTGGTTATCAAAACTCCTTCGCTAATTGGAAAAGTTAAATCTTCCAACATGCTTTTTCGGAGCTCAATATCTTTATGCAATCGGGCACTTTTTAAATTCTCTTCGGCAATGCTGATGGCTTTATAAGAACGGTCGGAACCAATGATGCGGTGTTCAAAATCTTTTTGGTTATTCAAGGCATCATCTTGAATTTTTTTCCATAATTCAGCATCAAAATCTTTCCAGTGTTTAAAGCCAAAATCTTTACGGTAGTAACCGGCGGCGATACCAAAGGCTTGGAGAGCCGCTTCAATAAGGATGGTTCCCGAACCACACATCGGATCGATGAGGTGGGTTTTTCCTTCCCAGCCACTGAGCTTGATTAAGCCCGCAGCGAGCACTTCGTTTATAGGTGCTTTGTCAACGGCAATCCGATAACCTCTTTTATGCAAGGAGCTGCCTGAACTGTCGATGGAAACGGTACAGTTTTCGCGATACACATGAATGTTGATGCGGAGGTCAGGATTAATTGGATCAACCGATGGCCGGTCTCCAAACTTATCCCTGAAAGCATCTACAATCGCATCTTTACTTTTTAAAGCGGCGAATTTTGAATGGGTGATTTGCGAATAGGAAAGTACAGCATCTATAGCCAGCGTTTGCTTAATATCCATATAATCCCACCATGCAATTTTCTTGATTTGGTTGTATAATTCCTCTTCGTTATTTACCAAAAAAGTGGCGATGGGTTTTAAAATGCGGATGGCTGTATAGCACAAATAGTTTGCTTTATACATGATCGACAGATCACCTTCAAAACTAACGGCTCGGCTAATGGGTTCCACATTTTCGGCTCCAATATTTCTTAATTCTTCAGCCAATACTTCTTCTAATCCAAAGAAGGTTTTGGCGATCATCTGGTATTTTGTATCTTGTTTTTTCAAATCCATAATTTATTTAACAAATGTAGGAATAATTAACGTGGGTTTTCCTTATTTTTGATTCACTTAAATTTTATACAATGACAATAAAAGATGCGCAAAAAACCATTGATGAATGGATTAAAACAAAGGGAGTCAGGTATTTCAATGAGCTCACAAATATGGCATTATTGACGGAAGAAGTAGGGGAGGTAGCCCGTTTAATCGCTCGAAAATATGGGGAGCAATCCTTTAAGAAATCAGAGCAAGATAATGATCTTGCCAACGAGTTTGCCGATGTGTTGTTTGTGTTGATTTGTTTGGCAAATCAAACGGGTGTGGATCTAACCGAGGCTTTAAAACAAAACCTCGAAAAGAAAACACTAAGAAACGGAAGTCGTCATTTGAACAACCCGAAATTAAAATAAGTTTTTTGTAATAAATTAAAACTATTTAACACTAATTGCAAAACAGATTACTAATTAATAAAAATACGTATGCTTCTAAAATGGTTTATTGATCACCAATGGAAACAGGCCACCCGATCACCCATCTTTCAAAAAAATCTGATCGTAAATATATTTCTGGGACTGATTGTTTTATTGCTTTTTCTAGAATTTCTGGTTGGAGGAATTTATTTAGGGAATAAGTGGCATGAAATATTTCCGGATGTTCATCCAGTAACAAAATTTAATAGCTTTTTACTTTACTATTTTGCCTTCGATCTGATCTTACGGTTTATGATTCAAACACTTCCTGTTCTGAAGATTCAACCTTATTTGCACTTACCAATTCGTAAAAGTTCGATTATTCACTATCTTCTATCTAAGGCATTTTTGAATGTTTTTAACTTTTTGCCTTTGCTAATTTTTATTCCAATAGCGGTATTTCAGATAGCAACAAATTATTCTGTTCAGCAGGCCTGGGTATGGATAGTCTCTGTGCTTTTTGTGGTTTTGAGTATGAATTATTTGATGGTTTACATAAAAAAACAATTGGTAGCAAAGCCGTCTATCGTAGGAATATTTGGGTTGGTGATGCTTGCTTTAGCGCTACTCGACCGTTTTGGTGTTTTTGCGATTTCAGATATTTCAGCATTAATCTTTGACGCCATAATTTTGAATCAAGAGTTAATACTTATCCCCATTTTATTGTTTGGGTTTGTTTATTTTGTGAACTTCTCTTTTCTAAAAAACAAGATGTATCCTGAGGAAATTCAAATTCGCAAAAGCAGAAAATTGGATTCGATATCAGATTTTAAATATCTGAAAACATTAGGTCAAACAGGAGAAATGATAGGCTTGGATTTGAAATTGATATGGCGTCATAAACGTACAAAGTCTATCGTTTATATGACTCCATTATTTCTGCTCTATGGATTTATTTTTTATCCAAATCCTGAATTTAAAGATTTCTTTAGTTTCAAAATATTTGTAGGTTGGTTTGTTACAGGAGGAATGATGCTTAATTATCTGAACTATGCATTCTCTTACGAGAGTAATTATTTTGATGCTATTTTAGCTCACAATATAGATATGCACCGCTATTTTAGGATGAAGTTGACCATGGGGATATTGATAAGTACATTCTGCTATGTAATTACTATCCCCTATGTTTATTACGGTTTGGATATTTTGCTTATCAATTCGTCTATGTTTTTATATAACATTGGTTTGTTGAGTTTCATTCTCTTATATATGGCAACCTTTAATAAAAACCGGATGGATTTAAGCAAGGGAGCTGCTTTTAATTATCAGGGTATGGGAGCTTCAAACTGGCTGGCCATGATACCTGCTATGCTACTTCCTATATTGCTTTATCATTTATTTAAAGCTTTTGATTTACCCATGTTTGGTGTGGCCGTGAATGGTTTACTCGGAATTATTGGATTGATGTTCAGTAAATCCATTATGGAAATTTTGGTTCGCCAATTTGATAAAAGAAAATATATTATGGCCGATGGCTTTCGTAAAAGATAAAAAATTAGAATTATGATAGATATAAAAAATATTACCAAAGTATATAATGGAGTTACTGTTTTAAATATTCCTGAGTTAAAAATTATTAAAGGCGAAAGCTTTGGATTGGTTGGCAATAACGGTGCCGGTAAAACGACTTTATTTCGTTGTGTGTTGGATTTAATTCGTCCCAATAGTGGGGAGATTATTTCAGATGGACATGCTGTATCAAAAACGGCTGCCTGGAAATCCTTTACCGGATCTTATTTAGATGAAGGGTTTGTGATTGACTTTTTAACCCCCGAAGAGTATTTCAGTTTTTTGGCCAATATCAATGGTCTTTCAAAAGATGATTTGACAGAATTTTTGAAGGATTTTGAAGAATTCTTTAATGGAGAAGTTTTGGGTAAGCGAAAATATATCCGCGATTTTTCAAGTGGAAACCAAAAGAAAGTAGGCATTGCAGCTGCTTTGATTTCAAAACCTGATGTATTGATTTTGGATGAACCATTTAATAGCTTGGATCCAACAACACAGATTCGTTTGAAAAATTTACTAAAGAAATTGGATGAAGAAACCAATACCACTATGCTAATTTCAAGCCATGACTTGAGCCATGTAACGGAGGTTTGTAAGCGCATTGTAGTTCTTCATGAAGGCGATGTAGCTCACGACATTAAAACAGGAAAAGACACCTTAAAGGAACTGGAGAAACATTTTGCCGTTTAGTATCATTGACTTTCTTATTTAAGTTTTTGTCATTCTGAACTTGTTTCAGAATCTCTAGATTATGTGTGAGATGCTGAAATAAATTCAGCATGACGCTAATCCTTAGTAATTAGTCATTGATAAAGTTGATGGCATGACAAGCAGCCAAAGCGGCTGTTTCGGTGCGTAAGCGAGCATTTCCTAAACTGATTATTTTAAAACCATTTTCCTGAGCGAGCTTTACTTCTTCCGGACTAAAATCTCCTTCAGGACCAATAAGAATTAAGACGTCTGAATTGGCTTTATAAAGCTCTTTCAGATGTGTTGGTTTACCCTCGCAATAAGCAATAAATTTTTGTCCGTTAAATGCCTGTTTTACAAAATTTTTAAATTTAATGGGCTCATCTATTTGTGGAACATAAGCTTTTAAGGATTGCTTAATGGCCGATACAATAACTTTTTCCAGCCGTTGAACCTTGACATCTTTGCGTTCTGAATGATCACAAATGATGGGGCTGATAGCGTCAATTCCAATCTCTGTTGCTTTTTCCAAAAACCATTCGTAGCGACTCATGTTTTTAGTAGGAGCTACCGCCATATGTAATTTGAAGTTTCGCTTCTCGTATTCTGTTGTAGACTCTACAATACTTACCGCACAACGTTTTGGATGATCGTCAATCAACTCAGCTTTAAATAAGCCGCCTTTACCATCCGTCAAATGAATATGGTCTCCATTTTTTAAACGTAACACACGGATGATGTGTTTGGACTCATCTTCGTTTAACAGATAGGCATCGCCTTTCAGGTCTGGACAGTAAAATATTTGCATTCTATTTTTTATTTTTCTTTAATATTCCGGCCATAGGCCCCCAAATAAATAATAAGTGGGCAATAAAGCCTC
>Ga0255397_1029_pt1 | contig 8960 bp, 4 predicted proteins | sample ANMaggSeSYBR01C6_FD_182116 | JGI IMG/M metagenome (GOLD analysis project Ga0255397, IMG submission 182116) | Sediment cell enrichment communities from methane seep in Santa Monica Basin, California, United Staets - ANME aggregate JGI... | ecosystem: Environmental > Aquatic > Marine > Cold seeps >...
AATAGGAATTCCACTATTTGCATCAGTAATTGTGCCTCTGATCCCAAAAAGACATTGTTCCATATAATTGAGTAATGACCTTCTGTTATACTCCCAATGAGCCTCAAGCTGAGATTCAGGGATTAATTTTGTATCCGAAATTTCAAGCGTTACCTCCCTGCATTGATGGAAATAATTCATGTAATCCTGCCTACCTCCTGAAATACTGTACCATGCATAACCATTGGTTATTCCATCATCATACCCATTCATATAATCGCTCGGTGAATATTGTTGTGCTGTATCAGCATACTCGTGACTAACATACTGCCACCAGTCATCATCCACTGTTAAATGAGACCATGTATCCCAGGGGTAATTACAAACTTCTGTACCACCATGAAGGTTGGCCGACATCACAAAATCCCTGTTTTCAGCAAAATTCATGAAATGAACCGTTTCGGTCTGCCAGGCATTGCCATCCGGATGCGGGCCATCTTCAGGATCAGGATAATTCCTGTTTAAATCAACATTGTTGGCATTGTAACGTGTAGCTCCGCTAACAGAACTATTTCCACCTGCATAAGTTCCATCGGGATTGGCCAAAGGATTGATATAAATTTCAATATTATTTACAAGATTAGTCATTCTTGTCACGGTACCGTAATTGTCCAACAGTGAATCAATCAGGTTAAGCATCAATGGGAAACCGGTAAGTTCATCACCATGCATACTTGAGGTATATAAAAACTCAGGTTCATCTTCATCTGTCGAAACATTATCAGAAATTTTGGCAACCAGGATTTCCCTGCCATCCACACTTTGCCCGATACTAAATACATCACACAGTCCAGGATAATCCGTTTCGAACTGGTACATCAAAGCTATATAAGCATCATAGGTTGGGTAGGAACTCCAGGTTTTAGCGTTTTTTATTTGTTCAAAATTTGCCATTGGCGGATCAAACCCTTCATTGGGGTGTGGAAGTATCGCATAACCAATGCCCTTTTTTAGAAATGAATTAAACTCTTTTTCATTGGCATAGGCAAAAACGGTATTCCCTTTCACATCATCAATAGAAATTATTTTTGTTATTTGTTGAATATCTTTCTTACTTTCAATTTCAAACTGAAAGTATACTTCACCATTTTTTTTAAACAGTTGATTTATATTATTTTGCGACAATCCAATACCAAAACACAAAAATGCAAAAAGGCTAAAGAATACTATTTTTTTCATTTTACTTAATTTAATAACAACCTGTTTTATTGGCTAGCGTGGAAGGGTTAATTATTCAAAATCGGTGTAAATTAAATACTTTTTTCTGATTTGCCTAAATTTATTTAGATCATCTTGCCAACTTTCCCTGATCTCCTTTTCACTTTTTCCTTCAATGATCTGTGTTTGTAGGTTTTCAGTTCCAGCCAATTTTACAAAATATGAGGTAAAAAAATCATCCCGATCTTTAAAATATTCATGCATATCAGTCAGCCAGTTCAGATGAATTCTTCTATCTTTTAGAAATATATTATCAGCATATCCTTTTAATGATTGACCATAGCAATCTTGTCCTTTATACTTTGGATTTTTTGCTACGCCTGGAATCTCCTCCGGGCTAAAAATAAAACTACCAATCATATAATCGGGATGACCAATTACCTGGAAGGGAAATTCAGTTCCACGTCCTATACTAATAATTGTACCTTCGAAAAAACAAAGTGATGGATACAATTGGATAGCTGTATTATTTGGCAAATTAGGTGATGGGGGTACAGGTAATTCATAATGTGTTTGGTGATCATAGTTTTCACAAGAAATTACTGTTAAATCGCATTTGATCCCCTCTTTAAGCCAACCTTCTCCATTTACCATTTGGGCATATTCACCCACAGTCATTCCATGTACAGCAGGAACCGTATGCAATCCAACAAATGAACTAAACTCCTTTTCCAAAACAGGTCCATCAATATAATCTCCATGAGGATTAGGCCTGTCAAGCACCAAAAATTCAATTTCATTTTCTGCACAAGTTTCCATTACATAGCTCATGGTTGAGATGTAAGTATAAAACCTCGCACCCACATCTTGGATATCAAAGATCATTAAATCAATTCCTTCCAAACTCTCAGCTGAAGGTTTTCGGTTGGCTCCATATAAAGAAACTATCTGGATTCCTGTTTTTCTATCTATTGCATTTTCTACATGTTCCCCATCGGCTGCCTTACCCCGAAAACCATGTTCAGGACCAAAAGCTTTCACCACATTAAATCCAGCACTAACAATTGAATCAACCAGGTGTGTATTACCAATCAAGCTGGTTTGGTTAGCCACAACACCAATCTTTTTTTCAACTAAAAAAGGAAAATATTCTTTTGTTCGTTCAGCACCAACAATAATTTTTTGATCTGTAACTTCTTGTTGCTTATTTTGTTGTTGTGCATTTGTACAAGAGGACAATACTATTAATATAACCAAGATGCCTATAGAGGACCACAAATAAACTCCCCCTTTCAAGGGGGTTGGGGAGATGTCATTTTGTTTTTTCAATTTCTTCAATTTTATGTTGCAATTCCAGTAATACATTAAGCATATCCTTTTTTACATCCATCTAAATCCCCCTCTCATAGGGGGACTTTGAACAAATTTCGCAAACACTTATACACTAATCTATATTCCATTCCGGAATCCTACCCGGAGTCCAGGGGGCACCCATCCTGTCCAGTTCTTTTTCAATTTCAGGAATAGATACATTTTGAATGGTTCGTATTTCTTCTATAACTGGCGGAACTTCCTCTTTCAGAATTTCGAAAATATCAATCTGCGATTGTGTAACCGCTGATGTTGACCGCCAGTGAACCCAAATAATTGATCTTAACCTATTGTTTATGGATGGCACTGCCGGCCAGTTTTCTTCACTAGAAGCTTTGGCCTGCTGGCCATTAAACTTCCATAATATTTCATCCAATTGTGATTCTACATTTTCAATTTTTGACATTAAATCAGCAGTTTCACCCATGGTCCGTTGGGCAGCTTGCTTTGCATGACGAATACGATCTAATTGATTTTCCGCCAGACTCTCTGCACCACTAACAATTCTATAGAGCTCTGACATTTTTTTCTGAAACGCAACCAGTTCGTTCCTATCTTCAGCAGGCAAAGTAGTATTGTTTAAAGGTTTAGCGATGAACTCAACAGGCCCAGCCAATTCAGTTACTTCTCCTCGAACAAATTGTGCAACAGACACTGTGTATTTTCCTGGTAATACATACATTCCATCACCACCCATTGATAAAGGATCATATTTTTTATCTTTGATACTTACAGGTCGGGTACCTGGATATCGTAAATTCCAATTGATCCTGTTTATGCCTTTTTTAACATCAGTGGTCATTTTCCTAACCTCATTTCCTTCTTCATCCCTGATTGTAAAAATCAGGTGTGGTTTTACTTCATTTTCCTCAGCTCTTAATTCATCCATTGTAGGAATAGAAATCCGTTCCTTATTTTTGATCAATTCCTTCTCCTTCTCTCTTCTTTCTGCTTTTAATGTTTTAGGGGATTCTTTGATGTAATAAGTAAAAGCAGCACCAAAGTCAGGATTTTTCGCAATGTAAACATTTGATCCACTTCCATAGCCACCTCTTCTTTTCTGTACATACATCAAAGCATCTTTTATGGGGAATATATAAGCTGTTGTATCAAGCAGTTCGGGTGTTAATTCACGTAACGGAGTATAATCATCCAGGATATAAAATCCCCTACCAAAAGTTGCCAGCACCAGGTCATTTTCCCTTTCCTGAATAGCGATATCCCTAACTGCATTTGTTGGAATCCCTGATTTTAACTGCGTCCAGATTTTACCCATATCTACAGAAAAGAAAATTCCGAATTCGGTACCAGCAAACAATAAATTAGAATTTTTATGATCCTGAGCAATGGAATGAACTGTTCCATTTTCAGGCAAATTACCAGCAATAGAAGTCCATGTAGCTCCCTTATCATTACTCATCAACAAATAGGGTTTAAAATCGTCACGCTTTCTGTTGTCGAAAGAAGCAAACACCAGGTGATCACAAAATTTACAACTTGTAATATCACTTACATAAGTGTTTGCTGGAACACCTGGATAACTTTCCATTTTTTGCCAGTTTTCACCATTATCTTCAGTTACCTGGATCACACCATCATCTGTTCCAACATAAATTAATCCTTCCTGAAATGGTGATTCGTCTATAGATACAGCCATTCCATATAATGAAGTTGATACATCTTTCACGACAGCATCAATACTCCAGTAACGATCCATAACCGGCCAGGTATTACGATCAATTTGAGCAGTAATATCCTCGCTGATCACAGTCCATGATTGGCCCCTGTCATCCGAGCGGAAAACTTTATTGGCCGCCATATACAAGCGTGTTGGAGAATGTGGACTTAATATAAAAGGAGCATTCCAGTTCCATTTATAGGTATCCTCCCCTTTGCGTTCTCGAGGCTTGATATTTATTGATTCACCACTTTTTTTATCGTAACGGTAGATATTACCATATTGATATTCTGAATATACAATATCAGGATTGGTTGGGTCAATGGCCTGCCAAAATCCATCACCACCAAGTGTAGTTACCCACTCACAACTTGTAACCCCATCTGTGTTGATATTTCTGGAAGGTCCGCCATAGCTGCTATTATCCTGGGTACCACCATATACCCAATAAAATGGTTCGGTATTATCTACAGCCACACGGTAAAACTGAGTAACAGGCAGGTTGGTTTTATGAATGCAATGTTTTCCACCATCAAAAGATTCATAAACACCGCCATCGCCCCCAATTATAAAGTGTTTAGTATCATCAGGATCAACCCAGAAAGCATGGTCATCCACATGACGATCATTGTTGCCTATACTCTTCCATGTTTTACCACCGTCAACTGTGTATTTCGACCAGGTGTCCATCGAATAAACTTTGTTCGCATCTATCGGATCGCAATAAATTTCATTATAATACTGTCCACTGCTTGAATAATCATCCATCTTTTTCCATGATTCACCCATATCTGTCGAACGGAAAAAGCCGCCTTTATCCATAGCAGCTTCAATAATAGCATACCATATATTTGGATCAACAGGAGAAATGGCGATACCCATACCACCCTTATCTACTTTTGGTATTCCTGATTCTAATTTCCTGAAAATTTTTCCACCATCAACTGATTTATATAATGCTGATTCGGGACCTCCACCAATTTTTGTAAAAACATGTCTTCTGCGTTGTTCTGAAGAAGCAAAAATGATATCCGGATTACATGGGTACAGAACCACATTATTAACTCCTGTATGTTCACTGATCTCCAATATTCTTTCCCAGTTTTCTCCTCCATCTGTGGTTTTATACAATCCTCTTTCTCCTCCCGGCCCCCAAACAGAACCTTCAGCAGCTACATACACCACATCGGTATTTTCCGGATTGATAGCGATCATTCCAATTTGTCGGGATTCTTTCAATCCCATATTTTTCCATGATTTACCGCCATCTAAACTTTTATATACTCCATCACCATAACCCAACGCCCGCTGATGATTATTTTCTCCTGTTCCAACCCATAATACGTTCGGGTTTTTTGGATCCATCGCAACACATCCGATTGAGTAAGCACCCTCATTATCAAATATAGGTTTGAATGTAGTTCCATTGTTTATTGTTTTCCATACATGACCACATGCAGCGGCTACATAATATTCACTGTGATTTTTTGGATTTACAGCAAAGTCGGCAATTCGGCCTGATGTAAATGCCGGGCCTATACTCCTGAATTTTAAACCGCTGACATCAGCAGATTTGATGGTGTCATTTTTTTCATCATTATCTTTTTCCTTTTTGGCAAATAGTGTTACAGTTGAAAAAAACATAAGCACAACCAAAAAAGCATGTAAAAATTGAACTCCTGTTTTTGGCAAAAACGAATTTTTCATATTATTAACATTAAATTAATATTATTAAGATCAAAGGAAAAATCAAAACCAGATTCTTATATTACTCATTGAGTATCTCTTCCCCCATCATAAATCCATGAGCCGTTGCATAAATAATTGACCTTGTGAATCCTGAACAATCACCTACAAACTTTAAATTCTTAAAAGCTGTATTACTTAAGGTATTACTATAAAATTTAATTTCAGGAGCATAAACAAGATTATCAGGATGTGCAACTCCAGGAACTGCCTTATTCAAATTCTCAATAAAATCAATGATGCTTTCAATGATCCTTCTTGGATAAGCCAGGTTAATATCCCCAAGAATATAATCTTTTTCCGGTAAAGTAGGATGAACCCTGTATAAATTTTTCGTCCTCCTGGAATTTACAAAATGGCTGTATGTTTGCAATATCACCCTGTTTCCACCCAGCATATTCGACATCTCTGCAATGTTTGATCCGTAACCAATGGGATCGTTAAATGGCTCGGTTAGTTGTACCGTTGTAAGAACGGCAAAATTGGTATTATTGCTTTTCTCACTGATCTTGGCATGACCATTTACGGTAGTAAAATCGCCGTAATTTTCCGTTACCACATAACCAGATGGATTATTACAGAATGTACGCACCATATATCCGGTTTTACTTTTATAACGCACCTTAAATTCATACATCTCGCGGTTAAGATCCTCCACAATATGATCCGGTAATTCAAAACGCACGCCAATATCCACTTTTGTACTATCGAGCACTATTTGAGGATATTGTTTGATTATGGCCTTGATAAATTTATGACCACTACGACCAACAGCTACAATTACTTTATCAAAAGTTTCATTATAATCCAGCTTTACCTTATTCCCTGCCAGTTCAATATTACTAACCGGACTTTCGAAGTGAAAATGGATATTAGACAATGACCGGTACTCCTCAAAAATATTATACAACACCTCTTTTAGCTGATCAGTACCAAGGTGATAAAAATCAGAAATAATCGGTTGAAAGCCTTTCGCATAAAACTCTTTATAATAATCCAGGCTCGAGAATGAACTACCTGTTTCAAATTTTCCTCCATCTGTTTTTTCTATCCAGAAGTCAACCAATTTTTTTTGTAACTCAAGATCAATGTCCAGGTCACCACCCATATCTTTCGAAACAAATAATTTACCATCTGCCCTTATGCCCGAAATACTTGAAGAATAGATATCCTTACTTCGTTCATAAATATGGATTTCATGTTCGGAATTTTTTATTTTCTCAATAAATCCTATCGCCGCAGCTCCAAATCCAATAATTGCTATCTTCATTAACCAATAATGTGATGTGAATTTTGAACGACTAAAAGTAATAATTTTCATTTTACGAAAAGAGATTAATCCATAAAATCTTCAGGTTATCTTGAAAGAAGCTTAAAATAAACAACCAATGCTAAATTATTAAATGATTTCTTGACATCCCCCTGATCATTTTGTAACTTTGGGAATCACCAATAAAATTATTGTCTAACTAAACTTGGAGGACTCATCATGAGTGACAGTATTTATAAAGTAATAGAATTGATCGGTTCCAGTGAAAAATCCTGGGAAGATGCCGCCAGAAAAGCCGTTGAACGGGCTGCTTCAACATTGGAAGATCTAAGAATAGCTGAAGTTTCAGCAATGGATATGAAAATTGAAGACGGAAAAGTGGTGGCTTACCGTACAAAAGTTAAACTTTCCTTTAGGTTCAGGGAAGGTTAATTTCAATGATGAAATGGGAAAACAAAGCTGTATGAAATTAAAATGAGGGTCACATTGAGCCTGTCGAAATGTGTGGGCAGGAGTAAACCAATGGTCTATCCTTCTTCCGAAGCAATCCCTTTGGGAGACAGGCTCAGGATGACCTTTTAAGAATTAAATGACTATTTAAACAGTATTATTTAAAAGAAAAAATACTATAAAACACACCTTACTCCATCCCGATCCATTTCAACCACACATTTATTACATTGATTGCATTCCGATTTTTCAATAGCACCATCTTTTATATTTAAAACAAAATCGGAATCATGGATCAATGCCCTACCTAATGCGATCATGTCAAAGTTTTCAGTCATTACCTCTTCAATTCCTGACCTTGAAACCACTCCCCCAACATATACCAGGGGCATTTTCACTGCTTTTCTCACCTGCAGGGCAAGGGGCATAAAAAAGTTTTCAGTAAAAGCATACTTTCGGATAATAAACCTTCCGAATGAACCGATGGCTATTTTTTGAAGAATGTTCTTTTCCACCTTAGTCATATCCCAAACCGGAATTTCACCACGCATCAGGTAAAAAGGTGTTTGACTGGTATAGCCACCACTCAGTACCAAAGCATCTACACCTGTCTGCTCCAATGCTTTTGACACTTCAATGGAATCCTCTATAGTCAGTCCTCCCTTAAATCCATCCGATAAATTCAGTTTTACTATTATGGGAAAGTCCTCACCTACCGCCTGCCTGGTTTCTGTTATCACCTCCAAAGGTAATCGCATTCTTTTTTCAAGTGATCCACCGTAATTATCATTTCTTTTATTAACTCCCGGTGTCAAGAATTGGCTCAATAAATATCCGTGACCCATATGGATCTCTACAGCATCAAATCCAGCATTACGAGAAAAAACAGCAGCATTTGCAAAATCACTGGCTGTTTGATGAATTTCTTCTACTGTCATTGCCTTTGAAAAAGCCAGGCCACTCATGATGCCATATGCATTTAAAATTTTGGAAGGGCCCAAAGGCTTTTTACCCTTGATATTTTTATTGCGTGAAAAAAATCCACAATGCGTTAGCTGAATGGAAGCTTTTCCTCCTGCTTTATGAACAGCATCGGTTAAATCTTTTAAGGGTTCAGCAACACCCGAATGAAGATACATCTGATTCTCATGTGTCCGTCCATCCGGGTTTACAGCTCCATAAGCGACTGTAGTCAAAGCTATTCCTCCAGCTGCATTTCGGGCATGAAAGTCAATCAACTGCTGTGTA
>Ga0255397_1030_pt1 | contig 8896 bp, 9 predicted proteins | sample ANMaggSeSYBR01C6_FD_182116 | JGI IMG/M metagenome (GOLD analysis project Ga0255397, IMG submission 182116) | Sediment cell enrichment communities from methane seep in Santa Monica Basin, California, United Staets - ANME aggregate JGI... | ecosystem: Environmental > Aquatic > Marine > Cold seeps >...
GTTGATGTTATTTTCAATGCTTTGCTTACAAAACATTGAAGTTTGACGCTACCTGCCTTAGCAGGCATAAGTTTATGACCTCCGGCAGATATGGTCCCATAACCCAGTTTGTAATACCGTCCCATCAGAGGTCATACGGATTGCCTCCCTGTAGCCACTGCTGACAAAACAGGGCGAAGTCCTCCATATCCACAAAACAGTCACCATTAAGATCGGCGATAAGCGACTCGGAACACTCGAATATTGTGAAGACTCCATCACTGACATCGCAGGCCCCGGAATCGCTGAAATCGCTGATACGAATCAGGCATTGGTCGGAATTTTCAGCCGGAATCGGATCCCAGTCGTACAAACCGGTATTTGCCGTACCCAATGTAATAATGTCCCAGTTGCCGCCATCATCAACAGAATATTCCAGCCGTACCGTATCGATTACCGGCCCGCTGCTCTGCCAGGAAATATCGGTAGCAGTATCCGCCCGTAACATCTCGCCGCCATCGGGAAAAATAATCGTCAATACAGATGGTACAGGGCGATATGCACAATAAATATCGGCACTGCTACCTGTATTATGCTGCCAAACGACAGTATCACCATCTATCACCGGGTTTATCTGATTCCCGGCCGCAGTGCAAATGGCAAATTCGATCCCGCTACTAATATCGTAGCCGTAAATATCACTGTTCGTATCGCCATTGCGTTTATCCTGCCATACCACAAGGTTACCACTGATTGCCGGATTATTCTTGCTGTCGCTATGGGTACATATAGGAAATTCCGTTTGGGTGGATATTCTGTAGCCGTATATGTCACTATGGCCATTTCGATCATCTAACCAGACAACCATATCACCGCTGACTTTTGGGTAATACTGCCCCGAAGTATTCAGGCAAATCTCGAACTCCTGTTCATCGGATAGATCGTATCCATAAACATCGGGGTTGTCGTTGCGAGTATCAATCCAAACCACGACATCACCGCTTATATCAGGATAATACTGACTATGCCCCTGGGTACATATCTGAAACTCGTTCGGATTTAATTTGTCGGAAATATCACAGCCGTAAATATCAAAACCATTTTCAGTATAGTTCCGTTTATCCCGATAGACAACGATATTACCACTTATCGCGGGACACTCCTGTTCGATATCATCTTCGCAAACAGTGAACGTAACTGAATCGCGCAAATCATAACCGAAAATATCATCATTGTCTGTCCACACAACAATATCATTGCTGATTACCGGTTCTTTCTGATCACCACCGGCAGTACAAACAGGATATTCATTCGGTTCCGCAAGGTTATATGAATATATATCATATCCGCCGCTACGCTTGTCGGTCCAAACAACGCTATCGCCACTGACCGATGGGGCTGTTTGCTCATACCCCAAATCGCAGACAGGAAAGCTTTGCCAGTCTCCTGCAGCATAAGAATTAACCAAAGCCAGGAATACCACTGTCATTGCCAAAATAAACAATTTTCCAGCCATTGAACATCCCTTTGTAGGGTGGGGTCTTACCCCACACGTTCTTTTTTTAAAGTGGGAGGCACACTCCGTGTGGCGATCTTATTCGACGTTTCCCGACAAGTCGGGATTGAAATGTTGAATGTTTCCCGACAAATCGGGATTCACATTCGTCATTCATTACTCTTTCTGCTATCACGCTTTAATAACATTCTTCCTGCTACCCTTAACATCAACTGTCGCGTTACGCGTATCAATCACCAACTGGGCGTTTTTGACAATCCAGCTATAATCGTAATCGCTGTGATCGGTAGCGATCAATACCGCGTCATAGCTTTGCAGCATTCGAGTTGTGAGCGGCTTGCTTTTCTTTTGCAGATCGTGATCACGTTGTTTGTGTGTGCATGGGATATAGGGATCGTTATAGTCAACCTTTGCCCCTTTTCCTTCTAATTGTTCGATCAGTTCGATTGAGGGTGATTCGCGTATATCGTCGATGTCTTTTTTGTAAGCCAGTCCAAGCACCAGCACCTTCGAGCCTTTAAGGCTTTTTTTACGTTCGTTCAGAGCGTCCATAACACGATGGACGACATAATGCGGCATATTGGTATTGATCTCGCCTGCCAACTCGATAAAACGCGTCGGCATACCGTATTGCCGTGCCTTCCACGTCAGATAGAACGGATCGATTGGTATGCAGTGGCCGCCCAGGCCGGGTCCCGGATAAAACGGCTGATAGCCGAACGGCTTGGTACTGGCCGCCCTGATAACTTCCCACACATCAAGGCCCATACGGTCGAACAGCATTTTCAGTTCATTCACCATAGCGATATTGACACTACGGTACATATTTTCCAGAATCTTACACGCCTCAGCCACTTCGCAGGAATCGACCGGCACAAGTGTATCAATACCGAAACGGTAAATTTCAAGGGCCATATCAAGAGACTCTTTGTTATAGCCGCCTACTACCTTGGGGATCGTACCTGTTTGATAACTTACATTGCCGGGGTCTTCTCGTTCGGGCGAGTAGGCGAGGTAAAAGTCCCTGCCGGCTTTCAGGCCTGAACTTTCCAGAATTGGCTGCATCACCTCGCGTGTTGTTCCCGGATACGTGGTACTTTCCAATACTACCAACTGTTCTTTGCGCAGATAACGAGCGATAGTTTTACAGGTTTCTTCCACGTATGTCATATCCGGCTCACGGTTTTCCGTCAGCGGCGTTGGCACACATATCAGAAGCGCATCCGGTTTCGAGAGTTGCTCCATTGAACAGGTCGCGTGAAACCGACCCGATTGTACCATCTCACGAACTTCGCTATGTGGGATATGCTTGAGTGGGCTGGAACCCTTGTTGAGCTTCTGGACTGATTTCGAATTTACATCGAAACCAATCACATCGGCCCCACCCCGGCAGAACTCTCTCGCCAGTGGCAGCCCGACATATCCCAGCCCTACGATACCGACCATAGGTGCATACTTTTTTGCTTTCAGTACCTTTTTTGCCATTAATTTATTCCTTTCGCTACATGTTCCAAACGATACTTATGTTGTCGTTCATAATCTGCTATCTGACTTTCGTACTCACGGCATGTAAGAGAAAAAAATCGCAGATATTCTTCCTGCTCCCTGCAAAACAGCAATTTACCTTTTAATGCCTCGAAGCGATATATCGGCTCTGCATGGTTTAATATCCCCGTATCACATTCGGCGCCGGGCGCAACGTTGTGAACACAATCGCTGACCTTTTTATACAACTCCAGCGTTGGCTTATCCTCGACAAACAACGCGATATCTATATCGCTGCCTTCTTTTACGCTTCCCTCTTTGGCGGAGCCGTGGAGAAACGCGAACCGAACCTCCGGACACTGCTCCCTGAGCAATTCAGACAATTTATTTATATCAAATTTCATGACTGATCAATCTCGTTACGAAACTGCCGAAAATCTTCGAGTTGATTCCTGGCGAGATTATAAAGAATTTCGGGATCGATTTCTTCGTATTGGTGTACTATTAGATTCCGGAACCGAACCATGTTAATATAGGGCTTAGCGGACTTTAATACGTCCAATTCTACAAGTTTTTCTATGGCCTCGGTTGCGCTGGCTGCCGGCCCGGCGTTTTGGACAGCTATAATACGCTCGGCAGTATCGATCACAATCTCCACCATCACCTGTAAGGCCCGTTCTGTCATTCGCTGCTGAACCCAGTCATCACGAAATGTCTCAAAGCCAACATCTTTCAAACTGCTTTGCAATTGCAGTAGATATTTATCAAGCAGAGCGAACTTCCGCTGAATAACTCCATTGTGTTTCATTGTGAGGCCTTTTGTTAACTTGCTTTGGTGATCACTTGTTCTCGGCCTTGAATATTTCCAGGCCGACTTCTCGAATACGATTAAGGTTTACTATTCTGTTCGTCCTGAAAATGAAACCGAAGAATCTGGAAATTATGTTATGCAACTTTTTGCATTTTTTCAATTCAGCGAACTCTTTGCAGTCGGCGCAAGTGCTATAGCTATTGTCCTCGTTGCATTTTTTAATGGGGCAGTTTTTATACATCGGTTTGCCGCCGAAGCAGCCCTTGCATTTGCCCTTGATATACATCCCGCATTTGGAGCAAACCAACCCACAATTCGCGATTATCACTTCCTGGATATCATTCACCATTTTGTTCACCTGTTCTTCAACCATGATTCATTCCAGACCGACTTCTCAGCCATGCCACGAACTTATTCAACCCCTCGGAAATATCTGTTTGTGGATTATAGCCCAGTTTTGCTTTGGCCTTGGCGACGTCGGCGTATGTCTGGACAACATCACCCGGCTGCACGGGCTGACGATTGATAATTGCTTTTTTACCCAGCGCCTTTTCTATCTCGCCGATAAGCTCATCCAGCCGGACCGGCCGCGATTCGCCTAAGTTGTATATCTCGTATCCTTCGCAGTGCTCGATGGCTCCCATAACGCCCTGGATTATATCGTCGATATAGGTAAAATCACGCCTCATCGAGCCGTCGCCAAAAACTGGTATCGGTTCGCCTGCCTCGATCAACCGGGCGAACTTATGTATCGCCAGGTCCGGCCGCTGACGGGGACCATAGACGGTAAAAAACCGCAGACACATTATGTCCATATCGTATAGATGGTGATAGGTATGACAGATCAGTTCACCCGCCTTTTTTGTGGCGGCGTAGGGTGATATGGGATAATCAACGTTATCCGTCTCGGAGAACGGCACCTTTTTATTATTGCCATAGACGCTTGAGCTGGACGCGAAGATAAATTTCCTTATCCCGTATTCTTTCGCCGCCTCCAGTAACACCATTGTCCCGTTTATATTTACATCCTGATATAAAAGCGGTTGTTCAATCGACGGCCTTACTCCCGCCCGAGCGGCGAGATGAACAATCGTATTTATATTGTTCCGGGACAGAACCCCGGCAACGCATTCGACGTCCCGAATATCACCTTCGATTAACGAAAACGACTTGTGTTCCAGACACTCAGCAATATTACTTCGTTTGATTGCGGGACTATAGAACTCGTCGAAGTTGTCCAGTCCGACAACTTCAGCGCCATCGGTTAGAAGTCTCTCGCATAAATGCGAACCGATAAACCCCGCCGCTCCTGTAACCAATATTTTCATACCATATAAATCCTAATAAAAGCACTCGACTAACTGGCAATCTTATTCGATGTTCATTTCTTCTATCTTCTTCTTGGCTTCCTTCGCTATCTTCTGTTCAATCTCTTCTTTCTCTTCTGTTTTCTGTTTTCTCACTAACAACTCCTGCCGATACTATGATATTCGATCCCCAGTTTTTTCATATAGTTTGGTTCATACAAATTACGGCCGTCGAAGACAACCGGCTTATTCAGTTTTTGAGCAATCGTCTCGAAATCGGGTGTGCGAAACTCCTGCCAGTCGGTAAATATCACTAATGCGTCTGCATCGTCAAGCACATCGTAGCTATTGGTTACGGTTTCAATTTTTCCGTCGAGCTTTTCCATAGCAGCCGGCATAGCTTCCGGGTCGTATGCCTTTATTTTTATACCTGCCTCGATAAATTTTTCTATACAGCAGATCGCCGGCGACTCGCGAATGTCATCTGTTTTCGCCTTGAAGGCCAACCCCCAGACAGCCAGCGTGGTTGACTTGGCTTTGTCGCCGAAGTGGTCCAGTATTTTTTTGGCGAAGCGATCCTGCTGGGTATAATTCGCCTGCTCGGCCGCTTGCGCGATTGTCATCGGACAATCCTGCTGCCGCCCCATAAATATCAGTGCTCTGACGTCCTTGGGAAAACAACTGCCTCCGTAACCGACGCCGGGGAACAAAAACGCGTTGCCGATTCGCGAATCGCTGCCCAGTCCGACGCGGATCAGTTCCACATCTGCGCCGAACCGATCACACATGGCGGAAATCTCGTTCATAAACGAAATGCGGGTCGCCAGCATAACGTTTGCCGCGTACTTAGTCATCTCTGCCGAGGCCGGGTCCATAAAGATAATTCGACTGCTTTTACGCATAAACGGGCCGTAGAGATGTTTCATTATCTCTCGTACCGCGGGATTGGTCGTGCCGATTATTACTCTGTCCGGCTTCATAAAGTCATCTACGGACGAGCCTTCCTTGAGAAATTCCGGATTGCTGACATAGTCGAATGGCTGTTCCGTTTTGGCTGCCACCACTTCGGAAACCTTTTTATGTGTACCCACAGGGACGGTACTTTTGGTTACGATTATCCGGTAATCGTCCATCATTTCGGCAATCGCCCCTGCCGCGTCAAGCACTGCCGATATATCCGCCGACCCATCCGACGCCGATGGCGTCCCTACCGCCAACAGTATTACAAGCGCATGTTCGACGCCTTGTTTCAGTTCGGTGGTAAAACTCAGCCGTCCCGCCGCCTCGTTATGCTTTACAAGTTCAGTCAGTCCAGGCTCATAGATGGGAATAATCCCTTTTTTGAGACCAGCGATCTTTTTCTTGTCCGTATCGACACAGACGACATGATTGCCGCCTTCCGCCAGACACGCCGCAGCCACCAGGCCGACATACCCTACACCTACAACTGTTACTTTCATTTAAACATCTCCCAAACTGTTACTTTTATTGAAACGTATCCCAACACGATAACTCTTCACTTAATTGTCATGTCTTCGGAAACAGGCATCCGGTCCCACAGAATAGGCTCCAGCCCATGCTGTCTTTCTCACCACGCCTATCGCAGCCAGTTCTCCGTGAAATAGCCAAGGTCAAACATATCAACTGTCCCATTCATATTGAAATCGGCACCTCCGCACCAACCCGGCCACACACAACCATCGTCATCATCCCACCAGACCGCCATAACAGCAAAATCTTCGATGTTGACCTTGCCATCGTTATTTATATCCGCATTTGGAACTACACTGTATTTAGACGCTCCGATATCCCAGTCTCCGACGCTCTGTTCCGCTAATTGCGCGGTTATTCCAGGTGAATCGGACCATTTAGTTCCTTTAGTCAGTAATTTATTATCAAAACCATCGTCAAGTGTTTTACCGGCACCGACAAGCGCAGAATCAACTGACGGATAGAGATGAGTGTTAAAGTCAATATCACTAAAGTATGTGGGTCCTGTCTGGCCATCCCAATCTACTGACGGTTCCCCCGGTAACTTAGGGTCAGTAATAACATAATTGTCATCCCAACCATCATCTACCGTCGGAGAGCCTCCGGTTGTCCAGAAGTGATTATTATCTATTGTCCAGTTCGCGTGAGGGAGCCTTGATCCATATCCGCCATGAATTGCTTCAGTTCTGTCATATAGAATTGATGAGTTGTTGTATATATAACCATTAGTAACTTCTTCTGGTTGGGAAATAATATAATTACCCGAGCTACAGTCAATTACCAAATTATTATATATTTTTATTGATTTAATGGGATTTCCGGGATCTGCCGGATTTTTAACATAAATTCCATATTTTCTATTAATAACAATATTCCCATAAATCTCAATATCTGCGCTGGTGTTATCGCCGCCCATATTTTCATCAACAACTCCTATTCCGTTATGCGCTGCCCTGCCGTCATGAATAGATGGTATTGGATAAGGAGGTTGATAATCGCTGCTTCCACTCATCACAACTAAATTATATCGAAAAATGATATCTTCTGCGACGCCGCCATCTTTTCCGTTTTGATAAATAGCGGTAGAATAGGTATTTCCTACAACGTTGTATTCGACAATTCCACCAAGACTAATAATCCCTTCACCGAAAATATCATAAACTAAATTATGTCGAATTAAATTATCATTACAAACGGCACTTTCATCCTGCAGACTAATAGCAGCTCCCCATCCCGAAGGTCTTAAACCATATCGCCATAATTGCTGCCCCGTATGGAATGTATTATGTTCCACAATGACACCACAAGCACATGCTTCGCCATCCAAAATACCGCTTTGGCCGAAATTATTAATATCGGAATACCCTAATGTAAATGTATTTGCATTATGCAGGTTTATCACATTACCATAGACATTTGTTATTTCTACGTTTTTAACACTACAATTATCTTTTTCAAATCTAAAAACAGCACTCCAACGCAACGGCCCATTAACAGTATCATGGACGGGGGCTGTACTAAAATCTGTAACCCCGCCATCAAATATGGGTTTAGCACCCGAACCATAGGAATCTATATTAACCGTAGGATCATCACTTCCAATCCATAGGCCATGAACAATTGTTCTGACGATACTGTCGAAACTCCACGTATCCCCTCGCTTGAAAAATAAATTAACTATCTCATCCGCATCGGCATTATTTATTTCATTTTGCGCTTTTGATAAACTCTTCCACGGATTGCCTATTGAACCATCGCCAGTGCTGTCATTCCCGGATTGGCTGAAATACCAGCTATGGGACTCTGCTATTACCGCCCCTGTTAGAGACAACAACATCCCCGCCACAATCGCAAAAACTAATGTCTTGTTCATCTTTTCTGTCCTTTCTTGCGACTTCCTGATATTTCCTACCAACCAGCCTCCGATATTCACTATCGTAGCCAATTCTCGGCGAAGTATGTAAGGTCCGACATATCAACTGTCCCGCTCATATTAAAATCGGCACCTCCACACCAACCCGGCGAAGAACAGGCATCTTCATCGTCCCAGCAGCAGGCCAGTACGGCAAAGTCCTCAAGATTGACCGTCCCATCATCATTCAGGTCCGTCAACTCACCCGGACTGTAATATAACACATTTAGTTCCGCCATCGTCGTCCACGGATTACCGTTCACTTCCGACAGCGCAACCAGGCGAACATATTGGCCCTGCGTAATATTGAACAGTACCGTCTTCTCCGTTTTATCCGCCGCGAAATTCCCACTCGCTACCGGCGTAAGCTCTCCCCAATCGGTACCGCTGGTACT
>Ga0255397_1033_pt1 | contig 8820 bp, 6 predicted proteins | sample ANMaggSeSYBR01C6_FD_182116 | JGI IMG/M metagenome (GOLD analysis project Ga0255397, IMG submission 182116) | Sediment cell enrichment communities from methane seep in Santa Monica Basin, California, United Staets - ANME aggregate JGI... | ecosystem: Environmental > Aquatic > Marine > Cold seeps >...
AATATATCCGAACTTGCAAAAGACGGCAACAACGATGGCAGTATAGACCTTTTTAACCATGCGGATGCTATAGCAAGTATTGCTTTTTATTTAAAACGTCATGGGTGGAAACTTGGAATAAGCAAAATAAAAGCCCAGAAAGTCGTCTATCATTACAATCATAGCGAAAAATATGTTGATACGGTTTTAAAAATATCTAAGCTTCTGGAAGGCTGAAAATGACAATAAAAACTTTCACTATATTTCTCGGTTTATGCATACCGTTTTTTCTAATGACCATTTGGGCGATTGTCGATGCCGCCCAGAAAGATTTCGGCACTGCCGGAAAAAAAGCTTTCTGGTGGTTGATTGCTTCAATTCCCTTTGTTGGATTTATTCCCTATTTGATCTTTGGGTTTAGAAAAGGAAAGAAACCAAATATTGATTGACATTAAAACCTGTTTTCTATATTCATGGCTCAAAATACAGGTCCCATCGTCTAATGGTTAGGACGTCCCGCTTTTCAAGCGGGATAACGCAGGTTCGAATCCCGGTGGGAGCATTACTAAATTAATAGGTTATGATATCGACTTAACGTTTGAAAATATATAAGAAAAAACCTTTGCAGCTAAGCGCAGACTTCGAAACGGCACTTTTCTATGTCTGCGCTTAGCTGTCCCAAAACAAAGGTCCCATCGTCTAGTGGTTTAGGACGCTGGCCTCTCACGCCAGTAACCCGGGTTCGAATCCCGGTGGGATCACCAAGCAAAGTGACAGAGTCTCGAAGATGAGGTTCTTTTTTTAGAAGGTTAGGACGTCCCGCTTTTCAAGCGGGATAACCCGGGTTCGAATCCCGGTGAAATTATCACCAATGTTCATAAGGGTTTACGAGAAATTGTAAGCTCTTTTTTCTTGCCCGAATTTCAGCCTCCCTACCATGAAAATAAACGATCCGGTATCATGAAACCACAAACCTTGCCATGCAGAGTTGTCTATTACATTGCTCACGCAATATTTCGTTTTTGTCCGTTTAAATGCGTATTCCCCATTTTTTTAAAAATAACAAATAATTAGTTTGTTTTCTTAAAAATATTTTTTAAGTTAAGTAATATATCGGAAATACAGGTGTAACTCGATTTGGATACGGAAAGATATTACTTTATTGAACGAACAGCTTTGACTGAAACTCTTTCTTCTGAACCCCATTCCACTGAAAGAATACGACCTCTAGAATAGTCTATATAAACAGAATTATTAAAAAAATGATGAACAGACCCACTCATAATATCTGAACTTATACACTTAGATATTTTTAAAAAAACAGGGTCAATGTGTAGATTCCCGTTTGTTTTTTGCGGCTCAATTAATGAAGCAAGTTCTTCTGCTGTTGGAAGGCGCCAGTCAGAATAGCCAGCCAATTTTTGGTTATTTAACTGTTTAATACATTTATTAGTCTCATAGGTTCTCGCCTCGTTGCTCTTTACCCATACTTTCTTTTTTGAACTACCTTTTTGCCACATCAGGCCTGTAGCCCGATCTATTATCGTACCATTACCGGTGTCTACAAAATCGTTATTAAAATCTCCATTCTTATTAAATGCGGAATCAAATAAGTTGTACTTTTGTAGCATACTTTTCCTAACATAGATATGCTTACCTTTGCTCCTAAGAGTTACCACAGGTCTGATTGAGTTTTTTGGAATATATGCTATCGTTTTCTTTTTAGACTCAGGCTTAATTGGAAGTTTCTTGCTCGTAGCACCCTGTAATTTTTTCCAGTACATTTGCCTTTCTAGAGCTTTTTTTCTCAATTTTTCGTCATTTATAGAATAAGGATTATTTACATAATAATGTGAAAGGAATTTTGTCCAAATACCTGCTTTTTCATTTGAATTAAGTTCTAAATTTTTGTCATAACTTTCTCCCTTTTTAAAATTTTTTTCCATTCTTGTTTGCCACTGTGCCCATTTATTTTTAGTTGCTCTTCGCTGTTGTATAACAGTCTCATAATCTCCAATATCTTCAACATCAGGTGGTAAAGAAGGAGTGGCAGGGGTTGGAGAAGAAGGAATTGACGGACTTTTCAGGGTAAAAATAAAGTCTCCCTTATCCAATTTTGGATCTCTGATCTTCCCGTATTGAGGATGCTGATTGCTATTGTAGGTAGGCACTTTTGTCTTCAGATAGAGCCCGAGTTCTTCACCTGTTAAATAGCCATCCGGAATCGGTTCCACATCTCTCCCTTCCAGTATGTCCAAAAAGCACTGCTTGAATACACTATAGTCAGGCACTGATTCATTAGCCCGACCTGCTGTAATAAACTGTCTGACAGGATTTCTAATATTATCTGAAATAATATCGGGAGTTACCCTGTCTCTTAGATTTAACACTGTTCCGGAGAAACAGCTGTCAAATATAAATAGTACATGCTTGGATTGAATCATTTTAGCCTGAGTTACTAAGCTTTGCATATCAACACTCTTAAGAGAAAAACCTATAGGAAATTTTTCCGGTACCGGGGCATCTACCATCACAAGGTAGCCCAGGTCCTCATCTGTAGCTAACTTTTTTGTATAACCATGACCAGCATAATAGAATAACAATCTATTGTTTTTCTCTTTGCCGTGTTTAAGAACAAACTCGGCAAATTCTCTGTCAAAGCCATTTTTGTTAAGGTCTGTTTTAAGCTTTACTTTAAAACCATTTCTTTCCAGGGCTTCGGCAACTTCTTTAACATCTCTAACAGCACCGGGAAGTGAGTCCCAGCCGTTTGTATAGCTACCATTGCCGATAATCAAGGCATAAGAGTCACTATAAAGCTCAATATTGCGCCCCTTCGAAGTCTTGACCGAAACATGGATTCCACGTGTCTTTGCAGATAAGTTTGAAGCGGTAATCAGTATGATAGCGGAAATAATAAAGACAAGATAACCACCATGATTTCTCATTATAAAACCTTTCTCGTGCACAAGCTCTGAATAAAAGAAATAAAAAAACACTTATTGGAACGAACTACACTCACATAATTGGCAGTTTCAAAATGTTCGGTTTCGTACAAGCTCAAGGAAAGCAAATTTTTTAACCGCAGGAATACATGGAGTATTTCAAGGATTAAAATTTAACCCTGACACAGATATTGAGCAAAAAGAAATGTTTTGAAACTTACTCTTAATTATTAGGATATTTTTCACGCTTTCTGGAATATTGATACAGCACCGGAACGTTACAAATAGGAAAGTAATAATAGTTCATTTATTAATGATAATATATCAAGAATGCGTTTTTGTGTCAAGCCCGGTATCAACAGCCCGGTATCGGCATACCAGCAATTCTCGGCGAATGTCTTTTTTCAATAAAAAGAGCTTAAGCAATAATAAAATGCCTCAATTATCAGACGTCTCATGAAGTCATTTATGGTGCTATTCATGGTGCACTTGCAATTTGAATTCACTCTGCTAACCGCGAGACTTCCGGAACGCCCCCAAAATTATAAGTTTCTATTTTTCTGATATATGGTATGGTCCTTGCTGCCACGTAAAGCCGATATTGATGCTCCTGGAGCCCTTCATCATATTATTGCCAGAGGTATAGAATGCAAAAGGATATTTACAGATGGGATTTTTGGCCCGTTCGATTTAAATTTTTATCAAACCTTTTTTAGGGGGTCAGGACGTCCCGCTTTTCAAGCGGGATTACGCAGGTTCGAATCCCGGTGAAATTATCACCAATGTTCATAAGGGTTTACGAGAAATCGTAAGCCCTTTTTTTATGCCTGAATTTCAGCCTCCCCACCATGAAAACAAACAATCCGGTATCATGAAACCACAAACTTTACCATACAGAGCCGTCTCTGACATTGTTCGCATAACATTTCGTTTTTGTCCGTTTAAATGCGTATTTTCCATTTTTTTAAAAATAACAAATAATTAGCTTGCTTTCTTTCAAATAGAGATTATTATATATAAAATCAATTAAGTCCTGTTTAATTTGCGGGACAGTTTCTTTCTGAAGGAAAAACCCATTTGTCAAAGTGGCACCCTCCAGTTTGCGACGTTGAAAATTTTTAAGAAAGGAGGATGTTATTATGACTAATGGAATTGTTAAGTGGTTTAATGCTGGAAAAGGGTTTGGATTCATTGAGCAGGAAGACGGAGCGGATGTGTTTGTTCATCATTCAGCAATCAATGCAGACGGTTTTAAATCCCTCAATGAGGGCGACCGAGTTTCCTTTGATATAGAGCAAGGACCAAAAGGTCCTGCTGCTGCAAATGTCACTGTGATTTAACCTTATATTCTGAGTAAAAAGGGCATTCCTTCTAATATTGAGGGGATGCCCTTTTGTTTGGTTTGAATTTATACCTTCACAATTCGCTATCATCAGTCCGAGACCTCACAAAAGTCCGTTTATAGATCCTTTTCTTGTTGTCATTACCAAAAATAGCAGCCAAGGAGGTAACAAATTGGCAAGATCAAATTATCAATTTAATAAACGCCAAAAAGAAATAGCAAGGAAGAAAAAGAAAGAAGAAAAGAGACAACGCAAACTGGATAAAAACACTATAAAATCAGAAGAAGAGAATCCAGATCAGTCCCAGAATGACGAAGAGAATCTATAAGCATATGTCCAGTCCCGGGACGTTTAAGTAATCAACTTAACAAGGAATCTCGAAAGCTAAGTGTTTGTTCATTTGCATTTTATCACGAACAAAGTTCAAGAAATTCGAAGCACGTCCCAATAGCCCTCCAATCTATCGATTTATCAGCCTGGTCATAACCGCCCCCATAACGAACATTATTGCCATCATCGCACCCATATAGCCCCAGTGGTAAAGGGAGAGAGCCGTGGTTTTAAAGACGATGTTCAATACCGGCACATAGACGACCGCCACCTGGAGCAACACAGAAAGAATTACTGCCCCGATAAGATACATGTTTGAGAAGAATGGAAGTTTATACTGGGAACGGATCATAGTGACCCGCACCATCTCGAGCATTACGATGGAGGTGAAGGCAATCGTTCGCGCGATTGTGTCACCTTCGGGAAGAAACCGGTTAAAGAGAAAGAGGACTCCGGCTGCCATGAGTACTGCTATGAGTACAATATTTGTCGCCATGCTTTTAGTTATAATCGGTTCACCTGGATTGCGTGGCGGTACATCCATGATTCCTTTTCGTATGGGGTCAACACCTAAAGCTACTGCGGGAAGGCCATCTGTAATGAGGTTCAGCCAGAGGATCTGCGTGGCGAGAAGCGGCATCACGATGGCTCCTGAAGAGTCTTTAAAGCCAATGATCATGGCTATAAAAAGTATTAAGACTTCACCGAGATTGCTCGAAAGCAGGTAATTAACGAATTTTTTAATGTTTTCGTAGATGCCCCTTCCCTGTTCCACAGCATTTACAATTGAGGTAAATTTATCATCAAGGAGCACCATATCAGCCGTTTCTTTGGTCACATCCGTACCGGTGATGCCCATAGCGATGCCGATATCAGCCTCCTTTAGCGCCGGAGCATCATTTATACCGTCACCGGACATGGCAACCACTTCTCCTGTTTCTCTTAAGGCCCGCACGATCCGTATCTTGTGCTCCGGGTTTACCCTTGAGAAAATTGAGATTTCTTTCACTGTTTTTTTCAAAGCTTGATCATTCATCTTTTCAAGCTCTTCTCCGGTTACTGCGTCACCCTCAAGGCCCAGTTGGTGGGCTATGGCTTGTGCCGTGAGTGCATAATCGCCGGTTATCATAACGGATCGAATCCCTGCATTCCTGCACTTTTCTATGGCACTCCGAACCTCATCACGGGGAGGATCGATCATACCTTGCAGCCCCACAAAGATAAGGTCATTCTCATCGGATTTATCAACGTCTTTACCGGAAGCCAGCGGTTTATAAGCAAAGGCAAGCACTCTTAAAGCCTGCGATGCGAACCTTCGGTTTATTTCAATGATCATGCTTTTCGCTTCATCGGTAAAGGGCAATATATCCCCGCAGGCAACTATCCTGGAACAGAGCTTTATCACCATGTCCGGAGCTCCCTTGGTGTACATAAAAAGGCCTTCTTTCGTGTGATGAACAGTAGATTTCATCTTGCGCTCCGAATCAAAGGGTATCTCATTCACACGTGGAAAATTATCATTTAAAATCGACTTTTTCAGTCCCGCCTTCGCGGCGCTGACAATAAGGCATCCTTCGGTGGGATCGCCGATAATACTCTCCTTTTCTGATAGCGCGGCATCATTGTTCAGGGCTCCTATCCTCAAGAGAAGTTCAGCAGATAAAGGATCCATTCCCTCCCCTGAAGAAAAGAACTCTCCGGAAGTCCCGTATCCGGTGCCCGTGATATTGACGATGGTATCGTTGACGTACAATTTTGTTACCGTCATCTCGTTTCGTGTAAGGGTCCCGGTCTTGTCCGTGCAGATGACCGTTGTGCATCCCAGTGTCTCCACGCTGTGCAGGCGTTTTACAAGAGCATTATGTCGAACCATCCTCTTGACTCCAAGAGCCAGCGCAATGGTCACTACAATTGGAAGCCCCTCCGGTACGGCAGCTACGGCAAGGCTCACGCCAACCATTATCATCTCAAAGATATTTCCACCCTTGAAAATGCCGAAGACGATGATGATTCCGCAGATGATGAGCGTCAGTATCCCGAGCTTCCTTCCTAAAATATCCAGTCTTTTTTGAAGCGGAGTTTCATCATCCTCGACAGACTCAATCGATTCAGCAATCTTTCCCATCTCGGTGTCCATGCCCGTTCTCACCACGACCGCCCTGCCGGAACCACTTGTGACGTTCGTGCCTGCGAAAAGCAAGTTCTTCATATCACCAAGCGTGTTTGTATCATCTATAGGTGTCGAATCCTTTCTTACCGACAGGCTCTCACCTGTCAGCGATGACTCCATGACTTCAAGCAGGTATCCTTCGATGATGCGGGCATCGGCGGGTATCCGATCTCCTGACTCAAAAGCGATCACGTCGCCGGGCACAAGTTTATTGCTGTTAATCCTCCTCTTTTCGCCATCTCTTACCACTGTTGTCTGAAGAGCTGCCATTTTCTTTAGCGACTCGATGGCCTTCTCCGCCCTGTATTCCTGAAAGAACCCGAGAACAGCGTTTACAATAAGGATGGCGACGATCACAGCACTGTCGATGTATTCGTGGAGTATTAATGATATTATAACAGCAGCGACGAGTATATAGACGATGAAGCTGTTGAACTGAGAGAGAAAGATCCCGGCAGGAGAAATTTCACGCTTGCGCGCTATTTCGTTGGGGCCGTATTGAGCAAGCCTCTTTTGTGCTTCACCCTCACCGAGCCCCTTTGTTCCTGACGAAAAGTGTTTTAGAACTTCCTCAGATGTCAAGTGATGGAATTTCATTCAATTCTCCCTGATAAAGTAGTCTTTTTTGTGCAACATATGTTTGACCCTACTGCTTACTAATTTTTCGGATGAAAAGGAAAGCCTCAGATAAATGACGGAGAAAAGTACCCAGCGGTGTGAGTCGCGGTATTTGGTAGACGCAGAGTTTTTAATCTCAGTGACAAAATACATCATATACAAGCAGCATCAAAAGATCAAGGAATATGAAACAGTTCCTTTAGCAAAATCAATATGTCCAACGCATGCAAATTGAATATGAAGGTGCATTATATCACTTAATGTCCCGGGGAAATGACGGACAGCGTATTTATTTAGATAGCGCTGATCGAAATTTGTTTTTAGAGATGATCTTGGAAATGAAAACTGCACAAATCTTTCAAAATGATATTGATTAATTTGTTCAGGCAAAGCGATTGCATGGTACAGATAAACACAAACGTGATTTAATCGTTTATTTTCTTCGGAATAAAGGATTAATGAATAATGAAAAGTTAGGGCAGCTTTTTAATATGAGCTACTCCGCTATCAGTCATTGTGTTAAAATGACACCAATACTCTTATAGGGAGAAGCTCTTTACTCTTTTTTCTTTCGTCTATCTGTTTCACTTCTTCTGAATCTTAAACTTCTCTTTTCAGGGCCATTATATGAGGATGACCCGCCTTTTCTATTATCTTTAACAGAACGTCTATTTTTATCGGTTCTTCTATCATCCATTATTTAAGCCCTCTTTTATCTTTTTCTGAATTATGTCAGCTCAATCAAACACGCACCTAAAGTAGTAATGCAAAAATCATGCAAAATCAATATAATCATATTGATGATAAGTAATATCAAGGCGTTATCCTCTTTACAGGAATTATTACAAAAAATATTGAGAATTGAATACCATAAAAACTGAGAAATATATTTCCTATGAGACAGTTTCAAAATTGAACATTTTGAAATTGGCTCAATTGAAAAAAAATCATTTCCATGGTATATTAAAAAACGTAAACTTGATGGCGTCGTAAAAAGTCTCATTCATCAGGTTTTAGGTGTTAAGTTTTATGTTTTAGGTTTACCCGCCTTTGGCGGCGCCGTAGGCGACCAGGGTTAATGATAGTATCTGTTTTGTCAAATACCTAAAACTTAAAATGTTTTTTAAAAATTGATTTTCTTTTTACGAAACCATCTAACGCAACCAACAGCCCCGGAACCATGAAATGACATCACCAAGAACACTCCTTAATGCATATAATGTCCGCGCTAAAAAGAATCTGGGTCAACACTTTTTATCTGACCCGTCAACTGCCCGGATGATAGTAACCCGGAGTAAAATTACACCGGATGATGTTGTACTGGAAATCGGCGCAGGTCTCGGCGCACTTACTCTTCCCGTATCACATATTGCACAAAAAGTTTTTGCGGTTGAAAAAGACAGACCGATAATTGATCTGTTAAAAACACAGCTAC
>Ga0255397_1034_pt1 | contig 8818 bp, 10 predicted proteins | sample ANMaggSeSYBR01C6_FD_182116 | JGI IMG/M metagenome (GOLD analysis project Ga0255397, IMG submission 182116) | Sediment cell enrichment communities from methane seep in Santa Monica Basin, California, United Staets - ANME aggregate JGI... | ecosystem: Environmental > Aquatic > Marine > Cold seeps >...
CCTCCTTTTTAATACTGTTTTCTAAAGTTTTCTTAATAAATATACAATTTACTGATCATCATCTTTTACAAACTCAGTTGCTTTTAAATAAATATCGGAAATCAAAACTCCGGCTTCATCTTTTTTCTCTTTAAGGTATTCCTGAGCCTCATTGATTTCTTCAATCATTTTTTGATTTGTAGAGTCAATCATTTTTGATGCCTCATAATTGTTGTGCTTATACCACCTCTTTGCTTCTTCCAGATTATTATAAGCCTGATCGTAGGTTTCCTTAGATTCTGCTGCTAATTTTGCTTTTAGCAAAGCTGCTTGTGCCTGAAGGTTAACATAATGGTCATATAGCTGTTCTCCGCCTTCCTTTTTAATATTCATCATCTTTGAATCGTACTCTTTTATTAACGCTTCTGTTTCTTCAATTGCCTCACTAACATTCTCGCCAGCATCTATACTTTTCTTTTTAATACCTTCCTTAGCCTTTCCTATTTTTTGTCTAACTACTTCAATTTGATCATGGCTTTTATCAATTAAATCCGATTTAACATTAGATAATAAATTCATTGCACTATCTAATTCCTTTTCTGCTGTTTGTTGAGATTGCATAATATCCATTGCAAATTTGGCTTTTATTAATGCAATTTTTGCTTTGGTTAATTTAATTTTATCGTTCGTTACTTCTTCCCATTTCTGATAACTATCAGGATCAACCTTTTCTTCAATTTTATTTACCAATTCCTTTACCTGGGATGAAGGTTTCCATATTACCAAACCGCCTATTACAATAGCTATTACTACTATTACTACTACAATTACATTTCTCTTTTTCATTTGTTTATTTTTTAGTTTAATTATTGATTTACTACTGCTTTTTATCTAATTCTTTTTTTAATCCTTTTTTAATTTCTTTTTGCATACCCAAAAATGTACTTTTTCCGGTTTTAACTGTCCGTCCTTTTAAATCTCTGATATCCCTTTCTGCATATTGCATTTTCTTTTTTACAGTTACGGGAGTATTTTTTATTATTAGTTTTAGCTCAGATTTTGCTACATATGCCTTATCTGCTAATTCGTTTAAGGACTCCTTTACAACTTTGTTTGCTTTCCTTGCAATAGATCTGATGATGCCAATGAGGATTTCATTAATGTCTCTCAATTCTCCTTTTGTTTTGGCAATTTCTGTTTTCGAATAATCTTTTACCCCTGTTTCAGTTTCTTTTAGGGTTTGTTTAGTTTTTGTTGTTGTAGTATTTATACCTTCTCTAACTCCTTTCAGAGCACCATGGGTTACTTCTTTGACATAACTGCCCGATTCTTCTGCTACTTCAGCAGCAGCGGTAAGTACCGTATGAGCGACCTCTTTTATCTTTTCGGTACTGTAATGTGTCCCGGCAAAGGCCTTTTCTGTTGCGGATTGAGCTGCTTTTGCAACAGATTGTTCAATGTCATTGCCTACATTTGTTGTTTTTTTCATTTCAGCAACAATCTGTTTTTTGATTTCTTTAGTTTTCTTTTTTTGTTCCTCCATAATTACTTTGTTCATAATACTACGAAGAATCAAATCATAATTCTTAAATAGTGTAATTGCAATTTCATGGCCTTCAGCAGCAAATTGCTTAGTTGCATCTGTTGCTGAAGTTTTTTGAAATTTTGTAGGATGTTTCAACCCGTTCAATGAGATATATTTTACCTTTTTCCCATTAGCTTTATAATACAGGTTGATCAAGGTTTCTACTCCAAATCTCGAAGTCCTCATATTTTCAAGAATTGGCAGGATATCTGATTTTAATACTGTTCTTTGACCTGTAAGGACTTTAAATGGATTTAAAGCATAATTAATTAAGGTTTCAGAAGGTTGACCCAAAACCATATCTACCTCATCTTTCAAAATTGGGGTAATAAGTTCGTCAATATGACAGGGGTTTAAATCATATAGATCAGCATCAATAAAAACAATAACCCCTCCTGTTGATTGCTCTATGCCAGTAGCCATAGCATAGCCTTTACCCATATTTTCCACAAGATGAATGATTTTAAAATCAATCTCATTTCTAAGATGCTGCAGAGTAGCAAATGTTTTGTCTTCCGACCCATCATTCACAACAATTATTTCGCTTAATAATTTACTCTGTGAGGCTGCCCTGATAACACTTTCAATAGTGTTCTCCTCGTTGTAGGCACAAATTATTGCACTTATTCTTTTCATTTTATAAATTTTTATTGTTTAACATTTTTAAATTCTTTAATACTCCGTCTTGCTGTATTTTTACCAATTTCAATCAATTTTTCCGCTTTATGAAAATCAAAAGTTTTTGATGAATCATAAGGGATGTTAATAAGAATATCCGGTTGATGTATTTCAATATTTTGTTGTGCCAGCTTATGGACCATAGCTAAAGTTGAAGCATTTAAAAGAGAAAAATACCCCAAACTTTTCCTGTCTCCTGAGCTAATTAATTTGCTAATACTTTTTAATAAGCTTTCAAGTTTAGTTGATGTTTGATTTTTATCTTCTATTAAATTTGATTTTTCAATTTCACCATTTTTTTCTCCGTATAAATTCACAACAATTAGGATATCATTATCGTTACGTGTCACATATTCAATTGGAACAGGGTTTAGCACCCCTCCGTCAACCAGGATAGTATCCTTGTATTTAACCGGTGTAATAATAGTAGGGATTGCCACCGATGCCCTTATGGCTTCGTAGAAACTTCCTGATCTAAACACTACCTCTTTTTCATTCAGAATATCAGTAGCTACGGCTGTAAACGGAATGTCCATTTTTTCAATGGGCATATCAGGGATGAATGTTCTCATTTTTTCAATAACTTTTTCTCCTTTTAACAAACCATTAGTTGAAACGGTGAAATCCATAAGCCCCCAAATAGCCTTTTGGTTCAACGTTTTTACCCAATTGGTATATTCCGGTAATTTGCCCATAGCATATATTCCGCCAATTACCGAACCTATCGAAGAGCCTGAAACAGATGATATTTGAAAACCCTGTTTTTCAAGTTCGTTAATAACACCAATGTGGGCAAGGCCTTTTGAACCTCCACTTGATAAAACTAATGAAACCGGTTTTTTAATTTTTTCAACCATGTTTTAATTATTACTAAAGATTTCTTTTCTGTTTAATTCCTGTAATTTTTTAACCACCTGTATTGTAGTTTTCCTGGGAATAAATTTTGCCGTATTTATTAGTGAAGTATTTACAAACCCTGGTATCGCCACTCTTTTTCCTTCGTGTAAAGCCCTGTACCCAGATTTGGCAACATCTTCGGAAGAAGAAAGCAAATTCAGTTTTGCCAGTCTGGAACCTTCACTCCCAACATCATTTTGAAATCCCGATTTTGTAGGACCCGGGCATAAAGCTGTTACCGTAACCCCTGTTCCCTTTAATTCGCTTGCTATTGCTTCTGAAAAAGATTGAACATAAGCTTTGCTTGCATAATAAACTGCCATATAAGGACCCGGTTGAAAAGCTGCCATTGATGAAACATTCAATATTTTTCCTTCTTTTCTGTAAACCATTCCTTTTAAATAAAATTTGGTCAATTCAGTAAGTGAAACAATATTGATTTGCATAATTTGTGATATTTTCGATAGATCTGCGTTATTAAATATTTCATAATTGCCTATTCCTGCATTATTAACCAATACATCAACAGTAATTTGTTTTCCTATCGTTTCACGGAATATTTCGATAGCTGCATTTTGCACTGACAGGTCTTTTGCAATTACTGTAACATTTATATTATGCTTTTCACTAAGATCTTCTTGCAATTCTTTTAGCCTGTTCTTATTTCTCGCCACTAAAACTAAATTGTAGGAATCTCCCGCAAATAATTTTGTCAACTCATATCCAATACCCATTGTAGCGCCTGTGATCAATGCTGTTTTTCTTATTTTGTTATTATTCATTATTTATACATTTTATATACTGATTATTATATTTCTATTTCCTGTAATAGATCACTATATTCGTGTTCATTAATATTTTCAGTTAATTTCGTTAGTTCTTCATCGTAATTGACCATAGCCTGAAAATAAATTGCATCTTTTAAAGCTTCGGCTGCTTGTTTGTCTTCAGGTTTTGCATCAACGGTAATTATGTTTTCTCTGAAATTTTTATAATGGTCTCTTATCGAACATGGCATCAGATGATTTTTGCGTGTTTTTTCATGATCCTGCTGCCATTTTCTGCCGTTTTTCATAAACCGGGATTGAACCGCATCGCCGAGATTTTTATCTTCTTTGTATAAATCATATATGTTATCAACATAATAAGGCACGAAAGCACAGGGCGTAATATTGCCGTTCCAATCGATATATATATCCGTTATGCCTGCCATAAGCTATGCATCCATTACTTATAACACCGCTGTTCCAAAAATCGGCCATAGGATATTTTTTTTCAGTTAATACTTTTTCCCAGACTTTGTAAAGCTCAACTCTTTTTTCGGGTGATACAACCAAATCAAATGTTCCTTTACCACGTCCGATAGGCATTAATTGAAATTGCCACATATACGAAACCCCCATTTCTTCAAAATAATAATCGTAGAATTCCTCATTAAGTAAAAGCTCATAGTTTTTACTTGTTGCTGTTACCGAAATCCCAAACGGAACCCCCGCCTTTCTCAGATTTTCCATAGCTTTCATTATTTTATTATAAACACCTTTCCCCCTGCGCTCATCCGTTTCCTGCTCATAACCTTCAACAGATATTGCAGGTGTAACATTTCCTAATTCTGAAAGCCTTTGAGCTATGGAAGGTGTTATTAAGGTTCCGTTAGTATAAACCAGAAAAAACACATCGTGATATTTTTCAAAAATGTCTAATAAGGTTTTGCCGTCACTTTTGTAAATAAATGGTTCGCCTCCGGTAATCACAACGAACTTTCTGCCAAATACATCATGAACGTCTCCTATTATTTTGTCAACAATGGAATATGGGAGCGTTGATACTGTCCGGTTGGTGCTTCCCGCATAACAGCCCGTACATTGTAAATTACATCTCTGTGAAGGAGCTAAAACAATAAATCCGGGAGGATATTCACCATATTTTGATTTGTATTCAATTTGTATCTTTCCTATTTTATCCTCTGCCTTCATTACAAATTTGCTTCCTGTCATAGAGTGGATCATTTTTTTCATTCCGGTTTTAGAATAATATCCTTTTCCCAGGTTCTTTTCAGCAACGTTTAGTATGGCAGAATAAAACTGATATCTTATCATCCTTTCTTCATAAGAGGCAAAACCGCTATCTTTCGAAAATTTATTAAACATATAATTGTCTAATTGCCTGGCAGCAACAGGTCTGAGATGTTTGTTGAAAATAATGCATTCAACTGCTTTTTGAAAATTTTTTTCCTTTGTTTTCATTTTTATATGATACTTTTCATTATTTTGATTTATTCACAAGAATTATACCAAATGAACTAATAACGTTTATTAGTCAGTTTTAGTACAAAAAAATTATCGTTTTTCCATTCCCCTTATCATAATTCTTATCAATTCATTTAGCCTGTTTTCCAGCTCGTTATATTTATCTTCTATGAAAAAAGGCATTTCCAATCCTTTTAAAGCTGTCAAAATTGCAGGAGCTGTTAATTCAACATTATTTATCTCAAATTCGTTATTATTTACTCCGCCGGTTAAAATAGATTTTATAAGAATTGTTTCTTCATTATCGTATCTCTGCCTTATTTGCTCAATGAAACCAAGGTAAGTCAGGTAATCATTTTTTAGCGCGTCGTAAAAATTGGTTAATTCATTTAATGTTTTCATTCTGACAGTAATGTAGTTAGCCAGTTTTTCCTTAGCATTATTGCCATTATCTATAGCTTTAATCAGTTCACCTCTTAGCATTTGAAATTCTTTATCAATAACCCCTTGAAATAAATCTTCTTTGCTTTTAAAATGATAATAAACAGAGCCTTTGGCTTTGTGGGCAGCACGAGCGATTTCATCAACAGTAGTTTTGTGGAAACCGAATTTGCTGAATATAGTAGCAGCTACATTTAAAATTTTGTCTCTTGTTTCATCAATTTTCATATCTGTTCAATTTGACTGTTTATGTTTATTAGTACAAAAGTAATACTTTTTTTAAAATGAATAGCATTTTTTATAATTTCTTTTAATCTGCTATATCAAGAGAAAAATTTTCAGGGTGTTTGGCTCCTACATTTTGATAGTAACCATTAATTTCTTGCATTACTGATTTGATATTTTCCGTTTCCTGAATCACTCCTTTTATTCCGATTTCTTTTTTCGTGTAGTCAATATATCCTACTATAATTGGTGTGTTCGTTCTTTTAGATATATAATAAAATCCCTTTTTCCATTTAGTATTTTTCATTCTTGTTCCTTCAGGAGATAAAACAATATGAATTTCTTTATTTGAATTATAGATTTCAGAAATTTGAAGAATGAATTTTCTTCCTGAACTCACGGGTATGGAACCATAAGCAAACATTAGTAAATGAAATGGAAATATGAAAAGTTCCTTTTTTGATAAAAATTTATGCTTAATTCCAATATTCTTTAAGTATAATTTACCAAAAAACGCATCCCAATAGCTTGTGTGCGGTGCAAATATTATAACAGATTTATTTAGGTTTGGAAAATCGCCTTTGATTTTCCAGCCTAAAACCGTTGTAAGAATATATTTATAAATAATCATTTCTTGAAAATGTAAAAGAAGTACTCAAATTCCCGTGTCAAAAATTTATTGTAAGTTGTGGATCCCTCTGTTGCTGCAAATTTTTGTCCTACACTGTGCAAGAATTTTGGGATTATCTTCTGTATTAATTTCTCTTTTTCGTTTGTTGATAGTTTTAATGCTTCTAAAACATTTGTAGTAATTATTTCATATTTTACAGCTCTTAAATTTGAATCCTCAAAATGTTTATTTAGTGTTTCAATCTCAGATTTATGCCTGAAATCAGCAAAAAGAAAATATCCACCTGGTTTTAAAACACGAAATACTTCATCTAAAAATATATCCATTTGAGAATAGCGATGTGAAGACTCAATATTAATTACTACATCAAAAACATTATCCTGAAAGTTTAAGCTTTGTGCATTTGCCTGTAAAAATTTAATTCCTTTAGTTGAATAATATGTTTTGCAAAATTCAATTGCTTTTTTATTTAAATCAACTCCGGTTGCTGAATCTGGTGACAAATAGCGATTTATATATGATAAGCCACCACCGCGTCCGCAACCTACTTCCAAAATACCTTTTCCTTTAATATTTATTCCCGTTGCAACATAATTATAAAGCTGTGCAGAGTACCTGTTTTTTTCATCATTCTCATCAAGTTTGATTTTATGATTATCTTTAGAATAGCCATAGTTCATAAAAATAACTTCGGCGTTTTTATCAATTGTACTTAAATACCAGTACCAGATTCTATAAAAAAGATTCTTTAGCTTTTCTTTCATTTCTTCATAAATTATTGCCTGAAATTTATTTAATCCCTTCAAAGATTATCGTAGGGGGAATATTTAATAAAACAAATTTCCAGTTTGCTTTTTTAAACTTCCTGTTTATTAAATTAAATATAAACCAAGAATACTGGTAAGTTATAAACCGGCCTTTATCATTTAACAATGTAAAAGTTCTGTAAATAATTCTTCTTCTCATTCGCCTGTCTATAAATGTAAATGGTATGGTTGAGATAATATAATCCACACTTTCTGTTTTGTACCTGTTTTTTAAAACCAACTTAGCATTTTCTGCCTCGGCATTAATTATTATTAATCGTCTATCCTTTATTTGGAGTAAATTATTTATAAAGTGTTCGTTTGTCTCAAAAACAAACAAGAAAGCATCATCATGCATATTGTCAAGGAGTTTTTTTGTAATCACTCCTTTACCTGAGCCATATTCAACAATAATTCTTGCTTTTTGAAAATCAATTTTTTCAATAATCTTTTTTACAATTAATTTTGAAGATGGGAATATAGCCCCTACATGTTTATCTTTTATAAAATCTTTCAATAGCAAATTATTCATAAACTTATTTTACTTTTTTAGTATCCCGTTAAAAAGAATATCAATCAACGAATTCAACTGCTCTTCAATATCCTTATCTGCTTTTTCAATAAAAAATGGGATTTCAAAACCTTTCAGGGCAATTACAATTGCTTTGGCTGTTAGATTGATATTTTCAATATTAAATTCGTTATTTTCAACCCCTTCGATTAATATTTCACTGATCATATTTATTTCCTGATTGTCAAATTCTTCCCTTATGTTTTCAATGATCTTAAAATCCTGTAGATAGTCATTTCGTAAGGCCTCGTAATAATTAGCCAGTTCATTAATAGTTACCATACGGGTTATCATATAACCTTTCAATTTTTCCTTTGCGGTTGATTCAGCGAAAATTACTTCTGTTAATTTTGTTCTTAAAACATCAACCTCTTTCTCAATAACTGCTTTATAAATATCCTCTTTATTCTCAAAATAGGTATAAATGGTTCTCCTTCCTTTACGTGCTGCAAAAGCAATATCGCCAATAGAAGTTTTTGCAAAACCGAACCTTTTAAAAATATTCCTGGCGGTTTCCAAAATAATATCCTTTGAACTTGTTGTAACCATAATTATAATTTTTAATAATACTCAATTGCACAAAATATGTATTATTGTGCAAATATAAATTATTTTATTAGATATGCAACTTAATTTTAAAAATAAATAATGGCAAGTTTTAAAGCTGCGATTACAGGCATACAGGCTTTCGCACCGGACTACATCCTAACCAACAAGGAGTTGTAAATGATGGTGAATCCTACAGATGAGTAGATT
>Ga0255397_1035_pt1 | contig 8698 bp, 6 predicted proteins | sample ANMaggSeSYBR01C6_FD_182116 | JGI IMG/M metagenome (GOLD analysis project Ga0255397, IMG submission 182116) | Sediment cell enrichment communities from methane seep in Santa Monica Basin, California, United Staets - ANME aggregate JGI... | ecosystem: Environmental > Aquatic > Marine > Cold seeps >...
AAGCAGAAAAAGATCTTGCTAATAAATAAAAAATAAGTTCATCGTTCCAAACTAGGGGCAACGCAAGAAGAATCTGCTCTTTATATCCAAAGGCAACCACTAAATCTCTCAGCTTAGCAAACGCCATAAACAAAAAGTAATTTAAATATATGTAAAGATGGGGCCAGTCAAAATGTTTAGGATTTATATCAAACCTTATACCTAGTGCTGATCTAACTATGGTGGGCTCATCGGGGTGAAAAATGAAGGGAAATCCATATTTAATACCAATAAACCTTAGTATCAAAGCAAGAACCAAGATTGGCCATATGTAATTACTTGTCTTTTTTAACATAAAAACGCCAGTATTCTAAACCGTTTATATAAATCGAAGAATCTTTAATGAATTCTACCTCACTTTTTTGGACTTTTTCGGGGATAACCTCATTTATGGCTAAAACCAAAACATCATAATCACTGACACCGTTAATTCTAATATCTGAAACTAGAGAATTGGGATAAATTGACTTTATGGGTTTTGTATCGATAAATCCTACCTCTACCTCTGAGCCATAATTTGTTTGTAAATGGTTTTTGGCTTCAAAAATACCTATCCCAAATGATTTTTGCGCGATTACTCTATTAGCAGTTTCCGCCTTGCCAAAAATCGGGCTAGTGTAGGTGAATTGGTAAGGGTGTTTGCCCACAATGGGAATGATTACATAAAGTACATACGCCAAAAGTAGGACAAGTAGGCCCTGTTTTGCGCCGCTTCCATTTTTCCATTTGTTTTTTATGGTGTTAAGCACCCCCATATAACCAAAAGCGCTAATAATAGCTATTACTGGGTATAAAACCAACATATATCGATCAATCTTTTTTGTAGGCCAGGTCATAACCAAGAAATAACCTAAATAAAAAATCAAACTGTACGAAATAATCCCTACAATCTTCTCTGCTTTAAAAATAATGATTTCCTTGTTTATTTCTTTTTTCTTGTAAGTTATGTAGAGTCCGTACAAATACAAAAGGGTGCCAAAAATTATAAATGGAGATAATTTCATTAACAATACTAAGGGATAAAACCCCCATCCAGCCGTTTCTGTTGATTCCCCAAATATTATCTGGGTGTGTCCTTTTCGAACACCTATTCTCTCCCCCTCTGTAAATATATTTACTAATACATCAATTGGACCGTTCCAAAGTGCCGGAAAAAGTGCAAACGTGATAACTACAAAAGACCCAAAAATTATAACAGTATACTTTAAACACCTTTTCCAATCTTTTGTTTTTATATACAAAAATAGGCTACCTGCTCCCAATGCATATAATAAAACCCCTATACCTATGCTTCGGGTCAAAAATGACAAACCACAAAAGATTCCGCTCAAGATAGCCCAACCAATCTTTTCCTCTTTTATGTACAACTGAGACAAAATCAAAGCCGCCATCACAAATAACGTAAATATAATATCCATATGAAACAATCTAGAATTCCCAACAAAAAACGGCTCAAAACTAAGTAAAGCCAAAGCTAAAAAGGCTTTTTTGAACTCTAAAATCTTAGAAAGCCAAAAAAGAATAAGCAAACTCAGAACCAATTGAGCAAAAACCACAAAATATTTAGCTAAAAAGTGAAATGCATGAAAACTAAACTGATCGTACACCGTAACACCGCTTATTTGTTTAAAAGCTTCAATGGGAATTCCTGCGAGCCACATCAAAGTCACACCAGGATGGTAGTGCTGATACGTTTTGTCCCACATCTGATGTTTCAAACCAACTACAAACTGCTCAGATCTATAATGCCAATTAACAGCGTCTGGATTAATAGTGTCTTGTGCCAACTGAGGAATTCGAGAAAACAAAAAAACAACTACAAACCCTAAAATAAACAAAACTCTCTTTTTATTAATCGTCTTTGCCCATTGCATAAAACACACCTCCAATTAAACTTACACCTAATCTAAATAAATGATAAATTATGGACGCACTTAAACTCAACGGCCCAGCCACGCCAACAGTTAAAAAGAATTTCATGAATAAAGCGTCCTGCACTCCCACCCCATTTAAAGAAGGAATGAAAAACCCCGCCAAAGTAATTACAGGAAAAATAAACATGGCGTACGCAAGAGGCAACGGTATTCCCAAAGCTAAAAATATAAAATATTGTGTAAATATGGAAAATAGTTGTATGGCAAATGATGTAATAAAAGCCCACCACAGTACTTTAGGCTGGCCTCTATAAACTGAGATTGAGTCGTAAATCTTTCTGAGTTTTTCAAACTTGTCACTTAAAAACCCTAAAGCCAGGTAGCCAACAATAATACTTAAAAAGAAACCAACCAGTAGAATAACCCCCCATAATCCCAACAACTTAATTAAACTAACCACAGAAATAAGAACTAGGGCAATTACACCTGTAAATCGCTCCATAAAAGTAGCCGAAAACGCGTCCACTGTGTTATCAATCTTTTTACCTAGCTTATATACTTTGTAAACGTCCCCACCTACAGTTGTAGGCATGAAATTATTAAAAAATGCGCCAGTAAAATACAAATATATTAGATATTTAACAGTAACTTTCTTGGCATTATTATGAATCAGCAACGATTTCCACCTATAAGCGCCTACTACATAATTAAGCACTATCAAAAGTACTATCAAGGGCGCAAATCTCAAATCTAAAAGCTTTAGGTTTTCCACCAGGCTTTCTTTATCAATGTTCAAAAAGATTATAGTAAGAAGAGTTCCACTAACAATAATTTTCAGTAGTAATTGTAAATTCTTTTTCATTGTTTTTTCCTTTTTATAAAACCTATACTTTTTACCAGAGCTGCCTTCATTTCATCTACAGAAGTGTATTTTGAAATTACAAGAGACCAGGTATAGAAGGCTATAAACACCAGATAAGCTGGTAGTTTTATATAAAAATCTTGAATGTGCCCCATGTTGCTAATCACCAAAACTTGTATTAAAAGTAAAATGTGGGTCTTATCAAAAAACGAGAACTTTAACTTTTTTTGAAGTAAAAACGTTAGGTAACAAAATCCGAGCATTGCACCCACTAACATTGCGTATGACATGGCGTAGGTTGGAACTAACACGGTTCTTCCAAAGACGTAAATCCCTAGGGTCGAGATAAACATTATGACAAAACCTAGAATCATCTCTTTCACAAGTTTGGCCGGTATGGCTAAGCTTGATTTAATAATGTTTATGAGTGAGAAAAATATAAAAGCAAAAACCATGGGAGGTAACAACGGCAGTGCGTCGTTGTATTTGTCACTACCAATTAAAACTGTGATTAGCTCATAAGCCCAATAAATAGCGGACATGGCAAAAAATAAAATCATGGCATATACTCTATTAAAATTTTGAGCGAACATGCTTTTAAATTCCTCTATGTTTTTTACATACTTTTCTGAAAACACAGGGAGATTCACATCTGTAATAGCATCCGACACGTGCATCAATTTTTTAGAGTATAAAAGTGCAAAAGCATAAATACCTAAAATCTCAGCATCTTTAACAAAACCTAACAAGTTTGTACCAGCCTTTTCCCAGTTGATGACAAGTATTTTAACTATGTAAATTGACATTCCCAAGGAAAAAAGTTCTCTAAAAATGGTAATAAATTCTTGTTTGGTGGGTAATTTTAGTTTTTTCACATATGGTTTGAAGGCAATTACTAACAATGTAACCGATTTTAAAAATTCGTGGATAAAATTGGCATAAAAGAACCCCATTATCTTGTATTTAAAAACTAAAGGCACATAAATAACCACACTGGCAAGGGCGATAACAGCCTGAAAAATAAAAAGCTCCTTAAACCTTTTAGTTCCGGATATGACTGCATTAAGAATAGCTTGAACTCCCTGCAGAAAAATTATTCCTGAAAAGATTCTTAAGGGATTGAGGATTTCAGGGAAACCGTAGGTCTGCGCTATTTTAGGTGATAATAAAAATAAACCTACAGATAAAGGTATGGTTACAAGGTATCGAACAGAGACAGAGGTTACAAAAATCTTAAAAACGTCGGTTTTCTTTTCTGAAGCGGCAATTTCCCTATTAGAAGCACTAGCCAACCCTAAATGCTGATAAATTCCCAATGCAGAACCTATCGATACTACTAACTGAATAACGCCCCACTCTCCCACTGTTAAAATTCTCAGGATAATGAAGCTCTGGACAATACCGAAAGACATGGCCACAGCCCTAGATATAAAACTTATTATTTGCCATTTTTCTAATGATTTCATAATTACGTTATTACTATAACTACACCATTATACAGCCATACTAATTAATTAACTTGCACGGTAGACAGTAAAATACTTCTTGTTCTAATACTATTCCCCATCCCTACAAATACATAATATTCACCTGCTTCTACAAATTTTGGCATGACTATTTCGATTTGCTCAATGTAATAGCGACCATCAACCCAGCCACCAGTTTCTCTCAATGCAAAAGATGGGAGGTTTGCAAGCTGATAAATTTCGCCTGTTTTTTTGTTTACAAAAGATGTAAACAACAAATAATCTTGTAAATCTGTGTCTTTTTTGGAACCGCTTCCTTCCCTGTAGTACACCATCTTAATACTGCTATCCTGCCCTCTTTCAAATTGCTCGGGAATTTCGTAGTCAACAATGTCCACACCTTGAAAAAACTCATAACTCAATCTCTCTGGGTAATCAAATCTTTCCTGAATAGGTAACAGTTCTTCTTTTTTGTGCGAACCTACATTCTTAAATACAAAAAAGTTTCCGCACCCAAGTTCCATTTTGTAATTGGGGGTTTTTATCAGATTCTCAACAATATCAGTAATGATACTTGTTTCTACGTCTAATATGGTAAATATTTTCCTGGCGAACACGTCCACTATCACGTAGTCGGCCTCGTTGTATAGAGCAGGAAATATAGCATAAGTTTCTCTCATCGATAAATGAGCCCCTAATGAGTCAGGGCCTGAGACTGAAGCCCCATCAGGAATTATATTTACTATTTGATGTGCACAATCTATATCTTTGTACTCAAGCTCACTTAGTTTTACTACGTCGCCCACCTCTAAATCCCTTTTTGTAAGGTTTTTATCATACTTTGCAAATACTTTGCTAATAATTTTCTTTTTAGTAGCGTCTCTCATCCATAGATATACGGGATTGTTATAATAATTGGCCGTATATAGTGTAAACAAAACAACCACGCCTGAAAAAAATATGCTCAGGGTTTTTCTGTTTTTCTCATCTTTGAGAAATTTGGAAAGATACTTTATGGCCAAAATTGTTGCGATTGCTAATACAGGAATAATCATAGAAACTCTGTGGTTAGTAATTTCAGCGGTTCCTATACCACCCGCCGTGGTCATGAAGTTAATAACTAGGTCAGGAACAGCCATTATTAAAACTGCTGGATAGGCAAACGGTAAAAATGCATATGGTTCGAAAGTTCTCCTGAAATTTAGTACTTTGTCTCCCCCAAAAAATACACGAACAGATTTCTGAGGATTTATTACCATATTTAATAAAATTTCTGAGTAAGATTTTCCAAATTCTTCATATCTATTTAAAAAGTAGTTTGGCAAAGCCACGTCTCTGGCTGTGGAATCATTAAGTTCTATTATTTCTGCGAATTTCTCATATCCCGCTACTCTGTGGTGCGCATTCAGCGGAATGATAATAAAAAAAGCAGCTATAAACCAAACTAAACTTACCGTAGACAGTGCTAAACCTATTTTTCCGCTTTTTGTCTTAAAGAAATCCTTAAACCTCTCAACTCCCGTATTTCTTAGAAAGATTATGAAAAGTCCGTATAGAAAGGTGTAGAGCGGAATTTGCTCCTTTCCTGCCATAGTAATTATCGATAAAATCCAAAACAATACTAAATTCTTTTTAGAAAACTCATCATTGTAGTACATCCTGTCAAAAATATAAAAGGCCCCCAAAAAGAAGGGGATAGCGGCTGTTACCCCATGAAACCCCGATGTAGCAGTTAAATATCCAATGGAGGGATTAAATAAAAAGGCAAAACCCATTAAAAACGCTGCCAAATCATTTTTTAGGTGAAGTTGCGCAATCTTAAAAACTAACAAAGATGAAAAAACCACTAAAATAAGCTGGGAGATTACCAACGTAAGTGGGCTTGGAAAAATCACAAAAATAGGCACAAACAAAAACAGTATTGGATCCACATGACTCATAGCCCATCTAGGTAAATTTGTTCCAAAATAATCTGTTAACCATAAACCGTTACCGTGAGCTACGTTCCAAACCATTTGAGTCATATTTCCTAAATCAAATTTTCCGTAATCAAAGTTGTTGTACTTAAACACATTTATTCTTATATTGACCGCTAAGACCATTAAGGATATGAGAATAAGCAACAAAAAAAAGAAATTTTCTTTAACATACTTTTTAATGTTTTGCTTTATATTCTGCATATTAATATTCATTTAATCGGTGAATCGAAACCTAAACAAAGTTGCTACAGCGGCAATTCCATCCCTCCAAGTAATCTTCTTACCTTCCAAGTGAGATCTTCCTTTATAAGAAATAGGAACCTCCCTTATTTTCATACCTGACTTGAGAATTTTCGCTGTAATCTCAGGTTCAAAGTTAAATTTAGGTGACTTTATATCGAGTTCTCTTACAAAATTCCCAGGAACCAGCTTGTAGCAGGTTTCCATATCTGTGAGCATAACCCCAAACAATAAATTAGTTACCATGGTTAGTAATTTATTCCCAAAATAGTGAAGGTTGGACATGTCTTCGTAATTTCCTGAAAATCGAGAGCCGTATACAACGTCAACATGTTCTTCTTCTAAAGCTCTCAGAAGTTTTAGGTAATCTCTGGGCTCATATTCCAAATCTGCATCCTGCACAATCACATACTCTCCAGTAGTGTGTCTAAAACCCTCTTTTAGAGTAGCCCCTTTTCCTGAATTAGCCTCTTTAAAAAAGACTTTTAGGGCTGCGTCTTGCTCTTGCAGCTGATTTAAAATGTCCCGAGATCCGTCTGTAGAGGCATCATCGACTAAAATTATTTCTTTTTCAATCTTGCCAAGATCCACAGCTTTAACTTTGCCCACCAAGTCAACCAAAGTATTTTGCTCATTGTAAACAGGTATAACAATTGATAGTTTTTTTATGTTAACCATCTTTTTATATTAAATATAATCTTTATACTAATCATAAGGAATAAACTTAATTATTTTTGTAAAAAACTCCTTACCCCTGATAGTATATCTGAATTCAGTGATTTCTTCTAAGTAATCTTTCTCATCTGCGCTAAATTCCATATCAGTGTTGTGCTCATTAGTTATCATTATGTAGTCGATTTTTTCTTTAGCTAAAACATCATAGGTTCTACCTACTTTAGAATCCATATTTAAATAGACCCCAGAAACTTTATCTTCTTGAAATTTTTGGTCTAGATACCAATTAGAAACGCTACTCACATCATTGTATGCCACTTTTCCTTCTAAATTACTCACAACATACCTATTTGCCTCTACTACAGCCTTAAATATATCTTTGTGAAGGTAGATAACGGATAAAGACCACACTAGCATACTCAAAATTAACCCAATTTTAAACAATTTGTACTTTCTGGTCATTATCGAAAATACAATTACAGCCTGAAGACATAAAACTACTAACAAATGGTTTTTTGCCAACACTAGAAATTGAAGTTTTAATATATATTGCGAAAATACGTAAAAAGCAAATAAAAACGCCAACATGAAGAAGTCTTTTACGTTGGATTTCTTGTCGTTAGTGAATTCCTGATCTACTAGATATGCCAACAAAATTACTAAGATAGGAATGGCCGGAGTAAAAAGTCGGGGGATGGCGGCTGGCCATATAAATGCAAGTAGTAGTTCTATCAGTAAAAAGAACACTATAAATGTGTTTTTTGCCAAAAAGTCTTTTATTTTTCCAAAACCTCTTTTGCTAAAACCTATTTTTCCAAAACCCCCCCACAAAAAAATAACAAGCTGAGCTAAATCCAAACAAATACATAAAAGAAACCAAATAAGTGTAAATTGTGGTTAGATCATAGGCACGACCGCTTGGTTCTCCAAAATAAGTCGAGCTTAACGGGTTTCTTGCTATAAACCAAGGCAAAGTTACTATAATAAACCCCGCAAAAACTGCTATTAACCACCTTAGTACCTTGATTAACCCAACTTTACTGTTTTGGCCCTCACTCTGACCCCCAGAATCACCCAAAAAAGCCTTATAAACCAACCCCAAACCTAAAGAAAAACCTAAAATATACCCCTCAAACCTAATCAGAACTGCCAAACCCAACAATGCGCCCAAAACTAGTAACCTTTTCCACAAGAACTCGTCTTCCCACTTTTTGTAAACATAAAAAGTCAACAAGACCAGCAACGTAAAAGGTACATCGGCCATAATCCTAAGAGACCAATACAAAAACACTGGATTTAACGCTAACAACCATAAGGAAAGATGTTCAACTCTTTCTCCTAACTCAAATTCCCTCACCAACAAATAAAAAACGTACATTAACGTAATACTCAAACCCAACATCACAACTCTTCCCCACAAAACCTGATCAACACCCTCCGGTCTTACCGCCATAATCATTGAGTATAAAGGAGCTCTCTTCTCATCCTCAGGATAAGTACCCTTCCTAATAAATTCAGACGCCCTCAATATTCGATAACTATCACCCCACTCTGCATAATTTA